>Ga0209781_1000011_pt1 | contig 56026 bp, 44 predicted proteins | sample WorMetHERISLAND1_3_FD_187386 | JGI IMG/M metagenome (GOLD analysis project Ga0209781, IMG submission 187386) | Marine gutless worms symbiont microbial communities from Max Planck institute for Marine Microbiology, Germany - Olavius albidus HERON... | ecosystem: Host-associated > Annelida >...
ATTCGAGCCGCCACTTCTCTCGAATTGGCGAGATACTTATCAACCCGCATCCCGGAAAGTGCATCCCACTGACGGATACTGGGCATCTGAATTTTCATGGCAAGACGGGTTAAGAAGCCGGCCTGTTTAACATAGTCCGAATAGAGATCCCAAGCATATCGCATTGGCGTATGCACATAGCTAATATGGACTGTGTTTGCAGGGCTGATAACGCCCTTGGCACAGCATGATGAGCTCGATAGTATCAGATCGAAATTCCTTAGATCGAATTCCTCGAATGCCCTTGGCATTAAGGCAAGCATTTTCCTGTAGTGTTTCTTTGCAAAGGGGATTTTTTGCATATAGGAAGTCAGGACACGGTTTTCGGCAAACATGCCTCCCATTGTCTTTCTATCGTATACAGTGGTAAAAATCGGAGCTGTCGGAAACAGAGAAGCAAATTCCCTTAGTACCCGTTCGGCACCCCCGGGAGATACCAACCAATCGTGAATCAGAGCAACTCTCAAACCCTTCAGAGAGCTAGTACGCATTGGGATTCACGAATCCTCGAAGAAATGTCAGGAACAGAATCTTTATATCCAACCATATTGACCAGTTCTGGATATAATAAAGATCGAATTCAATTCGTTTCTCCAGGCTTGTGTTGCCGCGCCAGCCATTCACCTGAGCCCAGCCGGTGATACCCGATTTCATCTTATGACGCAGCATGTACGACGGTATTTGGTCGCGAAATTTTTCAATCAGAACAGGCCGCTCCGGTCTTGGTCCTACCAAGCTCATATCTCCTTTTAGGACATTCCAGAACTGCGGAATTTCATCGAGTGATGTTTTCCGTAGCAAGGAACCGATCGGCGTTACACGCGAGTCGTTTTCTTTAGTCCATGCAGCGTCGGATTCCATCTCGGGGGTGACGAGCATTGAACGATATTTCCACATGGTGAATGGGTGTCCGTTGTGCGATATCCTCTCCTGATGATAGAAAACAGGTCCTCTAGAACTCAGTTTCACGATAATTGAAATCAAAATGAAAACGGGGGATAGGATGATCAGAGCCAGAAGGCTTCCAAGGATATCAATACTGCGTTTGACTAGACTCTCCCAAAATGACAGGTGATGCGAATTTATTTTGAGCATTGGGATGCTGTGAAACGACTCAATTGTGTAGCCAATGAAGGTGTGTTCTATATCAAGCAGTATCCACACAGGAATCACTGTCTTGTTGAAATGCGCCAGGACAGTGCTTTGACGCGGATAATTCCTCTCTTTATAACCAATAATCAGTGCATCCGGCAGACTCTCACCCCGAAGCACGGGAATACTTTCGAGCGAGGGGAGCTCAGCAATATCAAGTTCCCTTGCCCTGCCTTGAGAATCAAGCCAGCCTACTATCCTAAGTCCCAATTCAGGAGTCTGTTTTACCCTTTGAGCATATTCAAGAATCGACTTATTCGCGCCTATCAGCACTACCTGCTTGAGATTGAACCCCCTCCGTCGGCGTCGTATCAGAAGTGATTTTATGAGAAGTCGGCCGCCTAGGGATAGAACGACAACCGCGATGCTGTAGATGAGCAGCATAATTCTGGACAGTCTGGAAGGATTCAGTGCATATAGAAGAACAATTACCGTGGCTATAGCCTGGAAATGTGATTTGAAAACCGAGAGCAGTTCATGATGCCATGAGAAATAGCGCTGAGATGTATATAAATCATTGTGAGAGAAGAATAAGAGTGTGATAATGGCCACTACCATGCCGATGATGGGAATTTCTAAATCGGAGTAATCAATACTGGAGGTCATCAGGCCGAATCGCACAATGTAGGCTCCATTCCAGCATACTGTCACGACGAGGAAATCGAATATGCGATACAGAACCATTGTGGAATTTTCCCGGTTTACTATCATTTCTAGTAGGATAACGAACTTGTTATCGAGATTTCCAGACTGCCAAACAGGTCTTCCTTGTCGAAGCGCTTAGGATCAATACCTATTGATCCGGTTGCCACTAGATTGGGCAGAACATCAAGGTACAAAACCAAATCGAAACCCATGCTATAGTTATAATCTCGGAAGGCATCAAAGCTTTCATTGTTGTATACGATGCCCATATCGAAGAATGGATGAATTTGTGCATCCCAAACCTTCTCAAAACGCCAAAATTGGAAGGCAAGGCTCATATTGAACACGGTTCCCACGTAGCCAGACATTACGTCGTCGCGAACACCGCGAAGTTGGGATGCCGGATTTCTAGGTGTGCCCCAGTGATAAAACGTGATTAGGCGGGTGTACAGATTGAATCTCTTCCAGAATGGAAGATAATAAGATGCGGAAGCACTGACACTTCCGGAGAATTGAAAATCTCCGTTGTCTGATGCACCAAAACCGTAGGAGTTGGTTAATCCCAAGCTGAAACCCCTTCTGAAATTCTCAATCCAGTCCACCCTGCCATAGCTAAATCCATGAGATGGGACAAACTCGTATAGTTTCTTTGGATTTGATCCAAGATTTCCGGAGTAGCCATAATTGAAGCTGGCACCCAGGCCAACCAAATAACTTAGTCTTTCATAGAGAGAGAAGGAAGTTCCGGCCTTCAAACCAGTTGAGTAATAACCATAGTGATAAGAATTATGAGGGTTGACGGTATCGTTAAATTCCTCTTCGCCGTATTGTTGCACCATCGAAACGGAGAGAAAAATTCTCTTGCTCAATCTTATTTCTGATATGGATGGACTGATATTCCATCTACTAATTTCCCACTTGTTGGAATTCTTCGGACGAATATTGATGCCCATATTCAAAACAAAATTCGTCATGGTTCCAAAAAAATTGTTCCAATAAATCTTGGTTCCCAGTCGAACGCCGGTATTTGAGCTGTATTTGGGGTAGAAGATTGGAGTGATGGATATGGCGTCTACAACGGAGATGATAACCATGAAACTACGAATATTTATCCCCGTGGAAAGCTGTACAATATCTGCGTTTACTGATTTGAAAACCCTGGTGTTCACAAGTTTTTGTCGTTCGTTCTCAACAGATATGTCCAGGGCTTCCAACGAAGAGAAGCTCATTCCAGCTTCCAGATTCGAAAGGGCTCTTAGGGCCTTTTCCTTGGTGGTGCCTTCAATGGAATAGATTATCTCTTCGATAACGAATATAGGTTCACCATTGCTTTCAGCATGAAGTTCGGTGTTTGCAAATCCAAGGAAGACACAAACAGGAATCAGAGCCAAGCAAAATCGCCCCATCGGCGAACTATAACGCTCCAGAATATATGAGACAAGTGCTTTGGAATAACTGCTTCTTCTTTACAAAGGATAGGATTTGTCTATATTTTTATTGCCACAATGGGAAACTTACCAAGCAGGAAAAACCTGATGGGGGCGGCGTTGCTCTTAGTTGTGCCCATTACCCTGTCGGCGCAATCTCACAATACGATACCGGTTACAGAGACAGCGCTATATGATTTCCTGGAAATAGCCAGTATTCGCGGGTTTACAGGCCCCCTCAGGTCTACCAAACCCTATGCTAAATCGGTTGTTGCCGCGATTCTATATGACATAGAGGAAAAGAAGGACAAATTGAGCACTCATGAGCAGTCAATATTGGAAGAGCTTATTGAGCGCTATGTAGCAGATACTGATAAGGCCTTCAATCTGGATGGCGATATCCGAATCTCTCACGACACCTTCCCAACAACCCTCGGAGCGTATGTAGGAGGAGAAATGAGTGTTGACATGGGCAGCACGGATAGTTTGGGAGGTAATGGTTATGCCGGTGCCTATATCAAGGGCGACATCGGAGAACATGTATCTTGGGGAATTGATGCTGCTATGGGAGGATTCCTTGTTGACAACTATGATACGGAAAAGAGTTATGGGCCAGAAGGCTGGACGCCCTATTCATACACGAAGATCTGGGATGGCGGTTTGCATCCCATCCTTAGTCTAAGCAGTTTTGAGCAAATGCCCACCTCTCTATCGGTTGGCTATTCTTATTCTCCTGAAATTGCGGCGAGTTTTTGGGATAACCGTGTTGGCCTGCGATTCGGCAGAATCCGCCACAGCTGGGGGATTGGGGAGGGCAGTCTTCAACTTGATCCGGGTGCACGCCCCTTTTTTGCGTTTGAATGGAATATAACCCCCTTTAAGCAGGTTTCCGTATCTTCCATTACCGGGATATTGGAATATGGAGAGAATTTCCGCAATCATGAATCTTACAGCATAGAGTATACGTCAAGAGAGCAGCAGAACATGTTCTCTGCCTTGCATGTGCAGGTGACACCCTTAGACTGGTTGTATTTGTCATTTTTTGACGCGGTCGTCTACTTAAAACGGCCCGAGTGGGGTTATGTCTTCCCCCTTATGAGCAAATTCCTAAGCCAGAACAATACCGGCGACTTCGACAATCTAATGATGGGCGGTACGATTGGTTTATCCTGGCCCGGTCTTCTGCGAACCTATTTCTCTGTCTATCTTGATGAGGCTCGTTTTACGGCGGGTGATTTCTTCCATAATCCGGCAAATATGTACAGTTTTCAGGCAGGAATAAAATTTCCGATACCGAGCATACCCTGGTCTAATCTAACACTGCAGTACACTAAAATTGAGCCTTTCACCTATACCCATTACTACTATGTTGATTCTCCCTGGTACACTCCCCCCGATGCCGCCGGCGAAGATGGAAAAACCGGCGAGCCAAACGGAGTTCCAGATTATGCTATGGATACGGGATATATGAACGGCGGTGAATCACTCGGTTATGGGTTGGAACCAAATTCAGACGAGATAATGCTGAAACTGAAAAGCTATTTCCGCCGTGGAATAACCTGGAGTGGTGAGTTTCGCGTAATTAGACATGGTCTTCCCAAGAGTGTCCCTGGGAGCAGCTTTGATGCCTGGGGATTTAGCCCTAAAAAGGAAACCCTTAGCGCCGGAGAAGACCCGGCAATATTGACTCCCGGGAACGATCCAAAGGGGGCATACAGCGGCGCGAAGAAGAATTTTCTGAGGGACGGCATATACGAATGGTTTTTTATTACCACCCTTGGCGCAACCCTTGACACAAGGCTCTGGAACGAGCCCGTGCAATTTGGTCTGCAGTATTCGTTCGTGACCTTATACTACACCGACTTCAAAGAACGCGGCAATTTCAGGCCCATAAACAGCTCTTCCTACCCCAATACTTTCCGAAATATCCTTACGATATCCGTCGGGGTTTCACCCTATTGAAGTACCGCCATGCGAGTTTTTCTTAACCTGCCGCGGCCCACTAGCGATTAAATGAGGGCACTATGAGAGAAATAGCCGCAATTTCTTTTCCGGAAGGCAGGTCTGTGATTTTGCATGCTTCCGAAGAGGAGATTTTCCCCTCGGGCGAGTTTGCCACTGTAACTGACAATAGCGTTGCCGGATTTTACGCGCTTATGGATGAGAGGCGAATGCTTAAGCTGCCCCCTGGAGAGGCGGCAAAGGTGTGGCTGTCAGTGCAGGAAATTCTGAATTTTGCGCTGTCCCTGTCTTTAGGCAGAGACGGGATGCTGTTGGGATTCGGGGGCGGAGTGGTATGCGATGTTACAGCCTTTGCCGCATCGATTTATATGCGCGGGTGTAAGTTAATCCTGATACCCACGACATTGCTTTCCATGGTGGATGCGGCAATCGGCGGAAAGACAGGCATCAATTTTGGGGGTTCAAAAAACATTGTTGGAACCTTCTATCCCGCCCATGAAACTCGCATTTGTACTGGATTACTAAGAACACTTCCGGATAGGGAGTATAAATCCGGTCTCGCGGAAGTGATCAAGCACGCCATGCTGGAACCCCGGAAATACGGGCTCTTGGATACGCTTCTAAGCGAGAAGGGGCCCATACTTTCCAGAGATTCGCGAATTTTGGATAAAATCATACCTGCAGCCGCAAGGATCAAGGCCGATATAGTCAACGCAGACCTCCGAGAACAGGGGAAAAGAGCCTATCTGAATTTGGGCCACACCTTCGGACATGCTCTAGAGGGAGCAATGAATTTTTCTCGGTGGAGTCATGGAGAGGCCGTCGCATGGGGCATAAGAAGGGCCCTGGATCTGGGGCTGCGCATGGGAATCACGAACCCCGATTGGGCCAGTTTCTCCAAGCGTTTATTCTCGGAATACGGCTTCGACGATGTCGATCCTGAAGTTGATGGCGCAAGGATAAAGGAGGCCATGGTTAATGATAAGAAAAAATTGGGAGGGAAGCTCCGCTTTGTTCTAATTAAGGATGCTGGCGATGTAATTGTGGAGAAGGTGAACCAATCCGAATTGGATTCGGTGCTGGGAATACGGAGCAGCCGTTTCTACAGTGGTGTTTCCAACGGGAGAGCATAGAGCGATGTTAGGGGGAGGCAGATTGCAAATATTGATCAGTCTTCAAACCGAACTGGGAACCATGATTCGTTATGGACTTGTGGGACTTCTAAACACAGGGATATTCTCGCTAACTGCCTACCTGCTAAGCAGAAGTCAACTGCACTATGCCATTTACACAGCTCTGGCCTACATTGTTGCCATAGTGTTTAGTTTTTGGATGAATGCCCTTTTCACCTTCAGGAAATCAAAACATCTCAAAACGGCAATGTTCGGAAGATTTGTTCTGGTTACGGTATGCCTGCTGGTGTTGGTACAGGGGCTCCAGGCTGGACTGATAGAAATCATGAACTGGGGGGAGCTGCCCGCGATAATAGTCGGGATGCTGTTTTATACGGGAACAGGTTACGTACTTAACCGGTTTTGGGTTTTTACGGATTTCAAAAAACGAGCCTAATAGGCTTCGTGGTTGAGCAGATTTCTTCTATACAGGATGCGGCAAAATGGGGCAGAGGATTGAAGCAGTACCTAAGGTGAATAAGTTTGATGCCTGGAACGCAACGCCGGGACAGGTTAGTACAAAAGCGATTCAATCTGCCTGTATCTATCTCCCAGCTTGGTTTTCTGCGATTTATTCAAGTCTGTTTTCACGTGATCGGCAAGACTGTCCAGGCTTTCAAGGCAGGTGGAAACAGCGCCATGAAAGCTTCTAAGAGACTTAAACCAGAAATGTCCCTTCTCGTCGAAGTAGAGGGCTACAAAACCCATACCCTTTCTTTTTCGCTTCCTGCTGCTGCGCGTCACTTTTAGCAGACTTGGTAATTCACGGATTAAAACCTCTAGCTGGGCATTGATATGGAAATTGCCGCGGGGGGCAGTTTCAAGAATATCTTTCTTTGGATCTAGTAGGTTCGCTGCCTTGATAATCGTATTTACCTTGCTATCCGGCAATACCTCATCTCCTTTCAGCAGCAGGGTTCCCCGCATTGCTCCGAAATCCGGCAGCCTCTCGCCTCTTGCCCTTTTAAGGGCGCTATGAAGGCGGTCCCACTGAATCAATGCCCGTTTTTTGCTGCCTTTGCCCGGAGTTCTTGTGAGTTCAAAGGTCTCTCCGGCAATCCAAATTTGATTTGTGGTATCCTTCTTAGTTATTTTTTCTCCGCTGCGCCTCCTCTTTCGCCAATCCAGGCCAAACGCTCTGTTCTCCCTGGCTACCAGCCTCTTTGGCAGATCCGGGTGAATATCCGCCAGCCAAGTTTCTTTCAGCGGCGACACCGAGCGGGCATAAGTCCTGCTGGTATGAACTATTTCGCCTGCGATGATGAACTCGGGAGTTTCCTTGAACAGAACCGAACCGGGATGAATCAAGATGCGATCCGCCCCAACACTTCTGTAATCGAAGCGTCTATCCCTTATGCAGACAAAGGGAATAAGCCCACGCGCACAGGCCTTGATGAAATCCTCGCTTGCTCCTCCCTCGCCTATTGCTGTGCCATTTTGTGCGGTTATTTCCTCCAGCTGATCGGCTATAGACAGGATTTCGTCCAGAATTTTTTTGTCCAGGTAATGAGTTTCGGCGAAAACCTCCCTATCTCCTGCATTCGTGTAATCCCAAAAAAGATTGAGATAGCTCGCAAGATCGCCATGGTGCTTCGATCGGAATTTGTGGTGCGCCCTGCGCGCCTCCATTTCTTCACCCTGCGGCAGTAAATAGGGTGAATTGGTAGACAGGAACGCCGCGAGTATTATCACCTCCCTTATCACGCCCGGATAGCGCAGGACTGCCTCCACTATCATCCTGGAATGTCTGGGCATAAGAGGGTATGGTGCCATCCACCGCCCAATATCTGTTAATTCATTGTCAGAATTGAGCGCATCCAATAGGTGCAGGGCCTCAACAGCGCCACGAATCCCCTCCCTCTCAGGCGGGCTGATGAAGGGAAAGGTTTCAAAATTCCTAATTCCGATTTCGGCCATGCGCAGCACCACCTCTGTCAGATCTGTTCTATAAATCTCCTCCTTGGTGAATTTCGGCCTCTTATTGTAGCTGGCCTCCGAATAGAGTCGATAACAGACTCCAGGTTGAGTTCTTCCAGCCCTCCCTCTTCTCTGGCTTGCAGAGGCCTTTGAAATCTCGGTTTCAGTCAGGGAGCTGGTGTAGGTATGTGGATCATAAGAATTCAATTTGGCAAGCCCAGTATCGATAACCGCGGTTATACCATCTATGGTAACGCTTGTTTCGGCAATGTTAGTGGCCGCCACCACCTTGGTTTTCCCCTCCAAAGCGGCCTCGAACACTCTTTCCTGTTCCTCATTTCCAAGACGTGCGTAGAGGGGCATTACCTGGAGCCGCTCGCGGACTGAGCAGGTGGAGAGCCCTGCCACTGAATCCTTTATCATCTTCTCCCCCGTGCAGAAAATCAGTATATCGCCATTGGGCACACCCTCCTTTCCGAAATTCCCCATCGCCACAATTTGCTCAACTCTGCCAATAATCTTGCTGATCAGCATAGTTTCATCTTTTTCAATGGGCGGAGGATCGTAGTGGAGATGAACCGGATAAACAGGAGTATCGATTGATACGATGGGAGCATCATTGAAGTACTCGCTGAAAACACGCGGATTCAATGTGGCTGAGGAGATAATAACTTTGAATTCAGGTCGATTAGACAAAATTTCCTTCACCAGACCCAAGATGAAATCGATGTTCAGGGTGCGTTCGTGCGCCTCGTCAATCATCAGAACATCATAACGACTAAGCCAGCGGTCCCCCTTCATTTCTTGCAGGAGGGTTCCATCGGTAACAATTTTTAACTTCGTATCCGCACTCGTCACGTCTTCAAAACGCATCTTGTAGCCCACGAGTCCACCCACCGCAGAGTCCAAATGCCGGGCAATGAAGTTGCAGACAGTTACAGTAGCAATACGTCTAGGTTGAGTAACGCCTATAAGTCCCTCCCTTGCATATCCGGCTTCAAGGAGCATCACAGGCAGACCAGTAGTTTTTCCCGATCCAGTTGGACTCTCCACTACAAGTACCTGCTGTCCTTCCAGAGCCTCAAGTATCCGATGTCTTTGTGCATAAACCGGCAAGTCCCGTAAAAAAATTCCCACACTATCTCCTCAAGTTGGCAACTCTATCCTCAAGTAAAGCTGTCAGTCTCTGGACTGGACAAGCACTTAGTATACTGAACGAGTGTCGATGTACGATATACTGCGATTGCTTTATAAGGCAAAAACGAATTGTGCCAATCTTCGGATCAGATCATACTCTTTCTTTTTCGCGGCGATGATGCCATTTGAGGATAAGGCTGCCTGCTTGCAGATTTAAGAAATGCCGGCTTCTATTTGACTCAAGGAGATATCGCCGATTCCTCTGCGGCCTAGTGAGCTGATTAATTGGGACTGGGCTTCGCTCATACTAAAAGGTCCGAAACTCTTCCGAGTTCTTAAATCCTTGAGGACTAATCTGCCGGTTTCCGCCTCCCTGGGGCCGTAGATCAGTGCATAGGGAATCCTTCCGGCCTGGGCATAGCGGAACTGAGCCTCAAGCTTTTTTGGCTCCGGATAAACCTCCACGGATAGCCCTAGTTTTCTGAAACCTCTTGCAAAACCTTGATAGTCGCATAGGAGCGTCTCATCCAGCATCAGTACCAGTAAATCCGTATTTCGCTCAGAATCCTTGTTGGCTCCCAGCTCATCAAGCCCGGCCAGCAGGCGATCCAATCCTATTGACGCCCCAACACCGCTGATCGATTCTCTTTGGAATAGGCTAGTTAAATCATCGTAACGGCCGCCCGAGCAAACCGCCCCCATGTCCGGTAGGTTTTCCAAAAAGACTTCAAAGACAACTCCGGTATAGTAATCCAATCCCCGGGTAATTGAAGGATCCAGGAGCAGAGCGTCTCCGAGTTTCAGTTTTTCAAAGGTGTCTAGAATCATACGCACCCGCAGGGCTTCCGGCAATTCGCGGATATCTTGCTCCCCTCCTTCTGTTTTCAGTGTTCCAGTCAATCCCTCTCTATTCGCGTTTTCTATGCATCGAAGCATCTTCTCCAGGGTTTTTTCATTATCCTCCTCCGGCACAATGAAATCCAAAATTACATCGGCTTCTCTCTTTCCAACAAGATCTGTCAGAATTCTTTGAACCCCATCACTTCCGATTTTGCCAATTTTGTCGACTGAGCGAAGCACGCCTGTCTTATTGCCTTCAAGACCCAAAGCATCCAGGAGCAGGTTGAAAAAACCCCGATGACTGAATCGAAGTTTCACGGGGCCCCCTCCCATCACGCTCAATCCATCAATCATCATTAGCATGATTTCTAAATCCGCTCCCCCGCTATCGGAGCCTACTATATCAAAATCGCATTGGATAAATTCACGAAACCTACCTCTTTGGGTGTTCTCTCCACGCCACACCTTGCCCACATGGCAGCAGCGAAAGGGCATAATTAGCTCGGCCCGATGCGAGGCCACGAAGCGGGCCAAGGGCACGGTTAGATCAAAGCGCAGGGCGACATCGCGTCCTCCTCCATCGGTGAAGCGATAGCACTGCTTGTCAGTTTCGCCTCCTCCCTTGGAAAGAAGAATATCCGCATACTCCAGGGCAGGTGTGTCAATCGGAAAATAGCCATGGGATGTGAAGTGCCTCTCAAGCAGGCGGATCAATCGCCCGCGTCTTAGTTCTTCCCGCGGTAAGGAGTCTTTGAAACCCCTAAGCAGGCGCGCTCTTACCCTGCTCATCATTTCGCCTCCTGAAACCCGGCAGTTCCCAGTTTCAAAACCCTGGGTGGTCTGCTGTCTTTGAATTTGTTTTATACTACGAGGATAGCAACTGCATCTTGAAATTGCCAGGGCCTTAGCGGGTACGTGTGTAAGCTTTGATGGAAGTTACGAATTCACTTTCGGGTCAGTCTGATACACTGTTTGAGTCTACATCCCGCAAGAATGCTGACTTCACCGGATCATCCTTGCCGATCTGATTGTCAGCTGGCTGGCGAAACACTATGATTATAGCCTTGGAGCTATCCTATCTATGCGCAGCAGATACTTTTTGGACAGTAACGGAGAACCCACAATAAAAGCCACTGTCTATGATAAGGACGATCATCTCCTCCAATCCGACGATTGCGACTTGAATGCACGCAAGATTTGCTCCAGATTGAACCAGTGTGGACATGAAGCCTATATTGTGGGAGGAGCCGTACGCGATCTGCTAATGGGGAAGATGCCAAAGGATTTCGATGTTGTCACCGACGCCTCGCCGAATCGTGTTAGGAAGCTGTTTAGGAGTTCACGCATAATCGGGAGACGCTTTCGTCTGGTTCATATTTATTTCCCCGGAAACAAATTCTACGAGGTGGCCACTTTTAGATCCGTTGAGTCTGTCAACAGGAGAAACATCTATGGAAGCCTCTATGAAGATGTAATGAGGCGAGATTTCTCGATAAATGCACTTTATTTCGATCCGAAAGACGAGATTCTTATCGACTTTGTGGAGGGATTTGCGGACATCAAGCGCAGAGTACTGCGGAGCGTTTTACCCCTGGATACTTCATTTGTCGAAGACCCTGTTCGAATGCTCCGAGCCCTGAGGTACGCGGCTGTTTTAGGGGTGAATATTGGCCGCCCGCTTGCAAAAAGAATTCGTAAGGATGTGAATCTTCTTAGCAATGCGTCAAGCTCGAGGCTTTCGGAGGAGCTATACAAAACACTCAGCAGTGGGAATTCAGCCGAGTCTTTCCGTCTGATGAGCCGCTATGATCTAATTAGCTTTCTTCTACCGGAATTTGCACGAAGATTCAACGGCAATGAGGGTAGGAAGCTGCGTGAAGGTGTTTTTTCGGATCTTGAAGTCTTGGATGAAAATGTGAGAAAAGCGGAAGTTGAACGAGGCGTGATGATTGCCGGCCTCTGCAGGAGGATTGCCGAAAAAGAAGGACTCCTTGAATCGGTTTGGAAGGAGCAAAATCCCGTTGACCTGGTTGAATATGTGAAGAATCTGATAGTACCCCTCGTACAGCCCAATCGGGATGTGGAAGATGCCGTTCGCTATATATCTTCGAACCGGGGCCTCCGTGCACCGCGAAGACGAAACCGGAAGAGAAGAGTCGAATGAAGGATATTGCGGTAGTCGGAACTGGCTATGTAGGACTTGTTGTGGCCGTGGGACTTGCAGACTTTGGCAATCGGGTTATCGGAGTGGACATTGACGATGCGAAGATAGCTATGTTGAATGAAGGCAAGCTGCCGTTCTATGAACCAGGGCTGCAGGATTACCTGGAGATCAATATTGAATCGGGCAGGCTTAGTTTTACTCAGGATGCTTCATCGGCAGTTGTCAAGTCGGACGTAGTGTTTCTTGCCGTAGGCACGCCTTCCGAAAAAGACGGATCGGCCAATCTCGAATACCTGAAATCCTCGGTGGACTTCATCGCAAAACATGCTTCTTCTTACACATTAGTGGTTACAAAGTCTACGGTGCCAGTTGGAACAAACCGGGCGCTTGGGGAGCGGATTCGCAACTTGGGTGCATCAGCTAGAATTGAAATGGTGTCCAATCCTGAATTCTTGCGAGAGGGGAGGGCGATTCAAGATTTCTTTCATCCGGATCGAGTTGTTATCGGCGCGGAGTCGGATCGGGCCAGGAAGATATTGAAAGGAATTTACAGTGCCCTGAGGCTTGATGAGGTTCCCTTTGTATGGTGCGACATGGAAACAGCCGAGCTGATAAAATATGCCACCAATGCCTTTTTGGCAACGAAAATCACCTTCATAAATCAGATAGCGAACCTGGCTGATAGAACTGGGGCTGATATTAAGCTCATTGCAAAATCAATGGGTATGGATGGAAGAATAGGAGAAAAATTTCTTCATCCCGGACCGGGTTTTGGGGGAAGCTGTCTTCCTAAAGATATCCGGGCACTCCTCTGGGCAGCCGATAAGCTTGATGTAGATATGAGCCTGGTTAAGGCTGCTCTTTCTGCCAATGAAGAGCAAAAAGCTCGCGTGGTGGTGAGGCTCAAGGAATCACTCGGCGTTCGACTCGGTGATTTACCCATCGCTGTCCTGGGTTTGGCATTCAAGTCGAACACGGATGATGTTAGGGAATCGCCAGCACTGCGAGTGGTTGCCGATTTGCTGGAGGAAGGGGTTCTTGTCCGCGCTCACGACCCTCGGGCGATGGACAATTTCAGGGAAGTATTTCCCGGCATCAGCTATCATGCCTCCGCATATGAGGCGATGAGAGGTGCCGATGCGGTTCTCATACTCACCGAATGGAATGAATATCGCTCCCTGGATTTCAATTTGATGAAAAGGGAGATGAGAGGTAAGACACTCCTGGATACGCGAAATCTTCTAAATCCAGAGCTTGCCCGCAGGCATGGGTTTATCTACCGCGGTAATGGGCAAAGCCGTGTTTCAGCCTTAAGATAGGTAAAAAGGGGGCGCGCCTGCCTTGAAAAACGGTGTGAAGTACGGTTGTAAGGATTTTTCACATTGCTATCCCGGTAGAAGTTTGCGAGTAGTAAGGTTTTGTACCTCACGTTTCCTGAGTACTTCGGCAATTGTAAGCTTTGTTTCATTTTCGCTGGTTTTGATTATGGGCTGGTTATCGTAGGGCTGGAGATCTTCGTTCAAGTAGAGCTTCACTATGGGGTATAATGGACTATCCCCGATGTCCGTTATGACACCGATGGAACCGTTCTTAAGGCGGACATGGCTTCCGAGTGCGAAAACCGAGATTGAGTTGAGTAAGGCCGTTATAACTCCCTTATCGTAGAGGGAGTGCTTATCTTTTAACATTTTCATAATAATCATGTGACTCTCGCCGCTTTCTCTGAAAGGTCGGTTGGATATCTGTGCATCGTACGAGCAGGCAACCGCGAGAATTCTGGCATATAGGGTCATTGATTCATTCCCGATGCCCTGGGGATAGCCGGATCCATTGAGACGTTCATGATGTTGAGAGATTGCAAGGAGTATCTCCTGGGGAATTGGATTGGACTGTTCTCGGGAGTAGTTTTGCAGCATTTTCAGACCAATAAGTGGATGAGTGCGTATGATTTTCTTTTCGTCTGTAGTGAGACCGCCTGTTTTGTTGACGATATGATTCGGTATTTTCATCATCCCAATTTCGTGAAGTACGGCTGCAATACCAAGTTCAATAAGGCGAAAGTGGGGTAGCTTGAGGCCGTTGCCAATGGTGAGGGCAATTATGGTTGTTCGGGTTGAGTGAGTGTAGAGGTAATCGACCCCCTCTGCCTTCAGACTGGGCAGTCTGAGGATGTAAGAACGGTAGTTCTTTAACATCATGATTGTCGATTTAATCTGCTCCGTGATGGAGTTTAGATTGAGGTGTCCATCTTTGTTGAATACCTCATAGATTTTTTGAACAGATGTTGTGAGATTAGAGAAGAATTTGAGAGCGGTGCGGCGTCCTTCGGATTCCTTCATTTTGCTGCTTAAGCTGGTATCAATGCCCCCAGGAACTGCCTCACGGGGAGCACCGCTGCTTAGTATGATTTCGTATCCCCACCTTTTCAATTTCTCAATCAGGCTTTCTGTGACAGGAGAATCAACTGGAAGGAGCATAAACCCCTCATCAATCCACAGAGGTTCGCTGTAATAGGTATTGGCCTCAAGGCTGCTTACTGGTATATTTCTCATCTAGGATATTTCTTCTGCTCCCTAATCATAGTGATTTGGGTTTGTTTTTCAAGCCTGCCTCCATTATCATAGGGATGAATTTGGATAATTTAAAGAGAGCGGTACCTGAAATTGAAGATGGGGGTGAAATTTGGGGCGATTTTCTTCCTTTTAAATTCGTTGATGCTATTTGCCCTGTTCCTCGTTCTCATCCCATTGATTTTCAACTTTGGTTGGGATGGGATGGCCGCCGTGAGAACTGTGTGGATTGTCCTTCCTATGCTTGTCCTGCTTGTTGGGGTTTTGGATTTCTACTTCATTAGGAATTGGAAACTTCTTTCTCTGCTTGAAGCCGAGGATTGGCTGGGTTCTTTAGCTTGGTTGGAGAATCGTTTGTATGTAAGACGGAAACTGAATCGGACCTATTCGAGTCTTCTCATCAACACCGCACTCTCTGTTTCAAATCTTGATGCGATAAGGAGGCTGGAAGTTGAGATTCGGCAGAAAAAACCGGTGCTCCTAAGAACTCTGGGAGTTGCTCTGGGAATCCCGGTACTTCTGAAACAGGACTGGAAGGCAATCGCGGAGCATTATGGGCCGCTAGCTGAGGATTCCAAAACCAGAGCGCGGCATTGGGCCATCTGGTGTCGGGCCGTGGCACTGGGCGGAGAGAGAGTAGACCAGCTTATTGAACTTCTCAATGGTCGGGATATTTCGCTGTGTCTGCTTTCGTGGGAGATACTGGAACGGCGTTCGCGGTATTTATCCGGTGCGCAGCTCGATGTACTGGCCGCGTCCAAAAAGAAATTGAAGGGTATGCTAAACAGCTCCGAAGGCGAGAGGATGCTGCGGAAATCGAGGAAGAATTATCTGATTTCTCTTCTTCTGTCTTCCCAGGTAGACAGGGTGAAATCGGATCTTATGACGAACTAATTCTTGGAGGTTTTTCTATGGGCGTTCGAGTTCGTTACGCACCTTCCCCAACAGGGCTGCAGCATATCGGCGGTATACGAACGGCTCTGTTTAACTACTTTTTTGCTAGATCCAATGCAGGTAGTTTTATTCTCAGAGTTGAGGATACCGATAGGGAAAGATTCAACCCTGAGGCTCTCAAGGATTTATTTAGCTCCCTTGAATGGCTGGGTATCCGTTATGATGAGGGACCCGGCAGGGATGGAATTTGTGGACCTTATGTGCAGTCGGAGCGAAAATCGCTCTACGCGAAACTAGCCGAGAATCTACTTAGTTCCGGCAATGCCTATCATTGTTTTTGCAGTGCCGAACGCCTTGCTTCGATTAGAGAAGAACAAAAACTGGCCAAAAAGAACATTGGCTACGATCGGTATTGCCGCGAAATATCGATTGACGAGGCTAGATCACGAATCGAATCGGGTGAGAGGTATGTTATCCGCCTTAAGGTGCCCATGGAGGGGAAGACCATACTCAATGATTTTTTATTGGGGGAAATCGGTAAAAAAAACAGAGATATCGTACCCGATCCTGTGATAATGAAGTCTGACGGTTTCCCCACCTATCATTTTGCGAATGTTGTTGATGACCATGGGATGAAAATCTCACACGTCCTTCGCGCCCATGAATGGATTCCCTCCGGACCGCTTCATATCATCATTTATCAGGCATTTGGCTGGGCTCCTCCTGTCTACTGTCACCTGCCGATGGTGATAGGCAAGGACGGTCAAAAACTATCCAAGCGTCACGGATCAATGGCTTTGAGAGATTTTCGCAGGGCCGGCTATCTTCCCGGAGCTTTGATCAATTTCATTTCTCTTTTGGGTTGGAGTTACGATGGTTCGCGAGAATTCTTTGCCATGAACGAACTTTGCGAGATGTTTTGCCTTGAGAAGATCAGTAAATCCCCCTCAGTTTTTGATCATCGAAAGTTGGATTGGTTTAACGGACACTATATCCGATCAATGAATTTGGATTCCCTTAAATCTCAGCTTATTCCGTTTTTAGCTGCCGATAAGCTTATCCAGGATCCGCCCACTGCCAGGGAGCTGGGTATAATTGACGGTTTTATGCCCATTGTGGCCAAGCGTCTAAAACGACTGAGTGATATAACATCCATGATTCGCTTCCTCTTCATTGATCCCGGCTCTGTCAGTGCCGAGGCTATAGTGTCGGAGAAAATTGGCGTGCAGGAAGTATTGGATATACTAACTTCTACTGTCGATTTGCTTACTTCTGTGCCTAAGCCGCCTGGCATTGGCGAAGCTTATACGGAGTGGGATGAGGCCATAGAGCATAGGTTTCGTGATATATCGAAGAATTGGAAGATTGGCTTGGTGTTTGGACTACTGCGAATGGCACTTACCGCGAGTTCGGTTAGTCCCCCGCTGATTCCTGTTATTCGTCTGCTTGGCTTAAGCGAATCACTTAGGAGAATAAGAAGGCTGATTCGGATCGTGGAAGACGAAAGTGGGTAATGCTGCTTGTATCCGGTGCTGCAAAGTGATACTTTTCCGGCAGAAATAGATGACAACTTACAGCAATATGGCGAAGGGCGAGAATGTCAATCAGCATGGCGCCTCAATGGAAAAGTTAGTTTCTCTTTGTAAGAGTCGTGGATTCATATATCCGTCGAGCGAGATATATGGAGGGCTGTCAGCTACCTGGGATTACGGACCCTTGGGAGTTGAAATTAAGCAGAACATCCAAGATGCCTGGTGGAAGGAGATGGTACGTCGACACGATAACATTGTAGGACTGGATGCTGCTATTATGATGCATCCTAGAACCTGGGAAGCTTCCGGTCATGTTGACAATTTTTCGGACCCCCTGGTTGATTGCAAAAAGTGCAAAAACAGATTTCGTGAAGATACGCTGCGAAAAATGCGGCTTGACAAAGACATCGACGATGCTTTGTGTCCTGAATGCGGCGGCGAGCTCACCGAGGTCAGACAGTTCAATCTAATGTTCGCCACTCAGTTAGGACCGGTAAAGGATGCTGGCAGCTTGGTGTATCTGCGGCCGGAAACCGCTCAGGGCATCTTCGTAAATTTCAAGAACGTAGTGAACAGCTCCAGAGTCAAAATACCATTTGGAATTGCGCAGGTGGGTAAGGCCTTTCGCAATGAGATTACCACCGGGAATTTCATATTTCGCACCTGTGAGTTCGAACAGATGGAGATGCAGTATTTTGTAAGACCTGGCAGCGAGGACTTGGTATTCGAAGAATGGAAAACCAAGCGCATGGACTGGTATGTTGACAGTATTGGTATTAGATCAGAGCGCCTGCGTTTTAACGAGCATGGACCAAAGGAACTTGCCCACTATGCAAAGACGGCCTTCGATATCGAATACAATTATCCCTTCGGCTGGCAGGAACTGGAGGGAATTCATTCAAGAACCGACTATGATCTGAGAAGACATGAACAATTCTGCGGCAAGGATATGAGTTATTTGGATGCTGAAACTAACAGCCGTTACATACCCTATGTAATTGAAACCTCGTCTGGGCTTACCCGTAGCGTACTTGTAGCACTGATGGATGCCTATCACGAGGAGAAGTTGGACGGAAAGGGAGAGGTGCGCACTGTTCTCCATCTACATCCCAATATCGCACCAGTTAAGGTTGCCGTGTTCCCGCTGGTGAAAAAAGACGGGCTTTCCGAAATGGCTAGGCGGATTGAGGAGGGTCTGAGAGAAGATTTTGCCACCTTTTTCGATCAGAGAGGTGCGATTGGCCGCCGCTATCGCAGAATGGATGAGATTGGTACGCCTTTTTGCGTTACGGTGGATTATGAAACCATGGATAATCGTACCGTAACTCTTAGACTGCGAGATTCGATGGAGCAATTTCGGATTTCGGTTGAAGGGATTGCGGATTCAATACGCAGAGAAACTCTCTCATACAGGCGTCTTTGATTCCCTGTGTCATTATTTTGAGTCAGAATATCGCGGATTACTATGAGCAGAAATCAGATTAATACCGGAAAGCGGGAACAGGCGCTGGATAAGCTGATTGGCAGGGGGCTTTATAGACAGTGCACGGATGAAATTGGTTTGAGAAGGAAGATGGCCGAGGATTCAATAAGATTCTATGTCGGGATTGATCCCACGGCGCCCTCCCTGCACATAGGACACCTTGTGCCCCTTTACGCCTCGGCCCATCTCCAAAATGGAGGCCATCAACCCATAATACTCATGGGAGGCGGCACTGCACGAATTGGTGATCCGTCCGGCAGAACAAAAATGCGCAGGCTGATTGATTACCGGCAGATTGACGAGAATATTGAAAAGATAGTTCCGCAGATTGCCAGGATTATTGACTTCGATAAGGTCGGAGTACTGTTGGCCAACAATGCCGATTGGCTCTCATCGTTGAATTATATTGATTTTCTTCGGGATATTGGACGGCATTTCAGTGTAAATCGGATGCTCGGTTTTGAAGCCTATAAGCAGCGTCTGGAAGAGGGTCTTTCCTTCCTTGAATTCAACTACCAACTGCTTCAGTCATATGACTTCCTCGAGCTATGGAGGAGGGAGAAATGCCTGCTCCAAGTAGGAGGCGATGATCAATGGGGCAACATAGTAGCTGGAGTTGATCTTATTCGCAGGGTTACCGGGGTGGAAGCGTATGGCCTTACCTTCCCCCTGCTTACGCGGTCGGACGGAAGGAAGATGGGCAAAACCGAGAAGGGTGCGTTGTTTCTTGATCCGGCCATTACACCGGTATATGAATTCTATCAATATTGGCGCAATGTCCCGGATCAGGACGTTGAAAATTTCCTCCTGATATTTACCTTCCTTTCGGAGGAAGAATGTCATAATCTTGGATCGGTGGAGGGAAAAGGGATCAATTCTTCCAAGGAGCGATTAGCCTATGAGGTAACCAGACTGCTTCATGGGGAAGATGAGGCGTTAAATGCCAGGGAGGCTGCCAGGGCAGTTTTTTCCGATGGGAAGGATGGGAAGGGTGTTCCTTCCTGCGTGATACCGAGCGCCGATTTTGGAAACGGAATAACTATAGTTGATTTGCTTGCTCGAACAGGCTTATGTGACTCAAAAAGCGAGGCTCGACGTCTTGTTCTTCAGGGGGGGGCGAGGATAAACGGAATGAGGGTGAGCAGCATAGATACCGTGATCGGTTTATCGGATCTTGAAGATGGCAAATTGCTGCTCAAGGCCGGGAAGAAGAGATTTTTCAGGGTAGATGTGATAGGATAAAAAAACCCGCGGATCTGGATATCGATTTCCCGCGGGTAGTAACGGCAACTCGCCGACATTTCCACTATCGGACGGTGAGCTGCCCGGCTTTATTTTTTGCTGCAATATCGTGGCTGGTCGAATTCAGATGGCAGCGGTGGTAACTTGCCGATTTGGCGATTTCGGAGTATAGGCGTCTGGAATTCTCCAAAGGCTTGCCGCTTGCTCCAGATGAGCTGAGCTCCAATATTATTGGCTGTATCAAAAAGGAAACTAATTCGCGGCCTTTCATTGCAAGCAGGTGTTCATCGATATCTCCCATCGCTGCAAGTTGCGGGTTCGGATTTTGGCCGTCTGCAATCAATTGCTCGGCTTCCGCGGCGAATTTCATTCCCTTTTTCGCCAGTAGAAGGAGCTCATCAAGCTCCTCCGATACACCTCGAATTACTTCCTGTATATTCGAGGCGCAGGCCGAATTTATCGGCGTGTCCAGTAATTCGGCCAGTATTGCATCAATTTTGCCGCGCACATTCGGGAGTTTTTTTAATTCGGGGATGCCGACCGTGGTCATGCCCCTGATGCGACGGCCTGAATCACCCACTGTTTGGGGAATTCTGTCCAGGGTTTGCGTGGAGATACTTTCGGCAAACCAGCTAGCATAAACATCCATTCGCAAATTGGTGAGAAGGCTTTCGTCCCTGTAGGATTTTGCATAGTATGCCGAAGCGTCATAGAGACTTCGGAAGAAGGATTGCTCAGCGGGCAGGGTTCTTTTTGAATAGAGATGTGGCCTTTCCTGCGAAAAACTGCCGGAGAAATGAGTTCTTCCATCGGGAAACCCCAAATCCAGCCCGGCGATGCTCAGAGGTCTGCATCCCAAAAGGCGAGCGAGCTCCCAGGCTGCCGTTGCCACCGAACCTCCGGACCTGAGTTCACCCTGAATTCCCGCCGCGTCCTCCAACAGAGTTCCCAGGGGGAATTTGGTTCTGCTTAGCAACGGGCGGCCGGAAAGTGCTCGGAATACGGCCGGATGTGTTGCGGCTTCGGCAAGAATAGGGCAGTCATCTAAACCCTCGGTACACCAGTCCAGGTGTCTGGTATTCCAGTACTGGGGATCAACTGCCGCGATTATATCCGGCCTCACTCCAACCCTGCTGACTGCCGAAACAGCCGTGTCCACTACTATTATCAGATGACTCTTGGAAATATCGCCGAGTTCGGGAAGCACGATTTCCGTAGATGGACCGCCCGCAACAATCAGAGCCGGAATGTTTCTTAACTTTCCCTCCCACGATAGAAGCGGCAGGGCTTTGGGGAGAATAGGAGCATTTGCGATAATATTTCTAACCCACAGACGTCCAAAACGTTCAAGGGTCCTCGCATTTATCTCTCGCCGGTTTTGAATACTCTTAACGGTTTGCCTTAGAGAGCCATACCAATTAGGATTTCCGCGCTCGGACGGGCGCCAGATAATTAGGGAGATTTTCGAACCAACCGGGCCTCCAGTTAAATAGCTGCCAATATTCTTCACATCCTTGCCTAGAACAAACTGCACCTGAGGGTTGTTAATTAAGGGCCCAATATCTCGGACAGCAGCGGCACGTTTGGGTATACTTTCATCCGCTTCGGCTATTATGAGAGGACGATTCGGTGCCGCATTTAGCAGAGCCTCTGCCACATAACCGAGGCCAAATCCGCCAAGCACTACAATTGCTGAATCCTCTGGTATCGAAGCGGCGACCCTTTTTGCCTCCTGAACTGGGTTGAAGCGTGAATGGAGTGCAATATCATTCGAAAAAGCGGTTATCACTCCGCTGCGAGTGAACTCGGTGCACCACTTGCCATCGGAATTCACGCTAATTGAGTTCCAGGTATATGTTCATCCCACTATTAATTGGTGTTCCAGGGGGTGGTGACTGAAATACAACCCATCCCTTGCCCCGGATAATCCAGTTTATGTCATCTCGCTTCAAGTACGGCAGCAGCATTCGCTTCGAATAACCCGTCAAGTCATGGAGCTTCTCACCGAGTGGAAGGGGATTAGGATTATCGATACGAACCTCTCCCGTATGCTTGCGCACGGTATTGCCCTCAAGGGGAATTCCATGAAGTGGAGCCAGAGTTTGAGCAATTTCTCCTAGCATCGGCGCCGCCGTCTGGGCTCCGAAGATGCTAACTCTCTTGGGGTTTTCCAAAACAACGTAGACAATTAGTTGTGGATCCTCAGTTGGGAAAATTCCTAAAACAGAGCTTAGGAAGCGATCCGGACTATACTGCCCGGTTTCCGGATCCGTGATCTGAGCCGTGCCTGATTTGGCAGAAATCCGGAGACCCGAAACCGCCGCCTTGCGGGAGGTGCCTGATGGGGAAATCACCGTTTGCTCCATCAGGTCGAGCATCAACTTGGCAGTTTTTGGAGAAATTACTTCCCTGACGGGGCTGCGTGGATACTCTTTTACAAGCCTTCCATCTGCCGCCACCACCTTACTCACTATCCGGGGGTGCAATAAGATGCCTCCGTTCGCCAGTGTCGTAGCTGCCGCGGCCACCTGAATTGCCGATACTCCAACCTCCTGTCCAATGGCAATTGTGGGCTTACTGCGGGCCGACCAGTTTGACACCGGATTCAAGATTCCATGAGATTCTCCCGACAGAGGAAGTCCAGTGGGGTTTCCGAAACCAAAGTTTTTCAAAATCCTGTAGAAATCAATGTCCAATATATTCTCTGACGCGCTGGCGATTGCAACATTGCTGGATAAAATGATGGCCTCATTTAGGTTCAGTAATCCGTAATTGCGAATATCCGAGATGGGCGGTATTTCATATCGTTTGAAGGCCTCCGGCTCATAGCCGTTTGCCGTGTGGAATTCATCTTCGGAGCTTACGGCTCCTGTATCCAGTAGAGCAGACCAGGAAAAAACCTTGAATACCGAGCCCGGCTCATAGGCTATTGCCAGAGGTCGGTTGATGCGCTCATTCCAACTCGATTGGGCGAAGGTGTTTGGATCGTAGGAGGGTCTGGAAACCCAGGCTAGAATCTCGGCTGTTTTTGCTTCCAAAATCAAAATCATCATAGAATCTGGACTGAAATCCTCCCAGGCCTTCTGTGCTATGTTCTCGACGAGGAACTGTATGCTCATATCCAAGGTTAGATGAACAGTGTTTCCGTAAATTCTATCTACTTCGGCCGTTACGCTGCCCTGGGCCAGAACCCGATTAAATGAGTATTCGAGTCCGTCCAAACCGATATTATCCGTTCCGACATATCCTATGAGAGGGGCGGCCAGTTCTTTCATGGGATAGTGCCTTCCAAGCTCTTCCTGTAGGCTGACTCCGGGTAATTGTCCCTCTTCGATCAGTTTTTCAACCATGTCAGACTGGGTTGGAGTAACCTGCCTTTTGATAAAAGCGAAGCGGGATGTCCTATTGTCCGTCAGCATTCGTGAAATCGAGCCGGGTTCCATGTCGAGAATAGCCCCCAGTAGATTGCCGGTTTTGACAGGATCATTAATCTCGGGTTTCCAGGCCGTCACCGAGAATAAACGGGTTTGCAATGCAATCAGTCGGCCATTCCTATCGACAATTGAACCTCTCTCCGCCACCGCTGGAACCTTAGTGTCCATTGAGGTTTTTCCGTTAGGGGAAAGCATGATAAAGGCGAAGCGAATAAATATAACCAAGGCTGCAGCTACACTTGCTGCCATCAAAATTCTTGTTCTAACGCTGGCTGGATGCCTAGTCATTGCGTCCCCAGCTTACAACTCTGCCTATAAAACTTTTCCTGGGCACAAAGCCATAATTCCTGCTATCAAAGGAATTGAACTGATTATCCCCAACCATAAACAGGGAATTCTCGATTTGAGTTTCTTCCAATTGCTCCCATTCTCTTCCTGAAAGGTACCAGCGTCCCCAGGGCGTAATAAGCCATCCGTTTTCAACATGGGGTTTCGCATCATTATTAAGGACACAGCGTTTCACAACCAGATTGCCTGTTATCGGACTGTGGTAAACCGCGATATCACCGGGGCGAATTTTTCTGGAATTTCGCAGGACAAGAGCTATCTCTCCGTTTATAAGAGTCGGAGCCATTGAGTCTTCCTGAATTTTGACAAGCATGAACATGATAGGCACCGTGAAGGTGAAGGATATAAGCAGAACGGAGGAAATTACCTGCGTGAATCCGGCTGCCTTTGAGCAGTGATGAAACATGTTGAGATGAGGGTAATACGCCCGGAGTCTTTTGTCGATATGAGTGGAAGATGAGGAAGCTGTGAGTTCACATTCACGAAGGCAGAATTTTATGCCGCTTACTATGGGGAAGGAATGCCCTGAAGCAATACCGGTAGCAGAACAGGTCGTGAGGGAAAACTGCCTTCGACACACTTCCCGGATTCCAAAATCACATGGTTCGTCCGAGGAACTCTCCGAAAGCCTTGGGGAGACAAAGGTATTACCTCTAATTGCTGCCCTCATCTTCGTTTTGGCGGCCTTGGGAATGGGTCTCTTCGATCGTTTTTTTCCTACTGCGGAGGGTGCGAATCCAAAGAAAGCCCATTCCCCAATCCAGGAGGTTAACAAGAGTTCGATAACAGTGACGCATCCCGGGATAGGTTTCCCGGAGATGTTATTCACCAGACACAAAGTAGGCAAGAATGAAACCATTTCACGAATCGCTTACCTATATGGGATTTCACCTACAACAATCGTGAGCGTCAATACACTGGAGAATACTGGAATTCCGGAAGAAGGCCGTAGCCTGATGATTCCCTACGTTGACGGATGGCGGATTCGACATCTTGAGGGTGAGAGTATCAGGGAAGCAGCGATTCGTTTCAACATCGCGATAGATAGGATTCAGCAAATTCCGGGAAGCGAGGATTACTTTGTATACGGACAAGTTCCCGATGCAATCTCGGCGCCCAAGATAGCCGGTGATCATTTCCTATATCCTGTACCCGGCAGAATACTAACCGCGTACGGCGAGAGTGTGGACGACCTCACCGGCATAAGCTACACCTCCGAGGGCATTGGTATTTCGGTAAAAAGCGGGACACCGGTCTGCTCCTCAAAGGAGGGGAGGGTTATCTTGACAGGCCACCATTCAGCCTACGGACTGTATGTAATTATGTCCCATGCCGGGAAATGGAAAAGCTTTTATGGCCACCTCGGCAGTATCCAAGTTAGCATTGGAGACAAACTTGATACCGGAGAGCTTCTAGGTTATTCAGGTGCCTCAGGCACAGTGTCCGGCCCTCAACTTCTTTTTGTTTTGGTATTTGCCGGAAAATCCGTGGATCCTCTGAATCACCTCTATTAAGGGTGCTGTATGGCATCCTAGGCACCGCAGCACTGCTTGTGTTTCTTGCCGCTTCCGCAGGGGCAGGGTTCATTCCTTCCAATCTTGGGTGCAACTCGCTTTATTTGAGTGCTGCTCGCACTGGCCTCGCGCCGCTCCCCACTCCTTATCGCAGCGCTTGGATTTATCAGAGACGACATTGATTTATGCGATGTCATCATAGCCATGTTCTCGGGAATCTTGCGGCTTTCACCCTGCTGTAAATGCACTCTGAATACTCTGCGGGCAATATCAATATGCAAATCTTCGAGCATGGCATCGAATAGCTCGAAACCCTCGTTCTTATACTCGATGAGGGGGTTTTTTTGTGCGTAGGTTCGCAGACGAACTGACTCACCGAGCGCGGTTAGCTCCTCAAGATGATCTTGCCAACGCTTGTCAATTTGTCGTAGGTATTCATATCGTATGAACAATCCAATTTGCTGTGCGCCTACCAAAGATTTCTTTCCCTCGATATCTTTTTGGAGATATTCTCCAACAATTTCCTCAACTCTATCGGGATTCGTTTGCGCGGTGATTCCCTCATCCGGAGAGCCGCGAAAGTTGAAATTCTGGAGAAGCCGTTCACTTAACCTGGCCAGAGCAGTTTTCGGATCGCCGCGGTTTTCCACCCTGTAATCGTTCATTAATACCTGGAGCATTTGCTCGCCGGTACCCAGTATCATTTTATCGAGTTTTTCACTCCTCAAGACTTCATTTCTGATTGAATAGATGGCGGTTCTCTGCCTGTTTACGACGTTATCGTACTCCAGTAAATGCTTTCGTATTTCGTAGTTCCTTTCCTCAACGCGCTTCTGGGCTCTTTCGAGGGACCTATTGATAAGGGAGTGGTAGAGCGGCTCGCCCCCCCCCATTCCTAAGCGGGCCATGGTGGTGCGGAAGTTTTCACCTCCAAATAACCGCATCAAATTATCTTCGAGAGAAATGTAGAATCGGGAATATCCCGGATCGCCCTGGCGGCCTGAGCGCCCCCGCAGCTGATTATCTATGCGTCGTGATTCGTGCCGCTCCGTACCCAAGACATAGAGTCCTCCCAGCTCGATAACCTCCCTGTTTTGAATCTGCCACTTCTTGTATTCTTCGTCGTAAATCCTCCTATACTCCTCCTCACTGCAATCCTCATCGCAGCGTCTCCTGGCCCTGAATTCGGCATTTCCTCCCAGTTTGATATCAGTGCCGCGTCCTGCCATGTTGGTTGCGATGGTTATGGATTTCTTTGCGCCCGCCTCGGCTATAATCAATGCTTCTCGGTGATGATTCTTTGCATTGAGAATCTCATATTTTATTCCTCGTTTTCTCAGAAAACCGGCAAGTTTTTCAGACTTTTCAACACTCACCGTTCCCACCAGTATTGGCTGACCCCTTCCGTGTACCTTAGCAATTTCATCACAGATTGCACTGAATTTATAATCTTCATTCAGAAATATGATGTCATCGTCATCCGTTCTGTTTACCGGGCGATTTGTTGGGATTATCACCACATCGAGGTTGTAAATTTTGCCAAATTCACGGGCTTCGGTGTCGGCGGTGCCTGTCATTCCGGAGAGTTTTCTGTACATTCGAAAAAAGTTCTGAAAGGTAATGGTGGCCAGAGTTTTGTTCTGCCGGGCAGGTTTCATTTTTTCCTTTGCTTCAATAGCCTGGTGAAGGCCGTCGGAATACCGCCTGCCATGCAAAATGCGTCCGGTAAACTCATCCACAATTTGAACCTTACCCTCCTGAACCACATAATCTCTGTCCTTTTTGAATAGCCAGTTGGCCTTCAATGCCTGAGTGAAATAATGGATGAACTCGAAGTTTCTTTCGTCAAAAAGACTGCCTTTTCTGAGGAGTCCCTCCTTGGTTAGGATAGTCTCAATGCTGTTCATTCCCTCGTTGGTGAAGACCACGCGTTTACTTTTCTCTTCAAGTTTATAGTCGCCCACCGCCTGGACTCCGGTAATGGGATCATCGTGAGGATAATTTCCCGTAGTTGGATCTTTCTCACATTCCCTCAATTTTGACGCGAGTTTGTTAACCTGGATATATTTGACGACATCTTCTTCAACGGGTCCGGAAATAATGAGCGGAGTCCTTGCTTCATCAACCAGAATTGAATCTATTTCATCGATTATCGCGTAGTGATGATGCTTTTGGACCTTGGCGCTTTCATTCCACTGCATGTTGTCGCGAAGATAGTCGAATCCAAATTCGTTATTTGTTCCATAGGTTATATCTTTGGAGTATTCAATCAGGCGGGTTTTCGGAGACATATTGGAAAGGATTGAACCCACACTTACTCCAAGAAGGTTGTATGCCGGTCTCATCCAATTGGCATCGCGTTCGGCCAAATAGTCATTCACGGTAACAATATGAACGCCAAATCCCGGGAGACTGTTTAGATATGCTGCAGCTATGCTTGCGAGAGTTTTGCCCTCGCCGGTTTTCATTTCAGTGATCTTCCCCTGATGCAATACGATTGCTCCGAGCATCTGAACATCATAAGGTCGCTCGCCAAGAGTGCGGCGAGCCGCTTCTCGGGCGAGTGCGAATGCCTCGGGCAGCAGAGTATCACAGTTATCACCCTCTTTAAGACGTGATTTCAAAATCTCGGTTTGCTTCGGAAAATCCTCATCCGCAAGGCCCAGGGCCCATAGCTCCAGGCTGTTCACCCTGTGTAGTATCGGCATCAGTTTTTTTAGATCCCTGACGTGCTTCGTTCCGAACAAAGAGGTGAGGAAGTTTCCAGCCATTGTCATCTAAGATACAGCTGTGTCGGATATCCAGTCAAGCTGACAAATTGCGGTTAAATTGACAGTCTCGGCACCCCCCTGTAAAATTGATTTTTAAGTTTGGAGACTGGATGATTAAGCTGCAGAATTTAGTGAATTTCGTGTTAATGAACTTAGTATTCATTACCATATTCGGCTCATGCAGCATCGTCTCCAATTCCCAATTGGATCGCCATGATCTATTTGCCATCCCTCTTGGTACATTGCCTGAGGAACTGGATTGGTTTTATCAAGGTGGTGCGGCCAACATAGTGGATATTCAAACGAGAAATGGACTTGTTTATATCTCCAATAGCCGCAGAGGTAAGGTAATGGTATTTAACTCGTATGGCGATCTTCTAACCATAGTTTACGATCCATCAAGAAATCCCATACCATCCGGGGGCAGAGACGGTGAATTCAATAGCTCCTTTTCCAGTTGGCCATTTCGTTCTCCCCGGATAATTGCTGCCTATAACGAAGGTTTCTTTGTTGGAGACAGCATGGAGAATGAACCTCGAGAAAGGTATGAGGAGGGAACCGCAGCCTTCAATAGGATTGTCCTGCGATTTGACAGGGAAGGCAATTATCTGGAACATCTGGGTAGGGAGGGTCCTGAGGGATCGCCATTTCCCAATATACTCGCCATTGATGTTCGCTATGATGACACAGTAGTTGTTACCTGCCATCCATTCGATTCCGAAACCTGGTTTAGTTACTGGTACACCGAAGATGGCTTTCCGATCACAGCGATTCAAGTCAGAGAGGATCGACTACCGGATATTGAGGAAGATAGGGGGGTCAGAGTTCAGGCCGTCAGACCCGATCCTAAGAAGTGGATGCTGCATTTGAGAGTGGATGTTTACGATAGGGCTGAGCCGGGCAGAAGAGTGGAGCCAAGACTCTATACCCTGAACCTATCAACCCTTGAGTATGATGAACCAATACGCCTTCCCTATGCCGAGGGTCTTACGGATTGGGGTTACCCGTCTACCCCTCCCGAATACCTGGGAACCATGCTAAGTGGGAATCACGCGATGTTATATCGAGAAGGCCCGGATACATATCGCATTTCCGTGTTGAACGCGCAAGGCAGTGCTATTCATAACAGACATCTGGAGGTAAGCAGCAGCGCAAGAATTTATCGCAGTTTCAAAATCCAAAATGACGGGCTTTTGACAGGCGTGTTTTTCGGCAATTCTGAGGCCACGGTTTCATTGTGGCGCTTGGACAAAATTCTGAAAAAATAGACCTGAGTGAACCCGCATCGAACAGCATCCATGACGGGTTGCGGATGTCCTCCCGGTGTGGAATTTGCTTCGATGGCGATACTGATCAGGCACAATCGGAATTCATTGCTGTTTCGGCGAAATTTTTGAACCGAAAGCCTGAGCGTATAAGTGATAAACTTAGCATGTGGACGTTGACGAAGAGCCTGATTTCGTGTAGCTTAAGCATAGTTTGAGGAGGAGAGCTGTGTTTCAACTGTATCTGTTGACTGTACTGACGAATATCTTAGTAGGACTTGCATTGGCACGAGAATTTCTAGGTTCACGCTTTGGGCGATTTTCCAAGCTTACAGGTTTTGCGGACAGTGGGGGCTACCAGATAGTGCTTGCCGTAGTGAGCATTCTGGTTGGCGTAATCAACCTTTTCCCCATCTATGTGGGGAACACTGCTGTACTGGGAGATTTCTTGCCGAGTTTGGCTGGAATTGGTGCCGGATTTTTGCTTCTGATGGAGTATTCCAGGAGCCGAAAGGATATAACGAAAACGGAAGGCACTGAAGCCACCCAAAAAACTGGGAAAATTTCTGGCCCTTTTTCGACTATCATAGGCATTTGCTCGATTATTATCGGCATCTTGCATGCGCTTATCCCGAAAGCCCCGCTGTTTTAACCGCAAGGGTGCAGATAGTTTGAGAAAATGAAATATTTGGTGTTAATCGCTGTAATTAATTGCAGAATAAAAAGTTAGAGCAGTTTTCGCGTTTCACCTGCTGAGTGGGCTGTTAGGATATTTGTCCGGTGGATAATGCGAAGCCGCCTGTTTATGTAGGTTTTATCCTTTGCTGTTTTGTCTGGATGTCCATACCGGCCTTTTTCAGCCATAAGGCGGCGCGTGTTTTTTTGAACTCCCCTATTTCGGTACCCTCCTTGATGCTCTTGGCCATTAGCTCAAATACATCGTTTACCATGGCCGCGCTGGCAGAATGGGCACTAAGGTAATCAGCGTTGAAGCGCGCTCCCATGTCATAGGGATTTTGTCCCGTTCGGCGGGGTTTTCGGCGATAAGAAGGGTGGTTTGCTCGGCGGCCGTGAGGGCGCCGCTGAGATTTCCCTAAAAGCTGGTGAGAACGATATCGTAGTAGAAGCAGAGTTCCCTGGAGCCCTCTACAATATCCTGGCCGGCAGCATCATACGCACAATCAGCGTTCTTGATGGCATAGAATCAATAGCAGTGCCTTCAAAGTAGGTTGGATAACCACCTCCGTCGAGATAGAGAGCTTGATGAGGATTACAGGCAGAGAATAAAGGGCAAGCGGGATGCTAAAGAGACGGATAACAGGCCAGGTAAATATGAGCATATCGCTCTTGCTGCTGATGGTGTAGTGGTGATTCGCACGCCCAGGGGGTTTTGGGTCTATTGACCCGGAAATTCTCATTTTGGGTGCAAAGTTACATTAGTCAATGTTTCCATTGCAGACATGCCCGCGATGAAGAGACCGGGCACCATGAAAACGGACAGTATACGGTTCTTGTGCTTAATGAAAAAATCGATAAAACCGGCTGGGTTTATGTTGAGAGGGGATGCGTATCCGTCCCTGTGTGGAAATGGATAGAATCCTACTGGGTGCTGTCTCCCGAAGCCAGGGGGCTGAATCGCAGATCCCCTTCTTCGAAAGACAGTTTGATGTCAGGCGGAGGAGTCGGGAATTTTTTGAATTCCTCTATTTCCCTGACATATACCTCTTGCTCCCCCTCCTCATAGGTTCCTCGTGAAAACCATGATTTCAAGTCTTCCAGGTATTTGCGAACCGAAGAAATGCTGAATCTAAACCAACATTCCCTGCCGTCGATAATCTTCCTCATTCGCTCTCCCGCTGGTGCGATACTGTCAGTAACTTCGCGCAGGCTGTTGCGCAGCCCCCCAAAATATGCAAGTTCCATTGTAAGCGGTAGCAGATTTTTCCCCTTGAGAGTCCAAAGCTGAAAGATGCCAGCCTCAGAGGGAACTAGTCGGTTTATTACCCAGCGATCCATCAACCCCCACGGAGACCAGTGGATGGTGTAATTTACCACATATGGAAGTTCTTCCCGGCAAATTTCCCACTTAGCCATCAGTTACTCATATGGAAGTCTCATCGGCGATTACGGCTCCTTTTAGGATTATGATAATCCCATCCCGGATAGCATATCCATCGAAATCCCCGTCCTCCCGCGTTAGGGGGTCAACACCAATTCTGCAACCCTTGCCGATTCGGGCGTTCTTGTCGATTATCGCACCACGAATCATTGATTCGGCGCCAATACCAATGTGGGGAAGGCCATTTTTCACATTCGATTTTTTCTCCCCTTCGGTTTCATAAAAATCAGCCCCCATAGCATACACTTCCTCGAGAGTGGCCCCTGAGCTGACTATAGTTCTAATTCCGATCAGACTCCGTTCAATGTAGGCATCGGTAATAATCGAGCCCTCAGAGGCAATGCTCTCTCTCAGTGTGCTTGAATTTATCTTTGTTGGAGGCAGGTCCCGCCGGTGCGTGTAAAGGGGATTTTCCTGATCGTAGAGATTGAAGCGGGGAATGGGTGATCCCAAATTTAAGTTAGCTTCGTAGAAACTGCGTATTGAGCCTATGTCTTCCCAGTATCCGCGGTAGATGTAGGTCATCACATTGAAATTCCCTATGGATTCGGGAATTATTTCCTTACCAAAATCAGTACTGGCGCAGTCTAGCACTTTCTCCATAACATTGGCATCAAAAATATAAATGCCCATGGAAGCAAGATATTCACGGCCCTTCTTCGTGTCGTCATCAGTCATGTTTTTCTTGGGGATTTTGTATGCGCTGATATCCCGCTCCGGTTCCGGTTTTTCCAGGAATGCGCTGATATGTTTTTTTGCATTAACTTGGAGTATGCCCAGTGACTTAGTAAGAGCGTGCGGGACAGGTGTCGAGGCAATGGTAACCTGAGCACCTGATTTTACATGCTGCGTCATATACTCACGGAGGTTCATTCTGTAGAGTTGGTCACCGGAAAGAATAATATAATGACTTGGTCTTTGGATTTTGAAATGTTCAAGGTTTTTTCTAACAGCATCGGCGGTGCCGTTATACCAGCCCTCATGATGAAAGGTTTGCTCCGCTGCAAGAATTTCACAGAAGTCTCTGCTAAAGGGATCAAAATTGTAGGTTCTTCCGATGTGAAGATGAAGACTTGCTGAATTGAATTGGGTTAATACATAAATTTTGCGGAATCCCGAATTGATGCTGTTGCTAATCGGAATATCCACCAACCTGTATTTGCCGCCGAAGGGGCATGATGGTTTTGCCCTTTCCTTCGTTAGGGGATACAGTCTGGTTCCCTTACCTCCACCCAGTATTATAGTCAGCGCTTCATTCACTTCACGACACCTCCGGATTAAGCCAGGCTCTTATCGCCATGCTCAGTATCAGGAAGGATCATAATAATCTATGTCCCTAAAAGAACCACTACAAGAGTTAAAAAAAGATGGCTTATTCAACGGGAATCAAATCCGATGGATGGTAACACCACCCGAAAGGGAGGTTAGAGTCAGCTATCGTTCGATATCTCTCCGAAGCCGGCTCGAGATTGACCTCACACAAAATAGAAAAACTTTGCTCTCATCAGACGTTCCGGCGGGAATACGGTGATCGTAACCCCAGCGGCGTCCGGTAAATCACTCTGCTACAACCTAGATGAATATTTTCACCACTTGACGGAGCAGTACCAAATCAGATACCTCTTGCCTGTGCCCTAAGAAGCCTTTGGGCCCTTCTGTAAACCTTCAAATAAAGCCGCCTTGAGGAATTCCAATCAAAACGCTGTTTCATTCCACGCCTAATTGCGCCTCCCATTGAGTGTTTATCGCGGTGGAAGACAATGGCTCGATTGATTGCGCTGGCCAGTTCGGCACTGCTGTATTCATCAAAGACAAAACCGTTTCCTCTCCGTGGGGATTCTTTGATATCAATTACGGTATCCCCGAGACCGCCGGTTCGTCTTACGAGGGGCAGAGTCCCATAGCGCATAGAATACATCTGATTCAATCCGCAAGGCTCATAGCGACTGGGCATGAGAAAGAAATCCGATCCGGCTTCAATCAGCCTTGAGAGACGGTTATCAAATGCGATTTTCACGAAGCAATGACGCTTGAAAACCTCGCCGATGGAACGAAAGGCGTTTTCGAAAATGGTTTCCCCGGTGCCCAGAACTACCAGTTGGGCCCTACCTTCTCGAAAGGGTTCCATTGCGGCTCCGTGCATTTCAGTTAGGAGTTCCACTCCCTTTTGACTAACTAATCTGGTAACCATTCCAAAAACGGGAATAGCGGGGTCCTCATCAAGACCGGCCTCTTTTTGAAGCCGCTTTTTCAGCCGAACCTTACCGGCCAGTTGATTGAAATCGTAATTATCTGGTTCCAGCACGCTGTCATTTGCCGGATCCCACGAGCTGTAATCCACGCCATTTAATATGCCGGTGATACTCTTCTTGCGATTTTTCAAAATTTCATTCAAGGCACCACTCATCTCAGGGTTCAGAATTTCCTTCGCATAACCAGGTGATACCGTTGTTATTTCATCGGCTGCCATCAGACCCAGCGCCAGAAAGTTAAGAGAATTCATGTGTAAGATAGTTCGAATGCCTTCTCGCCTTTCTGCTAGGATTCTAGTCTGTCTGGGTGAGAAAATCGAAAGATACTCGGATGGAAAAACTCCCTGATATTCGATGTTGTGAACGGTTAAAACCGACGCACTCCTTTCAAACCCCTCACTTCTCTCCGAATTTTTCAATAACCAGGCAAGGGGGGCCGTGGGCCAGTCATGTACATGGAAGATATCCGGAATCCAACTCAGACTTCGGCAGAGCTGAAATGCCGCGGTGCAGAGGAATCCGTAACGAAGTGCATTGTCCGGCCAGGAGGTGGAGCCATCCGGTCCATAAATACCTTCTCGATCGTAGATATCTCGTCTCTCGAGGGCATACAGGGGAATCTCAGTTCCCGCAAGATTACCACTATAAACCGCGCACCACATCTCACCCGAGCCCATTGGAACTCCCAGCGGTTTATCGAATCGTTTAAATGCATTCGCATTGATGCCCAAGTACATGGGCATTAAGACTCTAACGTCGTGACCTCTCCGATGCAGGGCTTCACAGAGTGCGGGAACGGCATCAGCCAAGCCGCCGACTTTTGCGAAGGGCACTACTTCGCTGCTCACCATCAGGATTTTCACATTGAATCTCTAGGCATAGATATGTGGTTCGCTGAGATTGGCAGCTTACCCTCCGGGGTGAAATCGCCAATAAGAGCGGCAAATACTGCCCGAAAACTCTCTTTCCCTGTACCGTATGCCGCCAGCGAGGTGCGAGTCCAATCAAGCGCACCTAAATGAATGGGAGAAAGGACGGAAATGACAATAACCCTTTCAGCTATTGGCGCAAGTTCATTGAGGAGGATTCCCATCTCCTCATCCGGGAGCAAGACAATTATCGAATCGAAGTTACGGGCAACCTCCAGGAGTTTTCGTCCATTGCGTCGAAGATCGGTGCTGCTTTCAGCATAATTCAAGACCCACCGACTCGCTTCCGGATAACGCTTGATTCCCTCGCTAAAGAAATCTGCATAAGTTCCGGCCAGTAACACCTTTCCTGATTGCTCCAATGTGAGGGGGAAGCGTTCGGAACGAAGCAGCGTAATACTGCGGGCGGCTTGCTCCAGGAAGAATTTGGAGGCACCCGGTACAGCCATCTCGGCCCTTGAGGAATCCGGATTCAAGGAAACAGCATTCGGCGCCTTGAGATACTCTGCCTTGAGAGCGACAACTCTCTTGGCTGCCTCGCGGACACGGTGATTGAATCTATCCTCACTCATATTCCTAAGGAGGTGCTGATGGATGCTTCGACGTTCTGTTCCCCTGGAGGACGCAAGAACTATGTCGGCACCGCTTGTAATCGCCCGGTAACAAATATCGGCAATGGGCGTACTGCCATTTCTTGCGCCCTGCATGAAGATATCATCGGTTATCGCAACTCCCTCAAAGCCAAGTTCATTCCTCAATAACTCGGTTTGTATTGAGTAGGAAAGTGTTGAGGGTATTTCATTTCCGGTTATCGAAGGAAAGGCAAGATGACCTACCATTACCGCCGGTATGTTCGCGGCTATCATAGTTTTGTAGGGAATTAGCTCGCGGTTTTTCAGTGTTTCCAAATCCGCATAAATCCTCGGCAGAGTTCCATGGGAGTCGTCTTGGGTATCTCCATGACCCGGAAAATGCTTTACCACACTGATGATACCTGCCTCCCTAAGCCCTTGAAAAAACGCGAGTCCCAGAATTGAGGTCTGCCGTGGATTTGATGAGAATGCCCGTGATCCGATAACATCTGCCTTGGGATTGATGAAGATATCCACTGAGGGGGCAAAATTTGTATTGATACCAACGGCGGCCAATTCCCGCCCTAAGATTGAACCGGTTTTCCAGGCATCTACAGGAAGTCCATCGGCACCCAAGGCCATGTTGCCGGGGGTGATAGAGGCACCTCCCTTGACATGGCGAACCCATCCACCCTCCTGATCGGTGGCGATTAACAGTGGAACACCGAACCTGGAGGAGGCGGCCTTGTTCTGGTAGCTCCCAATAGTCTCAGCCAGCACAGACAAGTTGCCGGCATTCCAGCCAAACACCTTCACTCCCCCAATTCCTTCCTGCTCTATCCAGCGGAGCAGCTCCTTCTCGGGGTTATTTCCAGGATAGCCGAACATCAAAACCTGTCCCAAGGCCTCTCTATCGTTCATTGCGTCCACAATGCGATGAGCAAGCTGCTTAGGAGCTGATTTATCGAAAAAATGGGGCAAAGGACTGACAGTCTCTTCTCGGTTTGCGGAATTCTCTACTGTCTTCTCAGGCGGGATGGAAGGCTTTTCGGTTTTGCTCTCCAGTTTCGGGGAATAGGAGGACTCCGGAGGGAAGAGACTTGATTTCAATGCTGTACCAGAGGTTAGCAATAAGAGGAGAGAGATGAAACGGCTCAAATTTGGACATCTCCTCCGTAAGATTCACCCTTAATTGCATCAATGTAGGCAGCGGCCATATGGGCGGATATTGCACCCTCGCCGCATGCTACCACCACTTGGCGGAAGGGTGTAGAGCGCACATCTCCAACCGTGAAAAGACCCGGTTGTGCCGTCTCCATTCTTTGGTTTGTTATAATATAACCAGCTTCATCCTTCTCTAAATGCGGTACGAGTGCCGTCTGCGGAATAGCACCAATGAAAATAAACACGCCGTCGAAATTTTCTCTGTATGCCTTGCCCCCATCGGTTGGTTTCAGTCTTACTTCACGCACCTTATCGTCGCCCATAATTACTTCCAGGATATGGTTTAGACGCACATCAATATTCGGGTTTTTCAACACTCTGTCGGCCAGTGATTTCTGTGCTCTTAAGCGGTCGCGTCGGTGTATTAGTGTGATTTTGTCACTGAGATTCGCAAGATAGGTTGCCTCATCACAGGCAGCGTCGCCTCCACCGACAATCAGAATTTTTTTATTTTTGAAAAAAGGTCCGTCGCAGGTTGCACAGTAAGAGACACCGTGGCCCGAGAATTCCTCCTCTCCAGGTATGCCCAAGAGTTTGTGCTTTGCCCCGGTGGACAGAACAACGGTCCAGCTGTCGAAACTCTCATCCGGGGTTTCAACGGTGAAAACATCCTGCGTCTTTCTTATAGATGTTACGGTGGCAGTTCTTATTGTTGCTCCGAATTGCTCTGTTTGCTGGCGCATAAGTTCACTAAATTCGTAGCCGTTTATTGCTTTTGGGAAACCCGGGTAGTTTTCCATATCACTGATAAGGAGAACCGTTCCACCTGGTGCCAATTCCTCTATCAGCAGTGTACGCAGATTGGCGCGAGATCCATACTGAGCCGCACTCAACCCGGCGGGCCCTCCGCCAACCACAATTAAATCCCATTCAGGCTGTGCTTCTTTTCCCATGTCCTCAATCAATAAGGGTAGCACAAATGAGCAGGATGAATCAATTATGCGTCGAATACATTGTCCGGATCGGTTTTGTGCGGGGATCCGTTGGATCTGAGTTTGGAATTGCGCAAATCAACCCGGCATCACATTGTCAGAATTATTCGGAATCCAGAACCACAAACAGGCAGTTTTCTAATGAGTAGATTGGTTTCCGATGATAGTTGTAACTAAGTGGAGAGGCATCAATCACAGGGACTAAGGAAGAAAGGCGGGCGACAACTTCAAAGAGAGCCTTCCGTCCCTCGTCTGTGGAGAAAATTATATGCGGGAAGAACTTGTTTTTTTTTCGACCCGTTGTTTGAAATGAGGCGTGCTTCATTGATTGCAATGATTATGGAATCAAAAAATTTTTACGCGGAGGATAATTATATGTTCAGCAAAGCATTGTCATTCAAATTTGCATTCAAGCATGCTTTGCGTTAGCTGCTGCTATCTCTCTACTCACTTCCTGCCCCAAGCCTATTTCCAGTTCCAAAATCTCTTGACTCTGGACCAACCGCACTGATTAGGCAGTCGGTTCCTGTCCTCTGCTCATCAGAATCTTGCCAGTTCTAACAAGTTCAATTATTTCGAACGGCTTCATCATAGCTTGAAATGCATCAACCTTGGTTGATTTTCCGGTTATTTGGAGGGTGATAGTATTGTCGCCTATATCCACCGTTTGCCCGCGGAAAGAATTTGCCATCTGCAGTATTGCGGTTCTGGTGTCCGGAGTACACTTAATCTTGAAGAGCGCAAGCTCTCGCTGTACAATTTCTTCGCCCGCATGATCGACAGCGCGGATAACATCAATCAGGCGATTGAGCTGAGCCAGCATCAGATTGAGAGTGCGTTCGTCGCCGGTTGCCTCAATGTTCATTCTTGAGAAGGTTGATGTTTGGGCCTGAGAAACCACCAAACTATCGATGTTGAAGCCCCGACGAGCAAATACCAGAGCCACCCTCGTCAATACACCTGGTTTATTACTGACCAACAGACTTATTGTGTGTTTAGTTGCATCTTTCATCACTTCTCTCCTTAAGAATGCTTCGGAGGCTCAACTATCATTTCCTCCAGCGTTGCTCCGGCGGGAACCATGGGGAAAACATTGTCATGCTGCTCTACTACGGCTTCAATAAGACAGGGTCCATCGTCCCATTCAATAGCCGCCCTTAGGGTTCTGCGGACATCCGAGCTGCGCTTCACCCTAAATCCCTTGATATCATATGCCGAAGCCAGTTTGATGAAATCAGGATTGCCCTCCAAATCCACCCCTGTAAATCTGTTTTCATAGAACAAATGCTGCCATTGGCGAACCATTCCCAGATATCTGTTATTCATCACAATAATTTTTATAGGAAGTTTGTTAACCACTGCCGTCGCCAATTCACAGAGCGTCATCTGGAAGGAACCGTCGCCCACTATGGCATATACTGCCGTATCCGGTCTGGCTAGCTGAGCTCCTATAGCGGAGGGAAGCCCAAAGCCCATTGTCCCAGCTCCTCCAGAGCTTATCCAGTTCTCTCCTTTATCCGTTTTCACAAACTGAGCCGCCCACATCTGATGCTGTCCTACATCCGTGCAGACAACAGCTTCCGTTCCCACCAGGTTTGAAAGCTCCTTAATAATGTGCTGCGCTCTCAACTTGCCTTCCTTCCGATATTTGAGTGGAAAATCACGTTTCCAAGTTCTTATCTGCCTGTTCCAGGACTTCATGTCCCCAGGTTTGAGATAGGCGATCAATTCTTCCAGAGAGGCTCTGGCATCCCCGATTACCGCGCAGTCAACTGAAATAATCTTTCCAACTTCAACCGGATCAACATCAAAGTGAATTTTTCTAGCATGCGTGCAGAACTTCTCGGGTATTCCGGTTATTCTGTCGTCCCACCGAGATCCAATAGCTACGATTAAATCACTTTCGCTTAAGGCCTTGTTTGCATACGCGGTTCCGTGCATTCCCGGTAATCCCAAGCTTAGTTCATGACTGTCTGGAAAACCGCCCTTGCCTAACAGAGTGGTGGTAACCGGAATACGCATTTTTTCCACCACTTCCAGAAGTGCCTTGGATGCGCCTGAGAGAACAATACCATGGCCCGCAAGAATCACAGGTCTATGCGCCGTGTTAATAAGATTTGCGGCCAGTTTTAAGTCCTCAATATTGGCCCTTGGTTCCTCATGGTAACCCGGCAAATCATGCTCACACTCGATATCCACATCAACCATCGTGGCAGAGACATCCTTCGGAACATCTACCAAAACCGGTCCCGGGCGGCCCGTTGTGGCTATGTGAAGCGCCTCCCCAGTTATACGAGAGATATCCTTGGGGTCTGAAACCCTGTAAGAATGCTTAACGACAGGGAATGACATACCCAGAACATCCGCCTCCTGAAAGGCATCGAGCCCTATATTTGGCGTGATGGATTGACCAGTGATAATTAGCATGGGGATTGAATCCATCATGGCGGTTAGAATACCCGTCAAGGTATTTGTAGCCCCTGGCCCGGAGGTCACACATACCACGCCAGGCTTGCCGCTGGTTCGGGCAAATCCATCGGCCATATGGGTGGCGCCTTGCTCATGTCGAGTAAGAATCAGTTTAAGGGGATGGTGCGTTAAGGCGTCGTAAATAGGGATGGAATTCCCTCCAGGTATACCAAATACATGGCTTACTCCGCTTTGATAAAGCACATCCAGCATTAATTCGGCTGCTGATTTCATGTTTCTTATCATACGGGCTAAAATACTTGTAATTTCAGTTTGAATCAAGTCATCAGATAGCGAAGTAGTCTGAAATTATTCAAATTCTAGTTAGTATAGGCAGTATCTACGATGAAAACTCTTAAAAAGTGATAGAGTTAGGTGAAATTAATTCGGATACCAGGCTGTTAAGTCTATGCTTGCATCTTAACAAATATGATTCCCCAGTGATATATTACCATCCCGGAGTTTTATCATGACTCGTGAACTATACAACGTAAACATAGAATCGCTGTCGGCCCTGCTTAGTCCCCGCCTCCTCAAGTCGGAATTCCCGGTTGGGGATGATATTGCAGAAGCGATTGTGGGATTTCGAGATGAGATTTCAAAGATTATAAACCACCAGAACGAACGGCTGCTAATGATTGTGGGCCCCTGCTCAATACATGATGCGGAGGCGGCAATTGATTACTCGGAGCGATTGAAAATACTCGCGGATAGGCACCGCGACACTCTTCTAGTTGTAATGAGGGTATACTTCGAGAAACCCCGTACCAGTCTTGGATGGCCTGGTTTCATTGTCGATCCGGATTTGGATGAGACGTACAATATTCAAAGAGGATTGCGAACTGCCCGGCAGCTTCTTGTCAAGTTAGGTAGTGCCGGTTTTCCTGTCGGAACGGAGGTATTGGATCCGATTATCCCCCAATATATTGCAGACCTTGTTTCCTGGGCGGCTATTGGAGCCAGAACCACGGAATCTCAAACGCATAGAGAGCTATCGAGTGGTTTATCCATGCCGGTTGGCTTCAAGAACGGCACCGATGGAAACCTTTCTACCGCGGTTAACGCTGTTAGATCGGCAAGGCATAGCCATAGTTTTATAGGAATCAACCAGGAAGGGCAGACCTGTGTACTAAAGACACGGGGGAACCGAAACGGGCATATCATTCTCCGCGGAGGCTCAAGCGGCCCGAACTATTACGATGAAGATATAGAAGAAGCGGAAAAACTGCTAGCCGATATCGGGGTTAAGCCCTCAATACTGATAGATTGCTCTCACGCAAATTCGAGCAAGGATCATGCTAGACAGGCCCGTGTCTTTCATGCCGTTCTGGATTTGCTTTCCCGGGGCTGTAAATCGGTACGCGGGGCTATGCTGGAAAGCAATATAAACCCGGGTAGGCAGGAAGTGCCGAAAAATATCTCAAATCTGAAATATGGTCTTTCAATCACGGATTCATGCATCGGATGGAATGAGACGGCTGAGTTGATTGAGGAGGCTGCCGGGAAAATTTCGAAAACCAGGAATTTTGCTGACAAATGATCCCGTCGTGAACGATTGGATGTTCGGCTGACAGCACCCTTCGGCAAGCTAACAGAACAAGCTCCGCAGAAGTTCGGATGCTTTGTACCGGCTCTTTATCCGCTAAAAAGGCTGGGCGTCTTCTTGACCAGGGCCTAGTTGTAGACCTCCTCCGGGTTGAATAGGGGCTCCGTCACAACCTCAATTGAATTGCGTGTAACCCTTCGATAGAAGCAGCTAGGGTGACCCATGTGACAGGCGGCATTGCCGAGTTGATCAACTTTGAGTAGCACTGCATCTAAATCACAGTCAAGGAAAATCTCTCTAATCAGCTGCGATCTGCCGGAGCGTTCACCTTTTTCCCAAAGTCTTTTATGCTTTCGAGACCAATAAACTGCCTTTCCTCTCTCAAGAGTCGCATTCCAGGCTGCCAAATTCATCCACCCAAGCATCAATACGTCTCCGGAGTTATAATCCTGAGTGATGACCGGAACCATCCCCTCTGATGCTGCAAAATTGGGCATGGGAGCCGGCTGGGAATCAGGGCCTGGCATCTGATACAGTATCTAATGGGGTTGAAGGATTTTCCATAGGACTCATCAGATAATGCAGTTCACTTCGCGATATTGTATCCCCTTCTACCTTTTCGGTGTCGGTTACGCTGATGAAGCTTTTTATTTCCTGAAGTTCCTTCAAATTATTTTCCATGATTAGTTTGAACTTAGTACGCATATGCTCAAAGGAATTCCCAAATTTCCCATCGGGAGAATTCAATTCATTCAAGAACTGTACATATGCCTTCTTGAGTTTCATTATCGAGTGATAATATACATTTCTGCGAATAAGAAGAGAGTTGTTTTTCAATGAGCCGTATACTTTTTGAATCGAAGTGTTGATAAAAAGGATATCCTTCAAAATCTTGTCACCGAAGTATTCGCTATCCACATTGAGCCTAACCGCATCATGCAAAGTGCGAATCAAGGATCGTATGAAAAAAATATTGTCATCGTAATGAATCTTCTCAGGCAATTTGAACAAACTCCATTCATAAGCTTATCGGTTCTTTGCAGTGCTTGCTTGACGCTTGTTATTTTACGAAGTAGTGTTCTTTGTTCCTAATCGGAAGTTGGGAGGTGGATGGAGGATATTGATGAAAGCATACGAATTGGTCTGTGCCTTCGCTGTAGAAAAAGGGCAGGGTGTGGAAGGTATTGAAGGGGTTCAGGGTATCCTCAAAAATTCCCAGGCCACGATACAATCGGAAAAGGATTTAGGCGATCGGGAACTCGCTTACATGATAGGTAGGGAAACTAGAGGGCATTATCGTCTGTTTAACATTGAGCTTGAGCAGGATAAACTGCCCCAATTGGAGGAGGGTCTAAAGCTTCAGAAGGGCTTGCTGCGGCACCTCCTTGTATTGAAAGACGAGAAGAAAACTGATTGGTGAGAAATAATGGCCTCAGATATTAATAAAGTTATCCTTGTTGGTCGCTTAACCAGGGATGCCGAGCTGTCCTATACACAGGGGGGTTTAGCCTTACTGAAGTTTTCGATAGCAGTGAACAGAAATCGTAAACAGGGCGATCAATGGGTAGAGGAAGCCAGTTTCTTTGATGTCACTGTTTTCGGACGTCAGGGTGAGGCAATAGCAAATTATATGACCAAGGGGAAGCAGGTGGGTATCGAAGGGCAACTTCGCCAGGATCGCTGGGAGGCCCAGGATGGTACCCGGCGATCAAAGGTTGCCATAGATGCCAATAACGTTCAGCTGCTTGGTAGCCGCGGCGGAGGCGGCGAGGAAAAAGCGGATGGAACCTGGCCAGGCGGCAATCGGCTGGGGGATCTGCCCCCATCGGACTTTCAGCCTCAATCCGGAACTCGCAATGAGTCCCCTCCGGCCAGTTTTGAAGATGATATCCCGTTTTAAAAAAAGAAGGCGATTAGGCATTTCAAGACGACTGCCCATCGCTCACGCAGGAGATAATGAATGACAGATTATCCAGGAAATGATACAGATTCGGGTGGTAACCGGGCTTATCCGGAAATAAGGGATAGGGAACGCGGCATCGGCGCGACTCGTCCTCAGCGTGATTTTTTTCGCCGAAAAATTTGCAAAATATGTGCGGGTAAGACTGCTGTAGACTGCAAAGACCCTGATGCTCTTCGACGTTTTACAACCGAACGAGGAAAAATCCTTCCCCGAAGAATAACTGGAACCTGCGCCAGGCATCAGCGAGTAGTGACGCGTGAAGTCAAGCGCGCGCGTTTCCTGGCCTTACTTCCATTTTCAAGCAAGTGAGGAGGAATTTCGATGAAGGTAATACTCTATAAGGACGTTCCCAATTTGGGGGATGAGGGCGAAGTAAAAAACGTCGCAGACGGATATGCCCGAAATTTTCTGATTCCCAGGAGGTTTGCGGTACCATATAACAGGGCAACTGAAGTGGAGCTGGTGCAGAAACAGCAGGCAATTAATCGTCGCAGGGTTGAGAGAACCATTGATGCTGCTGGTCTGAAAACCAGAATTGAGACGATGGAGTTGGAAATCGCTGCTGTGGCCGGGGAGCAGGGGAAACTTTTTGGATCGGTTACCTCTTCTGCAATCATGGACTATCTTTTCTCCCACGGCATGAACATAGAGCGGAAAAAAATTGAACTTCCGGACGGAGGAATCAAAAATGTCGGAATTCACAATGTAAAAATCAAGCTCTATAACGGCCAGCTAGCCGAACTGAGGGTTAATGTGGTGCCGGCTGACGTAAAAAAAGAACCTCATCGGAAGATGAAGAGCCGACAGAGGCAGGAGACGAAGCCAATTACCAACCCGGGATGAAGACAGAGGTAAATGGTGTAAAAGAAAGCAATCCGATCGAGGCTGGAAGCAGGCGATATTAGTGAAAGACGTCTTTAAGAATTCCGTCCCTCCCTATAACGAAGAGGCAGAAATGGCAACTCTGGGAGCCCTGCTTCTGAATTTCTCTATAGACTTACTGGAAGAAGTTCAACAATTTGTTTTCGCGGAGGATTTCTTCAAAGAGGCTCATCAGCTAGTTTTCAAGGCAATCATAAGGCTAAAAGACAGGGGCGAAGGTGTGGACCTCCTGACACTATCAGCCGAACTGCGGGCTTCCGGGAGCATAGAGAGGGTTGGAGGTTTGGGCTATGTGGCCTCCCTAACCGAGAGAGTTCCCTCGACAGCAAATGTTGTCCACTACGCAAAACTTGTTCAGGATGCCAGCATACGCCGTTCGCTTCTCAATATTTCCTATCAGCTGGTTGCCGATGCTCATAACGAATCCTTGGAAACCCGCCTGGTCATCGAAGAAGCCGAAAAATCCATCTTCAAACTGAATGATAACCAGAGTAGGGGAGAGTTACAATCCGCGCCTGAGGTAATCAAGAAAACCGTCTTAGCTATTGAGGACAGGTATCGAAGCAAGAGAAACTATACCGGGATAGCCTCCGGCTTTGAAGAACTTGACAAACTAACCTGCGGCTTTCAGAACTCCGAAATGATAATAATTGGCTCGCGGCCATCAATAGGCAAAACGGCCTTTGCATTGTCGATGGCCACAAATATCGCCATCAAGAACAAAATCTCCTGTGGTTTTTTCACTCTTGAAATGTCTGCCATTTCACTGATGCTGCGAATACTATCTGCCGAATGTAGGATTAATTCCAATAGCCTGCGCACAGGCCTCCTCGAACCCACAGATCTCGATAGAATCGTTGGTGATGCTGCCGGGCGCATTTACGACGCACCGCTCATTTTTCAGGATACACCCAATATCCCCCTCTTGGATTTGCGCTCCCTGGCTCGTAGAATGGTGAGTAAACACGCCGTCAAAATAGTTTTTATAGACTATATTGGTTTGATTTACCCAGAGAACACCAGGCAGGAAAGACATGAGCAGATATCGCAAATCAGCAGATCCTTAAAGGCCCTTGCGAGAGAGCTTGATATTCCAATCGTAGTGCTTTCTCAGGTGGGCAGGCAATCCGAAGGGAAAACCCCGTCACTGGCCGATTTGAGAGAATCAGGGGCTCTTGAACAGGATGCGGACGTGGTGATCTTTCTTCACAGAAAACGAAGCTTCGATGAGGATGAGGATGAGGATGAGAGCAACCCCATAATCAAAACCGATCTGATAGTTGCCAAGCAGCGCAACGGGCCCACGGATGTGGTTCGTCTGGCATTTATCCCGCGTTTTGCCCGCTTCGAAAACCTGGAGAATTACTGAGTAGTCAGCATATCTGTTAATGCCGGAATCGAATCGGAGGCTGCTGCCAAAAAATGACGACTCCCAATCCGAGTTTTCATTCGATAAGGATGGTTTGCGTATCCTCAGAACGCTGCTTTTTATATTGAACCTTGCAGTTTGACTTCGATGAATTGCTGCAATTTAGTTCACGGTGCTTACGCAGATCTTAATTTTTTACTACTCTGCAAACCTGTTGGGGATCCACAGTATTTCCATTTTCGAGGATCACAACTCTGTCAATTGCCTTGGCTGAGGTCCAAATCGTGTTTGCAGATCTGGCCACCCAGGCCCCGTCGTTGAAGAAGTGGATTGTTAGTACCAGGTCGCCGCTGTTGCCGTCCCATATCAGCAGAGAACCATCTGTGTCCAATCCGTAGAGATTTTCGCCATGGATTTCCAGGAACACAATGGATCCAGGGTGATCGTATGTAATAGTTTTGCTCTTCCCAATTCGAGCAACCTCGCCCCCTAGATCTGTGTAGATGCTGCTGTCGTTCGGGTGTGGGAGTACGATGGCATCCATGACATCTCCCGGAATCCGCAGTAACTCCCTCGAACGCTCAACATGCTCAGGATCGTGTCGAAGCAGGATTGTTTCGTTTTTGCCCGATTCGGTCTTTGCTATCCCGACGGTGTAAATGTTCGCGGGCTCCGATTCGATAAGGTAAATCATGAAACGCCTATCCGGAACAGATTGTGTTTCGTCTGAGTGCATATCTATTATTCCGAGTGGAGTGCCGGTGCTTCCCCTAGATGCACGGCCGACAAGAAGAAAATCGCCCTTCATCGAATATGCCGCGGTTAGGTTATCGAAAGAAGGATACTCGGCAAGTACCTCACCATTTTCCGCATTTCGGATATGAACGAGGCCATTTTTATTGACAGTGAGAATTCTGTTTTCGCCTATAAGTGAACATTTCTGAACCCTACCGATGCTTGGAAAAAAAAATTCAGTATTCGGGATAGAAGGGTGAAAGCGCCTGATGCCATTGTCTTTGCCGGAGAAATCCTTGTCCCAGAGCAAGAAAGTACCATCCGATGAAATGTGAAGTCCTGTATGTTCTGCGCTGGATTTTGAGAGTAGGATTTCCTGAGTTACATTGACCAGGCTATCGATGCCTTCCCCTGAATCTCCGGAAAAAAAGGAGGAGAAGAAGCGCAGTATTTTTCCTCCTCCTGCGATATTGATGGAATCACCATGAAATGCAAGTTCATCTGGTTTCCACAGATGATCAATTACAAGGGCCGAAAATCCTTCGGCGTTCTCCACGGCTATGTATCCGTCTTTGGACATCAGATAAGTAGTCCCGTTAACCCGAAGAACCTTCACAGGCTGAAGTGAATCATCCAATTTCAAGTGATTTGGATAATTTCCCTCGCTATTTCGGGGAAGAAATTCATTGTCTTGGGAGTCATATCTATGCAGCATAAAACCCTCGGAGCCCAAGGAAATGGCATCAAGCTCACCCGTTTTCTCATCGATTGAGGCATCAATTAGTCCGGGTATGACCAGGCGATCAAGGAGATATCCGGTTTGACGATTTAGAAGGATCAAGTCATCGTTTTGATAGGCGAAGAGAACAGCCTTGGATCCTCTTTGAATTACGGACAAGCCCCGAAGATTGGCAGCAGTCTTCAAGGAGTGTTTCAGTTTTGAGGTATTGATGTCCCAGTAATGAATGGAACCGGAACTCGCGTATGTCATCAAGACAGTTTCGGTTGAGCCAATATACCCGCTGTCATACAATGAAGGTAGGTTTTGCAGACTTGGTAGTCGGCGGCCCGTGACGCCATCAAGCAGTATTATACTGGGCAATCCGAGCGTTCCAAGCACCAGGTAGGTTCCACGTGCCGACCAGCTGGCAAACAGCAGTTCCTCGTCAAACCGATGCTCGTAAATCATCTTTTCGCTTGCCCAATCCCATACTGAGAGAGTGGAGAAACCATTTCCGGAGTGTACGATAGCCGCTCTCTCATTTGATTGATTGATGCTCAGCTTGGAAATTCGTTCCCGCGTCACGCGAAGGCGGTGAAGCACTGTTCCATCATCAGGTTTGGTTACAATCAAGAATCCATCCTCACCTACGGAAACCAATACTTCTGATCTTTCGTGCCATTTCATTGCTGTTGGGAGGCCACTGTGCCCGCGCTGCAGAACTAGTCTGTACCTGGCTGCGATGGGGTGCAGTACGAGGACAGCAAGGCTCAGAAACATCGGCAGCCTGTGATTCATTCTAGCTGCTATTTAATTGAGCAATGTCGCTGACAACGGCTGCTATGGCTATAAGAATCACGATTATTGTACCTATGAACTGATACCTGTATATCGCTTTGGGAGTGATGGGTTTGCGCTGCAGTAGTTCGAACGTGAATAAAACAATCTGGCCGCCGTCTAAAACCGGTATGGGAAGTAAATTGAGAAATGCCAGGGATATTGAGATTATCGCGAGCAGCTCAAATGTCCAGAGCATGCCAGGGCCAAAACCTCCACGAAAACCCTCAGCGACTATGGCACCGGTATCCGAAATCAGTTTTATTGGACCAGAAACCACATTTTGCGGTCTAGTTCCAAGGAAGAGCATCCTTATGGCTCGAAGAGTGGAGTTCAGATTCAGAAAGGTCTCCCTAAATCCCTTACTCACTGCTTGAAAAATGTTTAGCGAGGCGCTCCGACTGGAACGGAGTTGAAAAGTTATTTCACTGCCAATCTCCTTTCCCGATGGGAATTCGAAAGCAATTTCCCTTCCATCTCTCAGAACAGTTATCCGAGCAGGCCCAAAATCAATATCCTCCAGTATCTTATAGAAGGCCACACTGTGGGGGATTTCAATATCGTTTATGCGGATAATCCTATCACCCTTTTGAAGCCCTTCGAGACTCTTGCCAATCGAGGCGACAGCAGGATCCACCCAGGCTAGAACGCCAATCATGGCAAAACCGCTTTCTTCATCCAATTGGGGGGCAATCATGATGGGTATAATCCGCCCCCCTCGGTTCACGATAAGTTCTATTTCCTTATCCGGATTGAAGGCAAGTAGCGGTTTTAGTTCATGAAAGGCCTTGATTGGCTTTTCATCCGCAAGAGTTATCAAATCTCCACTTTGCAAACCGGAAAGATCGGCCGGCCAATCCTCACCATCGTCCGACCACTCTGAGAGCAGTATAATCCGCGGTTCCGCATACTCTTCGTTGTATCCGATCCATGAAACAATCGTAAAAACAAGAATGGCAAAAAACAGGTTTACCAGTGGTCCCGATACACTGACAAGTATTCGGTTGAGGGGGGGGCTGCTGTAAAATTCTCCCTTGACCCTAGGTATCTCTTCAAGTTTATTATCCAACGCCTTACGAAAAGTCTTCTCCCCGTAGAATCGACAATAGCCGCCAAGAGGTATCATTGATATTCTGTAATCAGTATCTCCCCTTTTAAATCCAAACAGGCGGCGTCCAAAACCTATGGAGAATGTTTCGACTCTTATAGCGCTTAATCGAGCTGTTAGGTAATGCCCGCCCTCGTGGATGAGTATGACCACGGAGAGTCCCAATATGCCAAGAAAAATCTCAAGGATGCTGTCAAGCATTCAGCCGGTAATCTGAAAAAAAACAACGAATAACGGCGCTGCAAACAGAATCGAATCAATGGAATCCAACATGCCGCCTCTGCCCATAATAGTTCTCCCTGAATCCTTCACACCTGCTGCCCGTTTAATAGTGGATTCAACTAAATCACCCCCTGTAACACAAAAACCAGTTGCGAACCCGAGGAGGAGAAGCTGCCATTTCGGTTGATGAAAAATCTCAGGTACGACATAGGCAGCTCCCAGAATAACAAAAACCGAGAAAAAAATTCCACCAAGAAATCCTTCAATGCTTTTATTGGGGCTTATTTGGAAAACACCGCGATGCTTCCCAAATAATTTCCCGAAAAACCAGGCCAATGAATCGCTGAAAAAAACAGTAAGGATGAAAACCAGCAGGATTACATTGGAATTTTCAAGCCATGTAAGCCGCCCAACCCACCAAAGGAACCAGCCGGGGTACAGAACCATTAGTAGTCTACTACCCATTCTCGTAATTCCGGCACTGAAATCCGCCTTCTTGGCTGATACAGAGTCAAAAAGAGCCCATATCACCCCTGCCAGGAGTGCGAGTGTTGATGAAGATGGGGGAAGCCACCCCATGTTGATAAGCCATGCCAGGATAGGCCATAGTCCAGGAATCAGAACGGTCCATAAGGGGAGCTTTTTGGCAATTCCGGATAGCATTGTCCGCATTTCTATGCCGCATACAATCCCGGTGGCTACTGTCAGTATTATGGTTCCAATTTGTCCATACTGGGGAATAAAAAAAACAACAGCGGACAGGGATGGAACCGCAATGAAAAACAATAAGAGACGTTCTGTCAAATTTTTCACTGCACTATCCTCCCGAATCGCCGCTGTCTTTCCTGGTAGTTCAGTATCGCCTTATCCAAGCAGGCGGCGGTCCAATCAGGCCAGTAGGTATCCGAGAAATACAATTCCGCGTATGCAGCCTGCCAAATCTGGAAATTGCTCAAGCGGATTTCGCCTCCCGTCCTGACAAGTAAATCAAGTTCAGGGAGCTCGGGATGATCCAGATTCGCGCTGAGATCCTCCTCATTCAGAGTGTTAGCATCACCGCCGCCGGCAGTATATCTTCTCACTGATCTGATAATCTCATCTCGTCCGCCGTAGTTGATCAGCAAATTCACTATCATGCCGTTAAATGATCCCGTGTCGGATTCAACAAGCAAAATTTCCTCACGTACAGTCGGGGGGAGTCTTTCCAAATTGCCGGAATGTATAACCCTAATACTCCGTTCCCGATAGAAATCGTATTGTGCCCTTAGATGCTTTTTTATTAATCCCAGCAGGAAATCAATTTCCCCCCTGGTTCTCCGCCAATTTTCGGTGGAAAAGACAAAAAGGGACAGGAACGATATCCCCAAATCCGAGGCATGAGCCACAATTTTTTTAGCTGTCTCAAGCCCCTCCCTGTGTCCGTTCGTTCTGGGAAGTCCCTGCTGCCGCGCCCATCTCCCGTTGCCATCCATGATGATTCCAACATGGTTTGGGAGCAGACGCTTATCAAAGAGCATCAGATTTCCATAATCTCCTTTTTCTTCTCCTCTGCGATAGCCGCGATTTTTTCCACAAATGAATCGGTCAGTTTTTGAACTGCTTCCGTGCCTTTCTTCTGTTCGTCGTCAGTGAAATTGCTAGACTTAATTCGTTCGTTTGCATCTCGGCGAATGTTCCTGATCGAAACTTTGGTATTTTCCGCTAACGCCCCCACCTTCTTCACCAAATCCTTTCGCCGTTCTTCATTGAGGGGAGGAACACTGATCCGTATTACCTTCCCGTCATTTCCGGGATTAAGGCCAAGTTCAGAGGCAAGTATGGCCTTTTCAATATCTCCAATCGAATTTCTATCAAAGGGTCGAATAACTATTAGCCGTGCTTCCGGTATGGAGATGCTTGCAAGCTGTCTAAGGGGCGTAGGCGTGCCGTAGTAATCAACCCGCAGCTTGTTGAAGAGGGCAACGGAAGCTCTCCCGGAGCGCAGGAGATTCAGTTCCTCCTCCAGTGAGGCGATACTTCTCTCCATTTTTTTTTCGGTTTCTTTCTTCAAATCATCCATACACTTTCTTCCTTCTTGCTATCGGAACTGCCTGACTGTGCTGTTCTTACCTTCGGCCAACCGCAATGTAGGCATAGTCCCTTATAGTGATTTTCCCGTCGCAGGAATTGGCAATCTCGTCCACAATTGCTTTGACGGATTTCTTCTCTTCCTTAACAAAGGGCTGATCCTCGAAGCAAACCTGCGCAAGATGCTTCTTCAGTTTTCCCTCGACAATTCCCCTCATTATTTTCTCCGGCTTCTCGCCCATGTTTTTTACCTGGGCGGCAAACACCTCCTTCTGTTCCTCAAGATAGGCGGGATTTACGGCGGCGCGGTTGAGATAGAGCGGATTGAATGCGGTGACATGGAGGGCAAGGTGGAAGGCCAGTTCCCTAACCTCGTCTTTTGACGCAGTTGCAGGTGTATCACAGCCAAGTTTCACCAAAGCTCCTATCTGTCCTTCGTTGTGCGAATAATTCACAACCAGCTCATTTTCGGCAAAATTCCACAGAACTATACTGCCAATAAGCATGTTCTCTTTCAGAACTGCAATAGCCCCCTTTACCATTACCTCCAGCGCTTCGTTTTTTTCACTTAGTTCCGACTGCAGGATGGTTTTTACAATCTTCTTGCCGGTATCATGAAAAACGCTGTTTCTTGCCACAAAATCCGTCTCACAGTCTAGTCTAACCATAGCAGCCTTCCCATCCGCAATAAGGGTGAAAACGCTTCCATGGTTGGTTGACCTACCAAGACGCTTGTCGGCATTGGCAAGTCCCTGTTCTTTCAGAATTTTTTCTGCCACCGCAATGTCACCCTTCGCCCTGATTAGTGCTTTTTTGCAATCAAGCATTCCAACGTCGGTTTTCTCGCGAAGTTTTTTCACCTCCCCAGGTGTAATTCTCACCCCATCTTCGGAATTGGCTTTAGCATGGTTCGATTTTTTAGCGGTCCCCGCGGTCGACTTTTCCGATTCTGATTTGGTGGAAGGTTCATCCTTGGGATTGGATGTGATCTCTCCCTCGGTTGGAGACTTGCCGGAATGCTCCGCAGGGGGAGTTTTATCTTCCGTGTTTGCTGATTCCTGCGGCGCCGTCTTCTCTGAGACTGCTTTGTTAATTGGATCCTCGGAGACGCTTTCACTTCCAGGAATCTCCGGGGCATTAGTAGCTTCGTTTTCCGGGATCTGCGCTTTCTTCACGGGCTTTTCTCCGAATTCGTCCTCAGAGATAAGATCTCCGAGTGTTGTTTTCGCGCTGAAATCATCTTCTAAGGCGGAGTTGGTCACTTCCCCTCCCGTTTTGCCTCCATCCGAATTTCTTGATTCCGGGTGGGGTTCATCGTCTGTGTAGTCACCGCCCTCGTCGATATTCTCATCGTATTGATCGACAAGCTCGAGGGTCGATTGCTCGTCAATGGTTTCGTCATCCTGTAGATTTTCGATTACCTTGAGACCCTGCTCATTATCGGCTTCAATTACCGCATTCGCGATCACCTGCGTGAATAGATTGATGGCGCGAATAGCATCATCATTCCCGGGTATGGGATAATCAATTCCTTCGGGGTTGCAGTTTGTATCCACAACGGCGATGATGGGGATTCCCATCCTGCGGGCCTCGGCCACGGCTATCGCTTCTTTCTGTGTATCAACTATAAATATTATCCCGGGGAGGCTGGTCATATTCTTTAATCCCCCAAGGTTTTTTTCGAGTTTGCCCTGCTCCTTGAGCATCAGCGCCACCTCTTTTTTGGTGAGCTGTTCAAAGGTGCCGTCAACCTCCATTTTTTCCATTTTTTTTAAGCGCAGCAGGGATTTTTTCATTGTGGAAAAATTCGTGAGCATTCCACCAAGCCAGCGGTTATTGACAAAAAACATATCACAGCGCTCGGCTTCACGCTTAATTGAGGCCTGAGCCTGCTTCTTAGTTCCGACAAACAGTACGGATTTACCCTCTAATATCTTATGGCGAACAATATCATACGCCTCTTTGATGGCAATAATAGTTCTCTGAAGGTCAATGATATGGATTCCGTTTCGCTCTGTGAAAATAAATTCCTTCATGCGAGGATCCCAACGCCGTGTCTGGTGACCAAAATGCACACCTGACTCCAGTAGATTTTTCATGGTTACAACCGCCATGAAGACTCCTTTCTATATTCTCCGGATTTCTCGATTTCGACTCAAAATCACACGCCTGTTAAGCAAAGCTCAATTTCCGTCCACGACTGTGCTGCCTCGATATCGAAGTATTATTGGCGCTACACGCCACATCAGAGCCTATCCAACATGGATAGCCGTCGGACAAGGGTGCCACAAAGGAGGCTTAATGACAAGTCCACCGGAAAAGCCTCATAGATTTTCAAGTCGGGGAAATTCCCCCCTCTATAGTGACCTGCACCGCAATTTCGCGCGTAATTGTCGGTTTTTTATACCAGAATCCGCAAAGAACTGGAAGAAATAGAATTGTTATGAATACAATTCCAAGAGAGTGAGGCAATTTTGATGGTTTTAGTTATTGCTCGATTTTTTGAGGTCGTTACGGCACACAGGAAGACCTGGATTATCGCTTTTTCGATGGCTTCCGGTTTAACCCTGGCATTGATTCCCGGCGCAACCCTTCTTTGGTTTCTGTTTTTCATACCTCTCATGCTTGCCAGGACAAATCTAGCGGCCCTCTTCGGCATTATGGCCCTGGGCCGAATATTCACTAATCTAATCGACCCCTATGCAGAGCGTCTGGGTTATTACTTCCTGACAAGGGATTTTTTGTACGAGCCTATGGGGCGTTTCTTGAGCCTTCACTTTGTTGGCTGGCTTCGCTTGGACGACTCCCTTGTGTTCGGCGGATTTCTTGTGGGAGTTGCCGGGTGGCCACTGTTCTTCTTGTTTTTTTCACTCATTGTAAGGATGTTCAGGAACTTTGCCGTGCCGAAGATAAGGATATTTTTCCAATTTCTGGGCGCGAAAATTCCCCCCCTCGGCAAACTTGGCAGAGAACTTGCTAAACCCGAAATTTTTGGCGGGCATCTATGAGCAGAGATAAAGGAACACGAATACCGTCGCGATTTCGCAGACGGCTGAGCAGGCGCAGATACAGATCAATTCGCAGAATGCTTTCCAGCAGAACCGAGCTCAGCTTGCTGGAGTCTGTTTTTTCCCTCGGCGCGGATGGAAAATACCACTATCAGAGCACTCTGGATAGAGAAACCGTCGAATCGGTTGCGGCTCTTCTAAAAAGAGTTCACAGGAACGGCTTTCATACGTTCAGAATCATTCTTCTTGCCGTCATAATCTGCCTGCCCATACTGTTCAATATCTTCTTTCTCGATAAGCTGGCGGCGCGTCAGCTTGAGATTTTTTTGGAATCACTGAGCAAAACCGATGTTACGGTGGAGGGGCTCGATATCGCGCCGCTGATGGGGCAAATCAGCCTGAAACACCTGGGATTCGCTTCCAAATCAGATCCGATGGTAGATACCTGGCAGATGCAGGATGCTGTGGCCGATATAAGCTGGGGCGCTCTGTCTTTCAGACGCTTAATTTTCAAGGAGTTACGCGGCACGGGCGTCATCAACGCCGCAAGGCACACTTCCGCTGTATATCCATCTACGGAGGCCGGGCCCTCAGAAGAAGGGATTCGCAGATTTTCGGGAACGGATTGGATGCCGGACGAGGTGATTCCCGATGAAACCGTGAAGTTGGTTCAGTCTCTAAAGGAAGACTATGAAACCGAGTACCTCGCCTGGGCATCGAAAGTAGAGGAAGACATTGCTTTTGCAAGGAGCCTAGGTGAGCGTGTGGAATTGCTTGTTACCGAGGCCATGCCCGAATCTGTAGATGATTGGATTGCAAGGGTTGAGGAGGGACACACTGTAGCAGTGGAAATAAGCTCAGTCATGACATTGCTTAATGGTTACAAACGTGATTTTGACGCTGCGTTCACAAATGCCGAAAACGCATTTGAGCGTGCCGAGAGAGCCGTTGAGAAGGATTTGGCCTCAATTGAAGGAATCCTAAATGAAGCGTCACTCAATCTCTGGCTGCAATCGGTTATCGATGAATTAGTTGGTCCGAGGTTTTCGGATGTCTATCGGCGGGCGGCTCCTGCCCTTGCTGATTTGCGCAGCTCACGCCAGAGACAGGAGAAGGGGAAGAAGCGGATGAAGCAGGGCCGTGTTGTTCGATTTCCCGTGCGCCTGCCGCCTAGATTCAGTATAGAAATTTTGAGTATCGGGGGCGAGAATGTGTACATTTCCGGTGAAAACATTGGAATTGACCACGACCTCGCGGGTGCCCCCTCGCATTTTTTAATAGAATTCGATGAGCTTGGGAGCTTGGATGCGCTTGCGGCAGATATCACTATTGATGGCAGAACAGGGGCGGATAATGTGTTTCTGGGCAGTGTTGATTTCGATGATTTGGATTGGCTTATTGACTATGAGGATGGCAGTGGTGCGAAAAACAGCATAGGAGGTTTGATTGGAGCAAAGACAACCCTATCCTTCGTGCAAACGCCGGAACCAAGCTTGAAAATAGCGGGACTCGCCCGCCTGACTGATTGGAAGGGGCTTGGAGGGGGAGGGTTCTTTTCCCTCG
>Ga0209781_1000012_pt1 | contig 54013 bp, 49 predicted proteins | sample WorMetHERISLAND1_3_FD_187386 | JGI IMG/M metagenome (GOLD analysis project Ga0209781, IMG submission 187386) | Marine gutless worms symbiont microbial communities from Max Planck institute for Marine Microbiology, Germany - Olavius albidus HERON... | ecosystem: Host-associated > Annelida >...
CTGGAGAGTCCGTGTAATCCCTGTGATACATAGGGATCATTGTATAGAATCTTTCCTCCAAGTCCCGGAGGCCGTCTCTGAGTTCAATATAGAGATTGATCAACTTATTTTCCTGTGATCCCATTGCGTATCCTGTCAATCAATATCAAGACCTTAAACTAGGAAATTCCGTTTATCTTTATCGGACCCTCGGTCTTTTTTGCCGAAGCGCATCTTGTCCACTCGGTAGTCGTCGTCTTCCATGACCAGGCGTTTCTTGTCCTTGATGAGCGGGTAGGGACGCACAGTTTCGTAATTTATCATCGTCGCCATGCCCACGGAAAGTCTCCAGCGCCCAATCCGTGATGGCGTCGTGGCGGATGTAGTCGTCTGCACCAGACATTACGTTAGCGGCGAACAGCCCATCTTGAGGCTTGGCTTTCCCCTCCGGCTTCTCGTACCAATCAGAGTGGAAAGCATTGGCCTTTCTCAATGTTGTCCAGACAGGGAATCGTATCCATCGCTAATACTGAAAACGCTTTGTTGGCTCCCACCCCTGATGCGGAAATCACCACATTCTGATGTTTTGGCGTCGGGAAGAGCTTGGGCATCTGGTAGACCATCTCGTTAAGGCGGCGATTGAAGTAGAGCCATTGCTTGCAGAAAGGATGATATGCGTTTTGAACTACCCAGGCAGCCTCATATTCCAGCGGTTTGTCGCGCCGCGCGGCCGCTTTTAAGGCCCGCGACTAACTGATCCACCTCGGATCGGTGTCGATTACATCCTCAATTTCCGGCTTCTGGTCCTTAGGCCGGCTGGGCGCGCAGGCAAACTTCAATATCGCGCAGGCTCTCGCGATGGGTTAACTGCGCGAATGCCATGCGCAGGTATTGGTATTGGTCGAGACAGGGAAATGTCTTCTTGTAGCGGTTGCCGTCGCACCGCGCAACGCCTCGACGAAACGCACGCATCGGTAAAGAGTCAATGACCTGAGAAAAAAACGAGCTTGCCGATGCGCATAACCGGGTCCCCAACATCCCCGGAAGGGGGTATTTTGAAGATGCGCGAGGTGATTCAACTCGCTGACACTCTTAAAGTGGCTGTTCTTCATTGTCCTTACTAAGGAGTTACGCAACAAGAACAAACGTCTTGTCGGACAGCAGTGACTTGATACATTATCTCAACCTGTTTCCGATGTTGTAACTCTGCCGCTCCCGAGTACACATTGATTGCATTCCTATTTAAACTCAGGAAACTAGGATGAGCGCGTACAAATTGCTTTTCGATGAATGAGTTGCAGCCGACTCCCGCTCATTCAGCCGTGGCTGCGGAGGTCCACCATGCGCGGTAGGCGCCGGCTTGCCGACGCTCAAGTTAGCCACGGAGCTGGCTTGCCGGCGCGTGGTTACGCTGTGCTGACCTGATCGCCACCCCGGCGATTCCGCCAAGGTCATGTTTTCGGGCGGACTATACACGCTCGCCCTACTCAGGAAACTAGGGAAACCGAATGACAACTTTTAAAAATCAATCATTTCATGTGGTTACAATATGAACATGATAATAAGGGTAAATTATAACTTGTTGATTATAAAGACCATAGACTAACCCTGCATCCGAGTGCAGGTATCGTTGCAGCGGCAGAAAAATGGATTAAAATATTACGTTGCATCAAGAATAAGGTGGTTGGCTATGCAACTGACATTGTTGAAATGCAAGCTGCACAAGGCCCGCGTTACCCACACGGAGCTTGAATACGAGGGTTCTTGTGCCATCGACGAGGCGCTGATGGAGACTGCGGGGATCCGCGAGTACGAGCAAATTCAGATCTATAACCTCGCCAACGGCGAGCGTTTTACGACCTACGCAATTCGGGCCGAGGCCAGCTCCCGCGTCATTTCCGTAAATGGCGCTGCCGCTCACAAGGCATCGCCGGGGGATCGGGTCATCATCTGTGCCTACGCTGCGATGAGCGAGGCCGAAGCCGGTCGCTTCGAACCGAGCCTCGTTTACCTCAACGAACACAATCGCGTCCTGCGCACGGGCTCCCAGATCCCCGCCCAAGCGGCCTGATCGGTCGAGCGCCCGCCTCCATCAGGAGCAAATATCATGTCGTCAGTGAATCAGACCCCCCAATGGCGGGCCTTGCGGGCGCATTGGGACGAGTTGTCCGGGGTTCGGATGCGGGACCTCTTCGCCCAGGATCCGACGCGACCGGAGCGGATGTCGCTGCGGGTGGCCCACCTGTTCGCGGACTACTCCAAGAACCTGGTCACCGACAAGACACTGACGCTGTTGCTCGAGCTCGCCGTGGCGGTAGACCTGCCCGGCTGGATCCGCCGCATGTTTGCCGGCGAAGCGATCAACAACACCGAGGGGCGGGCGGTACTGCACATCGCCCTGCGCAATCGCTCCGACCGTCCCATCCAGGTGGACGGCAAGGATATGATGCCGAGGGTCAACCAGGTGTTGCAACGCTTAGGGAACTTCGTCGCTACCGTGCGCGGCGGCGACTGGAAGGGTTTTACGGGTAAGCGTATCACCGACGTGGTCAACATCGGCATCGGCGGCTCGAATCTGGGACCACTGATGGTCTGTGAGGCTCTGCGCCCCTATCAGTCCGACGACCTGCGGGTACACTTCGTCTCCAACGTGGATGGTACGCATCTGGCCGAGACGGTACGGCGCCTCGATCCCGCGACTACCTTGTTCGTGGTTGCCTCCAAGACCTTCACCACCATGGAGACTATGACCAACGCCGAGAGTGCCAGGACCTGGCTGGTAGAGGCCCTGGGCGAGGCGGCGGTCGCCGACCACTTTGTCGCGGTGTCCACGAATGAATCCAAGGTCGTCGCGTTCGGTATCGACCCGCAGAACATGTTCGGCTTCTGGGATTGGGTCGGCGGGCGCTATTCCCTCTGGTCGGCGATCGGATTGCCCATCGCGTTGGCCGTCGGCATGGACCGCTTCGTCGAGCTCCTGGAGGGTGCCCACGCCATGGACAAGCATTTCCAATCCGCGGACCTGAGCGAGAATCTACCGGTCATTCTCGGACTGCTCGGGATCTGGTACGCTAACTTCGCCGGTACCCGCACCCATGCAGTGCTACCCTACGATCAGTCCTTGCGCTACCTGCCGGCCTACCTCCAGCAAGGTGACATGGAGAGCAACGGCAAACGCGTGACCCGCGCGGGCGATCCCGTGACATACACGACCGGACCCGTGGTCTGGGGCGAGCCCGGAACCGATGGTCAGCACGCCTTCTTTCAGCTCATCCACCAAGGCACTCAGCTGATTCCCGCGGACTTCATCGCCCCGGTCAACAGCCACAACCCGCTTGGCAATCACCACTCCAAGCTGATGGCCAACTTCTTCGCCCAGACCGAGGCCCTGATGCGCGGCCGCACCCAGGACGAGGCCAAGGCCGAGATGCGGGCCGCTGGGATGTCGTCCGCGAGCACCGACGCCTTGGCCCCTCATCGCACCTTCCCCGGAAACCGGCCGACTAACACCATCCTGATGGAACGATTGACCCCCAGGACCCTTGGTGCCCTGATCGCCATGTACGAGCACCGCATTTTCACCCAGGGCGTGGTCTGGGGCATCAACTCCTACGACCAATGGGGGGTGGAGCTGGGAAAACAGCTCGCCGGGGTAATCCTGAAGGAGCTGGAAGAAGGCAAGATGACCGCGGAGCACGATGTCTCCACCCGCGGGTTGATCGAATACTTTCTGCAGCACCGAAAGGCCGAGGTTTGACGCCGTCGAGCAGGATTTCCAGTCTTTTCAGCTACCAGCTACCAGTCGCCGGTTTCCTCCGGCAGTAGTGGCGGCGTTTGAAGTGCAAAGGCACAACAGCTTCGCTTCCACAGGCATTGGTCCCTACATTCCTTGGGAGATTCATGCATATGCCCCAGTCCGAATCCGTACCGGAGACACAGAGCGGCGACATCGCCGCTTACATGCGTGAGCTCGGGGAACGGGCGCGGGCCGCGTTCCGGGTGTTGGCCCGCGCGGATACGACAGCCAAGAATCGGGCTCTGGCAGCCATTGCCGACGATATCGACCGCCGGCGTGACGTCCTGTCGGAGGCCAACTGCGGCGATCTGGAGGCCGGTGCCGCGAAGGGGCTGGATCCGGCCCTGCTCGACCGGCTGGAGCTGACCAAGGCACGGGTCGATGCCATGATCGAGGGGCTGCACCAGATCGCGAGCTTGCCCGATCCGGTGGGCACCATCACGGATCTGACCTGCCGCCCCAGCGGGATCCAGGTCGGGCGCATGCGGGTTCCTCTGGGGGTGGTGGGGATCATCTACGAATCCCGTCCGAACGTCACCGCGGACGCCGCGGCTCTGTGTCTCAAATCCGGTAATGCCACGGTGCTGCGCGGCGGCTCCGAGGCCTTCCGGTCGAACCAGGCGCTGGCCCGAAGCATCCGGTACGGGCTCGAGCAGGCCGAATTACCCGCGGACGGGGTACAGGTGGTCGCCACCAGGGATCGCTCCGTGGTGGGGGCCATGATCTCCATGCCCGAGTATGTGGATGTCATCATCCCGCGCGGCGGTAAGGGCCTGATCGAACGCATCAGCCGTGAGGCCAGGGTGCCGGTAATCAAGCACCTCCACGGTGTTTGCCACGTCTATATCGACGCTGCGGCCGACCCGGAAAAGGCCTTCAAGGTAGCCCTGAATGCCAAGACCCAACGCTACGGGACCTGCAACACCATGGAGACCCTGTTGGTGGCGGAGGACATCGCCGAGACGATTCTGCCCCGACTCGGGGCGGCCTTCCGGGAACGAGGCGTGGAACTGAGGGGTTGCTCCCGTACCCGGACGATTCTGCCATATGCGCTGGAGGCCACGGAGGCCGATTGGGACATCGAGTATCTGGCCCCTATCCTTTCCGTGCGCCTGGTTGCGGACCTGGACGCCGCCATCGAGCACATCGCCCGGCACGGCTCCCAACACACGGATGCCATTATTACGGCAGACTATGGCCGGGCCCGGCGGTTTCTGCGCGAGGTCGATTCGAGCTCAGTGATGGTCAACGCCTCGACCCGCTTCGCGGACGGGTTCGAGTACGGTCTCGGCGCCGAGATCGGCATCAGCACCGATAAGTTTCACGCCCGTGGTCCCGTAGGTCTGGAAGGACTCACCTCGGTCAAATTCGTGGTCCTGGGCGACGGGGAGATCCGCAATTGATCCCGAAAGCAATAGCAATTTCGGCATAAATGCATAATCGACGGCGATCAACATGACCGAATTAGTAACGGAAGAAGAGCTGATTCGCTCTATTCGCGGCCATCTCCCGCAACTGCTACGCAGCGATCCATCGCTGGGCGACTATATTTTGAGCGTTACCCGTGAGCATTTTCCCACCAAGGTGGAAACGGAGGACCAGTTTACCCGCATGCTGAACGAGTTGGCACGGGACCGGGAGGCACAAAGCCGCAAATGGGAAGAACAAAAGGAGGAAGATAGACGTAAATGGGAGGAATCAAACCGGCGCTTCGACGAAACGAATAAGAGAATCGATCGCTCGATCGATGCCCTGGGATCACGTTGGGGTATGCAATCGGGGCGGGCCTTTCGCGATGCGCCGGTCAGTTGCCTCCTCTCCTCTCAGCAGATAGTGAGGGAGAGGGGGGAACTTTAAGCGCCTACCCTCATCGGTAGCTGCACGGACGAATCCGAACCCGCGTAGCATGATCGGCGTCTTCGGCGGTACCTTCGATCCGATCCACTTCGGCCACTTGCACCCGGCCCTGGAGGTGTTCCAGGACTTGTCGCTGCAAGAGATCCGCTTCATTCCCCTCAAAACCGCCGTGCACCGAACCCAGCCGGTGGCGACGGCTGCTCAGCGTCTCGCCATGGTACGGGCAGCAGTGGAGGGCCAACCGGGGTTTGTCGCAGATTCATGCGAGCTCCAACGCACCGGCAGCTCTTACTCCTATGACACCCTTGTGTCCCTACGGGCGGAGCTCGGCCCCCGGTTTCCCATCTGCCTACTGATGGGGCTGGATGCCTTCGCTGAGCTGCCGACCTGGCATCGCTGGGAAGACATCGTAGGCATGGCCCATTTGGTCATCATGCGCCGCCCCGGAGCAGATGAAGTAACGGCTCCCGATCTGCGGCGCCGGATGGAGCCGCGTCTGGCTACGAACCCCACGGCACTGGCCCAAGTCTCCGGTGGCTTGATCCTGTTCCGGGACGTGACCCAGTTGGACATCTCCGCCACGGCCATCAGATCCAGGTTCGCGCTGGGTCTGAGTCCGCGTTTTCTGCTTCCCGCAAGTGTGTTGGCCTTCATCGAGGGGGAGGGGCTGTATCGTTCGCAACCCTCGGCTTATCGGCCTGGACGACCCACGAACCCCAAGAGAGAAAATGATGAACGATGAATGATGAAAAGGTCAGGAACTACGGAACACACGGAATTTCTTCATCACTCATCACTCGAAAAGGGTCTAGATAACTTTAGAGAGGATTTTATCATAGAGATGTACCCTTGAATTTTGCAAGCCTCCGTTTAGCATATGATCAGAATGAGTCAATGGCGTTGATATGGCAATTGCCTCGCGCAAATTCGTTACGGATGGACGCGAGATGCTTCTGATAACCCATATCCACCAGCCCATTGTAGCCCCTCCAGCCATCCGGTGGATGATGCTATAGGCTACCTTGGCCCCAAATCACGGGCTGTAGCGGCTTCTGGGAGGCATCCGAGACGATCTCCGAAGACGATTGTTTTTTACCCCCACCTCCACGCCCCTTTTTTCCCCGAACACGGCGGGTGCCGAAAGAGGGTTCATCCCCTTCAACCTCGCCGGGAAAAGGCGATGAGGCATCACAAAGCTGGGCGATTCCAGGTCGTAGCTTGAAGAACCGTTGATTGATCGTCGAGCGGCTTACATCACTCAGCGCGGCAATTTTCGAGGCCGGTAAATCATGCGTAAACATAGCGCATGATCAGTCTGAATTTGGCTTCCGAAAGGCGTGAACGCCTGAAATACCTGTTTTTTCCTTGCATAACATAACCGTAGCATGCAGTTGCAGATGCTAAAGTTATCTAGACCCTCCAGAGTAACAATCCCCCGGCAAAGCCGGGGACTTTAGTTTGTGAGCCGCTCAAAGCGGCTTTCGGGGGCGCTCACGCGACCCCAACGATTGACTACCGCCTAAAGGCGGTTAATCAGTTCCACAAATTCAGTTGCTCAAGTCGCTGATCTTCTGCTTCCTGATGCCGGATATACGCCCGGATCACGCGCTCATCGCGACCTACCGTCGAGACAAAATACCCCCTCGCCCAGACATGCTGGCCGACAAAGTTGCGCTTGCGTTCACCATAAACGCGCGCCACGTGGATCGCGCTTTTCCCCTTGATGTACCCAACCACTTGTGACACCGCATACTCGTAGTCCACCCACAAGAAAAATTAGGATGCTAAACTGATTCTGCTGGCGTTGTGGTCAAGCCTTGAGGAATCAGCCCTGAAGAAACGTTATGTGGTGCGATTGAGCGGGGGTAGAGCGTGAGCAACTGGAAGGGCTGGTGAAGCGAGGACGGGAGGTCGCCTATCTCGCCGTCACGCCCAAGTGTTGTTGCGGGCGGACGAAGGCGAACGCGGAAACGGCCCGATCGAACGAGAAGTGGCGGAGCGGGTGGGTTGTAGCCGTCGTACGGTGGAGCAAATCGCCAACGGTGTGTGTGCGAGGGCTTCCCGACGGCACTGGAGCGGCGCCAACGTTCGCGGTGGATGGTGAAGGCGAAGCGCGCTTGGTGAGTATCGCCTGTAGCGAGCCGCCGGCGGGACATGCCCGGTGGACCTTACGGTTGTTGGGGGATCGCTTGGTGGAATTGAAGGTGGTGGAATCGATATTCCCCGAGACCATGCGTCAAGTGTTAAAAAAACGCCATCAAACCCTGGCAGAAGCGGATGTGGTGCATTCCCGCGCCTGCGAATGTGGCCTTCGTGCGCCAGATGGGAACGCCGTGTACCAGCGCGCGTTTGATCCGGCCTATCCGGTGGTGCGTATAGACGAGACCAGCGAGCAATGCGCGCGCGAAGCGCGTGACCCGATACCAGCCAAACCGGGGCAGAGCGAATGCTACGACGTGGAATACGAACGGAATGGCGTCGCCCGCTTGCTGGCGTTTTATGCCCCCTTCGAGAACTGGCGTCGCATCGACATAGCGGATAATCATACCGCCGAACAATGGACGCAAGGCGTTCGGCAGTTGGTGCAAGAAGATTATCCGCAGGCAACCCGTATCACCTTAGTTTTAGGACGGCAATGCTTGGACCGGCGACTACCGGATCTCGCGACGGTCGCTTCCGAAGTCCAGGCATGGACGGAGACCCGGAACCAATCCAATCAACCCGTCGATTGGCGCTTTACCACGGAAGATGCACGGATCAAGCTCAAACGCCTTTATCCTATATTATCAGCTAGGGCGTCGCCATTTTTCGCGCAACCCGAAGTGAGGTCCGTCCGATTTCGGGTGCAAACAATGGGGCGCCGGCCATTGCCTTCGGCGGCCTGCGTTCATCCCGGCGCGCACTCCGCGCGGCACCAGGACTCCCGCAATGACTTGACGCCGTGTCGTATGGCTTGGCATTTCGTCTCCGCCGGCGCTCACGCGCCGCACTCCGACCAAACGCTCAACCCTATGCCTACGCAGGGGTCGTCGCACTCCGCTCGGCGCTTACGCTCCCCCGCTTCCCTGTCCTCCTCCACTGTTTCTATCTCCCCGGCAGAGCCGGGGGATTTCCCGTTACTGCTTAAACTGTTTTGTCATCCCTGGCACTTGGATTCCGGCGTCCCAGCCGGAATGACGGTTTGACTTAATGGCATTGACCTAGGGAAAAGGGTGCATGCAGAACTGTGAACCACCGAAAAAGGCCTGGTCGCCAGGTCCGCGGCCAAAGGGTGTACCAAAAGACTGGATGCCAAAGAAGAGCAATAAAGATGGTGGTACGAAATGGGTCGATACGAAGAATCCCCATAACTCGGCGCGAATAATGCCTGGAGATCTGAATAGCCCATACCTGAATTCCCGGAAACCATACGTTCGGTGGACACGCAACGGAAAACCATTAGATCGGCTAAGAAGGGAACTGCTAACGAAATGCTCGAACGAAGCCTATATTCTACTAAACGACTTTGAGTATATACTATAAACCTGCTAACGAAACGGGCAAGGATCATAACCGGCGAAGTTGTCCTGAGGGGATTCAAAGAACTCGCCCGAGACGATGTTTTTTCGCGAGTTGGTTTCGGTGAATTGGCGTGTCAAATCTTCGACGATTCGGGTTTCGACACTCTCCAGGAGGAGCTGTCCGTAGGAGAGTCCTTCTTTTCACCCGAGATAGATGGCTATATCGCCCAGGTCAGCGAGGCAATCGACGGCATCGAAGACACCCAGGACGCCGTAGGTTCGAGAGAGGGAATCAGAAATTTTAGGATTGCCCAGGAATCCGCCCGGCAGTGCGTACCATTACTCGAACGCTGGTTAGATCTCAATGATTCCACCGGTTCCCACGCTCCGGCGTCGATAAAACGGTCAGGTAGACCACGGCCAATGCCTATCGATACTGCGAAGTATAGTCCGCTGGAGCGGACAGAATGACGCTCCCACGCTGGAGCGTGGGAACGAGAGATGGTTAACTGTCAAGTCCCGCCAGATTATAGACACGTTTTTTTTGGTACCAGTTTCTCATGGCTTGAAGAGGTGGAATGAGACCTAGCGCCTTTTGGAGGATGTGTTGATTATAGACCTGGACGTAGCGTTTGATGGTATCGGTCAGGTGCTCGGCGGAGTCGAAGCGGGTGGTGGCCAGAACGTCGGCGATGCGCCCGTTGAAGCGTTCGATCATGCCGTTGGTTTGGGGAGTTCTCGGTTTGGTGAGCCGGTGCTCGATGCGGTTGTCGGTACAGACCCGATCGGGCACCGGTCGGCTGGTGCTCGCCGGTGGCACAGAAGCGATCAGTAAATTCCTTGCCGTTGTCGGTGAGCACCTTGCTGATCGTGAACGGAGCTTTATCAATCAGGCGCGCGCGAAAGTCGCTCGCGGCGGTTGCCGACTTTGTCCTCAAGGATCTCCACGTAAACCCAGCGCATCGCCCGATCAACGGCAACGAACAGGTAGCGGCGTTGCTCCTGGTCCGGCATCGACGTGCACGAAGCCCGGCGCATACGCCTTGAAGGTCTTCACCGGCGTCTTGGTGCCTTCCTCTTGGGGCATCAGCGCCTTGAGGGTAGAATCCTGTGACGGCGCAGACAGCGGTCCAGACCCGAGCGGGAAACCGCGGGGTGGATGGACTCATGGGTTACCACCAGCAGGTCATCGAGCGGCAGCAACAACGTCTTGCGCAGCTCGACCACCACCGCCTCCTGGACCGGGGTGAGGGTGGCGCGAAGCCGCTGGGGACGGTGCGAAGCATCTTCCGTCCCCTCACGGCGACGCCATTTCGCCACCGTGTGGCGGTTGAGGTGGTAAGCCTCTACTAACTCCCGGTTGCTTACCGATCTCAGGCTGGGCCTGTATTTCCAGACGAATCGCCGGCATCGTGCGTGCATTCTCGTGGAGTTGGATATTCATGACCGGTGATGCCTCGACTCGGGTTGCGTGCTACCGTAAGGGTCAGCTTAAACACTGCCGACTTCGCTTGTCTCTGCCTTCGCGGTTCCTTCCGCTCCCTCCTCAACAAGCAACCATAGTACCTCCCTCGCTTGCAGCAGCGGATAGCTCCTCCTCGGTATATAATCACACGAGGCCTGACAAGTGGATTCCAAGCTACTGACGATCGGGGAAAGGCACTGCCGAGCATTTTGGAGTGCGGCGGCAACTTTAACTGGATATACTGCTCTTATATCATTTTTTCATTGAAGAGTTGTTTATAACTATTTGAAAAACCAGCATTATAGTCGGTACGCTCGACTACGCCCTGTCACCTGACCAGCTCGCCGACCTGCGTCAGGCACACCGCTGCAAGGCTGTGGTGTTGCTGGCGACCGGCTGGACGGCCGAGGCGGAAGCTTTGCTAGTTGATCCCAACACGGTGCGCGCGCACTTCACAAGCGTTATGGTAAAAGCGGGCTTGAGGCGTGTTGGCGCCGGTGTCGGTGGCAGCGTTGGCTTGCGCAAGGCCACGCACCTGGTGGAATTGGACGTCCACCTTCAAGCGAACCTGTACCTCTCGGCCAAAGCGGGTGCCTATTGGGTGAAGGAAACCTTTGGGGTATCTTACACGGAGAGTGGCATGACCGCAGTGCTGCCGCCGGTTGGGTTTCGTAGCTTGAAGAACCGTTGATTGATCGTCGGGCGGCTTACATCACTCAGCGCGGCTGATTTTCGAGGCCGGTAGATCATGCATAAAATAGCGCATGATCATTCTGAATTTGGCTTCCGAAAGGCGTGAACGCCTGAAATACCTAATTTTCCTTTGCATAACATAACCTTAGCATATATCTGAAGATACTAAAGTTATCTAGACTCTCACATTTTCCGGGAGCGTTACCAGATCATCGAGAGAAAGGCTGGCCGTATTGTCTCGAATCGGCGAAAGGATATAGGCTGTAAGGTTCAGACATTCTGAGTAGGCATTCAGGTTCCAGAAAAGACAGATGAGTATTACCAAAAAATACAACAGGTGTACTTTTTATATCATTGGAAGTCTTCGATTTGTAGTGATGCACAAAGTAGGATGGTCGTTCTTCAGTAATTCGATACAAAATCGAAACTGAATCCTGCCTTCTACAATAGCTTGATGAGCTTCTTCAATTTTGTCTTTCCACCGATGAATTCCCCAGATATAGTAAATTCCCGAAATGTGATATCATGCATGAGCACAATTATCTTATCTTTTCTTTGTTTTGTTGTTCGAAAGCGTACTTTGTATTTTTCCCAACATTTTCTTTGGTGTCTCTACGGCCCTCCTATTACTCATAATGCTATTCGACATCCCATCCATAGATGGTATAATCCTTGATGGCTAGTTTGTTCGCAGCAGGGCCACTCGCCAAATCATCTTGTTTAATCTGGCCAACACACAAAGTGTTCCATCCTGGTAGTCTGGCTATTTTTTGTTTAAGGCGTGGTGTCAGGTCCCGTGTGACTATATACCGAGGAGGAGCTATCTGCTGCTGCAAGCGAGGGAGGTATTACGGTTGCTTGCTGAGGAGGGAGCGGAAGGAACCGCGAAGGCAGGGACAAGCACGGTAGCATGCAACCTGAGTCGAAGCATCACAGGTCATGAATATCCAACTCCACGAGAATGCACGCACGACGCCGGCGGATTCGTCTGGAAATACAGGTCTAGCCTGAGTCGGTAAGCAACCGGGAGTTAGCAGAGGCTTACCACCTTAACTGCCCACGGTGGCGAAATGGCGTCGCCGTGAGGGGACGGAAATCGACCTGCGCCTATCCGTCTTTCCGTGGGCACTGTTTCGCTCAACCAAAAGGGCAACATCCTAACCTTTATCCACATCTCCGACGGTAAGCTACACGACGTCAATGTCCTTGATCTGCTAATCCCGGAGCCCGGCGCCTTCTACATCATGGATCGTGGCTACGTGGACTTCGAGCGCCTGTTCACGTTGCACAGAACAGGGCGTTTCTTCGTCATCCGCGCCAAGTCCAATACCAAATACAGGCGTCGCTACTCTCATCCCGAGGACGAATCCGGTGGTGTTCGATGCGATCGGACCATTGCGCTGAGCGGAGTCAAGTCCGTGCGTGACTACCCCTTGCCATTACGCCGTATCCGCTACCACGATGTTCAGACCAGCAAGACGTTCAACTTCTTGACCAACAACTTCGCCATTCTAGCGCAGACGGTGGCGGATCTCTACCGATACCGCTGGTAAGTTGAATTGTCCTTCAAGTGGATCAAGCAACGCCTACGCATCAAATCGTTCTTCGGGACCTCCGAGAACGCGGTCAAAAGCCAGATTTGGATCGCTATCTCGGTTTACATCCTCGTCGCTATCATTAAGAAAACACTCTTCTAGCTCTGTTGGTTACTAGAATGGAATCCATAAGCGATACTACATATACCCATAACCACCGGAGCGGCGCCATTTTTCGCGAAACCCGAAATGGGGTCCGTCCGATTTCGGGCGCAAAAAATTGGGCGACGGTCATTACCTTCGGCGGCCCGCGTTCGTCCCGGCGCGCACTCCGCGCGCACCAGGACTCCCGCAATGACTTGACGCCGTGTCGCATGGCCTGGCATTTCGTCTCCGACGGCGCTCACGCGCCGCACTCCGACCAAACGCTCGGCCCTACGCCTACACGAGGGGCGGCGCACTCCGCTCGTCGCTTTCGCTCCCTCGCTTCCCTGTGCTCCTCCATGGAATCTATTTGATAATTTCCCCGGATAGTAGTGATATAAATCAGCAACTCGCGGCGTAGTCTTCTTCTTGGCTTGCTCCCATAAAACTTGGATGAACGCGAACTGCTCTCGGCTTCTGTCACTTGGGTAGGTGTTTCTCATCACCCTTTCTCCGTGTCAGAATCTCTCTATCAAATAGATCGTAAACAGGTTCTGAGTGAATACCTGCTCCCGACCTCGACCCCGCCGTATCCTCTTGGTGCGAACCAGTGCCATCGGTGACATCGTCTTCGCCTCTCCTCTGGTGGCCGCCCTCCGTCGCGCCTATCCGCAGGCCCATATCGCCTGGTTGGTACAGCCGGAATGCCAGTTCCTGCTGGAGCACCATCCCGATCTGGATGAGATCATCGCCTGGCCTGCCCATGAGTGGCGCGAGCTCCGGCGCCGGCGGCGCATTGGGAGTCTGGTCCGGGAATTCAGGACCTTCCGTAAACACCTGCGCACACGTCGATTCGATCTGACCCTGGATCTGCAGGGACTGCTCAAGAGCGGATTTTTGACCTACCTCTCCGGCGCCCGCGAGCGGATCGGTCTGGGGTCCCGGGAAGGCAGCCGCCTGCTCATGACCCGTATCGTCCGTCGGGGTGGAGACAGCAATCGCATCGGCTCGGAATACCTCTTCTTGGCCCAAAGTCTAGGGTTGCCGACCCACGACTTCTCCATGGCCGTATTTTACGGACCGGAGGCCGCCGCTTGGGCCCGCGAGCTGATCGAGCGCAAGGGATTGAGCCACGGATTTGCCGTCATCTGTCCCTTTACGACCCGCCCCCAAAAGCACTGGATCGAGCCGCGTTGGGCCGAGCTCTCGGAGCGGCTCCACACCGAGCTGGGCCTGCCGGCAGTCATGCTCGGGGGACCCGGAGACCATGAAGCCGCGGGGCGTATCCGCGACCTGGCCGCCGTCGGACCGATCGACCTCGCGGGCAAGACGACCTTGCCGCAAGCGGCGGCCCTGATTGCCGGGAGCAGCCTCCTGGTGAGCGTGGACACGGGCCTCGGCCACATGGGCATCGCCTTCAGCCGGCCGAGCCTGTTGCTGTTCGGGTCGACCTGCCCCTACCTGGACACCACCCGTGCCGACGCCCAAGTGCTGTATCATCGACTAGATTGCTCCCCCTGCAAGCGCAAGCCGACCTGTGACGGCGCCGTTACCTGTATGCAATTGATCACGGTGGACGAGGTCCTGAACGCAGCCAGGAACCTGTTGGGACGAGCGGCTTGAAGATCCTCCATGTGGAAGGGGGCCGCAACCTCTATGGAGGTGCCCTGCAGGCCCTCTACCTGATGGAAGGGCTGGCGGACCGCGGGTACCGCAACGTCCTCGTCTGCCCCGCGGGGAGCGATCTGGCACGGGCGGCCTCGGCCTGTGCCGAGGTCCGGCCCATGTCCATGGGGGGAGACCTGGACCTGCGGCTCATCCCCAGGTTGCGCTTTTGTCTCCGGCGCTACCGGCCGGATCTAGCGCACCTGCACGGACGTATCGGTGCCGATGTGATGGGCGGCATCGCCTGCCGCCTGGAAGGCGTGCCGGTCGTCCACTCGCGCCGGGTCGACAACCCGGAGCCCCGCTGGATGGTGGCCCTCAAGTACCGCCTTCACGACCGGGTGATCGCCATCTCGGAAGGTATCGGTTGGGTGTTGCTGGCCGCGGGACTACCCGCGGCAAAGCTGCGCCTCGTGCGGAGCGCGGTGGAGCTGCGACGCTTTGACCGTCCCTGCAACCGGGAGCTTCTGACCTCCGAGCTGGGGGTCCCCGCCCAGGCGCGACCGATCGGCATCGTCGCCCAGCTGATCCCACGCAAGGGGCACCGCTTTCTGATCGAGGCCCTGCCGCCCCTGGTGAAGGCGTTTCCGCACCTGCGGCTGCTCATCTTCGGCAAGGGACCTCTGGAGCAGGATCTGCGTAGGCGCGTTGCGAGCGCGGGACTCGAGAGCCAGGTGCAATTCGTCGGGTTCCGGGAAGACCTGCCGGACCTGCTGCCCTGCTTGGAGCTGCTGGTCCATCCCGCTACCCGGGAAGGGTTGGGGGTATCTCTGCTCCAGGCGGCAAGCGCCGGTGTGCCCATCGTAGCCGGCAACGCGGGCGGCATCCCGGAGGCGATCCGCCATGAACACAACGGGTTGCTGGTCCCACCGGGGGATCCCCAGGCCCTGGAGACGGCGGTGGCGACACTGCTGCGGGACAAAGGGCTCGCCCGGCAGCTGGGCGCCGCGGGCAAGGAGTTGATGCGTAGCGAGTTCTCCATAGATGCCATGGTGGAAGGCAACCTGGCGGTCTACCGCGAGCTGCTGGTGGAAGCCGTTCACAAAGGTGTCTGAAATTAGTAAAGGGTCTAGATAACTTTAGCATCTGCAACTGCATGCTACGGTTATGTTATGCAAGGGAAAACAGGTCTTTCAGGCGTTCCCGCCTTTCGGAAGCCAAATTCAGACTGATCATGCGCTATTTTACGCATGATCTCACTGCTGTCCGACAAAACATTTGTTCTTGTTGCGTAACTCCTTGTAAGGAAATGAAAGACAGCTACTTTAAGAGCGTCAGCGATTTGAATCACCTTGCGCATCTCTCAAATACCCCCTTCTGGGAATGTTGGGGACCCGGTTATGCATATCGGCAAGCTCGTTTTTTCTCAGGTCATTGACTCTTTACCGATGCATGCGTTTCGTCGAGGCGTTGCGCGGTACGACGGCAACCGCTACAAGAAGACATTTTCCTGATCTTGACAACGCGGTTTATGCGCTCGATGCCTCTACCATCGACCTGCGCCTATCCGTCTTTCCGTGGGCACTGTTTCGCTCAACCAAAAAGGCAACATCCCAACCTTTATCCACATCTCCGACGGCAAGCTACACGACGTCAATGTCCTTGATCTACTGATCCCGGAGCCCGGCGCCCTCTACATCATGGATCGTGGCTACGTGGACTTCGAGCGCCTGTTCACGTTGCACAGAACAGGACGTTTCTTTGTCATCCGCGCCAAGTCCAATACCAAATACAGGCGTCGCTACTCTCATCCCGGGGACGAATCCGGTGGTGTTCGACGCGATCGGACCATTGCGCTGAGCGGAGTCAAGTCCGTGCGTGACTACCCCCAGCCATTACGCCGTATCCGCTACCACGATGTTCAGACCAGCAAGACGTTCAACTTCTTGACCAACAACTTCGCCATTCCAGCGCAGACGGTGGCGGATCTCTACCGATACCGCTGGCAAGTTGAATTGTTCTTCAAGTGGATCAAGCAACACCTACGCATCAAATCGTTCTTCGGGACCGCCGAGAACGCGGTCAAAAGCCAGATTTGGATCGCTATCTCGGTTTACATCCTCGTCGCTATCATCAAAAATCGCCTTGACAGCAAATCGGGTCTCTACACAATTTTACAGATTCTGAGCCTGACCTCACTCGAAAACACTCTTCTAGCTCTGTTGGTTACTAGAATGGGATCCATAAGCGATACTACCTATGTTCTGTTTCCAGGGAAATGCCAAGGAAGGTTATAAAGGGAGTTGATGGAGAGAACTTGGGGAAGCCGTCCCATCCCGAGGCCTCGAGCCTGAACGGAGCGTCGCCATTTTTCGCGCAACCCGAAATGGGGGCCGTCCGATTTCAGGTGCAAACAATTGGGCACCGGCCATTGCCTTCGGCGGCCCGCGTCCGTCCCGGCGCGCACTCCGCGCGGCGCCAGGACTCCCACAATGACTTGACGCCGTGTCGCATGGCCTGGCATTTCGTCTCCGACGGGCGCTCGCGCGCCGCACTCCGACCAAACGCTCGGCCCTACGCCTACGCGGGGGTCGTCGCACTCCGCTCGGCGCTTACGCTCCCTCGCTTCCCTGTGTGCTCCTCCATGGTCGCATGGGAAAGCCCTGCGAACTCAAGAACACCCCCCAGGGCCACGCGCCCCTGAGCAACCGCCTGCGTAAGGCGAAGGTGAGCTGTGTCCGCCTAAAGGCCACCGGCCATATCACTTCGCCTTCGCCCTGGATGACGCTGGGCTGGCCCACATGGTGATCAACCCCGAGGCCGCCAAACGCTTCGCCGAGGCGATGCAGACCCGCACAAGACCGATGCCGTCGATGCCACGGTGTTGGCTCCGTTCGCCCAGCGCATGCCCTTCACGCCCTGGCAGCGCCCCGACGACCTGGCTCTGGCCATCCGTGCCTGTGCGCGCCACATCGCAGCGCTGAACCAGTTCCATGCGGCGCAACAAACCACGACGACACCCGACTTCCTAATCGCTAGCCGGCACCAGAGCATCGCCCACTTCAACGCTCAGATCGAGCACCTACGCCGCTAGGTCCTCGACCTCATTGCGACGGATGAAGCGCTCCAGCAATCCTTCAAGCTGCTCGTCAGCGCCACCGGTATCGCCGCCGCCAGTGCCATCCAGCTCCTCGGCGAGCGGCTGGTCTTGCCCGACGACATGCGCGCCAAACAGTGGGGCGCCATGGCCGGCCTCGATCCACGCCAGCACCCGTCCGGCTCCAGCGTGAGCAACTCGCCATGACCCCAAGTCAGGGCCTTCTACCGCCACCTTATCGACACCCGCGGCCTCAAGGAGCTCCAGGCTGTTTGCGCGGTCATGCGCAAACTCTTGCTCGCTATCCATGCCATGCTTAGAACGAACTCTCCCTTCGACAGCCGCCGCTTCTTCTCACCCACTAAACGACCACTTAATAAATTCAATTTATAGATCAGTAGCCACTTTTTGGAAATTAGGATGTAAATCGGTCTTGCTTCAGAACAGAGTATCTACACTCAAAGCAAGGTCCGCGCGGGTAGGCCACGCGGGGGGGGTAGGTTGTGTTAAAACGCTGGCGCCGGTGCCGCAAGGGATCAACGTGCCTTGGTGCGTCGCAACGCAATACGTCCGGTCCTCCAAACCGCGCCAAATAATTCAGGATCGCTATAACCGGACGTCAAAAACGGAACGACTTTTACGGTCCGCGTTTACAGCTTTGTTATGCGCAATTTGGCTCGCGCAGTCATGGGTTGATTAAAGATGGGTCTAGATAACTTTAGAGAAGATTTTTGCTCAGCAGAGAAAAAGTATTTTATCATAGAGATTTTCCTCTCGATGATTAAATCTGAATTCACATTCTTTGATGTGTAGATGAAACGTATGTCTGGGAACATCCTTGAATTTTGCAAGCCTCCGTTTAGCATATGACCAGAATGACTCAATGCCGTTGATATGGCAATTGCCTCGCGCAAATTCGTTTTTACCATGATGGACGCGGAGATGCTTCTGATAACCCATGTCTACCAACCCATTGTAGCCCCTCCAGCCATCCGAGTGGATGATGCTATCGAGTGCTACAGAGCTATCTAGCCCCGAATCATCTCCATGTAGACTTTTCCCTGTCGTTCCAGGATTCCGAAGACGATTGTTTTACCCCCGGCTCCACGCCCCTTTTTTCCCCGAACACGGCGGGGCGCCAAAAGAGAATTCATCCCCTTCAACCTCGCCGGAAAAAGGCGATGAGGCGTCACAAAGCCGGGCAGATCGTAGCTTGAAGAACCGTTGATTGATCGTCGGGCGGCTTATATCACTCAGCGCGGCGATTTTCCAGGCCGGTAGATCATGCGTAAAATAGCGCATGATTAGTCTGAATTTGGCTTCTGAAAGGCGTGAACGCCAAAAATATCTATTTTCCTTTCATAACATAACCTTGGCATACATCTGAAGATACTAAAGTTATCTAGATCCACTGGTTTTTTAAGCTTCCCTTAAGTCCCTTATATCTCCGTAATCCTCAACTAAACTTGTTAAAGTTTCATGCTCCTCAAAGGGGAACACGACAAATTCTCGCTTTCCTTCCTTTTCCAGTATTTGTGGATGTGACTTCATATTATCACTTAGTTGAGTATGCTTCTTTTCGATGCTTTAATCGCTTTTAGTAAAAGTACTACGATGTACACATATTGCTCCAAATGTATGGGGACGGTTCATCGCATAACATTAACTGTCAGGTCCCGTGTGATTATATACTGAGGAGGAGCTATCCGCTGCTGCAAGCGAGGGAGGTATTACGGTTGCTTGCTGAGGAGGGAGCGGAAGGAACCGCGAAGGCGGAGACAAGCGAGGTCGGCAGAGTTTGAGCTGACCCTTACGATAGTACGCAACCCGAGTCGAGGCATCACAGGTCATGAATATCCAACTCCACGAGAATGCACGCACGACGCCGGCGATTCGTCTGGAAATACAGGCCCAGCCTGAGTCGGTAAGCAACCGGGAGTTAACGGAGGCTTACCACCTCAACCGCCACACGGTGGCGAAATGGCGTCGCCGTGAGGTGATGGAAGATGCTTCGCACCGCCCCCAGCGGCTTCACACCACCCTCACCCCAGTCCAGGAGGCGGTGGTGGTCGAGCTGCGCAAGACGTTGTTGCCGCCGCTCGATGACCTGCTGGCGGTAACCCATGAGTTCATCCACCCCGCGGTTTCCCGCTCGGGCCTGGACCGCTGTCTGCGCCGCCACGGGATTTCTACCCTCAAGGCGCTGATGCCCCAAGAGGAAGGCGCCAAGACGCCGGTGAAGATCTTCAAGGCGTATGCGCCGGGCTTTGTGCGCGTCGATGCCGGACCAGGAGCAACGCCGCTACCTGTTCGCTGCCATTGATCGGGCGACGCGCTGGGTTTACGTGGAGATCCTTGAAGATAAGTCGGCAACCGCCGCGAGCGACTTTCGCGCGCGCCTGATTGATAAAGCTCCGTTCACGATCAGCAAAGTGCTCACCGACGACGGCAAGGAATTTACTGATCGCTCCTGTGCCACCGGCGAGCGCCAGCCGACCGGTGCCCATGCCTTCGATCGGGTCTGTACCGACAACCGCATCGAACACCGGCTCACCAAACTGAGAACTCCCCAAACCAACGGCATGATCGAACGCTTCAACAGGCGTATCGCCGACGTTCTGGCCACCACCCGCTTCGACTCCGCCGAGCACCTAACTGATACTATCAAACGCTACGTCCAGGTCTATAATCGATACATCCCTGGAGGAGCACAGGGAAGCGAGGGAGCGTAAGCGACGAGCGGAGTGCGATGACCCCCGTGTAGGCGTAGGGCCAAGCGTTTGGTCGGAGTGCGGCGCGTGAGCGCCGGCGGAGACAAAATGCCAGGCCATGCGACACGGCGTCAAGTCATTGCGGGAGTCCTGGTACCGCGCAGAGTGCGCTCCGGGATGGACGCAGGACGAACGCGGGCCGCCGAAGGCAATGGCCGACGCCCCATTGTTTGCAACCGAAATCGGACGGACCCCATTTCGGGGTGCGCGAAAAATGGCGACGCTCCGGAAAAGGCGCTAGGTCTCATTCCACCTCTTCAATCCATGAGAAATTGGTACTAAAAACAACCCAACCTCTTCAAAAAACGTGTCTATAATCTAGCGGTACTTGACAGCTAAGATTTCACTTATATATTAACCACTCCACTCCCCATGGGAGGAATCAGCACTATGGCGATCAAGACTATCGAGGGTGCGCTGCGCACCGGCGATGCCCGTTTCTGCCTGGTGGTTTCCCGCTTCAACAGCTTTGTGGTGGAGAATCTACTCACGGGTGCGATTGATGTACTGAGGCGTCACGGTGCCGAAGACTCGGACCTGATCATTGTCCGCGTTCCCGGGGCCTTCGAGATGCCGGTGACCATCGAACGCATCGCCGCCAAGGGCGGGTACGACGCGATCATCGCCATCGGTGCTGTGATCCGTGGTGGTACGCCGCATTTCGACTATGTGGCCGGAGAGTGCGTCAAGGGGATGGCGCAGGTGGGTCTCAAGCACGGTATTCCCGTCTCGTTCGGTGTGCTTACCGTGGACACCATCGAGCAGGCTATCGAGCGCGCCGGCACCAAGGCTGGCAACAAAGGGGCGGATGCGGCCATGTCCGCAATCGAGATGGTGAATATCCTGCGACAGTTGGACTGAGATGGGCGGACGCCGCAGCCAGGCACGCCGCTATGCCGTGCTTGCCCTCTATCAGTGGCAGCTCACCGGGCAGGACCCGGTGGAGATCGGTCGCCACTTCCTCGACGACTACGCCTGGGTGGAGGGAGTCGCCGCATCCCTCGACGACCTGGAAGGTGCGCTGGACGCCGGTGCCGAACCGGGACGTTATGATCTGGAGCTGTTCCGGCAGCTCCTCTATGGCGTGCCCGCACGTTGCAAGGAGCTGGACGCGCACCTGCAACCGGCCCTGGACCGCCCTATCGAACGGGTGGACCCCGTGGAGTGCGCCATTCTCCGCGCGGGCGCCTACGAGTTGCTCTACAGTCCCTCCGTGCCCTATCGGGTAGCCATCAACGAAGCGGTCGACCTAGCGAAGCTGCTCGGGGCCGAGCAGGGCCACCGCTATGTCAACGGCGTCCTCGATCGGGTCGCCTGTGACATGCGCGAGGAAGAGACAGGTACGAATGCATCGACCGATTAGGGATGTTGACATTTAATGGGGGAGTAAACCCCAAATTTCAAAATACCCACTTCTGGGGATGTTGGGGACCCGGTTATGCATATCGGCAAGCTCGTTTTTTCTCAGGTCATTGACTCTTTACCGATGCATGCGTTTCGTCGAGGCGTTGCGCGGTACGACGTCAACCGCTACAAGAAGACATTTTCCTGTCTCGACCAATACCTGCGCATGACCTTCGCGCAGTTAACCCATCGCGAGAGCCTACGCGATATTGAAGTTTGCCTGCGCGCCCAGAAGGACAAGTTGTACCACAGGGGTATCCGGGCAACGTTTCCAGAAGCACCGTGGCCGACGCGAAAGAACACCGAGATTGGCGTATCTAGGCAGATCTCGCTCAGGCATTGATTCGCACCCCTCACCCCTGTATGCCGACGAGGACTTGGTGCTTGATCTTGAAACGCGGTTTATGTGCTCGATGCCTCTATCATCGACCTGCGCCTATCCGTCTTTTCGTGGGCACTGTTTCGCTCAACCGAATCTGCCGTCAAACTCCAGACCCCGCTCGATCTTCAAGGCAACATCCCAACCTTTGTCTACATCTCCGACGGCAAGCTACACGACGTCAATGTCCTTGATCTACTGATCCCGGAGCCCGGTGCCTTCTACATCATGGATCGTGGCATGTGGACTTCGAGCGCCTGTTCACGTTGCACAGAACAGGGCGTTTCTTCGTCATCCGCGCCAAGTCCACTACCAAATACAGGCATCGCTACTCTCATCCCGGGGACAAATCCGGTGGCGTTCGATGCGATCAGACCATTGTGCTGGGCGAAATTATACTGCTCTTATATCATTTTTTCATTGAAGAGTTGTGCATAAGTAGGAGAAAAATCCGCATGATAGTCGGTATGCTCGACTACGCCCTGTCACCTGACCAGCTCGCCGACCTGCGTCGGGCACACCGCCGCACCCGAGATAAACGCGAGGCCGACCGCATCAAGGCTGTGGTGTTGCTGGCGACCGGCTGGATGACCGAGGCGGTGGCGGAAGTTTTACTGGTCGATCCCAACACGGTGCGCGCGCACTTCAAGCGTTATGGTAAACGTGGTCTTGAGGCGTGTTGGCGATGGTGTCGGTGGCAGCATTGGCTTGCGCAAGGCCAAGCACCTGGTGGAATTGGACGCCCACCTTCAAGCGAACCTGTACCTCTCGGCCAAAGCGGTCACCTACTGGGTGAAGGAAACCTTTGGGGTGTCTTACACGCAGAGTGGCGTGACCGTAGTGCTGCGCCGGTTGGGTTATGTGTACAAGAAGCACCGGCTGGTGCCTGGCAAGGCCGACCGGGAAGCGCAAACGCAATTCCTCGAGACGTACGACCATATCCGCAATCTCCAGGGTCAGGATGATCCCATCTATTTTATGGATGCGACTCATCCGCAACACCATCCGGTGCTTGCCGGCGGTTGGATCAAGCGTGGCGAGGAGCAGGGAATCCCCACCAACACCGGGCGACGGCACCTTAATATCAATGGGGCCATTGACCTGGAACGGTTGGAGCCCGTGGTTCGCTGCCACGACACTATCAACGCTAACTCGACCATCGCGTTTGTTCGAGCAGCTCATAGCGTTCTACCCCATGGCCGTGTGCATTTATGTTATTTGCGACAACACACCTTAACTACCGTTCCAAAGCAGTTCAAGACTACCTGAAAGCCGCACGCATTTAGCTCGTTCTCCTCCCGCCGTATGCGCCGAACCTGAATTTGATCGAGCGATTATGGAGATTTTTTAAGAAGAGGGTCCTCTACAATCAGTATTATGAAACGTTTGTCGAATTTCGAACAGCGCATGAAATATTTTTAAGAACCCGCGCAAATACCAGCCGGACTTTTGTTCATTGCTGACCGCAAATTTTGAAATCATCGGGTGAATGAAAACTAAAATATCGATTTAGCTTAATATATCTCGGTTTATATCCTCGTCGCTATCATCAAGAATCGCCTCAACAGCAAATCGGATTCTACACAATTTTACAGATTCTGAGCCCGACCTTTACCCATAACCAACTGAATCTATTTGATACTTTCCCCGGACAGTAGTGATCAGTGGTCACTTTTTGGGAATTAGGACGCAAATCGGTCTTGCTAGAGTATCTACAGGTTAATTGTCAACATGACCTATTATGACCATGCCCAACGAAACGCACGCCCATTCCACGCTATATGGACCCCATAAGGAGGCCGTGACTACGGGTAAAGCTCGGACCGAGGTGTTCAAACGGAGAAGGAAGACCCACAGCCGCAGGTAGTGGTTGCATTTGGATTGCGAATGATGAACTGGGCGCCTTGTAGCCCCTCCGTATAGTCGATCTTCGCGCCGGTGAGGTACTGCATGCTCATGGGATCGACCAGGAGCTTGACGCCGTCTATGATCACTTCGGTATCCCCGTCCTGGACCTGCTCTTCGAAGGTGAAGCCGTATTGGAACCCGGAGCAACCGCCTCCTTGGATGTAAACCCGCAGCATCAGATTGGGATTTCCCTCGTCCTTGACCAACTGAGCGACCTTAGCCGCAGCCGCGGACGTGAGTTCCAGGGGAGTCTCAACAGCAGTTTCTGCACTCATTGGGATATAACCTTAGCTAGATCGACAAAATAGCAGCAAGTCGTAATATGGGCGATATTAGATTTTCCCTGGCTAATTCAAGGGTACGTAACTTGCAGTATTAGAGAATTTTAACATATGAAATAGTCAGTTGGAAATAAATATCAACAGCCCCAGGGCAACCGAATATTCGATAGAAAGCAACCGGTTACAGAGGTAGATTAGGCAACGCTGGAGCGCCGCCATCCTGGCAGCAAATCGTTGCTGGTAAGATGCCGGCGCTCCGATGGTCCGTGCTCAGGGGACAGTTGTCAGGTCTCAGCCTTCTGCCACTGATAACTGACAACTCGGGGCACCGGTCGTCCCAGCGGCTTTACCTAGCTTATCCCCCTCGCTTCCATGCTGACAGCTTTTTTGGCAATAAGTATTTTTCGGTGGCCCTGAACCGGCCCAACGGGCCGTTGAGCCCACACCAATCAGTCCTGCACCCTGATCGGTTTGGTATGGGAGAATCGGTCATAACAGGTCAAGCGGTCCCGATCGAACAGCATCCACAGCAGGCCAGCACCGGCCGGCGCAAGGCAGAGCGTTGCCCACACCAGTCGCGTGAGGGCGTCGCCCGCCTTCAGGGAGGAGCCATCTTCGCGTACGAGTCGCAAGCGCCAGGTGCGCATACCAAGCGTCTGACCGCCATGGACCCAGAAGAAAATGAAAAATAGGGCGATCATTGTAACCAAGTAAAGGCGCAACCCGAGACGGTAGAAATGTTCATCATAGGGGAAGGGTGTGCCCGCGATAAGCTCGTAGGGGACGATCAGGAAGGTGACCGCGATCATGAGCACGCCGCACAGGAGCAGCAAATCGTAGAACAAGGCGGCCAGACGGCGAAAAATGCCGGGAGTGTAGGCTTGTGAGATGTCCGAGTCCATGATGGGTCGGCGTCACCGATTGTCCGCAAAGCGGGTAGGTTGCGAAGTGTATCTCCCGGACAATTCCCGCCTGACTGCAAGGCTGAGCAGGTTTCGTATCGAGTTACAGCGCGTGTGAGACTATGCTCGACTGGGCGCGGTCCGGGGTTATTCGGCGTGGTCTGATTATGGTGTCTGCCTCCAGGGAAATAAACGCGAGACGGAACAGTGTACTTTCGGTGCCGACATGTAGAGCTCTTCTTGGGTTTAGATCTCGGGTCCCGTCTGATAACGAGGAATTTTATTGAACAGCTGGGGTTGGCGTGCCTACCATTCTTGGAGCGATTGGAGAGGCATTTTGTAGTGTAAGTCTTTCCGCGGAATGTGATGATTATACAGGTAGACGAAGCGCTTGAGGATCGAGTTAGAATTTCCAGCCATTCTCCGAGTAGTTGGTGACAACACCTATGGGTCTAGATAACTTTAGAGAGTATTTTATCCTAGAGATTTTCCTCGCATAACATAACCTTAGCATACATCTGAAGACGCTAAAGTTATCTAGACCCTTCCATCACCTTCGACATTATGGCAATCGCCCGGGGAAGCCCTTGCGTATCCACGGCAAGATGGCGTTTGATGCCAGATACCTTCTTCCCCGCGTCGTAACCTTTCTGTTCCGCCGGATCTGTATTCTTCACGCTTTGCGCATCAACGATCACGAAGCTGGTCTTCTCGTTCCGACCACGGCTGATATACAGACCCGCGCCAACCCCATTTTTTAACGCCTGCTCAAGCAGGCTGAACGCTTCCTCAGAGGGTTTTTAGCCCCATTGTCGAAAGTATTTATACACCACCGGCCAGTTGGGAAAATCACCCGGGAGCATTCGCCATTGGCAGCCGCTTTTTAAACATACAGAACAGCGCAAAAAAACATCATATAAACCAACAGCTCGCGACTTGGTCTTCTTCTTGGCTTGATCACATAAAGCTTGGATGGACGCGAACTGCTCTCGGCTTCTGTCACTCGGGTAGGTATTTCTTATCGCCCTCGCCCTTTCTCCGTGTCAGAATCTCTCTATCAAAATAGATCGCAAACAGGAACCACCAGCAATACCGGATGGACCGCGCCCACCAACGACCTAGCTAGCTTCGTGAGGAGACAAAACAGATTAAACTGCAAAGATGTAAAGCGATATCAAAGTCTCATCGGCATCACGACGAAGGTTTCCTTTTCCTTAACTTTATTCCGCAGAATCACACTCCCATCCGAATCCTTAAATCCAATCTCGACTTCATCCTCCTCCAGAACATTCAGAACATCGGTCAAATATCCGACATTGAACCCAATGACCATCGGCTCCTGAGAATAGGTTATCTCCAACTCCTCCTCCGCCTCTTCCTTGTCCGGATTCTGCGTCTGCAGCTTGAGCTCTCCCTGATCCAGACTGAACCTCACTCCTCGATACTTCTCATTCGACAGAATCGATGTCCGAAACAGCGCCTGCTTCAGTGTATCCCTATCAACATAGGCAATCCGTTCCGGGGCTGGCGGTACCACCCGATCATAATCTGGATAGCGGCCATCGACGAGCTTCGAAGTCACCAGCACATCTCCTATGACCGCTCGGAACATCTTTTCCGAGATTTCCATCCGAACGCTCGCATTCGCATCCCCTCCCCCAAGCAGCCGGTTCAATTCCAATACTGTTTTTCTCGGAAGAATGATTTGCATCCCCTCCTCATCAACTCCCAGCGATAAGGTCTCTTCCATCTTGGCCAAACGATGACCATCAGTTGCAACCGCCACCAATCTATCTGGTCTCAGCTCCAGGAGAAGACCATTCAGATAATAACGAACATCCTGATGCGCCATTGCAAACGCCGTCTTCTCGAAGAGATGCTTCAATGTCTGTTGCTCGACATCGACACTCTGCATCTCTTCGCTTCTTTCCATCACCGGAAAATCACCCGCCGGTAGGGTACTCAGTGTAAAGCGACTTCTCCCCGCAACCAGAGACGCACGATCCTTTTCTACCTTCAACAATATTTCCGTTCCCTCAGGCAATGCCCTGCAAATCTCGATCAGCTTTCTTGCCGGTAGTGTCGTTTTTCCCGGCTGCTCAATCGTGGAGCTGGACTTAGCATGAACTTCTATCTCCAAGTCTGTCCCAGTAAATTGCACGAAATCGCCTTCCGCCGACACCAGTAGATTACCGAGTATCGGAAGCGTTTGTCGTCGCTCCACAACTCCTCCCACCTTCGTAAGTACCGGCATCAAGATCTCTTGGTTCATGCGTATCTTCATTATCGGATTCTCTATATTAAATATTGTTTGTAATTAGTCCTGTGAATAAATGAACAGGTCTTTTTCTTCCTTTACTTTCAGTCTATTATCAACAAATATTCCCTTGAAATTTCCTTTGGTTTCTTGCATATAACCTGTGGATAAACCTATGAAGTCCTATCGTTGAAAATTACTCACTAGTTATCCACATCAAGCCATCAGGGTTCGCAACAGGTTTTTATAATCTTCTTCAACGGTTATGTCACTTGCGCGCAACTCTTTGATTTTTTTGTTTGCATGGAGCACCGTGGTGTGATCTCTTCCCCCAAAGGCACTGCCGATCTCAGGCAGACTATGTTTGGTCAGCTCCTTGGCAAGTGCCATGGCGAGCTGACGAGGCCTAGCGATCGATCTGCTTCGCTTGTTGGAGAGTAGGTCCGCGGATCTGACTTTGTAGTATCCTGCGACTACCTTCTGAATGTTTTCTATGGTTATTTGTCTGTCTTGAGCAGCGAGCATATCCCGAAGCGCATCCCTGGCGAACTCGAGGTTTATTGGAACACCCGTAAACTGGGAGTTTGCTACTAAGCGTCGCAATGCTCCCTCGAGATCTCGGATGTTCGAGCGAATATGTTTTCCGACAAAGAAGGTAACCTCTTCCGGCAAGTCAATGCCCATGTGGATCGCCTTGTTTTGCAGGATGGCTACCCGTGTCTCCAAGTCCGGAGGTTCGATTGCAACAGTAAGTCCCCAACCGAACCTCGACTTTAACCTTTCTTCCAGTCCATTAACTTCTTTCGGGAACCGATCGCTTGATAGTACGATCTGCTGCTTGGATTCGAAAAGTGCATTGAAGGTATGAAAGAATTCCTCCTGCGATCGTTCCTTTCCTGCGAAGAACTGGACATCATCGATAAGTAGCGTGTTGACGGTCCGGTAGTGCTTTTTGAATTCCTCGATCCGATTGTGTTGCAGGGATTTTACCATTCCAGCGACAAATCTTTCTGAGTGAAGGTAAGCTACGCGTGCTGAGGGATTGTCGTCCAATACCATATTTCCGATTGCATGCATCAGGTGGGTCTTTCCCAGTCCGACGCCCCCGTATACGAATAATGGGTTGTATACGGTTCCGGGATTACCGCCTATCTGGATCGATGCTGCCCTGGCTATCTGGTTCGATTTTCCTTCTATGAATGTATCGAATGTGAAGTCGGCGATCACGTTGCTTGCGGAACGGCGTTCCATGGGCCTTGCCTGAGGCGCGGATGTATTTTCTCCTCTAGTTTCCATCGAATCGCCAGGTTGTTGTAGGGTCCCGATTTTGAACAGGATTGTGCGGGTTTTCCCATCGCTCAACTGGGAGCAGACTTCCGTGATTCGTTGCTCATAATGTTGTACGACCCAATTCCTTACAAAGTGGTTGGGAGCATACAGCTTGAGCTGCCCATTCTCTTCATCTGCCTGGAGAGGAAGGATCCAAGTGTTGTACTCGGTTGTTGTCAGGTCACCTTTGAGGTGAGAGGTGCATTGGCTCCAGATTCCCACTATTTGGCCCCTCTGTTCTGTAAATTGCCGGCAGAAGCCTGTGGAAGCCCGTTTTGACTTGCGGGATGTACCGAAGGATCTGCGGACAACATAACCATGTCGTAGAATCGAGTTTATATTGAATTCCGCTACTTATCCACAGGCGGTGGACTATCGGGGAAGGTGCGGAGGATCTCTTTTCTCTCAACTTTTTGTTTTTACTTGGTATACTAGTGCTGTCCGATGAGTATCACCGATTTGAATCACCTCGCGCATCTCCCAAATACCCCTTCTGGGGATGTTGGGGACCCGGTTATGCACATCGGCAAGCTCGTTTTTTTCTCAGGTCATTGACTCTTTACCGAGTACATGCGTTTCGTCGAGGCGTTGCGCGGTACGACGGCAACCGCTACAAGAAGACATTTTCCAATACCTGCGCATGACCTTCGCGCAGTTAACCCCTCGCGAGAGCCTGTACGATATTGAAGTTTGCTGCGCGCCCAGAAGGACAAGTTTGTACCACAGGGGTCTCCGGGGCAACGTTTCCAGAGGTGCCGTGGCCGATGCGAAAGAACGCCGAGATTGGCGTATCTAGGCAGATCTCGCTCAGGCATTGATTCGCACCGCTCGCCCCTGTATGCCGACGAGGACTTGGGGCTTGATCTTGACAACGCGGTTTATGTGCCCGATGCTTCTACCATCGACCTGCGCCTATCCGTCTTTCCGTGGGCACTGTTTCGCTCAACCGAATCTGCCGTCAAGCTCCAGACCCCGCTCGATCTTCAAGGCAACATCCCAACCTTTATCCACATCTCCGACGGCAAGCTACACGACATCAATGTCCTTGATCTGCTGATCCCGGAGCCCGGCGCCTTCTACATCATGGATCGTGGCCATGTGGACTTCGAGCACCTGTTCACGTTGCACAGAACAGGGCGTTTCTTCGTCATCCGCGCCAAGTCCTCTACCAAATACAGGCGTCGCTACTCTCATCCCGGGGACGAATCCGGTGGTGTTCGATGCGATCGGACCATTGCGCTGAGCGGAGTCAAGTCCGTGCGTGACTACCCCCTGCCATCACGCCGTATCCGCTACCACGATGTTCAGACCAGCAAGACGTTCAACTTCTTGACCAACAACTTCGCCATCCCAGTGCGGACGGTGATGGACTCTACCGATACCGCTGGCAAGTTGAATTGTTCTTCAAGTGGAGCAAGCAACGCCTACGTATCAAATCGTTCTTCGGGACCTCCGAGAACGCGGTCAAAAGCCGGGGAGGAGCACAGGGAAGCGAGGGAGCGTAAGCGCCGAGCGGAGTGCGACGACCCCGCGCGTAGGCGTAGGGCCGAGTATTTGGTCGGAGTCTAGCGCGTGAGCGCCGACGGAGACGAAATGCTAGGCCATGCGACACGGCGTCAAGTCATTGCGGGAGTCCTGGTGCCGCGCGGAGTGCGCGCCGGGACGAACGCGGGCCGCCGAAGGCAATGGCCGGCGCCCCATTGTTTGCACCCGAAATCGGACGGACCCCATTTCGGGGTGCGCGAAAAATGGCGACGCTCCGGATTTGGGTCGCTATCTCGGTTTACATCTTCGTCGCTATCATCAAGAAACACCTTGACAGCAATTCGGATCTCTACACAATTCCATAAGCGATACTGTCTATGCCCATAACCAACTGAATCTATTTGATAATTTCACCGGACAGTAGTGCCAGCGACCGACATTTCCATTTGAGGCAGGCTCTGCCATTAAATCGCAATATAACTAGATTATAAATTTTTATACCTGCATAAGATGTGCTTCTTTGTTCCCTCCTACCTGTTTGCGCCAGAATAACCAGCCTTCTGAATCATTTGGTTTTCGGCTCAGCGCGATGGAAAAATGCTGGGGCGACAATCAGGTGTCGGTTGTACTGAGCGCGAGCCACCCGTTTCCTAGATCTACCGTGATACCCCCAGACGATGGTAATGAGAGGGCGTAACCAAATTTAAGGGGGGTCGTCGTATCCAAGGGCGCATGGCAGGGCGATCCGACCGCCGGCGCGACGCGGAAGACAGGGCAAAGAGGCAAGCAAGCGGATACGGTTTCGACTACGGATCGCCCGAGTCGCGGGTTGTTGCTGGACACTACGGCATACGGGCGCGGTCGGCGGAAGCCTTGGTTTCAAATAGCGAAGAGGTAGAGACGAGATGTCCTCACGTAGAGAACTCGCCAATGCCATCCGTGCCTTGAGCATGGATGCGACCCAGAAAGCAAACTCCGGTCATCCTGGCGCCCCCATGGGGATGGCCGATATTGCCGAAGTATTATGGAACGATTTTCTGAAGCACAATCCGACTAACCCAAAGTGGGTGGATCGCGACCGTTTCGTGCTGTCCAACGGTCATGGCTCCACGCTCATCTTCTCGGTGTTGCACCTGACCGGCTATGAGCTGGGCATCGAGGATCTGAAGCAGTTCCGCCAGCTGCACTCCAAGACCCCCGGCCATCCCGAGTACGGCTATACCCCCGGTGTCGAGACTACCACCGGTCCCCTCGGACAGGGCTTTACCAACGCCGTGGGCATGGCCCTGGCCGAGAAGGTCCTGGCGGCCCAGTTCAATCAGCCCGGCCATGAGATCGTCGACCACTATACCTATACCTTCCTTGGCGATGGCTGCATGATGGAAGGTATTTCCCACGAGGCTTGCTCCCTGGCTGGCGTCCTGGGCCTGGGCAAGCTCATCGCCTTCTACGACGACAACAACATCTCCATTGATGGCGTAGTCTGCGGCGAAGGCGATGTCCCCGCCTGGTTCCTCGACGATACGCCCAAGCGTTTCGAGGCCTACGGGTGGCACGTGATCCCCAAGGTGGACGGCCATGATTCCGATGCCGTCAAGGCCGCGATCGAAACAGCCCGCTCGGTGACCGACAAGCCCTCGCTCATCTGCTGCCAGACCATCATCGGCTGGGGTTCCCCCAACAAACAGGGTAAGGAAGAGTGCCACGGCGCGGCCCTGGGTGAGGAAGAGGTCGCTCTGACCCGCAAGGCCATCGGCTGGAACCACGGTCCTTTCGAGATCCCCGAGGCAATCTACAAGGGCTGGGACGCCAAGCAACAGGGGGCCGCCGTCGAAGCCGACTGGAACCAACGCTTCGTTGCTTATGAGACCGCGCATCCCGAGCTAGCGGCAGAGTTCAAGCGGCGTATGGCCGACAAGCTGCCGGCCGATTGGGAAGAGAAGGCCTGGGAATTCATCAAATCCGTGGACGCCAAGGCAGAGAAAATCGCCTCCCGCAAGGCGTCTCAAAACGCCCTGAATAGCTACGGTCCGCTGCTTCCCGAGCTCATCGGCGGCTCCGCGGACCTGGCCGGCTCGAACTTAACCCTCTGGTCCGGCAGCAAGGGTATCTCCAAGGACGACGCCTCCGGCAACTATATCTACTATGGGGTGCGCGAGTTCGGCATGTCGGCCATCATGAACGGGATTGCCCTGCATGGCGGCTTCAAGCCCTACGGCGCCACCTTCCTGATCTTCATGGAGTATGCCAAGAATGCCGTGCGTCTGGCCGCGCTCATGAAGATCAACCCCATTTTCGTCTATACGCACGACTCCATCGGCCTCGGCGAGGATGGCCCGACCCATCAGCCGGTGGAGCAGGTTGCCATCCTGCGGTTGACCCCGCGGATGTCCACCTGGCGACCGGCGGACGCGGTGGAGAGCGCCGTGGCCTGGAAGCTGGCCATCGAGCGTAAGGATGGCCCCACCAGCCTCGTCTTTTCCCGCCAGGGCCTGCCGCATCTGAAACGCACGGAAGAACAGCTGCGCGCCATTGCCAGGGGCGCCTATGTGTTGCGGGACTGCGACGGCAAGCCCGAGGCCATTATCATCGGGACCGGCTCGGAGGTTGACTTGGCGGTCACTGCTTACGATGACCTGACCGCCAAGGGACGCAAGGTGCGCGTTGTCTCCATGCCCTCGATGGATGCCTTCGAGGCCCAGGACGTCGCCTACAAGGAATCCGTGCTGCCGGAGGCGGTCGAGGCGCGGGTCGCGGTCGAGGCTGGCGTTACCCACCTCTGGCCCAGGTATGTCGGTATGCAAGGCAAGGTCATCGGACTCGATACCTTCGGCGAATCCGCCCCTGCGGGAGACGTCTACAAGGCATTCGACATCACCAAGGAAAAAGTGATCGCGGCGGTGGAAGCCCAGCTGTGACGTAACCGTTCAGCCCCCCACCTCCGTCATTCCGGCTAGGATTTGCCCCACACCTATCGCTGCGGCCCGGTCGGTCGGCGGCGATAGGTGTGGGGTGAGGGAATCCAGATGCCGGGGATGGCAAAAACAGCGGGGGCTGAACGATTACGCTGTAACGAGTGTTATCCCGATTTTCTAAAAGCCAAGTATCTACAAACCTGAAAAAGACAGGAGGATTATTCCATGACAATCAAAGTCGGCATCAATGGGTTCGGTCGCATCGGTCGGATGGCTTTTCGCGCTATTGCCAAGGACTTTCCGGAGATTGAAGTCGTCGGCATTAATGACCTACTCGACCCCGACTACCTGACCTACATGCTCAAGTACGACTCGGTCCACGGCAATTTCGAAGGCGATATCGCTACCCAAGGCGATAAGATGATCGTCAAGGGCAAATCCATCCGCCTAACCGCGGAAAAAGACCCCGCCAACCTCAAATGGGGCGACGTTGGGGCCGACCTGGTCATCGAGAGCACCGGCTTCTTCCTGACCAAAGACACTTGTCAAAAACACATCAACGCCGGTGCTAAGAAGGTTGTTCAGTCCGCCCCCTCCAAGGACGATACTCCCATGTTCGTCTATGGTGTCAACCACAAGATCTACAAGGGCGAAGCCATCGTATCCGCCGCCTCCTGTACCACCAATTGCTTGGCCCCCATCGCCAAAGTGCTGCACGACAATTGGGGCATCAAGCGCGGCCTGATGACCACCGTCCACGCCGCCACCGCCACCCAGAAGACCGTCGATGGCCCCTCCATGAAGGACTGGCGCGGTGGTCGCGGCATCCTGGAGAACATCATCCCGTCCTCCACCGGCGCCGCCAAGGCGGTCGGCAAGGTCCTGCCTGAGCTCAACGGTAAGCTCACCGGTATGGCCTTCCGCGTACCCACCTCCAACGTCTCCGTGGTCGATCTCACCGCCGAGCTGACCAATGACGCGGACTACGGTGACGTCTGCGCCGCCATGAAGGGCGCCTCCGAGAAGGGTGACCTGGCCGGGGTGCTGGCCTACACGGACGAAAAGGTCGTGGCGACTGACTTCCGGGGTAAGAGCACGCCCTCCATCTTCGACGCCGAGGCTGGCATCACCCTAGATCCCACCTTCATCAAGGTGATCGCCTGGTACGACAACGAGTACGGCTATACCTGCAACATGCTACGGTTCGTAAAACACGTAGCCAAGTAAGGGTTTAGGGTATAGGACGCGGGGCCCAGGAGAATATGCTGCGGTGTTTTTCCTTGGGTCCTGTGTCTTTTGCTCGTTCCTGATATCAAAAGAGCTCATAGTGAAAGATATCATTATTGAGTCTAGATAACTTTAGAGAGGGTTTTCGCTCAGCAGAGAGAGTGTTTTATCATAGAGATTTTCCTCGTCGATGATGAAATCTGAATTCACATTCTTATAAGGTGTAGATGAAACGTATGTCTGGGAACGCCCTTGAATTTTGCAAGCCTCCGTTTAGCCTATGACCGGAATGACTCAATGCCGTTGATATGGCAATTGCCTCGCGCAAATTCGTTACTGATGGACGCGAAGATGCTTCTGATAACCCATATCCACCAGCCCATTGTAGCCCCTCCAGCCATCCGAGTGGATGATGCTATCGAGAAGGGCTACCTGGTCCCGAATCGCGGCCTGTAGCGGCTTCTTTAGAAGTATCCGGGACGATCTTCGCGAGACCTTTCCCTACCGTTCCAGGATTCCGAAGACGATTGTTTTACCCCCGGCTCCACGCCCCTTTTTCCCCGAACACGGCGGCGCCAAAAGAGGATTCATCCCCTTCAACCGCGCCGGAAAAAGGCGATGAGGCGTCACAAAGCTAGGCGATTCCAGGTCGTAGCTTGAAGAACCGTTGATTGATCGTCGGGCGGCTTGCATCACTCAGCGCGGCGAGTTTCGAGGCCGCTAGATCATGCGTAAAATAGCGCATGATCCAGTCTAAATTTGGCTTCCGAAAGGCGTGAACGCCTGAAATGCCTGTTTTTTACTTGCATAACATAACCTTAGCATGCAGTTGCAGATGCTAAAGTTATCTAGACCCCATTATTTTTCTACTCGTGGCCAAGTTTATTGCGATGATCTTCTGTTGGTCCTTTGCGATTTTCATTTCACCAATAGGATTTGCATACTTATATTTTAATAGTAGAAGACCAAGCTGATGTTGATTATTAGCTGGGAACAAATGGAAGCTTTCGAACTTGCCGGAGGGCGTTTTGAAGACGAAATGATTGTGCACAGCAAGCAATTCTCACCAAGGCTATTCGCTGTAATCGGAGAAGAACAACTGCTATTGTCGTTCAGTGGAGTATTGCTCACGCGAAAACTTATGACTTTACAAATCGGGGGCGATTCGATTTTTTTATTGAATTGACGTTGTTGCGTGGCAGTGCGTTCGACTCAGATTCTCAGTATGCTGCTATTGGTGAGATTTTTCGTTCTGTAGGACACCAAGTGCGAAGAGCTAACCATATGCACGAGCTTAGTAATAATACTTCGACGGAGGAGCACAGGGAAGCGAGGGAGCGTAAGTGCCGCGCGCGGAGTGCGCCGCCCCCGACGTAGGCGTAGGGCCGAAGCATTTGGTCGGAGTCCAGTGCGTGAACGCCGGCGGAGACGAAATGCCAGGCCATGCGACACGGCGTCAAGTCATTGCGGGAGTCCGGGTGCCGTGCGGAGTGCGCGCCGGGGTGGACGCAGGACGAACGCGGGCCGCCGAAGGCAATGGCCGTCGCACCATTGTTTGCACCCGAAATCGGACGGCCCACCCCTTTCGGGTTGCGCGAAAAATGGCGACGCTCCGGAATCGTTCCTCCATGAAGCAGATGTCTTATACATGAGACTTCGTAAACCACAACGAGCAAACAATACTATTGAACTCAATAAGGATGTACTACTCAGAAAGGATGATAATGAGGTTTTAGGAATAACCATTATGAATGCAAGCGATGAAAAAGGAACCGTAGAATTATAGGCCTCCTCGAAACTGAAATTCATGGAAAAAGATCACATTGTGGAGGAAATATACATATGGTTGATCGCATTATGTTAATCCAAAAAATCTCGGCGGGAAACCGGTTGTACAAGGGACGCGGTTGTCTGTAGAGTTTACCCTGGAATTGTTGGCTTCTGGCGTTCCCGAAGAGGATATTCTTGAAGATTATCCTCATCTCACAAGAGAAAGCATCCGTGCCTGTCTAAAATATGATGCATGTTCCTGCAAGAACGCGGTATATGTGGAACTTGAATCTGTTTCAGCATGAAGCTTGACCAAGTGATACTTCTGATAAATGAGAATAAGGCGATTAAATGGTCAAGCAACTAACAGCTATCATTGAAAAAGAAGATGATGGATACGTGGCACTATGCCCGGAGATCAATATTGCAAATCAAGGTGACACGGTTGGAGAGGCAGGGGCAAATTTGAAAGAAGTATTGGAATTATTTTTTTTGAAGTTGCTTCACAAGAAGAAATTTATTCAAGATTCCGTGGTGAAGTGTATGTAACTCATGTGGAGGTCGCTATTGGGTAAACTCAAGGTTTTCTCAGGTAAGGAAGTATGCCGACTACTTCAGTGGCATGGATTCCGGGAAGTAAGAAGAAAAGGAAGTCATATCATTATGCAAAAACTGAACAACGGAATCTCAATCACTGTCCCGATTCCAGATCATAAAGAAATCAGAATGGGAGTATATTGTCTATTATTCGTCAGTTGGGTGTCCGTCGCTCGGATTTTGAATAAGCTCTCATGTTGGGGTTCGTACCTCACCCCAACCTAGGCATGTTTGAATACAATAGATTAGGATCTCTCGATTGCTGAAAACACCTATTTCAAGGTGCTCTGAACTCAAGTCAGGCGAAGTGGAAGGTATTCTTAGAATGAAATAAAAATCGGCTTGAAGAAGGAACTATGTATGTTGTAGCCATCATGCGTAATAATAGAAAACCCAGTCATTAGATAAAAAGAATATAACAAGGCAAAAGGCAGTGCTTGATTTCGCCCGCAGGATTTGGTCATTGGGTATAAAGCCATGAATTTTGAAGAACGCATAACAATCAATCCGGATGTTCGAAGTGGCAAGTCATGCATTAAAGGTACACAGATTACTTTATATGATATTCTTAAATATCACGAAGATATACAATCTGTTTTTTCATTTTCTGCTGCAAGAGAATGTAAGCTTTCAATTTCGTTAGCAGGATGAAACTTCTCTTTGAAGAAAGCATTAGTTCTAAGCTAGTTAAATTTCTTCTCGATGATTTCCCGGAAAGTAGTTACATTGATTACCTGAGAATGCAAGGAACAACTAATTCCGGTATTTGGGAGTATGCAAAAAGGGTCTAGATAACTTTAGCATCTGCAACTTCATGCTAAGGTTATGTTATGCAAGGAAAAAATAGGTATTTCAGTCGTTCACGCCTTTCGGAAGCCAAATTCAGAATGATCATGCGTTATGTTTACGCATGATCTACCGGCCTCGAAACTCGCCGCGCTGAGAGATGTAAGCCGCCCGACGATCAATCAACGGTTCTTCAAGCTACGACCTAGAATCGCCCAGCTTGGTGACACCTCATCGCCTTTTTCCGGCGAGCTTGAAGTGGATGAGTCCTCTTTTGGCGCCCGCCGTGTTCGGGGAAAAAGGGGGGTGGAGCCGAGGGTAAAACAATCGTCTTCGGAATCCTGGAACGGCAGGGAAAGTCTACACGGGATCGTCCCGAATGCCTCCAAGAAGCCGCTACAGGCCGTGATTCGGGGCCAGGTAGTCCCTTTCGATAGCATCATCCACTCGGATAGCTGGAGGGGCTACAATGGGTTGGTAGACATGGGTTATGAGAAGCATCTCCGCGTCCATCAGTAATGAATTTGCGCGAGGCAATTGCCATATCAACGGCATTGAATCATTCTGGTCATATGCTAAACGGAGGCCTACAAAATTCAAGGGTGTTCCCAGATATACGTTTCATCTACACCTCAAAGAATGTGAATTCAGATTGAATCATCGAGAGAAAAATCATCTATGAAAAAATACTCTCTACTGAGCGAAAATCCTCTCTAAAGTTATCTAGATCCTGCAAAAAAAAGAAGAGTATACTGTTGTGTCTAAAGACAATGGTTTTCGACAACGAGCTTTTTTATTTGGCCCACCACCAAAAGAAATTTGGCTTTCAGTAGGGAATGGAGGAATAAAGATCATCAGAGAGCTTCTTTTAAAAAACTACTGAAATAAAAAAATTGCAGAAAATCCTACAGAAGGCTTATTTATGTTAGACACTATAACTTCCTGAAAGTCAAAGGCCTGACGAGTGTATCAAGGCGACCGCGTACTGCGCCGTAGAGCTTCGGTACGGTTTTTCGATTTCGGCATGTAAGCACGGTAGGCGTCGGTTTACACCGGTCGTTAGCGTAATCGACGCTTAAGAAAATCCAACTCGAATCTAAAATCATGGCGAAGGATCACATTGCAGAGGAGGTGCACATATGGTTGATTGTGTTACTGCCAACCCAAAAATTCCCGCAAAAATTCCCGATGGGAAACCGATTGTACAAGTAAGTAACTTTGAATCGTGACTGGAAAGTCTAATCTGTGTGAGAGACGAAATAGTGGTAGTGGAAGGGAAGGGTATGAAAATTCATTTGAAGATGAGCTTGATTGAAATCTGTTGGACTAGCTCCATAAAATTGCTCTCCAAATCAGTACATTTTGTTTTTCGCACGAAGCAGATTTGCCTAACTATCGAATTTGTCGTTATGGGTCTGCGGGTAAGATTCACGGATAATAAGTTAGATGACCCCCGTATTTTTTGCTGGATTGATTGTTCCATTGTGTTTTTGGTTATTAGACGGTGTTGCCTGTTTTTATCAAGTCAAATTGCGTAGTATTATGATGGACAATATCATAAATTAAATTCGCAGACGTAATGCAAAATCCGGAGTAGCAGGAAAATATGGAAAGTTTGTTGCTCAAGATCGAATTGAAAAATAGCAGTTTTTCAAAGTTATAATTTATTTGTTAATCATTCTATGTGGATATGTTTCTTACTGGTAGGTACGAATATGACCCTTTGGCTTATTTACGAAATCGGAACATAATGAATGGAAAATTCCGTAAAAGTATTTGTAAGTTATATAAAGAAATTGCTTATTTCGCATATGGTATTTTGATCGAATCCCCGCTCATTTATAAATCCCTATAGGTAAAATTGGGACTTTTAATATCGAGGATCAAGATGATGTCTGTGATGAGAATTCAATCTCGAGATATTGAAGTTTTACTATCTGTAAAGGGTGTTTTGAAAAAGAGTTAGAATCATTCGGTAAGTCGTGATCTAATTGTTCTCCTACGGTTTTCTCCATACGTAGCATCTGGATTCCGGCAATCCCTGCCGGAATGACGAAGTGGAGTTGAACGATTACGCTGTAACGGCTTCCCCAATCGATCTGATACGCTCGTTTCAGCCTATTTTTTTAGTATAACACTGACAAGCACTCCGAGTTTCGCCATTTTACTGATTCTCTCGAAATGCAGCACATGCTGAAACTAGGTACTAGGCCACCAAAACGTAACACTACGGAGAATTCCATGCCATTCACCAAACTGACCGATCTTGATCTCACAAGCAAGCGGGTGCTGATCCGCGCCGACCTCAATGTCCCCATCAAGGACGACAAAGTGACATCCGATGCCCGTATCACCGCCTCCATGCCCACCATCGAGCACTGTATGAAGGCCGGTGCCAAGGTCATGGTATTCTCCCACCGTGGCCGCCCGGAGGAAGGCGTGGCGAACAAAGCAAACTCCATGCAGCCCATCGCCGACGACATGTCCGCCAAGCTGGGTAAAAAGGTCCCCTTGGTCAAGGACTATCTGGACAAGGTGCCGGACATCGCCGCGGGCGAGGTCGTCCTGCTCGAAAACGTTCGTTTCAATAAGGGCGAGAAGAAGGACAACGAAGAGCTGGCCAAGAAGTACGCCGCTCTGTGCGATGTCTTCGTCATGGATGCCTTCGGCACTGCTCACCGCGCTCAGGCCTCCACCCACGGAGTCGGCAAGCTGGCCCCGAAGGCCTGTGCCGGCCTGTTGCTTTCCGAGGAGCTGGATGCCTTGGCCCAGGCACTCGCCAAGCCGGCCCGGCCCATGGTCGCCATCGTCGGCGGCTCCAAGGTATCCACCAAGCTGACCGTGCTTGAGGTCCTGTCGGAGAAGGTCGACCAGTTGGTGGTCGGCGGCGGCATCGCCAATACCTTCCTCAAGGCGACGGGAAAGAAGGTCGGCAAATCCCTGTGCGAGGACGACCTGGTGGACACCGCCAAGACCCTGATCGACAAGATGGCCAAACGGGGCGCCAGGATTCCCATCGCTGTGGATGTGGTCTGCGGCAAAAAAATCGATGAGAAGGAGCCCGCGGTCCTCAAGGATGTCGACAAGGTGGAGGACGACGATATGATCTTCGACATCGGTCCTAAGTCCTCCCAGGAGCTGGCCGACATCATCGCAAAGGCGGGCACCATCATCTGGAACGGCCCGGTGGGGGTGTTCGAGTTCGATCAGTTCGGAGAGGGGACCAAGACGGTCTCCATGGCCATCGCCGAGACGTCCGGCTTCAGCTTGGCCGGCGGCGGCGATACCATCGCGGCCATCCAGAAGTATGATATCTATGACAAGGTTTCCTACATCTCCACCGCCGGCGGCGCCTTCCTCGAATATCTCGAAGGCAAGACCTTGCCGGCCGTGGCCATGCTGGAGCAGCGGGCGAAGGGTTGAGCTCGTAGGATGCGGTGAGGTAAGCGGGCAAGGACGCCTGTGGCGAACCGCATCTTTGGACGGCGGGCGTGCCCAACATTCGATGTTTCGTGTCAGGCACGCCGCTGGACTTAAGAGGTGATCCCCATTTATTGATTGATGGGTACGTTTTGCCTTGTGCATCCTACCAAACAGTTGCGGATTCAGGAATTTTCCGGGGAATGATCGAGCCTCAAAATCATCCTATTAAGCACACTAAGCGAATCATAATTTCCAGGTTCGGTTCTTGCAGCTACGAAGGACTCAGCATGACAATTATTGGCGATATTCTGGACGAGTTTTTCTCTCCTCTGTCAAGAGAACGGCTCTGGATCATGCCGGAAAACGACAATTACACGCGTATCGTGCGCCAATGGAGGCCCGTGATGAACGCGGTCACTCGCACCAAGAATCACCTACTGGATGAACTGCTCCACCTGGAGCAGCAACTACGTGACCAACCCGACTTGGAGACCGACCAAGACTAATGCACCCAAGCCGAGCGCCTATCGTGACTTTGTGGCGAACCCTCCCGGAACGGACCCGCAAACCTGCAAGGAGGCATTCATCGTTTATGTTGGCTCTAAGGCCGCTGATGCGGTGCTTCCGGGTTCTCAGCCTGAAGTTCAGACCAGAAATCTCTACACTTGCTCAATCGGGTCGTTCAATCTATACACGACCGTGGATTAGACTGATTGCGCGGCCAAGACCGCGACGATGGATTTCCGGATGTATAACAACATGAGCAGGCGACCTTCGGGCGCTTCGCGAGCCACCCAGCGTTTCGGCTGAGCGGTGAACTCCTGGGAAGAGGAGATGGTAATGCGAAAGCGTGATCGCAAGATTCGCTGCCCTCATCGCGTTGGGTCTTGCTCTTCTCGTTCCGTGGTCCGAGCCGCGCGTCGAGGCACAGCTCGTCATTACCGAGCGAGAACAAACGACGCTGGCCTCTGTTCAGGTGGGCGACTATAGGGTTTCGATGATGATCGCATATGAGGGCGGTTCGGCTCTGCTCATGGCGGCTGTTTCTGGAAGCGACGGTAACCCGCGATACATCCCGCTCATGGTTTCGACATATCGCGGCATGCCCTCGTTCCAACTCGATGTGCTCTCGCCCGACGCCAACGGCGAGATCCGGATTCGGATGTCCAAGCCGCGGAGCGAGGTGCTGGCGCATTACCGCTTCGGATCCGCAACCGCATTGACCCGGTTCGGGCCTCTAAAACTGCTGGGAACGCCGTTTCCGAAATATCTGAATGGCGGTCCGGTCCCGTTTCCGAAAGAGGGTTCGAATGCCCTCCGGCTCAGGGCGAGTTTTTTCCATTACGACGATATGTGATCACCACCCCAAAGCTCGGGGCAGTCAAATAGGCCATACTGCCCTCATAGAGCAGAAGGGGAAAAGAGGACGCTACCCTTTTTTCGGGATAACGAGGGCCTAACAAATGCGTCCAAGCGACCGCAGGCCGTCGGGTGGTAATTTCAAGCACAGCGCAACGGCTCACGACGCCTGACGCTACCGATAGGCGCTCACTTGCTATCCTTACAGGTTTAATTGTCGAGTCCTAGGGACAATAGCAACCGTCTCATACACCAACTACATCAACCAACGAGAGGAAAATCATCATGTTGATCTCCATGCGTCAATTGCTGGACCACGCCGCCGAGAAGGGTTACGGCGTGCCCGCCTACAATGTCAACAACTTAGAGCAGATGCGTGCCATCATGGAGGCGGCTGACGAGACCGATTCCCCCGTCATCGTCCAGGCTTCCGCCGGCGCCCGTAAGTATGCTGGTGCTCCCTTCCTGCGCCATCTGATCCTGGCCGCTATCGAAGAATGGCCGCACATTCCGGTATGCATGCACCAGGACCACGGTACCTCCCCGGGGGTATGCCAGCGCTCCATCCAGCTCGGCTTCTCTTCCGTCATGATGGACGGGTCCCTGGGCGAAGACGGCAAGACGCCTACCAGCTATGAGTACAACGTGGACGTCACCAAGAAGGTGGTCGATATGGCCCACTCCTGTGGGGTCTCGGTGGAAGGCGAGCTGGGTTGTCTGGGCTCTCTGGAGACGGGGCAGGCGGGTGAAGAGGACGGCATCGGCGCCGAGGGCACCCTGTCTCACGATCAGCTGCTGACCGATCCGGAAGAGGCTGCGGATTTCGTCAAGAAGACTCGCGTCGACGCCCTGGCTATTGCCATCGGCACCTCGCACGGCGCCTACAAGTTCACCCGTCCGCCTACCGGCGACATCCTGGCCATCGAGCGTATCAAAGAGATCCACAAACGCATCCCCAATACCCATCTGGTGATGCATGGCTCGTCCTCGGTGCCCCAGGACTGGCTGAAGATTATCAATGACCACGGCGGGGCCATGGGCGAGACCTACGGCGTGCCCGTGGAGGAGATCGTTGAGGGTATCAAGCACGGGGTGCGCAAGGTCAATATTGACACCGATCTGCGCATGGCCTCCACTGGTGCTATCCGTAAGTTCCTGCACGACAAGCCAGCCGAGTTCGACCCGCGCAAGTATCTCGCCGCCGCGACCAAGGGCATGTACGGGATCTGCAAGGCGCGCTACGAGGCCTTCGGCACTGCCGGCAACGCCTCGAAGATCACTGCCCTTTCGCTGGAGGCCATGACCACCCGTTACACCAAGGGTGAGCTGGACCCGAAGGTCAACTGATCGAGGTTGCGGTCGGTCGTTTCCGCGGTATTGGAAAGGGGCCTCAGCGCCCCTTTCTTTTTTCCGCAAATGAACGCGAATTAATTCACTACCTCTTTAGGTAAGTGCAAATTTAAACACTCATCCAATGTTCTAATCGGATAGGATTAACAGGATGTTCAGGATTAACAGGATTTTTTCTTGGTTGTATGAGCTCTCACCGCACGGTTACACATCTTTCCGATAATGTTATACGACCAGCCCAAGTTTCCCTGTCCCTGCTGTGGCCATCCGGTTTTCGATCGGGAGCACGGATTTCACTAGGTGTATCCCATCTGCCTGCGGCTGGGAGGACGATCTTACGCAGCTGCGCTTTCCGTTCATGCCCGGCAGTGCCAATGTGGTGAGCCTGTTCGAGGCCCAGCAAAACTTCCGGAGCTACGGCGCGTCGGAACGGTGCAAGCTGGGCCAGACCCGTGACCCCGTGGTAGGCGAAACGGTCGAATCGGGCTGGCGACTCCTGGACCCAGATCGGAACAACCCAGAACGACCCCCGGTCACAGCAACCGCTATGGAGACTCCTATCCCTGGCCGAATACCACCGTCCTCTACTACTGGCGCCCGACCTATTGCGACGCATAGTCGGATGAGTCTGTGCTTGGGATAACCTGATGGATTCCGGACCGCTAACGATCATGGGAAGTACTACCGGACGTTTCGGTATACGGCGGCAACTCGATTCCGGTCCTGTTGGAATCCACGTTGCCCGACGTAACCCCAGGGTTGGCCGGGGAGTACCTTCCCGCTGCCATTTGATTCGGCCACAATAGGTCCCAAGTAAGGGAGACCACCTGGGGATTATCGACTGATGCCGGCAGCCGGACTGCCGTTAGCCTGGTGCACAGCTCAATCAGCATCTTCCTGGAAATCGAACGGACCCGCCTATTTATCCTGCGACGGCGCCAGCTCCCGCATGTTTACCTGGATAGAGGCGTGCTCGATGGTCATGCCTACCAGATTGCCTCACGCGTCCAGGTCGATGTAGAGGTTTTCATTGATCTCGCGGGTTTCCGACACCGCATGATCGAAAAACTCCATCCGGACCGTATCGGTATCCTCGAAATACTTAGGGTCTAGATAACTTTAGAGGGGATTTTCGCTCAGCGGAGAGAGTATTTTATCCTAGAAATTTTCCTATCGATGATGAAATCTGAATTCACATTCTTTGAGGTGTAGATGGAACGCATGTCTGGGAACACCCTCGAATTTTGCAAGCCTCCGTTTAGCATATGACCAGAATGACTCAATGCCGTTGATAGGGCAATTGCCTCGCGCAAATTCGTTACGGATGGACGCGGAGATGCTTCTGATAACCCATATCCACCAGTCCATTGTAGCCCCTCCAGCCATCCGAGTGCGAGGTACCTGGCCTCGAATCACAGCCTGTAGCGGCTTCTTTGAGGCATCCGGGACGATCTCCATGTAGACTTTCCTGCCGTTCCAGGATTCCGAAGACGATTGTTTTGCCCCCGGCTCCACGCCCCTTTTTTCCCCGGACACGGCGAGCACCAAAAGAGGATTCATCCCCTTCAACCTCGCCGGAGAAAGGCGATGAGGTGTCACAAAGCTGGGCGATTCTAGCAGTCTACCCACAAGAAAAATTAGGATGCTAAACTGATTCTGCTGGCGTTGTGGTCAAGCCTTGAGGAATTAGCCCTGAAGAAACGTTAATGTGGTGCGATTGAGCGGGGTAGAGCGTGAGCAACTGGAAGGTCTGGTGAAGCGAGGACGGGAGGCCGCCTATCGTCGCTGTTACGCCCAAGTGTTGTTGCGGGCGGACGAAGGCGAACGCGGAAACGGCCTGATCGACCGAGAAGTGGCGGAGTGGGTGGGTTGTAGCCGTCGCACGGTGGAGCAAATTCGCCAACGGTGTGTATGCGCGAGGGCTTCCCGGCGGCACTGGAGCGGTGCCAACGTTCGCAGGTGCTGATGGTGAAGGTGAAGCGCGCTTGGTGAGTATCACCTGTAGCGAGCCGCCGGCGGGACATGCCCGGTGGACCTTACGGTTGTTGGGGGATCGCTTGGTGGAATTGAAGGTGGTGGAATCGATATTCCCCGAGACCGTGCGCCAAGTGTAAAAAAACGCCATCAAACCCTGGCAGAAGCGGATGTGGTGCATTCCCGCGCCTGCGAATGCGGCCTTCGTGTGCCAGATGGAAGCGGTATTGGCTATGTACTGGCGCGCGTCTGATCCGGCCTATCCAGTGGTGCGTATGGACGAGACCAGCGAGCAATGCGCGCGAAGCGCGTGACCCGATACCGGCCAAACCGGGGCAGAGCGAATGCTACGACGTGGAATACGAATGGAATGGCGTCGCCCACTTGCTGGCGTTTTATGCTCCCTTCGAGAACTGGCGTTGCATCGACAGCGGATAATCATGCCGCCGAGCAATGGGCACAAGGCGTTTGGCGGTTGGTGCAAGAAGATTATCCGCAGGCAACCCGTATCACCTTAGTCATGGCCAATCTGAACATCCATGGCGGCGCCTCCCTATATTAAGCGTTCCCACCGCACGTGGCCCGCTCGCTGTTGGACAAATTAGAACGGAATTTCCTAGTTTAAGGTCTTGACATTGATTGACGGGATATGCAATGGGATCACAGAAAAATAAGTTGATCAATCTCTATATTGAACTCAAAGACGGCCTCCGGGACTTGGAGGAAAGATTCTATACAATACAATGACCCCTATGTATCACGGGGATTACACGGACTCTCCAGAGGATTTCGCCCACGAAATGACCTACAAACGATATTGCAAGGCGATGGACGAAAGAGAAAAGGCTGAAGACGTCATATATGCTCTGGAAAATATGGTCTATCCACACTTTGACATTGATGATGAGGATATCAAGTGTCTTATGGAGGAGCTGACCAGGAAGGCGGAGAAACTCGAAGCCAAATGGAAGAAAAAAAGCCAGTTATTGATCGAATATTATACCCCATGCTTTAATCTCCAAAAAAACTAGAAATAGAAATATCAAGACCTTGAACTAGGAGATTCTGAATTAGAGTGCATCTACATCCCCGAGCATGGCGGTTGGCTTAACCTGGCCGAATGTGAGTTCAGCTTAGGACGGCAATGCTTGGACCGGCGACTACCGGATCTCGCGACGGTCGCTTCCGAAGTCCAGGCATGGACGGAGATCCGGAACCAATCCAATCAACCCGTCGATTGGCACTTTACCACGGAAGACGCACGGATCAAGTTCAAACGCCTTTATCCTAAATATTGTTAGGTTGGTGGTCTACTAGTTCGTAGCTTGAAGAACCGTTGATTGATCGTCGGGCAGCTTACATCACTAGCGCGGCGAGTTTCGAGGCCGAGATCATACGTAAAATAGCGCATGATTAGTCTGAATTTGGCTTCCGAAAGGCGTGAACGCCTGAAATACCTGTTTTTCCTTGCATAACATAATATTAGCATACAGAAGATGCTAAAGTTATCTAGACCCTTGGGTAAACTTCATCCATTCTCACCCTATCACCTTCGGATTTGGGGACGGCAAATCCGCGGGAAGCGGACCGCGTATCTCCCTCGCGATCAGTCCGGTCGGTAGTCGGTAGCCGATGGTATGCCTTGTCTGGCGAGCTGTGGATGTCGGGCGCATCGCCGTCCAAAGATGCAGTTCGCTGCCTACCTGTGCGTTCCTGCACGCAGACAGGCGCTCACCGCCCTACCCCTTGCGCTCGCGCAGGGCATCGACGAGGACTTCTTTGTTCTGATAGCGCACGTCCTTTCCCTCGGCAACGAAGATCACCTGCTCGGCGATGTTGCCGGCGTGGTCTGCGATGTTGGCAAGGGCGCGCAGGACGAAGACGACGTCCAGCACCTGGCCGACCAACTGGGCGTCTTCGAGCACGAAGGTCATGGCATGGCGTATTGCCGCGTCGAATCCATCATCTAGCTCCGAGCCGTTTTCGAGCTCATCGAGTAGACTCGCCGTTTCCGTGCCAGATCGGCGCCCGGTCAAGTCATCCAATTGGGAGCCGTCTTTGAGCACTTCGAGGGCTAAGTCTACATCGATCTTGGCGAGGGCAGCGAGGCTGCGTTCGAGCAAAGAACGGGCGATCCGGTCGAGGCTATGGATGTGGTGGAGTATTTTCGACGTCGGCCGCCGGCCCGTCCGCTCCATGAGCCGAGTAACGCACCAGGCGATTCGCGCGGCCTTGTCCCCTGCCTGCTCCAGATCATCGGCGACCTTGGACTGGGCGAGGATGAATCGTAGATCGCGGCCGACAGGTTGGCGGGTGGCGATGAGATCTAGGATAGCCTCGTCGATGTCGAGATTGAGCGAATCGATCTCACGCTCGTTGTTGACGACCTTGCGGGCCAGGCCGATGTCTCCCTTGTCGAGGGCACTGACGGCCTTGCGTACCTGCTCCAGCACCTGCGCGCCCATTTCCAGTACCAGCTTGCGGGCGTTGCCGAGCTCCTTGTCGTATTTGCGGACCGTGTGGCCCTTGGTAACGTCGGTCATGCTACACCCCCCATCCGAAATCGGGAAAATGCCCATGCTCAACTGCGCATCAGGTGTGCAAGATAGAGTCGATGTTCACCCTACCTGCTTTCCCGTCATACAGTCGCCGAAGGCCTCGTCTGCTATCCTGAAAAGACAGCCACGATGTCGATGTGGGCCTGCGTTTAGTATCATTGCTCGGGCCTTGGGCTCTGAAGCCTATCGCGAATACAAAGTAATATACGGCGAGGATTGCCAGCGGATGTGCAAATTCCCATATCATGCCGCCCAGAGTTCCAATGTATCGACTCTGGAAATCCTACACCATAAGCGATCGGATGATAGATCGATGCCGATACGCCTTGAGTAGATAAAGCGTGAATGGCACGCTGGAAATCAATTTATTTATCACGTGTTCGGATACCTAGTTTCGCCGTATTATAAACTTTCTTTCTGAGCAGGTTGCGTTGTTTCCAGCACTAGGGTGGGTGTGGTTAGCTGCCAAGGCGGGCGTTAGCATTTATAGGGTTTCTGAGAAGGCTTGACGGAGATGGGTCAGAGGCCTGCCGCCGCGATTTCATTCTCCCAGTTGGCGACTTTGATCACCGGATGTTTCCGCCTAGCCTGCTCGACGATGGCTTCCCGCCGCTCCGCCACCGGGTCATCGACCCAGTGGTCGGTTCCGCACAGATCAACAGACCGGGGCCGGCACACCGTGCACCACCACGACGCCAAAACCCAGCTCGACGCTGAACATGGTCTTGCCCGACTGCTTGTGTCCGCCGTGACAAAGGGGACAGGGGTATCAGTACCGTTCATCGCTTCCTCCAGGTCTTCAGGCCGGATTCAAACGAGAATCGGTCGTTGTCAAAGTGTGGATAGACCATATTTTCCAGAGTATATCTGGCGTCTTCAGCCTTGGAGGAGCATAGGGAAGGGAGGGAGCGAAAGCGCCGAGCGGCGTGTGCCCCCCCCCGGGTAGGCCGAGCGTTTGGTCGGAGTGCGGCGCGTGAGCGCCGACGGAGACGAAATGCCAGGCCATGCGACACGGCGTCAAGTCATTGTGGGAGTCCTGGTGCCGCGCGGAGTGCGCGCCGGGATGGACGCAGGACGAACGCGGGCCGCCGAAGGCAATGGCCGTCGCCCAATTGTTTGCACCCGAAATCGGACGGACCCCATTTCAGGTTGCGCGAAAAATGGCGACGCTCCGGATCGTCGTTGCCTCAGTGATAATCGGTAATCTCTACGTCGAAGGCGTTCGTGCCGCACCAGCGAAAACACAACCGCCATTACCGGTTGATTCGCAGGCTATACTGACCCTTCCGGTCACCGGAGAGCATCTCCAGCCGGTTGCCCGGAGGACTACGTAGAAAATCCGCGTTACGGCCGCATCGAGCAGCTGCAGCAGCTGCAGCTTACGCTCGGTCTGACGCTAAAACGCCCGAAAACGCCGGGGACTTTCACCTTCAAACAGTTATTGCGTTTCTTTGTCTGCAAAGCTCTTGATCATACGACGAATAAAGGACGAATATAGTACGTCTATCGTTATGCGACTAGTAGCCCATCAACCTGATAATACAGGATAAAGACGTTTGAGCTTGATCCGTGCGTCTTCCGTGGTAAAGCACCAATCGACGGGTTGATTGGATTGATTCCGGGTCTCCATCCATGCCTGGACTTCGGAAGCGACCGTCGCGAGATCCGGTAGTCGCCGGCAAGCATTGCCGTCCTAACACGCTAAACTCACATTCGGCTAGGTTGAGCCAACCGTCATGCTTGGGGGTGTAGACGCATTCTAATTTGTCCAACAGCGAGCGGGCCACGTGCGGTGGGAACGCTTAATATAGGGAGGCGCCGCCATGGGTGTTCAAATTGTCCATGACGTAAGGTGATACGGGTTGCCTGCGGATAATCTTCTTGCACTAACCGCCGGATGCCTTGCGCCCATTGCTCGGCGGCATGATTATCCGCTATGTCGATGCGACGCCAGTTCTCGAAGGGGCATAAAACGCCAGCAAGTGGGCGACGCCATTCCGTTCGTATTCCACGTCGTAGCATTCGCTCTGCCCCGGTTTGGCCGATATCGAGTCATGCGCTTCGCGCGCGCATTGCACGCTGGTCTCGTCCATACGCACCACCGGATAGGCCGGATCAGACGTGCGCCGGTGGTACACGGCCAATACCGTTTCCATCTGGCACACGAAGGCCGCATTCGCAGGCGCGGGGATGCACCACATCCGCTTCTGCCAGGGTTTGATGGCGTTTTTTTACACTTGACGCACAGTCTCGGGGGAGGATCTCGATTCCACCACCTTCAATTCCACCAAGCGATCCCCTAACAACCGTAAGGTTCACCAGGCATGTCCCGCCGGCGGCTCGCTACAGACGATACTCACCAAGCGCGCTTCGCCTTCACTATCCAGCACCCGCGAACGTTGGCGCCGCTCCAGTACCGCCGGGAAGCCCTCGCACACACACCGTTGGCGAATTTGCTCCACCGTGCGACGGCTATACAACCACAACCCTGCTCCGCCACTTCTCGGTCGATCAGGCCGCTTCCGCGTTTGCCTTCGCCCGCCCGCAACAACACTTGGGCGTGACGGCGACGATAGGCGGCCTCCCGTCCTTGCTTCACCAGCCCTTCCAGTTGCTCACGCTCTACCCGCTCAATCGCACCATATAACGTTTCTTCAGGGCTGATTCCTCAAGGCTTGACCGCAATGCCAGCAGAATTAGTTTAGCATCCTGATTTTTCTTGTGGGTGGAGTACTAGAATGGAATCCATAAGCGATACTGCCTATACTCATAACCAATGGAATCTATTTGATAATTTCCCCGGACAATAGTGATATTTAGACAGCCTCTCGGCGCAGATAGCTGGGAACCAGGGCCTCCACCGCCCGGGGCTCGATACCAAGCTCCACCAGACCATCGTGCCCGCAGACACTGTCGGTCCGCAAGGAAAGGTAGTTGTCCATGGTAAAGGGTTTGCCCGGCAGCAGCTGAAAGACCCGGGCCTGAAGCCGGGCCCCGAAATCGGGGAGTCCTATTACTATTTTCCTGCGGTCGGTCACATCCGCCGTGTATTCGATCAGCTCTTTGAGGGAATAGATGCGGGGACCGCACAGGTCGTAGCCTTTCCCTACGCAGCTGGGGTTGGTCAGGGCCTTTGTCATCGCGGACACTAGATCGCCCACATAGACGGGCGCGAAACGGGCGTTTGGACAAGCCAGGGGAAAGACTCCCGGCGTGATCTTCAGCAGAGTAGCGAAACGGTTGAAGAAGCCGTCACCGGGGCCGAAGATGACCGAGGGGCGGAAGCTGGTTACCCGCATGTCGGCACGGGCGTGGGCCAGGTCCTCGCCTCGGCCCTTGGTGCGGAGGTAGCGGCTGGTGCCCTGGGTGGCCTGGGCATGTAAGGCGCTCATGTGCAGGTAACGGGTTATGTCGACCGCCTGGGCCGCGTCGAGGATACGTTCCACCAGGTCCACATGGACCCGCTGGAAGGTCCGGTTCCCCTCCTCGTTGAGGATACCCACCAAGTTGATAACGGCAGTGCAGCCTTCCAGTTGTCTCTCGAGGACGCCGGCCTCGAAGATATCCGACTGGCGCAGCTCGGTACCTGGGACGAGCGACAGATCCCGATGCCGTTCCGGACGCCGGGTCGGCAGCCGACAGCGGTAGCCGGACGCCGCCAGCCGGGTAACCAGATGGCGACCGACGAAGCCGGTCCCGCCTAGGATACAGATACGATGATTGGTCATGGTGCTGATTTCAGGCCGCGAAACGGGAGTGCATGCGAGCCGCAAAGGCGCATAGGGTAAGGCTGTGATTGTCGACTACGGAATAGTTTGAACCGCAAAGGTATGCAGGGTAAAGCCTCAATGCCGTGGGCACGACAGACGGTGTAGAAAGAGAGGGAGGCGGTCCCCGCCAGCCGCACCTCGGCACCCGCTGTCACCGCTGCGGCTGCTCCCTTCCGGGCCTGACCGGGTTCACGGCTTCGCGTCGCGAGGGGACCGACGAGGGCCACCATAGAGAAAGCACCACATAAGCCGGGGCGCGAACGGGAACGCTACCAAAGCAAGGGCGCGAAGACAAGACCGGCGTCCAAGGCAAATGCACAGGCTCTCGAAAGCGCGTAGGGGCAACTCCAAGGCAACCGAATGATAAATCGATAGAAGGCTACCTTTTACATCGACGCATCAGATAAACTGCGGCTGCTCTGCGAAGCCGCAGGAAACCGCAAAAGTGTCAGCGATTTGAATCACCTTGCGTATCTCCCAAATACCCCTTCTGGGGATGTTGGGGACCCGGCCGATGCACATCGGCAAGCTTGTTTTTTTCTCAGGTCATTGACTCTTTACCGATGCATGCGTTTCGTCGAGGCGTTGCGCGGTACGACGGCAACCGCTACAAGAAGACATTTTCCTGTCTCGACTAATACCTGCGCATGACCTTTGCGCAGTTAACCTACCGCGAGAGCCTACGCGATATTGAAGTTTGCCTGCGCGCCCAGAAGGACAAGTTGCACCACAGGGGTATCCGGGGCAACGTTTCCAGAAGCGCCGTGGCCGGCGTGAATGAACGCCGAGATTGGCGTATCTAGCAGATCTCGCTCAGGCATTGATTCGCACCGCTCGCCCCCTGTATGCCGACGAGGATTTGGGGCTTGATCTTGACAACGCGGTTTATGCGCTCGATGCCTCTACCATCGATCTGTGCCTATCCGTCTTTCCGTGGGCAGTGTTTCGCTCAACCGAATTTGCGGTCAAGCTCCAGACCCTGCTTGTCTTCAAGGCAACATCCCAACCTTTATCTACATCTCCGATGGCAAGCTACACGACGTCAATGTCCTTGATCTGCTGATCCCGGAGCTCGGCGCCTTCTACGTCATGGATCGTGGCCATGTGGACTTCGAGCGCCTGTTCACGTTGCACAGAACAGGGCGTTTCTTCGTCATCCGCGCCAAGTCCAATACCAAATACAGGCGTCGCTACTCTCATCCCGGGGACGAATCCGGTGGTGTTCGATTGGTGTTCGATGCGATCGGACCATTGCGCTGAGCGGAGTTAAGTCCGTGCGTGACTACCCCCTGCCATTACGCCGTATCCGCTACCACGATGCTCAGACCAGCAAGACGTTCAACTTCTTGACCAACAACTTCGCCATTCCAGCGCAGACGGTGGCGGATCTCTACCGATACCACTGGCAAGTTGAATTGTTCTTCAAGTGGATCAAGCAACGCCTACGCATCAAATCGTTCTTCGGGACCTCCGATTCAACCTCGCCGGAAAAAGGCGATGAGGCGTCACAAAGCTGGGCGATTCTGGTTCGTAGCTTGAAGAACCGTTGATTGATCGTCGGGCGGCTTACATCACTCGCCTTGTCGGCAATCAGGCCGCCGAATTCGATATCCTCGATGAGTGGGGCCACGCCGACGGTATCCGCTGCCCGGGGAGCAGGACGAAGCGGGCCAGGTTGCCCAAGGCGTCCGTCAGGGCCAGGATTTTGGTTGTCAACCCGCTCTTCGACTTGCCGATGGCTTGGCTTTGAGTCCCCCTTGCGCCTTGGCCGTGCCGGTGGACCTTGACGGTGGATCGCGAACTCCATGTCCGGTTCATCCGACACGGCGTCGAATAGGCGTTGAAATACATCGGCCTTCACCCAATCGCGAAACCGTTTGAACACCGAATTCCATTT
>Ga0209781_1000013_pt1 | contig 53178 bp, 41 predicted proteins | sample WorMetHERISLAND1_3_FD_187386 | JGI IMG/M metagenome (GOLD analysis project Ga0209781, IMG submission 187386) | Marine gutless worms symbiont microbial communities from Max Planck institute for Marine Microbiology, Germany - Olavius albidus HERON... | ecosystem: Host-associated > Annelida >...
CAATGACAAGTTAATCTTTTTATTCTCGGGATCGAGGCGAATCACCTTCAACTCAATTTTCTGTCCCTTCTTTACATAATCCCTTGGCCGGGTTACATGCCCCCAGCTCATATCATTCATATGTAAAAGCCCATCAAATCCGCCCAAATCCACGAAAGAGCCAAAGGAAGTAAAGCTCTTTATATGTCCCTCAACGGTATCACCTATAGAGACCGTATGAAAAAACTCTTCTCTCTTTTTTTCGCTCAATCTCTCGAGATAGAGCCGTCTGGTTAGAACTATGTTAACCTTCCTCTCACTGTACAGCCGGTCGATTATGAACGGGGACTCAAGTCCTACATACTCTTCCGGATCGTCTATCCTCTGCATATCCATTTTGCTGATGGGACAGAAAGCTCGAACGCCATGACCCAAGCTAACTTCAAACCCTCCCTTAACCGTTTTGACAACCTTTCCATTTACAGGCTCTCCCGAATTAAAACCCTCTCGGAGTGTTCTCCAGAAAACCCTTATGTCGGCCTTGCTCTTTGAGACAATTACCTCGCCCTGGTGTCCCTCACGCTTGACCAGAACAGTTTCAACAGTGTCGCCAATGACAGGGATTTTCTCAAACTCACCTATTGGAATCTTTCCATCGGATTTCAAACCAAGGTCAAGATAGGCATACTCATTATCTACCTGGATAACCTCCCCCCTAATTATTCCCCCTTCTTCCAGTTGATCGAGGGTCTTCAAATAAGACTCCTGCAACTCATCTTGGTTACTCTCCTGTGGGATGGCATCCGGCTCGGGCATATCTACTCCTGAGATTTTTGGTATATTTGACGAGTATTGATCAACCCCCTGATTATTCCATAAACCTCTTCCAGGGTCAAGTCGGATGTGTCCATCATCACGGCATCTTTCGCTACTTGAAGAGAACCCTCAACTTTGGTCATGTCACGCCTATCCCGTTTTCGCAGTGATAACTCGATTTCTTCGATACTCTGCCTGCTTAGACCCTGGTCAAAACGACGCCGCGCACGTATACGCGGAGCGGCCTCAAGATATACTTTCAATTCGGCGCTGGGGAAAACAACGGTTGTCATATCCCTCCCTTCAGCGACAATATCCATCGAAGATGAAATGCTGCGGAGCTGCCGATTCACTATGCGGCGGATCGGTATCAAAGTCGAAACAATCGACGACAATCTATCTATCAGATCGGTTCTTAAACGCCCATCTATGTTTTCACCATCAAGATAGATGCTTTCACCCCTGAGTTCAATCTTAGCAGCTCTTGCTGTCGATAAAACCTTCGGCATGTTTCCGATGTCCAAATCACTGCTATGTATCCTTACGGCTATTGCCCGATAAAATGCCCCCGAATTTAGATTCAGGACTCCAAAATCTTCCGCGATCCTTTTTGCCAAACTGCTCTTGCCTACGCCGGCAGGTCCGTCAATCGCCACCACCATCTTTTTCTCCATTTCAAAACTCGGACACCGGTCCTCATTCACATACGCGCGTATTTCATCAGATTCTTAATCTCGTTTGCTTTCAAATTGCGAAAATATCCGGATGGGATGCCCACGACTCTGACTGGCCCGATCCGAATTCTATGTACCTTTCTGATACTAACTGATGCAGACGAGAAGACTTTGCGCAATTCACGATTCTTACCTTCAATCAGAACTATCCTTGCGGTTCTTAATCCAATCCGCTTTGCACGTACCGCACTGTACCGAATTCCGTCAATCGTCACACCCCTGCTGAAGCGCTCCATTAAGCCTTCCGGTATAACACTTCCGGTGACTACAATGTATTCCTTCTCCACCCGGCCTGAGGGGTGAGTTAGAATTCTCGAAAACTCTCCGTCGTTGGCAAAAAACATCAGTCCGCTGGACATGTAATCAAGCCTGCCAACATGAAAAAACCTCTCTTTTACCGCCGCATTAATCAGATCCTTTGCCAGGGGTCTGCCGTCCGGATCAAAGTCAGAGCATATATATCCCGCAGGCTTATGCAGAGCAATGTAGATTTTCTTTTTTTCGCTCTCTACAAGGGATCCATTATATCGGATGATATCATCGGGAGTGACCTTCAAGCCCGGTTTGGAAACTACCTCCCCGTTAACGCTAACCCTACCCTCGGCAATTAGTCTTTCACACTGACGGCGTGAGGCTATTCCCGCCCGCGCCAGTCTGAGCTGCAGTCGAATGGTTTCAGGAACTTGCATTTGCGGAAAACTTCTTGTTATCGTTTTCATCAAGCTTTGGAAGTTCGAAGATGCTTTTCAGATTAAATCGCTCCAGAAATTCTTTCGTTGTTCCATACAATACCGGCCTGCCCGGAACATCTTGCCGCCTGATTTCTCTAATCAAATCCTTACTTCTTAAGGCACGCAGAACTCCCTCAACCCCAACTCCTCGAATGCTCTCGATTTCCAATCTTGCTATCGGCTGGGAATACGCAATAATTGATAGAGTCTCCAATGCGGCTTGACTTAGGGTATTCTTCTGCTCTCTTCCATAATGGGCCTTGAGCAGCTCCCACAGGGATTTTTTAGGTGTTAAGGCCCATCCACCTGGAAATTTTGCAATCTGAACCCCATGGGGGCCCCTATTGTAATGGTTTCTCAGATCGTCAAGACCCGCAGTTACCTCGTCACCGTTCAAACCCGCAATACGGGATATATGTCTCTCGTCCACCGGTTCAGCTTCGAGCGAGAGGATCGCCTCAATTAGTGCGCAGTTCTCATTCATAGCCCAAATTCGACGTCCAGATCTCCCTCTTCGATGCTGTAATGCGAACGCTGCCAAATAGTTCATTCTGGGACAGTTTTATCATCCCCATTTTAGTCAGTTCCAAAACCGCAAGAAAGGCACTTATTATGTCCATGAGTGAGCCGGCAGCACTGCAAATATCATAGAAATCAAAGCTATCCTTAGTTTCGAGAAATTCATTGATTAGAGTGATTTTCTCGTTAATCGAAACTTCTTCCCAAATGCTGGTTGTAGATTCACCACCAAGGCTCTTCATTAGCCGGTCGAAGGTTTTGAGAAGATCCCAAGCGTCAACCTTCTCCCACGTATCCTTTTCAACGGCAGGGAGATGAATCACCCGTGGACCTTTTTTCCTGGCAATCTCATCGAGTGAAATCTCCTTATCGGATAGCAAACATGTCAGTTTTCGGAATTTCTCGTATTCTATTAGCCTTTCGACAAGTTCCTGCCTTGGATCTTCCAACTCGTCCCCAAGGTCAATATCTATGGGGAGCAGCATTTTGGACTTGATATTGAGAAGGGTGGTGGCCATCAAATAGAATTCCGATATTTCATCAAGATTGATTTTTGGGCTGTTTTTCAAATGGGTAAGATACTGCATTGTTATTTCGGTAACGGAAATATCATATATGCTAACTTCGTTTTTTCGGATAAGGAACAGGAGCAAATCAAGCGGGCCTTCAAAGCGGCTTAGCCGATATTTCGGTGACTTATCATCGGCGGCAATGTCGGGATTCACCATGGTTCAACCAATTGATCGGTAATTTTTTCGGCTTTGGCACTCCACGGAACGCCATCTCTTGGATCGACAAGGTCTGAGTCAATATCCAACAGAGGTCTTAACACAAATAATCGTGCGTGCATACGCTCATGTGGTATTGTGAGGTAGTTTTTCGGATCAATTTTGTAATTTTCACAGATGTTTTCATATACGAGGATATCAATATCTATTGCCCGAGGCCCCTTCTCAATTGTTCGTTTTCTCCCAATTGAACGTTCGATTTTCCGGGTTTTTTCCAGGAGCTTCTGCGGTGTTAGGGACGTTTTACCTCTGGCAACGGTGTTTAGGAAATCGGATTGGTTGAGATAGTCTAGCGGCTTCGTATCGTATATCGGAGCAACTTGCATATCGGCAAGAATCTCGCCGAGTCTTGCTACGGCGGCCTCAATGTGTGATTGTCTGTCTCCCATGTTGGAGCCCAAGCCTAGCCAGACAGTATTCATCGGGGATTTCCTGCCTGTGTGCTCGAAAGTTTCTCTTTGTCCGGATCCCCCCTTGTAAAATCGACGGTAGGCGATTTCACATCGAGTTCAGGAGAAAACCTTTTTCGCAGTTTCGCTTCGATATCCAAGGCAATTTGCGGATTGTCCTTGAGGTACTGCTTAACGTTTTCCCTACCCTGCCCTATTCTGTGCTCTCCCAGTGAATACCAACTGCCGCTCTTGCTTATCAGACCGTGGACCAGTGCCCCATCTACGAGACTGCCAGTTCTTGAAATTCCCTTCCCGAACATTATTTCCAATTCCACCTTTCGAAACGGCGGAGCCAACTTGTTTTTTGCGATTTTGATTTTAACTCTGTTTCCTATCACTTCCTCCTTGCTCTTTGTAATAGCTTCCAACCTTCTCACATCCAGTCTAACGGACGCATAGAATTTAAGCGCATTCCCTCCGGATGTTGTTTCAGGACTGCCATATGAATAATTATTGATTCTCATACGAATCTGGTTGATGAAAAACAGACAACTGCCGGATTTACTGATGGTGCCAGTGAGTTTACGCAGAGCCTGACTCATCAATCTTGCCTGCAGCCCGATGTGGGCGTCCCCCATACCGCCCTCGATTTCTGCACGTGGAGTCAGGGCTGCGACCGAATCAACTACTACAATATCTATGCCTCCGGATCGCACGAGGAATTCTGCAATTTCCAGAGCTTGCTCACCGGTGTCGGGCTGGCTTACCCAGAGGTTTTTTAGATCAACACCTAAATTGCCCGCATAGAGAGGATCCAAGGCGTGTTCGGCATCAATAAATGCCGCTATTCCATTCCTTTTCTGCGATTCTGCTATGGCATGCAGCGCAAGAGTTGTTTTCCCTGACGATTCGGGGCCATAGATTTCGATGATTCTTCCCTTCGGATAGCCGCCGACACCGAGCGCCTCATCCAGCATTATCGAGCCGGAGGGAATTGTCTCGACTTTAACCAGGGGCCTATCGCCCAGTTTCATCAAAGAACCCTTTCCGAACTGCTTTTCTATCTGCAGCCTTGCAACATCAATAGCTTTTTCTCTCTCGCTATCGGCCTTGGATTCTATGTTTTTGTTCGTCTTAACCATCTCGCCATCCTTGAATATCCACAACCAAGAAGCATCCCTTATCGCTTGAACTTATGCAACAATGTCCACCACTTCCGTGATTTCACGGGTACGCAAATTCTATCAAGGCCTGTGGCCGCGATGCTGTGGAAAACCGTCATCGGAGGAAATGCACTGTTTTCCCCACGAGAGCAAAGTCTCCATCTCGCGGCTCCACCCTGGCCAGCAATTCCAGAGGAAGCTGTTCCATCAGGATCGGGAAGGGTATTTCAACTCCAACCCGCCCCTCCAATACCTGCCCCTTATCCAAACCTACCAGAAAATCAAAGTGAGTTGCGCTGGAATCACTCGTGATATTTGCCGCCAATCCACTCCAAAGAATCCATATTCCCTCGAAGAGCCATGGGTTCTGCTTCACCTCATCATAGGTATAGGAGGTTTTGAGAGTGTTTATAGCCGGTTCATCAAGCAGTTCTATCAGTGCCATGCTTTGCTGTCGTATTTCTTCGGTTGCGTTCGAATACTTTATCTTGTTCAACTCATAGCGGGCTCGGTTATCCTCATACGCCTGATAGTATCTTAGAGCCCTTCTGATCGTCTTTGATAACTCCTGTTCTTCCAGCGGGTAAAAAACACCCTCTTTTTCCTCCGTTTGGGATTTTCTCGATTCCAAACCCTCAGAACCAGTCCTGTAATTTTTTCTTATCAAGGGCCCCAGAAATGAATTCCCTGTTCCCCTGAAATAGAAACCAACAAGGACAAGCAGAAGAATTATCAAGAGCGACAATATCCTGCCGGGCCATTTCGATCCGATATGCGGGAGGAATCTACGAGGTTCAAATTCCTCAAGAAATCTGTCCTGCTGGAAAAGATCGGGGATGCTTTTGAGAGTCTTCAGCCCCCTGAGGGCATGTTTGTCTTTTGGATAATCTTCCAGAACCTCAAGCCAGATTCTAACAGCACTCACGGGATCCTTCCGCTTGAGATAATTGACCGCCAAAGACAGTCGCGCCTCAAGATGGTTCGGCTCAGCCTGAATACCACGGTTGAGGTAGATATCGGCATCTTTTAGCAAGCCCGATTGCAAACATGCCCTGCCCAGTATGGTGTAATAAGTTGGGTCCTCAATAAATAAGGGAACCTTGGGCTCCAAAAAGCGTATAACTTTTGAGTTTCTACCCCTTGCCAACAAGCGTTCCGCCCGTGCCAGATCCTTATTGTAGGTCTTCATATTTTAAGCGGTTCTTGGGCAGCCGTGTCGCAGATTGCCCCCGGATATACACCATCATATTCGCTCTTGAGGCAAAGTACTTCCGATATTGCGGCAGCGGCGCTAGCGGCACAAATGTGAGCAGGCTTCCCGGCACTCCCCTCCCCTTAATCATAGCTATCGGCAGGGAACGTTTTGGATTTGGAATCTACTTTGAACGGCATTTAACCAGCAATTTTTCGGGGTTTTCTGCCTCAAAGAAGGCGGAGCCCATAACAGCTACATCTCCCCCCGCATCCCATATTTCATGAGAATTCTCCGGTTTGAAGCCTCCGTCGGTACATATCAGGAAATCACCTCTTTCAAGCCTCAGTTTTCCAAGCCTTCGAATTTTCTCCAATGTTCTCTCTATCATCATCTGCCCACCCCAACCAGGATTAACTGTCATAACCAGCACCTGATCGACTATGTCCAACAGTTCCTCAATTACCGATACAGGTGTCGATGGTACAATCGCTATTCCCGATTTGATTCCCATTTTATTTATCTGTCTTATCAGTCTATGAGAATGAATCTCCGCTTCAACATGAAATGTGAAACGATCTACCCCGGCCTTCACAAAGGCTTCAAGATGGCTGCTTGGATTCACCGTCATAAGGTGCACATCCAGAATTAATTCGGTGAGCTTGCGGATTGATTGAATCATCTGTGCCCCAAAGGTTATGGGGGGCACAAAAACTCCATCCATCACATCAAGATGTATCCAGTCTCCGCCAGCCTGTTCGATTAGGCCGATGGCATTGCCGATGTTTCCGAAATCTGCGGCTAGTATTGAGGGCGCGATTATCCTTCCCCTGCCAATCATTGGGTTGATTATAGTCCACCAGGTGATGAATTTCAAGTTATTGATATTGTTGACCTCAGGAGTGTTATTCGAGTACACTCCCTAAAAGGCCCCCCAATTACAATGCTGGTAGGTAAAAATGACAACTTTGATATTGATGCCTTGGTAGCCAGGAGCTACCGGCTTTTTGAGGCAGGGGATTTTGTCGGGGCTCGCAAACTCCTGAATAATGCCTATTCGCTGGATTATGAAAATCTGGAAGTAAAAACAGCGCTGAGGGCCTGCGGCTATTGGAAGCAAAGGCAGCAAAACCTGGAAACAATGCAGGACGATGGACTTAGGGGGGATTATCTCTATCGCCAATGGAGACACTATATCAGTAAATACCAGACCGATTTTGAGCACCCTCTGGATCTGGGCTCGGGCTGCATAAAGAAATGGGTTCACAGTAAGGCATTAAACTATTACAAGAAGCAGGCTCTGGAAACCTCTGATATTGAGGCATTTCTCCAAGTCGGCCGCTGCCAGAAAATGCTCGGAAACTATGAGGAGTGTATTACGACGCTGCGGAGAGCTGTTGGATTGTCCGGTGGCAGCAATTCACGCCTGTTGGCAGAACTGGCCGATGCCTACGCACTTATAGGCGAATCTCAGTCGGCGAAGGTTTTAATGCGTGAAGCATTGTTTCTTGATGCAAGTGTGATTGAGTTAAATGAAATCATCTCCCCGCTCTTTCTGCGCTTAATAGACAGAGTAGACAGGAGAGTTGAAAGTGAGGGTTTGGATTTCTCAGAATGGCTTCCGGTCTACGGATCTATATGGGGTATCCTGGACGTGAAGCGGGAGCTCAATGCGGTTGAGTATGGCAGATTGAAGCAATCGATTTATGCACTCAAAAGTGAAATCGCCATCAGTAATGAAAAAAAGACAAGCTTGGAGCCTAAGTTGATTAATCATCTTTTGCGATTAATTGATCATTACCAGATATCCGGCACAAACCGTGAGACAATTGACGAGGTTCTGATGAATATCAAGCTCCTGTCTCCAGTTATATACAGGGATTACTTTGAACGCGGTTAGCATTACATAAATCTAGGAGGCATTATGTCCAAAAGAATTATCAAAAAAGTGAGTGAAATGCTTAATGAAGAGAAATGGACCCGAACCTCTATCAACGATTTCACGATTTTGGATTTACAAAAGCTTAACGATACTGTTGAGTCCGTGCTTTCAAAGGGTGTTCAGGACGAAGTTGGATTGCTCTGCGAGACACATCTGGAGCACAATAAAAATGGCATTGTAGCTCTCTATCTCTCCGGTGTGCTTTCACTGAATAAGCAGCAGGTTGACGATACTCGTCTTCTGAATCTTGTCAACATCTTTATGGAGAATTACAAGTGGGGCATAGTTGAGTATCTGTGTCATCGAATTCTTGAATTTGGGGAAAGCAAAACCGCGCTCAGACATCTAGCTAACACGCTTGAGCACCTTAAGCAACCCGAAAAAATGTATGAGGTTTGGGAGCGGATAATAAAAATTGACTATTCCGAAACCGATATGGTGAGACGACTTGCCGAAAACAGGGAAAAAAACGGAGAAACGGATGAGGCCATACTCTATTACCGCAAGGCCATTCATCGATATGTGAATAAGAACCAATTCAACCAGGTGCACGATATTTGGCAAAGACTTGTTGAAAACTGCGTGGATGACTACGAATTCTTTTTTCTGATAGAGAAGAAGGTTACAAAATCCTTTGGTTCGGGGAAGGCGGTGATTTTGCTGGAAAATCTGTATCCTGCCATTAAGGACCGCGAGGAATGGCCTATTGCGATCGAAGTGCTCAAAAGAATTCTGAACTATGACAGCAGAAATAGCTGGGCGAGAGGGGAGATAATTCATTGTTACAAGGCCCGATATGCTGAACACAGCCAAATAGACGAATATATACGCCTTTCCAACCTCAATCAAAGCTGGAGAAACGCAATAGAGGCAATTACCGATTTTGAGAAACACATATCATTTGATGCCGGGAATTTCGTTTTTCACAACACATGGGGAGTTGGAATTATCATGGATATTAAGGGCGACACAGTTAAGATTGACTTCGCCAGAAAAAGGGCTCACTCCATGTCGCTAAAAATGGCCATTGGCGCTCTCCAAAGCCTTCCAAAAGATCATATCTGGGTTTTGAAGAGTATTCATCCCAAGAATCAACTTGGAGCTAAGATAAAGCATGATATCCCCTGGGCTCTTAAAACAATAATCCGCAGTTTCGACAACGTTGCCGATATCAAAAAAATCAAAGCGGAACTCGTTCCGAGTATACTAAGCCCGGGGGAGTGGTCGACATGGAGCACCGAGGCTCGGAAAATTCTCAAAACCAATTCGATTTTCGGCAACGCCCCGGACAAGCTAAACCAGTTTGTTGTCAGAGACAAACCGATGAGTTTCGAAGAAAAGATATTCAACCAATTCAAAGCCGAGAAAAACTTCTTCAACAAGATACAGGCTGTCCGTGATTTTCTGGTTCACGGTGATCCAGCCTCCGAATTTTTTGCTGAAATGTTTAGCTATTTCACCGCATTTCTAAAACTGGACAGCGTCAGTACTCAAGTGGTAGCCAGCTATTTATTTGTTTCGCGAATGAGCAAGGTTTATCCCTTCCTGGTTCCTGAACTCGAATGGGGATTCAGTGAACTGTGGAAGGATATCGAAGAGCCGGTAGAGCTTTTTACCCAGCTAGATGACATCGAAATTCGAAAAGACTTCCTTATCTCAGTGCGCAGAGAAGTAGATGATTGGCATAGAATATACCTCATGCTCTTCCCGATTCAGCTTTCCAGTTCGATGCTGGATGAGCTCATCAGTGCCGGTTTCAGGAATGCGGTGCTTGAGAAGCTGGAACAGATGGTAGAGCGTTACCGGGAACATCGAGATGGTTTGATTTGGATAGCGCGCCATGTAACAGAAACCGATTGGTCCGTTGAACTGGGAATCAACGTTGAAAGAATACTGATAAACATGATTCGATTACTCCACCTGACTTACAGCGATATAGATGGCAAGCGTGATGTGAGTTACAATAGAAAGCTAAGTCGTCGAATTCATAACTATCTGTTCAAAGAAAAAAAGCTGGAGGAATTCCTGCTAACTGGCAGCATGGATTCAGCCGCGAGAATATTCACCTTGCTTGAGGATATCGAGCAACTCAATCCGACACTGAAAAGGGATCTCAAAGGAATTGTCCAGGAAGCGTTTCCCGGTATTCGCTTCTATAGCGATAGGAAAAGAGTGGGCGAACAGACCCTCTCTTCAGCCAGCCGCTACTTTTTCGCACTTCAGAGCAGCTTGAATCGAAAGCAAAAGGAGCTTAGATACATTGTCGAAGTTGAAATTCCCAAGAATTCAAAGGAAATAGGCGCCGCCATTGAATTGGGCGATCTCAGCGAAAACGCTGAGTACAAAACCAGCAAGGAGCGGCAGGAGAATTTGCAGATTCAGGTGGGAAGAATAAAGGATGAATTGGATCGAGTTCGTCTTTTCACGGAGGACGACCGAGAACGTGACAAGGTTGGCTTCGGCACCATTGTTACACTTGAAGACTTACTGGGCAAGAAGGAGGAGGTGTACACCATACTTGGCCCATGGGAATCAAACCCATCAGAGGGAATTATATCCTATCTTTCGCCATTTGGAAGCGCCTTTGTAGGGCAATCGGTGGGCAGCACTTCGGAATTTACAATAAACGATAGAAACTACAAATTCACTGTAAAAAACGTCCGGACGGCAAACTTGGACTAGTATCTTAGACGTGGTTTTCTGCATCGACTCCCTCAAAGGGCAGGCCGGTTAATGGTGGGTCTCATAATCGATAGGGTTGGGTCTTGCTTATTCGAAAAGGAAGATGAAATTCCGGATATTATGAGTTATCTCTGTCTTCAAACCGGGGATTGACCGTCAAGCATTTTGCTTAAGGAGACAATAGGCTCATGGCATCGATTTCCCTGAGGCGTTGGCTGCCTAGAGGCGACAGTTTGCCGGAATCTTCGGCCATAAGAGTCATTTCCGCAGCGGCCTCAAGAATCTCGATTCTGTCAAAGGCTTCTAACAGTGACTTTCCGATTGTCAGAACACCGTGATTTTCCAACAGTGCCGCATGGGCGCCTCCGGCGAGTGCGGATTCCAGTTTTTTTCCGAGTTCAGGAGTACCCATAAGGGCATACGGGGCGAAGGCCGGCTCCCCGAGAACGAAACGTGCCTCGGCAAGCAGATCAGTGCGAATCCTGCACGGCCGCGTTGCGGTAAGAAAACTCGCGTGCTTGGGATGGGCATGAATGATAGCATTGACATCCCTCCTGCATTCGAGTATTCTCCGGTGCATATTTGCCTCGATACTCGGTTTCAGTCCCAGGGATAGGTTCTCCCCCGACAGTGTCATCACCGCTATCTGACGATAGTTTATCATTCCCTTGTCCAATGCCGAAGGCGTAATCAGAAATCGATCATCACTTAGCCGAAAGCTTACATTCCCCCCGGAGCAGGTTGTGAGTCCCCGTTGGTAAAGACGGCGCATAATAGCAGCAACCAGCCTTCTTTCTCTTTGATACTCCACTTCGGTTATTATATCGAGAAACGCAGATAATCACAAAGTCTGTAACTAAAAATAAACAGGGCTGGCCGCCTTTCTTCTTAAGCTCACAGGACCTGGCGCGTTAAAGGTCCTATTAGACCCCTGTGTAAATACCCCGCTATCCACCACTCGCCAATCAAACAAGGATCATGGTAGTTTAAGAATTGCGCATGAGATATGATAGCACTGAATTGTTGTTTTCAGGAGACTGGTCTTGGCGAAGATAGTTCTGGAAACCCTTGGAATCTCGAAGAGTTTCGGCAATATTCAAGCCAATCAAGATGTTACCATCAAGCTCTATGAGGGGGAAATCATTTCCATTCTGGGGGAAAACGGAGCGGGTAAATCTACCCTGATGAATATACTCTACGGCCTCTACCAACCGGACGATGGTTGTATCTTGTTAAACGGTAAGGAATTTAGAGCCTCGTCTCCCAGGGACGCAATTACCAAAGGACTGGGTATGGTGCATCAGCACTTCATGCTTGTCGAAACGCTGAGCGTAACCCAGAACATAATCCTCGGCGAGGAACCTCTAGGGCGGCTTGGAATCAATTATCGGAAGGCTCGGGAGGATGTTGTCAATTTATCCGAACGCTATCATCTGGAAATTGATCCGGACGAGCTTATCGCCAATCTTGCTGTCGGTTTGCAGCAGCGTGTTGAAATACTGAAGGCTCTGTATCGAAAGGCGCGAATCCTGATTCTTGATGAGCCTACTTCTGTACTCACCCCCCAGGAGATTGACAATTTCTTCTTTGTGGTCAAAAACCTCAGGGAGCGTGGAGTTTCGGTGATCATCATCACCCACAAATTGGAAGAAATTCGAACCATCTCTGAACGAGTCTATATCCTGAGAAAGGGCCGGATTACCGGTGAATTTGCCACTCAAGATGTCAGCACCGTCGAGCTGGCAAGACATATGGTTGGCCGGGAAGTATTGCTCCAGGTGGATCGGCCCGATCATGAGGCATTAGACGAAGTCTGCTTTCGAATTGATAATCTGGAAGTAATGAACAACCGAGGGATATCCGCTGTTGATGGATTGTCTCTCTATGTTCGCTCCGGTGAGATTGTTGGAATCGCCGGTGTGGACGGAAATGGACAGGAAGAACTCTCTGAAGGGGTTATTGGCACTCGCCGAATCCAAGCTGGTGCAATCTTTTTGAAAAGTCGATCTATAAACCGCTGGAGTGTGGAGAAGCGTATCGAAAATGGTATCGGATATGTCCCGGCCGACCGCCAGAGAGACGGCCTGATCCTACCCTTTTCAATCACGGAAAACATACTTTTGGGCAATCAAATTCTGCGGCCTATGGTTAGATATGGCCATATCAACCGGCCGGTGGCACGAAGTAAGGCCGTAGAACTCATCAATGATTTTAATATCGCCGCCAGCAGTCCCGACATGGCGGTGAATCATCTTAGCGGCGGTAATCAGCAGAAGGTGATTCTGGCGCGGGAATTCGATCGTAAGCCGCATTTCCTCCTGGTATCTCAGCCTACTAGAGGACTTGATGTCGGCGCGATTGAATACATCCACAGTCAGCTCATCGCCATGCGGAACAGGAACGTGGGAATTCTTCTTATTTCTATGGAATTGGAAGAGATATTCGGCCTGGCTGATCGAATTCTTGTTATCTTCAAGGGCCGTATCGTCAAGGAATTCAATCGGGATGATGCCACTCTGAAAGATGTCGGGTTTTACATCAGCGGTGGAGCACAGAGAATCAATGCCTAAGGTATCGAAATTATCTCTCGTAATCCGGATTTGGACAGTGCTCTTTGTCATAGTTGGAGCGATTCTTTTCCTCGGAAGTCGGCATATCGGGCTTGCTTTTCTAGGGGCGGCCTCTGTCCTCTGGTTGACTGGGAAAACCCTTGAGAATGGGAAGGGATACCCCATTGAACTGCTAAGAAGAAAGTTCAAAACCGCCTTGCTTCCTCTCACAGGAGTTTTTTTGGCCTTTTTCATCGGCATACTCTTCCTGCTGATTACCGGTTACCAACCCCTTGCCTCCCTTGGCGCCATGATATACGGCGGATTGGTAAAAAACTGGCATGTCTCGATTCTCAATGCAGTTCCCCTCATTTTTACAGGCCTTTCCATCACCATTGCCTTCAAGGGCGGCCTTTTTAACATAGGCGCGGAGGGTCAATACTACGTAGGAACTATGGCGGCTACCTGGCTGGGAATTCGATTCAACCTACCCTCCTTGGTTTTTATTCCGCTGATATTTATTATCGGGGGAGCATTCGGAGCCGCCTATAATGCCATCCCGGCAGTGCTGAAAGTCAAGACAGGGGCCCACGAGGTGGTTACAACGATGATGTTTGCCTACATCGCGCGAACTCTCTCCTCCCTGTTTATCAGGTTCAACGGCGGCGATCCAGCCACATCAGCCCATGCCTATATTACCGATCCAATTTCCGAATCAGCATGGCTTGCAACTTTTAAGTCCTTTCTTCCCCAGGTCAATTACCGCCTTCATATCGGAATTCTCATCGCCGTGATTACAGCCCTGGTGCTTCATCATATTCTTAACAGGACACGGCTCGGATTTGAAATTCGAGCCGTCGGGCACAATAGCTCTGCCGCGCGAGCTCAGGGCATCGCGGTGGGGCGCATCATTCTAATTACAATGCTTTTAGCTGGTGCACTGGCCGCATTCGCCGGTGTTACTCAGGTTTTGGGCTTAGACCATAAGATGTTCGAAAATCTCAACGCTGGATACGGTTGGAACGGGATTGCTGTTGCCCTCCTGGCCGGAAACTCGCCGATCGGTGTTGTGTTCTGCGCGTTGCTTTGGGGGGCCCTTGATTCCGGTGGGCAATACATGTCTCGAACCCTCCAAACACCGACGTCCATTGTTGAGATTATCAAGGGATTGATTCTCTTTTTGATACTGGCTCGATATCTGTTCACATATTTTCGGAAAAAGAGATGAACGTTTTTGCTGAGCTCTTTAACGCTGAATTCCTGATTGCATCGATTCGGCTCGCCACGCCGATAATACTGGCTTCCATAGGCGCGATGATTTGTGAGAAGTCCGGAATTGTCAACATAGGTATGGAGGGAATGATGCTGATGGGAGCATTTTTTGCGGCATGGGCAGCCTGGAAATTCGCAAATCCGTGGATTGGCGTGTTGATGGGTATGCTGGCCGGCGGGTTTTTTGGACTATTTCATGGGTGGGCCACTATTTCTCTCCATCTGAATCACATCGTATCCGGCGCCATTATCAATATTCTGGGCTTCGGCATCACTCGCTATCTGCTGGAGTTATTCTTCGGCCGTCCGGGAACATCGGAAATTGTACTTCATTCACTTGCCGAGTATCGCTTTGCCATTCCGCTGCTGAGTCGTATCCCCCTCCTGGGCCCGGTATTTTTTAATCGGACTCCCATTATCTACATGATGTACATAGTGGTAATTCTTTTCATCTGGATTATCAGAAAATCCAGACTTGGATTGCATATCAAGGCGGCCGGTGAGCACCCTATTGCCTTGGAAATCCTGGGAATTTCTGTTAAAAAAACTCAGTATATCGCAGTTATGCTCAGTGGGATTCTATGCGGCCTGGCTGGAGCCTATCTGTCAATTGAAAACGGAAACAATTTCACTGAGGGCATGACGGGGGGGCGGGGATTCATTGCCTTAGGTGCAAACATTGCGGGTGGTTGGACTGTCATCGGAAGCCTGCTAGCCTCGTTCTTCTTTGGCATGGTGGATGCTCTGGCACTGAGAATCCAGGTGCTGAACGTGCTTCGGGTTCCTTCGGAAATATTCCTGATTTTTCCCTATGTTGCCGCCCTCTTGGCCGTGGCCGGGCTGGTTCGCAAATCCCGGGCACCCAAGGCACTTGGTGAGGGTTTTCAAATAGAACGATCCGAGGTATAACGAGAGAAGTTTGCAGTTCTTGCCTGGCAATTTCCAGGGTGAGCAATAAAAAAGGATGGTGAAAAATGAAAAAAGCGGTAGTGATGCTTCTGATCGCGGCTTTTGTGACCACCGTGGCCTATGGGGCGGGGGAATCCGCAGAAGAAGTGAGTCAGAAAAGGATTATCGTCGGAATGGCAACCGATGCCAATGGCCTTGGTGATGGTTCTTTTAATGACGGTGTATACGCTGGATTAAAAAGGGCCGAAGAGGAGGGTTTAATCGAAATCCGCTTGATTGAGCCCAGCTCAATGACCGATTATGTCCCTAATCTTTCCGGTCTTGCGGAGGACGGTGCCGAATTAGTTTTTGCGGTGGGATTTTTGTTCTACGACGCACTTCTTGAGGTTGCGCCAAATTATCCAAATACAATGTTTGCCGGCATCGACTTGTTTTATGATCCGAGTATTGCTCCGCCCAATGTGCTTGGCATCAACTGGAAAGAACATGAGTCCGGATATCTTGCGGGTATCGTTGCCGGTCTGATGACCCGGCAATATGCCGACCGCTCCGACAAACTCAATGACGAAAATGTTATTGGAGCTGTTCTTGGTATGGATATACCGCCGGTAGAACGATATTTTGTCGGTTTTGCCGAGGGCGCCAAATCGGTGAATCCTGAAGTCAAAGTGCTCTCGGTGGTCACCGGAACCTTTGCCGACCAGGCCAAGGGAAAGGAGGCAACTATTGCCATGGCTGAGCAGGGAGCTGACATTGTTATTCAATTTGCCGGATTAACCGGCATGGGAATTTTCACGGCAGCTCAGGAGAAGGACATCCTGGTTATGGGCGCGGATGTCGATCAGAACCGTTTTGCTCCGGAATACACACTTACCTCAGCAATGAAGGGAACCACGCAGGCCACCTACCTTACCACGCTTGATTATATCAATGGCAATTTCAAAGGTGGCGAGAATGCCGTTTTCGGAGTCGCCGAGGAAGCTGTTGGGCTCGCACCATTTCACGATTTTGATCCCGTTGTTCCCTCCGATGTGACTGATGCCGTGGAGCGGGCCAAGAGTGACATTCTCTCCGGCAACTTGGTTATTCCACAGAACCGAGCCGATGCTGGCATGTAATTCCTGCGCGGCATGAACGTTGGATTACAACGTCCATTCGGGTAATAACGTTTGATGAATAGGGAGTTGAGGGAAGCCGGCGATATCATTGGAGCCCATGGTGCCTCTCCGGATATTGCGCTGATTCTTGGTTCCGGACTGAATTCGCTGGCTGAAGAACTGGAGGATGCCATTTCCATTCCCTACAAGGATCTGCCTGGTTTCCCGGAAACCTCGGCTCCCGGCCATACCTCTCAAATGCTTATCGGCAATTTGGAAGGCCATCGAGTAATGGCTCTGATGGGCCGTTTCCATTACTTTGAGGGCTACGAGATTGCGCAAATCGCATACCCGATTCGCCTTCTCAAAATTCTTGGCTGCCCGCGATTGCTCTTAACCAATGCGGCTGGAGGAATTAATCGATCGTTCTCCGCCGGGGATTTGATGCTGATTACCGATCATATCAATTTTACCGGACAAAATCCCCTCATAGGAAGAAACGATGAGGGATTCGGGCCGAGATTTCCCGATATGAGTGATTGCTGGTCTAGAGAGCTAAGTCAAACAATCAGAAATGCGGCCGCGAATCAGGGTATTTCACTCCAAGAAGGGGTGTACATCTGGTTTACCGGGCCATCATTCGAAACGCCGGCAGAAATTCGAATGGCCTCAATAATCGGTGGCGACGCAGTGGGGATGTCCACGGTTCCTGAGGTCATCACTGCTGCTCATTGCGGGATACAGACGGCCGGGATTTCCTGCATATCCAATATGGCGGCCGGCATTATCAACCAGCCTATCACGGCGGAGGAGGTTATCGAAACCGGGGCCAGCGTAAGTGCCGATTTCAGAGCCTTGATTAGGGAATTCCTTCGCCTCCTCCCGATTGAAGCTGTTCGAAAAGGAACAGTATCTTGAAGATTGTTATTCAGAGCACACTATTAAATGGTAAGCCCCAAGACATACTGATTGAAGGATCAAAAATTCACAGTATTGGGCAGAAACTGACCGAAAGTTTTCCTGATGCCCGCGTTCTTGATGGAGAGGAAACCGCAGCGTTTCCATCATTGGTGAATGCCCACACGCATTCCCCAATGACCCTCCTGCGCGGCTTTGGCGACGATCTTCCCCTGCAAGAATGGCTAAACCTTCGCGTGTGGCCCTTGGAGAGACAATTCACCGAGGAAGACTACTATTGGGGAAATCGTCTGGCAATAGCCGAAATGATTTGCGGCGGTACAGGGTTCTTCAATGAAATGTATATGCAGCCTCGTATTGCTCTAAAGGCATTAGAAGATGCTCCGTTGAAGGGAATGATCCACTTCCCCATCATCGACGGGATGGACCCAAAGATCGGCAAATCCATGTGGGATGACTGCACAGAATTCTTTGCCGAGACCTCACCCCCAAGGGGAGTTGATTTAGGTGTTGCGCTTCATTCCATTTACACCGATAGTCAGGAGTCTATCGAGTGGGTAAGGGACTTTGCAGGGGAGGCTGGATTGAAGATTCACATTCACCTCTCTGAAACCCGGAAGGAAGTCGAGGACTGTATCCGAAATCATGAGGGTCGAACTCCTGTTGAGTATCTTAAGGATCTTGGACTACTGAGCGATCGGGTAATGGCCGCCCATACAATTCACTTAAGCGATAATGATATTGACATTCTTTCCGGATTCGGAGTTACGGTTATTCATAATCCAGTGTCGAATATGAAACTCGGATCCGGTACCTTTCCCTACCAGAAGCTGAAAAACAAGAACGTTCGAATACTCCTCGGAACTGATGGCGCGTGTTCCAACAATAATCTGGATATGCTGGAAGAAGCAAAAATAGCAGCCTTGCTTCAAAAGGTTAAAACTGAAGACGCAACCGTGATGCCGGCTGAGGAAATCCTGGATATTGCCAGCACCGCAGGAGCGGATTACTTCGCCACCGGTGGTGGAAAAATCGAAATCGGAAAGGAAGCTGATATCATGTTGATTGACATCGGCAATCCGGAGATGACTCCGCTCTGGAATCTCAGCTCCTCACTGGTCTATTCGGCAAGCTCAGGCAGTGTTAGAGCACTGATATCAGCGGGGCGCATCCTGATGGAAGATGGCGTTGTCCCGGGATATGAGGAGGTGCGCGGCAAGGCCCTGGAATGCCAACGCCGCCTACTTAGAATTTGCGGTGAGCAGGAAAACCCGGACAGCTGATGGCTAATACCCACCCTGTCAATGGCAATGAAGAAGTTCTGTCCGTCTACTGGGAGAACGAATCCCTCTACTTCCTAGATCAAAACCTGCTCCCCGCGGATGTGGTGCGGGAAGAACAAACTTCCGCTGAGCAGGTATGGAATTCCATCAAGCAACTCAAGGTTCGCGGCGCTCCGGCACTCGGTATTGCCGGGGCCTATGGCTTGTATATTGGCATTCGAGACCATGTGGATCTTCCCATCAAGAACTTCATGGAGAATCTTCGAGAGCTGGCTGCCTATCTGAACAGCTCTCGCCCTACGGCCGTAAACCTATCCTGGGGTCTGAAGCGAATGATTTCAACTGCCGAATTTGCGGTTGCGGCAGGTTTGAATACGGCGCAGGTAATCAAAAAACTGAAAAAGGAAGCTGAGTCCATTCATCAAGAGGACCAGACTCTCTGCAGGGCAATCGGAGAGGTCGGGCGCCCCTTAATAAGCAGCGGCATGGGAGTTCAGACCCATTGCAACGCCGGCGGATTGGCCACTTCTGTCCTTGGCACCGCAACAGCGCCCATGTATCTGGCTCACCGGCAGGGTGTTTCATTCAGGGTTTATGTCGGTGAAACCCGCCCTCTTCTGCAGGGCGCCCGGTTAACTAGCTGGGAGCTTCTCCGGGCCGGAATCAATGTAACCTTGATCTGTGACAGCATGGCCGCGGGCCTGATGGCCTCAGGCAGGGTGAATTTGGTAATTGTCGGCGCGGATAGGGTGGCCGCAAATGGAGATGCAGCGAATAAGATAGGCACATACGGTTTGGCCATACTTGCCAGACATTTTGACATTCCGTTTTATGTCGCATGTCCCTCATCAACTATCGATTTCGACACAGCGACTGGAGATGCAATACCAATAGAAGAACGCGACCCCGGGGAAGTGAGGCATTTTGGAGGACGTCAGACTGGTCCCGATAACGTCAATGTCTGGAATCCGGCATTCGACGTTACACCGGCCGAATATATCACTGGGATAATCACCGAAAAGAGCATCCTGTCGGCTCCTTATGACGAGAATTTGAAAAATTTGAAGAGTTCTGCTAACCCGTTATAGAAGCTGCTCTCCTAATCACTCGTCGATATATCGAGACAATCAAATTGCTTCCCAGATAGGTGGCAACGAAAAGAATTGGATACTTTGCCACACCAGGCAGATCCACTTTCAGCAGCATCGTGCCGAAGAGCCCGATCAGGATGGTATGGAGGATGTACACCCCGAAGGAATTTCTGTTCAGTTCATTCCAGATTCTACCGCTTCGATCGACAAAACGCCTGAATGTCTCAATCATCGCGTAGGCCATAGCGGCGAGGGCTGTGTAAAAGGACAGCCACCACCAGCACCTGTACATGGGCGTGATTTCGAACCCTTCCGGGAAAATGAACGGCCAGATCCGGATAATGATATGACCGGCGACTGGAATCCACGCGATCGCGTTGACAACATTGAGCAATGCTTTTTTTCTCGGTTTCTCGGCAAACACATTCCTCCGGAAGGCTAGAACACCAAGCAAAAAAGCCAGGAAGTAGAGCAGCAGCCTTTCATTCTCGAAATCGAGCACCGGCGTCAGAGTCCAGCTGCGGAATCCGAGGATTCCTCCAATTGCGAAGCTGTAGGCAAATCCCACGACTGTGGTGATAAACAGCGCCTGGGTCATGGACAAATTGGTCAGCCGAATTCTTGCTCGGGTTATCAGCAAGTAGATGACGTTGAATACAAACAGCACAGGTAGGAACCACAGCCAGCTCTGGCTTCTCGGATTGGTGAAGTGGAGATAGTTACTCCAATGCTCCCACGGCAGCCCGCGGGAAAAAAGGAAGATGATGTTGTAAAGGGGAATCAAAGTCAGCACCGCAATTAGCCAGGGCAGTAATAAGCGCTGAGCCTTTCCTTTTAGGAAAGACCAGCTACCCTTCCGATCCAACGACGCCGGAGTCAGATAGCCTGAAATGAAAAACATGATGGGCATGATGAATATGTCGAAGACAATGCCGACGATACCCACCCAGGTGATTATATTCGGATCGTCGACGATCCAGAACTTTGCCCACAGACCTGCTGCCTCGTACACGCCGCCGACATGGTAGAGGGTAACGAGGAGAATGATGCAGGTGCGAAGGTTGTCCAGCCAGTACATTCGTTTATCCTGTGCCATAACTCTCTCCTTCAGAGTAACGTATGATGACTCTGTATTAGGAAGCACCAGCGAAACGATGCCTGCCCCCATGGACGGCAAGGTTATCTTGATTCTTGTAGCTTTGCAATCAACTGAAATCTTCTGAGATCCCAGTTTTTGAACCTGGGCTTTGACTCCGATGTGATATCGGTTATTCACCCAATCTCACTTCTCGGCACACCCGCTCGTCGGTGCCATATCTCAAGATATCGACTTGCCAGGAATTTGATGCTATCTCGCAGGGCAGAACACTAAGAGTTTGCTGGCCCCATTCTTTGGGGAAAGGTCAAATATTCGAGCCATTTCGAGACATCTCACTATCGAAGATCTGAAAATTTACACAAATTTATTTATAACCTCTTGTAATTCTTAGCTATTCTGCTAGAATAAGTATCTTGGAGTTTTTGTATTGCTTGGCCCGTCCCTAAGAAAAAAGTATACTCCTTAAAGGGGGACGGGCCTTTTTCTATCCACTCTGCAAAGTGGGGTCTAATTCAATCTCTGCTGCGCGGTCTTCAAATTCTCTGCCGTGGTTTTGGAGGTATATCTATGCCTTCTGGTAGTTCCATTCTTCACTTCTCACCTCAAACAGGTCCGTTCCCTCATAAATTGACTCCAGTGCCAACCTAACAAAGAGGCAGCATAGGTTTTTCTCTCCCCTTAAGTACTTTCTTTTTATTCCAACGTCACATTTTTTGGGGAAAGGTCAAATACTTGAGCCATTTCGAGACATCTCACTATTAAAAATCTGAAAATTTACATGAATCTATTTATAACCTCTTGTAATTCTTAGCTGTTCTGCTAGAATAAGCACCTTGGTTTTTTTGTTTTACTTGGCCCGTCCCTAATAAAAAAGTATACTCCTTAAAGGGGGGACGGGCCTTCTTCTATCCACTCTGCAAAGTGGGGTCTAATTCAATCTCTGCTGCGCGGTTCTCAAATTCTCCGCCGTGGTTTTCGGAAGTATATCTGTGCCTTCCGGCAGTTCCATTCTTCACTTCTCATCTCAAGAAGAAGGTTAAGGATTCGCTTTGCATTCAATCCAATCTGGAGGAAATCCAGGAAAGGAGTTGGGTATTGCCGATGCAGACTCACTGAGCCACGCGAAATTACTCAAGCGTGTGACGATGCTATCAAGGAATCGATTCTATCCGATAAGGCAGCAGTTTTCTATGGAACTACTTGCTCAGATGCTTAAGGAGTGTTAATCAGCATATACACAAGCACTTAGGAGTATTGAAGCTCCGGAAAAAACGCCCTACCTGACACGAATTAATAAACAGAAGAAAACACGAAAAAACAGGAGGATTCTCATGGCAGTAAAAATTTTCACAATTGCAACATTTTTTGATTCTCTGTTTTTCTTTCTTCAGTTGTGAGCAAAGCGAGGAAGTAATAAGAATAATGGAGGAACAAAAGCAAATTGACGAAGAATTCAACGAATTAATGTATGAATTCGATCTGATCATGGAAGAATCATCACAACTAGATCAAGAAACAATGACGATGGAAAGAATGATAGAACTAAACGATGAAATGGACAGACTAAACGATGAGCTGGAACAATTAAATGAAAAAGCAGAGAACTTAAACGAAAGGAAATATTTTAAGTTGCCCACAATCGAGGCTCCGGACTGAGCGGTCCTCCCCCTCCCATCTGGACGGCTTGAAATGCCTATCTGCCAAGTAATGAATGATTCTTTCAAAGTCGCCAGATGGAGCACGAAAATTTGTGTAAAAGCAGTCTTCGCGGCCCAGCGCATCGCCGGCAAGCTGGCATCCTTGGGCTCTTATGTTTTGTCTATGCCCATGCAGCGACCTTCTCCTTATTCAGTATTTTCGACTGGATAGTATCAATGAACATACGACACTGTTCGCTCATGAGTCCGTTAAAATCAGGAGATTCATTGTCAGGGATTTTCAGGAAAAGGACATGAAACGGGATTTTTTGCCCCTGCTGGTGAATAACATCAGAAATTAGCCCCCGCGTTTCATCCAGATGAGCAGTCCATTTCTCTTCAGATATCGGGTAAACAAAGCCACACCCCTCTATAGACGCTCCATTCCCACACTGCCCTATGTATGTGTGTAGCTGGAAAAGATCCTCACGCTTGACCCCGGATTCTAGGTTATAGGCTTTATACTTCACATCAAAGATGTACAGGCCGCCATCACTCTCAAAAACAAGGTCCGGTTTAAGTTCGCGCATGCCTCTGTCAAGACCACCTGTCGGTATTTTATAGCGTTGCTCGGACTTGCTTAGCAGCCGGATTCCATCTCGTTTGATGAGTTTCCGGATGAAATATTCGAAAAGCATCGATATATCGAAAAAGAAGGCACTCGAATCATGCTGGGAATCAAAATCAGAACCGTGCTGTCTGATGACTTGCTTCGACAGATCTATCAGCACGTTATAGTCGTTGTAGAAGGGATTGGTGAAATACGGTGTTTTCAAAATTTCCTGACGGGATCTTTTCACACCCTGATTAGCGGTAAGAAACGCATTGTAGACATTCCTTGTACGCTTGCAAAAAGAGTAGCTCTTAACCGTCTCATAGGCTTTGATGAAAAGTGAGGTCGCGGGGCTGTCGTAGCTGTGTTCACGGTAGGAGCACAGATATTTGCCGGAGGTTTTGTTTCGGAAGTAGTCAACCGCATCGATTGTTCCGCGAACGCGGGAAATCCGATCATTCTTTGTAATGTAGGTTTTGGGAAGCCCCAGCCGGTAAGCTCTTTTGAATTTGATATTCCAAAGATATGCGAGGAGCCACTCATATCCATCACCGTGGCTTTCTCCGCCAATGTTTTTCAGTTCGAGAAACCCGTCGGCATCGGCAATGATGTACCGAAGGAAAGCATCACCAAACCGGGAGCTGATCCTCAGGGAATAATCGCCACGTTTGACAAACCCAATCAGATTGCCTGTGTTGAGTTTGAAGTTTCTGGCATCCGTACCGGTTACATCGATAAAGCCGTCGTCGGTATTGTGTTCGTAATCTTCATCATTGAAGAGGATGAGGGCATCAGCCCATTTCTTAGTGTTGTCATTTTTGGGCTTTGAGCTTATTGCCAGCGTTTCTTCGACATCACGAGAAACCGAATTCAAAAAACGCCAAATAGCAGACTCGTCGTTATGAGGCTTGGTCCTCTGGCCTTTTGATTTGGCGTTGAGGGTAATCGGTTCACGCAAACGCCACCCATTGGTCAAGGTACCTTGATTGATCGAGTAAGACTGGTTATCGACCAGAGTCCCGTCCTTTATGATATCGAACAGCCACTCTTTACGATTTCGAACAGTCACACGTTTTGAACCCCGAATGCCTTTTCGAAAGAACCGATGTCCTTGCCGGTACCGCGTAGGTATTCCTGCAGCAAAGGCTTGATGCAATCATCCCAGACACGCTCTCTTACTTCCTTATGCGTAAGGCTGGCGGCATATTTCAAGTTCATCAAATAGGCATGACCGATTTGATAATCATCGCCCAACAAAGGCTCATTGGCTATCTGGGTGTTCAGCCGTTCAAGGTCATCCGCCAGATCTACCCAGGTTTTGTAGGACTGGTTCAGATGATATCTCAACAGCCTTATATCCGGCTTTACTTCTTCCCAGAGGAATCTGCGTCGGAGAGCGAAATCAAAACTTCCCACGCTTCGGTCAATCGTGTTCATCGTTCCGATCAGATAGATGTTTGACGGTATGAAGAACCGGTACCCTTGATTGGTCTGAAGCATGCCAGTGTGTTTGTTATTCAGATTGGCATATTGGGTTTTGACGCTGCCTTCTTCAATGCCTCGATATTCAAGGCAATACATCAGTTCACCAAAAACCCGAGACAGCTCAGCCCGGTTCACTTCATCGATTATAAAGAAGAATGGCGGCACAGCATCAGATACCAGCTTGGATGCGTCTGAGATTTCGAAAATGCACTGCCAATGGTCACCTGTTAATTTTTCTTGATGGGGGCGGAGCTTACCGATCGTGATTGATTCCCAGCCCCGGAGACCAAGGCGGTGAACATCAATTTCCCACTTTCCGGCGTTTCGGCAAAACTCCTTGAAAACACCATTCTGCAATGTTAGCTGCGCGGTTCCATTGCCAGCCAGAACGGGGCGTAAGCCTTCCATGAAGTCTTCATAGCTGTAAGAAGGATGAAATTGAACCAGCTCAATCTGGCTTTCATGTGTAAGACTACTGTTCGGGGCAAACTCCTCTTTCCAGATGTCAAAAAGCAGCTCGGTTTGCCGGCGAGCCTGATATGTTTTCCCGGTTCCGGGAGCGCCGTATTTAACAATCTGTTTTTTCAGGCTGAATGGATTGGACAGATGCTTGTAGAGCATCCAAATAAACTGGCTCAGATAAAACTCATCCGTTTTTTTGTCCCGCCGCTCATTGCTGAATTTTTTTTTGATAAAATCCAGAAGGAACGTGTTTTTTGAATACCAGTCTTGATTCTTTTTCGCCGGATATGCGGGTATAATTCCTTCACTTATAAGCCAGCTAAAGACCTGATCAAACTTACCGGAATCAACAGTTGTTGAAACTTCGAGTGTGCAGGCTGCTGCCACACGATTGACAAGAACCGGATTATTGCCTTCGCCTTGGGCAAACCACGCTGCTTCAAATTTCCCGAAGTGAACTTTGTCGGGAGTCCGGATGAATTGTTCTAACGCGGACATGAATCCCTTGTTTTCGATGAATGACTGGAAGTTGTTATAACTCAAAACAGACTGGCCGCGAGAAGCGATTCCGTTACTTTTTTCATAGAGGAGCCGCTTCAAAAAAACCTCATCATTTTGAGACAAACCCACTCCTGATTTGATGCGTTTACGGATTTGCTCAACCTCACCATAGAACCAACGATAGGCATCATGCCAGCCTTTGACTTCGTCTTCGTGTTTCCGGTTTTCAATCAGGTGTTTGTAAAGATTTTTCAGTCCGATTTTCATTTCAGTTGTCCCCCATGCGACCATAATATAATCAAATCTTGTTTGTAAAGGTTTTTCAGTCCGATTTTCATTTCAGTTGTCCCCCATGCGACCATAATATAATCAAATCTTGTTTGTAAAGGTTTTTCAGTCCGATTTTCATTTCAGCCCCTTGTTTTCGAAATCGTTCTCTTTTTCAGCGATCGGCAGTTCCTCCAGCTCGAAGCAGCCGCTGAAATCTATCCCAAGATACTATTGCTTGCAGAATGTGTGCTGACACTTACCCGAGCCTAAAAAGCTCGAACCGTAATTCGATTCAAGCGAGTAGCAAAACCTATTGGGTCCTTAAGTGCTACTCCCTCTACCAGCAAGGCCTGCTCATATAGAAGATTTGCCACATCATTAACCAAAGTTGCGTCGGCGGCATCAGCTAGCCCCTTGACCACCGGATGATCAGGGTTTATTTCGAGTATAAAGGTGGCCTCGGGAATATCTTTCTGGCCCATCGCCTGCAGCATCTGCCGCAACTGTGCCGATGGATCGCCTTCGTCTGAAACCAGACAGCTCGGCGCATCGGTTAGGCGGGTTGAAGTGACGACTTTCTTGACTGATTCACCTAGGGCCTTCTTGATCTTCTTAAGCGCGGGCTCAGCGGTTTTTTCCTTCTTCTTGTTATCATCAGTTTTCAAATCGTCAAGTGCTCCGGAGCGGTTTATGGCCCTCATTTCCAATTCTTCATATGGGCCAATTATCGGAGTTACGATTTCATCAATCTCATCCGACATAATAAGAACCTCAAAACCCTTCTCCTTATATGCCCCCAAGAGGGGGGATTTTCGAAGCGCCTCTTCGTTCTCCCCTGCCAGGTAATAGATGATTTTCTGATTCTCAGGCATTCTGTTTTTGTAGGCATTTAGACTTGTCCACCCCTCAACCGCGGTAGATTTATACCTGACGAGTTCAAGAAGTTTGTCCTTGTGGGTCCAATCCGAGTAAAGCCCCTCTTTAAGGGGACGATTATACTGTTCGACGAATTCGGCATATTTCTTTTCATCCTCGGAAAGCCTTTTGAATTCATCCAGTAGTTTTTTCACCGAGGCCTCTCGGATATTCACCAGAACCTTGTTCTTCTGAAGTGTTTCCCTGCTAATATTCAACGGAAGATCCTCGGAATCAATCACACCACGCACGAATCTCAGATATACAGGAAGAAGCTCTTTATTGTCATCGGTAATGAAGACTCGTTTCACATATAGTTTCACACCTGGCTTATAATCTGCCTGAAACATATCCGCCGGAGCCTTTTTCGGTATGAAGAACAGTGTTGTATATTCCAGAGTTCCCTCTGCCTGTACGTGAACGCGAAGCAGGGGATTGTCCGAGTCGTGTGAAAGAGTTCTGTAGAATTCATTGTAGTCCTCATTCTTTATTTCTGACTTCGGTCTCTTCCACAGCGCGCTTGCTGAATTAACACGCTCGTTCTTTTTCTCATCCTCCTTCCTCTTGTCAACCTTTTCTGTCCAATGGAGGTGAATCGGGAAGGCAATATGATCCGAATATTTTTTTATGACCGACCTTACCTTCCACTGCGAATCAAACTCCTTGCCTGCTTCATTGAGGTTCAGTATTACCCTGGTGCCCTGAGTTTTCTTCTCGGTTTCCTCAACGGTAAACCCGGATTTTCCATCGCTTATCCACTTCCACGCCCTGTTTTCACCGGCCTTCATGGAGATTACTTCAACAGAATTTGACACCATAAAACAAGAATAAAAACCGACACCAAACTGGCCAATCAGACTTGAATCCTTTTTCGCGTCTCCGGTTAACTTTTCCAAAAAATTCCTGGTGCCGGAACGAGCAATGGTACCTAGCGAATCTGTTAGATCTGACTCGTTCATACCAATTCCATTGTCTTCGATAACAAGGGTATTCTCTTTCTCATTGATCCTGATATCGATTCGCGGCTTGAAAACCAAACTTTTCAGTGTATCATCGGTCAATGTTAGATACTTGAGCTTATCAAGCGCATCGGAGGAATTTGAGATTAATTCCCTAAGAAAGATTTCGTTATGGGAATAAAGAGAGTGTATTAGCAGATTAAGAAGCTGACTAACCTCTGTTTTAAATTTCTTCATGTGGGTTCCTTAGCTAATTATTCGCCTGATAAAATACTAAGCAACCCTCGCCATAGGCAAGTAATAGCTTAGACAGCCTCCATCTTTGGAAGACGAACCGCAGCTGCTTGGAGAATACCCCTTGCTGACCTGCGGGAATGCGGTAATGATAAATAACATGAAACAGTCGTATTCAAATAGTCAACTCAATGGTAAGAACTAATGCTGTTTGGTCAATTTCCTTCCTTCTAATACTGCTAATTCTGTCCGCGTATTTCTCATCAGTGGAAACAGCTTTCACCTCGCTTACCCCGGGGCAGATTAATTCCCTGGCAAAGAATCACGGCAAACGCGGCCGCTTGGTGAAAAAACTCACCGAGCGGCACGACATTCTATTAGCTACGCTTCTGATTGGAAATAATCTGGCTAACCTAGGTGCATCCGCCCTGACAACCGCAATGACGATTAAACTCTTTGGCAATATTTATGTGGCTCTAGCCACGGGATTGCTAACCCTGGTTGTCCTGATCTTCTGTGAAGCTTCACCGAAGCAAATTGCATTGGTAGCTAATGAGACTCTCTGTCTGGTAAGTGCACGCTTGATAATTCTGCTTTCGACAACTCTAAGGCCCTTAATATGGATAGTATCCTCCGTGAGCCGAAGTATAACCCTTCTGATTGTGGGTAGTGAGCGGAGGAAGCTTACGCTTGATCAACTCCTGCACCATGTCAAAGAGGCAGAAGGCCAGGGGATAGTGGAGTCCTATGAAGAGGAAATGGTACGGAACGTTTTTCGCATCAATGATACGCCCGTCAAGGCCATTATGACGCACAGGACTAAGCTGCTTACGGTAGATGGAAGCACAACCGTTCAAGATGCGGCCAATCTTTTTGTCGATTCGAGGCACACAAGGATACCTGTGCTGAGCAGTAACTCGGAGCATATACTGGGGGTTGTCACCCTATTCGATTTGGTTAGGGCTCTGAGAAAGCAGCCCCGTACCCTGCTCAAAACGATTTGCAAATCACCCTATTTGGTTCCCGGGACTATGAAGGCTCACGAGCTATACTTCCGTCTGAAGTCCGAACCAATTCAAATGGCAATAGTGCTTGACGAATACGGCGGACTTGACGGCATTGTAACTCGAGAGGATGTTATCGAGGAAATATTCGGAAAATTCCTTGATGAGAAAGCAAAGCCCAACGTCGATGCAATCAGGGAACAATCAGATGGCACCTGGATTATCCAGGGAGATGCGGATTTCTACGACCTGAACGATAAAATCGGACTGGAGCTAAAGCATGATAGTCGAACTCATACCATCGGGGGTTACATTCTGGAAAAGAGTGGGCGCATACCCGCGCAGAACGCTGTAATCGAGCTTGAAGAGGGGAAATACACTGTTCTGGAAATCCGAAATAAGAGGATAGTTTCGGTCCGGTTCAAGCCATCGAGTAATTCCGAAGATTAGAATCATGCGCTGTCATTCGACAGAGAATCCGTATGCGCCTTAAATCCGGCACCCGTTGCCTTCCATCTGGCAGAACGGTATCTTATTCGCAATGGTACAGACTCCCCTAACACTCGCCCATCAGAAAACCATCAGTGAAAAACTTGATGCCATCGGATTACACCTCTCCGAATTCTCCTATCCAAATCTCTATCTCTTTCGCAGCAAACACGAATACCACACAGTAGAAACCTCCCATGGCTTCTTCATTTCCGGCGTAACCTACGATGGGAAGAGATATCTGATGCCAATGACCAGCCCAATTAAAACCGGCGAAGACTGCTTCAACGAGCTAAAAAAACTGCTCTATACTCGCAACTGGGATTTCTTATTCCCAATTCCCCAGGCATGGCTCGATTGCTTTGACGAAAACGAGTTCGTTATAAGCAAAAGCCCCGACGACTCCGATTACCTGTATTTAACCAACAAATTCAAAACCTACTCAGGTAAGTCAATGCATAGGAAAAAAAATCTGCTCAATCAGTTTACCAGGAACAACGAATCCAGGCTCGTCCTCCTAAACAACGATATGAAGGAGCACGCGAGGGAAGTTCTCGAACAGTGGCAGAAGAATACTCCACGAGAATTCTATCAAAACGATTATGTCCAATGCGCGGAGGCCATAGAAAAATATCGAATCCTCAATTTGACAGTTGCCCTGGCCTACGCCAACGAAAGGCCCATAGGCTTAATCATCGGTGAGCCACTGAACAAGGACACCTTTATAATCCATTTCGCCAAGGGCGATATCAGAGTAAAGGGTGCCTATCAATACCTGTTCAGCCAATTCGCCCGCGACTTCTGTCCGGATTACCAGTACATGAATCTTGAACAAGACCTGGGCAATGCAGGACTCAGGAAAACAAAAATTTCGTATCGCCCCGATCTGATGTGTCACAAATTTCGGGTAAGCACTAGATAATTCTTGGTCATCCATTCACTGACCTAATTACTTAGGATGAACTTGTCCAACTTTTCTCATCACCCAGATGGGAAGTCTGATACTACGAATTTGCCGGATTGCTTGGAAGACGAATCGAGTAGATCGATACTCCGAGTTTCGCGGCCTCATCTTCCACAAGTTCCGGAGTTATCGCTCCGCGAGGCTCATCGTGTCCCGGGGCATCACCCAATTGGATGAGCATTTTTTCCGGAGCAGACCAATTGAATTCGGTTAGCCCGGCATAAATGCCTTCGTTTACGGCCTCCGGCACGTCTCTTCCACCAGACGCGGAAATTCGATTCAACTCTCTCTGGAATTCGTTCAGATTCTGTACAAACGGCGACCTCCGTGTCAAAAACGCCTCCTTGTAATCACGATATTGAACTAATCCGATGCGAAACGATTCAAATCCCTCAGTCTTGTCTCGTAGCAGGGGAACAAGAGCGCTTCTCACATATTCAAGATCATCCTCCATACTATCCGTGGCATCTACCACAATCACAACATCCGTTTCCCCCCCACTCAAGCTGATTAGCTCGGCAATCAGCTCCACCGCCTCTTGAATAGTCTCAACTTCATTTTCATCAGCAGGTTGAGTTTTTGCGACAGCCGGCAATGGAATCTCTTTCATTGATAAGACGAAGGGATTATCCATCCATAGACCATCATAATCGGCAAATGGTCTTTCAAAGGTACGAATATTCAACCAGGTCCCCCTGCCAACCTCTATCTCACCCTGCCTGCTCCACGGATAACCATAGGTAAGTTGATACGGTACATGTATTCTGAACGCGAGGCCCAGTAATTCATTGGATTCCGGGGTTGAATCGACTAGAAAAAAGAGTTCCTCTCCAGGGCTGAGGAATTCTCCGTTCAGTATCCTTCGCTCATCCCCGTTGACAGGGTTGTAGTCTCGCGCTCTAAAGGCAAAGGAATCCGCCCTTTTTTCCGGATCGGCCGAAGACTCTGTTATCAATATCGAACCCAGGCGCTCTTTGGCTTTGATATACAAGTCAAAACCCGCGGCATCTTCGTTTATTTCGAGATATACATCCTCAGGTTGAATCACTAAATCATTGGCAGACACTTCAAAAACCATAAAAAGAATGACAAGCAACAGGATGATGAGGCGGCATGGGATATCCCGTTTGTGTGATCTGCTTCTCATAGATATAGTGTTATTATCGGAATTGCGGAGACTTGTGCCAAGCGAGAACTAAGCCTACAGTTCTTCTTCGGGGTTAAGTGTTTAGTTTTAACTTCTCACTTATATCCTTTAGATTCTGTCGAAGAGCCTCATAGTGTTCATTCTCTTGTATACCAGTTTTCAAGGTTTTGATTTTTTCGTTAAAGGATTCTACTCTCCTGTCATAATCTTCACTTTTTAAGAAGACCTCGAAACCATTTTCAATAACTTCACTTTCATTGAAAACGGTGTTATTTACGAAACCCTCGTCGAAAATCAGAACTTCTCCCAGATCTTTAGTGATATCAACAACCGGAGTACTTTCAGACCCAAAAGGTTTTAAGAACCCAAGATCCACACCATTCGAAAAACTGTGAATAGACTTTGATAATGTCGATTTACCTGTTCCATTCAAGGCATATCTCAGATTCAATTCATCCTCATATAAATCAAAATCGGCTGAGGTTATGTTGTTACAGTTTTTAATCGATACACGAAATTTCTTTCTCTGATCTTGACCCATTTATATTCACCTCATTTACATTTTATACAGTCATTTCCTCTCGGATCTTCTTATAAACCTGTTTCATTAAATATTCAGAAACAACCTTCTTAAAATCCCCATCGTTCAAAAACTTAGAAGTAAGAACCTCATTCTGTTCCATCCGGTCAACAAACAGATCTTCGATTTTCTTGCTAAAGACATAACTGAATCCATCCAAGGTATTCACCTTGGCGGCGTTTCTGACATTTTCATCATTTACGGCATCTTCCCGAACAGAATCAAAGAGCAGTTCATCGGCCTTAGTAAAATTTGTCTTGAATCGATAATTCACAATATCGATAATCTTTGACAGTTCTTCCATCTCAGGTTCAACCTGTCCTCCACCAACATCGGTAGGACCGAACACGGGAGTTTCTTCCTCTGCCATTAACGGGATGGAACCTTCGGAGATTTTCTGTAATCGGTAATATTGAAGTTCCACATCATCATCAAGATCAAGTGATTTACTCTTATCTCTCCGGGGCAACTTGGTATGAAGGAACTTCAGGTAGGTATACAGTTTTTCAAGGTCTGTATCAGAGAATGGGATAATCTGAGAGAGGAAGGAATAAAGATTCCTGAATGCCACAAGAGTAGAACGAAAATCCTCTTTCTCGGGATCTTCCAGTTCAACAAAACGGGTAACACCTTTATCCAGAATACTGTTCATCCGGGAGTGATCTTTCGGATTCAATCTCTTTTTTGACGAGAAGAAGAATCTACAGAACTCATTAACTTCTTCCTCGAAGTAGACATTGAATCCTTTGAGTTTGTTTTGAAGTTCATACAGTTGTTTGTATTCAGACCTTTCCCCGACAATCGTCTTCTCATAATACGGTTGAAAGGCATTCTGAATTTCTTCCGGTTCATTAACAAAATCCAGAACGAAGGTATCGTTCTTCCCTCTGGTAGTTCGATTCAAACGGGAAAGAGTCTGAATGGCCTGAATACCTCCAAGACTTCTATCAACATACATACTATGAAGGAGTGGTTGATCGAATCCGGTTTGATATTTATTCGCCACGATAAGGAATGAGAAATCATCTGCTCCAAACTTCTCTGGGAGTTCTTTTTCCTTGATGCCATCGTTCATTCCCACTTCGGTATAATGAACTCCACCATCATCGACAGTCCCTGAAAACGCCACGAGAGTTCCAATATCGTTATAGTTTTTCTCTTTCAGATACTTGTCGATAGATTGCTTATATCGGACGGCATGGAGACGACTTCGAGTAACAACCATCCCCTTGGCCTTTCCTTCCAGTTTGTGTTTTGTATGGGTTCGGAAGTGTTCTACTATAACTTCGACTTTCTGGGAAATATTATGGGGGTGGAGACTCATGAACCGAGCCAAGGCGAGTCTGGCCTTCTTCTTGTCTACCCTAGGATCGTTTTTAATACTCTTAATCAGTTTGTAATAGGTTTTATAGGTGATGTAGTTTTCCAGAACATCAAGAATGAATCCTTCCTCGATGGCCTGTTTCATACTATACAAGTGGAACGGTTCCGGTTTCCCATCTACACCTTCCCGTCCGAACACTTCCAGGGTTTTATACTTGGGAGTGGCCGTAAAGGCGAAGAAGGAGATATTCTTCTGTGGTCCCCGTTTATTGATCTCTCGAAGGATTTCTTCTTCTGAACTCTCATATTCATAGGTTTCCTCTTCAACCTGATCTCCAAGAACTCCCTTCATCTCACTAGCCGTTTGACCTCCCATAGAGGAATGGGCCTCATCGACAATAACTGCATAGGTTCTGTCTTTCAGATATCCAACCTTCTCAATAACGAAGGGGAACTTCTGTAGGGTGGTAATAATAATTGGAGTCCCGGAAGTAAGAGAACCGGCTAACTGTGAAGAGTCCTGATCGATCTTCCTTACAACTCCGTCCTTGTGTTCGAACTGGTAGATTGTATTCTGTAACTGTTGATCAAGAATCCGTCTATCCGTAACAACAATAACTGAATTGAAAACCTTCTTATCATCTTTATCATGAAGAGAGGCGAGACGATGGGCCATCCACGCGATTGAGTTTGACTTTCCCGATCCTGCCGAGTGTTGGATTAGATAGTTGATCCCCGGCCCTTCATCTCTGGAAGTGGAAATCAGTTTTCTCACAACATCGAGTTGATGATACCTTGGGAAGATCATCGTCTCTGTTTTTACCTTCTTTGTACCCTTCTTCTTTTCTTCTATCTGTAAATGGAGAAACCGGGAAATGATTTCCAGTAACGAATCACTCTGTAAAACCTCTTCCCACAGGTAGGAAGTTTTATATCCATTAGGGTTTTCAGGATTCCCTTTCCCGTTATTGTTTCCCTTATTGAAAGGAAGGAAGTGAGTACCCTTCTTGTTCAGTCTGGTGGTCATGAACACTTCATCCGTATCCACGGCAAAGTTGACAAGGGACCGTTTTTTGAACTGGAAGATTGTATCTTGAGGATCACGGTCAGTCATGTACTGATGTTTCGCGTGGGAGACATTCTGACCTGTCATCTGGTTCTTCAGTTCCATGGTTACAACAGGGATTCCGTTTACAGTGAGAACCACATCAATACTGTTGCTATGGATTTCTGAATATCGAACCTGTCGGACTATCGTAAGTTTGTTACTTCCGTACAATCTCTGGGTATCTGGATTCATTCCCGTAACAGGTTTGAAAAATGCCCCTTTAATTGTTTTTCCGTAGCATTTGAATCCATGACGAAGAACATTGAGACAACCCTCCTGATCAGAGTCCAATGCCCGAGTGAGATCGGTTATGAGAACGGAAGGTGTTTTATCCTTGTGGATCTTCTTAAGATACTCCCATTCTTTAGGTTGGGATTCCTTTACGAAATCACTGAAGATTTCCGTATCAATGCAAAGTTTCCGGTCAAACTGAGTATGGTCTCGTTTGATGTACTTATCGTGTTCTGAAAGATAAATCTCTATGGCCGATTCAAAGGTGGCCTCATCGTAATTACTCATTTTGAAACCTCGTATTTACTAATATCGATTTGACCCGAAACGGCATGGGTGATTAGGGAGGAACGGTATTCCTTGAGTAGGTTGATTGAACTGTTGACTAGTCTAGTTACAGTTTGAACTCGTTCCTCTTCCACGAGGATATGTTCAAGGACTTTCTCCATCTCACTAGGTGGTGGGAGTGGGACTTGTATGTTCCCAAGGTTTTCCATCGAAATATTAGGTTGGGCAGATTGAACTTTGTTAAGGTCGATTACGACTTTGACAAAAGAAGACTGTAGAATCTTGAGTACATATGGACTCTGATTTGATTCTCTCAATCGGACAATACTAACATTCTGATTTGTGTTAGAAGGAACGAAACTAGAATTAACAATGGAGACTTTTCCAATTGTAGCACCAGCGATGACAAACAACAGATCATTTTCTAGGATTCTTGATCTTTGTAGTAGTCGATCTGTTTCTCTGTCGATATAGAATACTGGGTTTTCAGAAATCGAGCCATCTTCGGTTATGTTCTCGGCTTTTAGAAACCGAACATCCCCTTTATCCAGTAACTCAGACCCAATGGTTGAAGGAGTAGTGCCCTTTGTAATTCTACGTGTGAGAGTTTTTAGTTTCCTTACTTCCCAATGTTCAGGAACCTCCCCGATCCACTCCACACCGGAATTTTTCATCTTCACATTAGGATTCAATCCCTTGGTTACAGACTGTGTGATAATCGACTGTCGTTTCTCCTGTAACAATTCAATCTGTGTTTGTTTCTTAGAGATGAGGGTATCGATTCGGGTTGTTTCTTTATCAAGGAAGTCGGCAATTTGTTTTTGGATTTCGATTTTTGGAACAGGGAAACGGAAACCTTCAAATACATTCTGGTATAAATGAGAGATTGTAGTTCCAATTTTTGTCAGTGTAATAAAATTATCAAAAACCTGTGACTGGATTATCCAATATAAAAAACGAGTCATGTAAATGTCCTTTTCAGGACGTATCACAAACAACCCACTATTCAGAGTTGCCTTTCCATTCAATCCAACAACAATTCCACATTTCCCGATTGTACCATCCTTTGTTAATAGGAGGTCCGATTCCTTAAGTTGTATATAAGGATCTTGATCGCATCTCTCTTCTGAAACATGATAACATGAGGGCCAGTCAACAATGCCATCTTTCAGATCTGTACCAGTAACACAATACGGACCTTCATCTATGAATTCTTCAGTGTTAAGTCCATGCCAACCTATTCGACCTTTGACATAGGTAGTATGACTTATCTTCAAGATTTCCCAATCTGATGGGATTTTTCCTATCCACTGATATCTTGTTGAACCTGTCATTTAGAAACCCCATTTAATAGGAGATCAATATCTAATTCTATGGATTTGAGTTCATCCTGAATCTCATCCAATCTCCTCGGAGGTTTGTACACATAAAAATACCGATTGAAAGAAATCTCATATCCAATTTTGGTTTTACTCTTATCCACCCAAGAATCCGGGACATAGGGAAGAACTTCCCGTTTCATGTATTCATCAATATCCTCTTTCAGAGGAACATTCTCATTATCCCTTAACTCAGAATCCGGTTCGGGAAACCCTTTCTTGTTCGTCACTACATCGGCATTTTCATCCCTTTCAGATAGGGATGAGACAATCGACTTCTTCAAAGAAGTAGAGAGTTTTATTCCTCTATTCTTGAATACTGAATCAAAATCCTTCATAAAGGAATCCTGATTTGTGTACTTCCCTGTAATTTGGGAAAGGGTGGAAAGAATCCTTTCCTGTTCCTTCTTCCCTTCTTCAATCTCCTTATCAATAACGGACTTATCTTTCCGTTTCTTACTCTCGGCTAGAGACTTGAAAGGTTTTGAATCTTTTACTCTCTCCAATCGTTCTTTATTAACTTCAAAGCTGAGTTTCAAGGGACGTTCTACGGTAATCCGGTTGTACCCGAAATCACTGTTATCGAGGATCTTACAGTGTTCAGACTCCCTGAACTCGGCATACAGTCTAACCAGATCTTCACGATGAGTATCACTTATCTCATTCCGTTTATTACCCAGACTCTTTCTCATCTTGGAGAAGTGGGAAGATCCATCAATTAACTGAACCTTTCCTTTCCTCTCGGAACTCTTTCTGTTCGTGGCTATCCATACATAAGTTGAGATTCCCGTATTGTAGAAGAGTTGATCCGGTAAGGCAATGATTGTCTCCAACCAGTCATTCTCAATAATCCATCTTCTGATTTCCGATTCGCCGGATCCTGCCGATCCTGTAAACAGGGGGGATCCATTGAAGACGATACCTATACGGGTTCCCCCATCTTCCGGTTTCTTCATCTTGGAAATCATGTGCTGGAAGAAGAGAAAAGATCCATCATTGATCCTCGGGAGTCCTGCCCCGAATCTTCCACCATATCCTTGTTCTTCATGTTCTTTTTTAATGAAATCAGATTCCGGTTTCCATTCCACTCCAAAGGGAGGATTAGCCAACATATAATCGAACTTTTCATCTGGAAATTTGTCCTCAGTAAAACTATCCCCCAGGAAAATGTGTTCAATGTTATTTCCCTTTATTAACATATCCGAACCGGAAATGGCGTAGGACTGATCATTGTAGTCCTGACCAAACACTTCCAAATGGGCATCGGGGTTACGTTCTTTCAGGTATTCTTCAGATACGGATAACATACCCCCCGTACCCACGGCAGGGTCGTAGATTGTTTTTACGATTCCCTTGGAAGTTAGAATCTCACTATCCGGCTCAAACAGAATATCAACCATCAGCCTGATGACTTCTCTCGGAGTAAAGTGGTCCCCGGCCTCTTCGTTACTGGCCTCATTGAACCGTCTGATCAAGTCTTCGAAGATATATCCCATCTCGATATTGGATACAGTCTTAGGATGAAGATCTATTTCAGAGAATTTGGAGATAACGAGGTAGAGACGATTAGCCTTCTCGAGTTTGGGAATCTGGTCCTCAAACTTAAAGGACTCAAGGATTGATCCAGCCTTGGAACTAAACCCTTTGATGAAGTTCACAAGGTTACTGGAGATCCCATCCGGGTCACCTTTGAGTCTCTGAAAGTCGAATCTGGAAGTGTTGTAGAAAGGTACTCCGGTGATCCTTTGAAGTTTGGCATCAATGGTTCCAGATCCAGAATCCTTGATATTGTCATACTCTTCAAGAACTTGTTGTTTGGTTGATTTCAGTACACAGTCCAGTCGCCGTAAAACGACGAGGGGTAACATCACATCTTTGTATTGATTGGGTCTGTATGGACCACGGAGTAGATCTGCCACTCCCCATATGAAGTTCGATTTCTCTGTAAAGTTGATTTTGGTCACACAACCCCTCCCTAATCTTCCTTATCTTCATTCTTTTCTGATAGCCATGAATCGATGGCCGGTTTATAGAACCTCCAAGTCTTTCCGATCTTTTGTCCGGGAATCTTTCCTTCTCGGACTAACTTGTAAAGACTCGACTCGGCAATTCTCAGATACTTGGACAGTTCTTTGATTGCGAAGACTTGGTCGGATTGTTCAGACATAAGCAAAGTATGGATCTCAGCATAATAATTGTCAAATACAATTAAAAACTGTCAATATAGATTTGTATGGGGTCCGGGACCCGAGGGGTACAGGTGGGAACGATTCCCCCTTAAATCGGGACAGATCGGGGATTTTGTGGGAATTATTGTTTCTTCCTCGTTACCCAAATCAGTTTCGGATAATAATCTACACCTCGGGGAGAAACGATTCCTTATCATTCAGATAGTTAGAAATCTCTTTATCTGAGAATCCATCATCATGAAGTTTCATATTAACCTGTGACGGAAGTCACGGTCATCAGAAATGAGATTAAGTGAAAGGACTTCAGTAGTCAGAAGGATATCGAATTTCACAATGATATCCTTCCAGGAATATGCTATAGGAAAACTATTCCACCGTAACACTTTTTGCAAGGTTCCTAGGCTGATCAACATCGCATTTAAGTTCCAATGCACAGTAATAGGCAAATAACTGAAGGGGGATAACCATTAGGAATGGGTAGAAATTTTGCCCCGCCTTGGGTATTTGGAAGGTGTCGTCGGCAATATCAGAAATCAATGTGTCACCCTCCGTGCCGATAGCGATTACCGGACCATTACGGGTCTTTACTTCTTTCATTGAAGTGAGAACCTTATTGTAAAGGTGATCGTCGGGTATCAGGAACATACTTGGAGTATGGGGGTTAATCAGGGCTATGGGGCCGTGTTTAATCTCCGCCGCGCTATAACCCTCAGCATGGATATAGGCCACTTCCTTGAGCTTGAGAGCGCCTTCCAATGCAATGGGGAAATTTATCCCCCGACCTAAGAAAAGGAAGTTCTTGGCCTTACAGTACTTCCTGGCCAATTGCGCAATTCCATCCGCGTTCTCGAGTATTCTTCCCACCAGACTTGAAAGGTTTGAGAGACATTTAAGGAAATCCCTGCCTTCGAGCCAGGCCATGTGACGCATTCGCGCCATTTTGAGCGTGAAAAGGTACATTGCCGCAAGTTGACTCGTAAACGCCTTTGTGGAAGCTACAGCTATTTCCGGACCCGAACGAATGTATATTCCGCCATGAGATTCACGAGCGATGCTGGAACCAACCACGTTGGATATGGCAAGTACCCGGGCATTTCTTCTTTGAAGCTCTCGTACGGCCATAAGTGTGTCTATGGTTTCGCCGGATTGACTCACCGCTATATAGAGTGTCTCCCGCTCTACAACCGGATTGCGATAGCGAAGCTCCGAAGATAATTCAGCGACAGCCGGAATACGTGCAAGGGCTTCCAAGAGATATGCGATAATCTTTGCCGCATAGAAGCTGGTACCAGCGGCCATAATTGTTACACGCCTAACTGCAAGCAGTTCAGTATCGCTCATATTCAAACCACCCAGCACCGCAGTGGCCTCTTGCTCATCAATTCGGCCGCTCAAGGCCCGTGGGATTGACTCAGTTTGCTCATGGATCTCCTTCAACATGAAATGAGGGTATTCCCCTTTCTCTATTTCTCGAAGTTCCCAGGAAATAGCCTCAATCCTTTTGTCAACAGACCTGCCTAGCATATCGCTTACTTCGTAAGTGTTCGGATTTACATTGACAACCTCTCCATCTTCCAGGTAGATAACCTGCTTTGTGTGGGCAAGGATAGCGCTGGCATCGCTCGCAACGAATATCTCCTTGTCAGCAAGTCCAATGATCATCGGTGATCCATTTCGAGCACCCAGTATTTTGTTCGGGTGATCAACATGAATAGCGAGAATCCCATATGTTCCTTCCAGCAAACTGACAGCCGATTTCAAGGCATCCTTGAGATCCCCTTCATAAAAGGATTCGGTAAGGTGGGCAATAATCTCAGAATCCGTTTGACTTACAAACCTATGACCCTTGCTGCTTAACTGATGTCTTAGGCTTACGTAGTTTTCGATAATTCCGTTGTGGCAGATAGCTATTTTCCCTGTGCAGTCAGCATGAGGATGTGCGTTTGTGTCAGTCACCCTGCCATGAGTGGCCCAACGAGTGTGGGCGATGCCCCAATTCCCCTTAAGTGCTGCCGGGATAATTGTTCGCAGATTTTCAATTTTTCCCGCCTTCTTATAGAGTTGAAGAGTGTTCTCATGAACGATTCCTATTCCGGCAGAGTCATAACCGCGGTACTCAAGTCGTTTTAAGCCAGATAGGAGGAGCTGGGCAGCATTTCTGCTTCCGCAATAGCCGATTATTCCACACATTTTCACTTCCTAACTCAAGTGAGGATAGGAACTCACCTGTTCATATTTCATATGAATACACGACTATGCGCAATGAAATCCATAGTATATGGCAGGCAAAAAAAAGGCTTTTTTCAACTCACTGCCGCTATCATGCTTTTCACTATGATAACTATGGCTGGATGTGTTCCAAATGCCGGAGGAAAATCTCATTCCATAGATATCCTGCCGCCTATACTGCAGCTAGCCGAGATATTGGATAAGCGGCATCTACGCTTCACCTTCGATGAAGCAATTGTAGTGGACGACATGCATCCGGTTATCAATCCTCCCATTGCTATCGATAGCATTGATGTCGAAAATGAACAGCTTATTGTTGGCTTTGGAGTAGATCAGGAAATTGGCCGTGAGTACACACTGCGAATGAGTGTCGCGGATGAATCCGGCAATTCTCTGTCATTTCTGTATGATTTCAGTGGATGGAATCCCAGAATACCCGGAATACTACTAAATGAACTGAATCCCCGCGGCACAGGAAACAACCCGGATTGCATCGAATTATTTGTCACTCAAGGAGGAAATCTTGGCGGTCTGCTTCTGCTCATTGGAACGAAGAACAAATACAGGGAGAATTTTTTCTTTCCGGCAGTTGAGGTTTCTCAAGGTGAGTACATTCTTGTTCACGCAAAGACAGAAGGTATCTCTGCGGAAATAGACGAGACAGCAGGGATGGACGCGTCGGGCGGAAAACTTGCGTCGAACAATGCAAGAGATTTCTGGATGAGGGATTCTCCAGGACTTCCCGGAAACAACGGAGCAGTAACTTTGTATGCGCGTAGGGGTGGGCCGGTAATTGACGCCATACTCTGGACGAATCGAGAAGACAATGATGAAGATGAGAAACTTGGATGGACTCACGATGGCTTTATTTTCGCCAGCGATTTAGCCGAAGCTAAGGCATGGACCACGGCCTCTGGCGGTGGTATCCCATTTCCTTCGGAAGCCGTCAATGCAAGTTTTTCAACCTCCACTCGATCCATTTGCAGAGCCTCAGTACCGGAGGATACAAACAGCGCAGACGATTGGCACATAGTCCCAACAAGAGGTCAAACCTTTGGTGCCGCCAATACGGACAGAGTGTATGAACCATAAAGGTGTTTTACCGGTCATCGAGTCCTGGACAGGCTTAGGCTATCAATGTGAGGTGCCTCATTACAGCTTGGGGATTGATCCTCAGTCTTTTGCCAAATCGCCAATTCTGAAGTCGTCTATAACTTCGTACACAAAGTCGATGGCGTTCTTAGCTTCCGGCTGTGGGGTAACAAGAGTGGTGGCTCGCTCATAAATCTCCAGTAAGTCGTGGAAAAAAAAGGCAACCATTTTTATTGCCTCCCTACCCTCCCTTATTCTATCTTTTGGCGAAGTTGTTGGAGAGGCTAGAGCTCTTCTATATAACGCGAGTCCTTCCGGGATTCTCCCTTCGCGAGTCGAAATAAGATGCCAGAATCTCTGCTCAATATTAGTTCTATCCAATTGTCCCGTGCGTGGGTAAACCCGCCTGAAATATGAGATTAAAAAATTCCAGTGCCTCCTATCCAACAAATGCATTGCACCGTACAACTTACATATTTCCGGATCGGCATGCTGGTGTATATGTACGGAGGGATAATGCGCGATACGCTTCTTGAACTCATTTAGAATTTTATCCGCAAAGGTCTCGCCTGCCAGTCTCCTGCGCCTAGTCTCGTTGATCGTTGATTCAACACGATTTTTTTCAACTGTTCTTCTCTCCAATTCCCTATATGTTTTTATTTCCTCACCGAGAAATCTCTCAGGATCACGGCCCGCGTTTTCGGCATGGCGTACTCTGTCATTAAATGCTTCCAGCAACTCCGGATTCAAAGCGTAGTCAAATATCAGATGTTCATAATCGGACACCAGCCGGTCGAGATGAACCCTAATGCCCTTTTTGTCATACCCTCGTCCCTTTCTTAGCACTGCTTCATTATGTGTAAGTCCAGTTTCGAATTACAAGGATAAATTAGTCTCCATTGCTGATAAAAAAACCGAAAAAATTTTTTTGAAGAGTGAGAGGAATGCAGATAGGGCATGGGCACTTAGTCTAGGCCGCCGCCTTCTTCAAAATCCAATGTTTCTTCGGTTTATCTTACCAACCCCTGCTGTGCTCCGATCACTTCATTGTAAATAGATTTCAATCTCGAAATCACCACAGCTTCGGAATAAAGATTCACGGCCCGTTGGCGTATGGCATCCCTGTTCCAATCATACACCAGGGCCTCTTCCAGAGCGGCTGCATAGGCCTGCGCATCTGACTGCGCAATTATTCCGTTAAAACCGCCAATAACACTTTCCTCAGGCCCGCCACAACGGGTCAGCACCACAGGCAGGCCCACCGACATGGCCTCAATAGCAGCAATCCCAAAAGTCTCATAGAGGCTTGGCATGCAGTAAATACGACTTCGTCTAAGCAGGTTTCGAACACCTGCTGCATCCCGATACCCAAGAAAATCGACATGCTCCTCTAATCCCAAGTACTTCGCCAGGCTTACTAATCTCTTCTTCATTGGTCCCTCACCAACAATGCCCAATTTGAACTCCCGCTCTCCCGGCACGAGTTTCGAAACGGCCTCCAGCAGCATTGCATGATTTTTCTTCGGCAGCAGATGACCAACCGACAAAAAGTCATAGTATATCTTTTCCGATGCATCCCCTGGTGAAAAGAAGGAAGTATCGATGAAGTTGGGTAGAACCTTGAACGTCAATCCGGTTCTTGATTTCAGAAGCCCCGCAAATGCTTTGCTAACGGCCATTCTCAAGGCAGCGCCTTCAAAACAGCGCCTGGCCAAATTCAACTCCCATCTACTTAGGATATTTCTCGCAAAGCCCGTATAATGCTCAGTAATAACCACCGGAACATTGATTCTATCACGAAGCCACAGCGCTAATGGGCCGGATTCGTAGGTATGGGCATGGACAATATCGGGTCTATATCCCTCCCTCTCTAACTGTCGAATTAGCCGGCGCCCAATGATGCCCCGAATTGCGCTATCTACAGGTTTGAGATGAGTCTTGGGGGAAAAAAACAGAATTTCCCGAAAATTCTCCCCATGGCATTCACGTTTTCCAAGCATCAATCTTCTCTGCTTGAAAACCCATTTCCATGAATAGGGAGCAGAATAAACAACAGCGACTTCCAGGCCATATTTTGCCAATGATAGAGCCTGTGTCCTGACATAGGGGGCGAAATCTGCCTTCATCTCATTGGGGTACCATGAGGGGAGAATAAGAACTCTTTTCAAAACCACCTACCGAATTGCAATCGATTCGTCTCTGACAAATTCTCCAGCAATCTTATGGAAACTACAGCCCTCATCTCATATCCGCGATATGGGTATTCCCTTCCTCAGATCGGCAAAGAATCAAAAACATCCTAACTGTACCTGCAGACTCAGATCATTCGTCACTCTTTAGGAGACGAGTTCAGACAGTATATTCTTTGGACAGATGATCAGCAAGAAACCTGAAATTGCCCCCTGGGCAACTCGATAACATGGCTATGATCCAGACTGGCGCTTGATAATCAGGCTTGGCAGGTAAACCCTACGCTAGAACACCGTCGACATACTTCTGCAGCATATCTCCGAAGAGTAAGTGACCTTTGTTGGCATTAAGATACTTGCAGTCGATGTCTTGAATACTCATTTTAGAGGATCGAAAAACCGAAGAGGCAGAATACCAATGAATGAGATATGAGGCGGATAAATCACAGAATTTATCGATATCGACCCGTTTATATCGCCTGAAGAGGTGCTTGGCAATACCAGGCGCCGAGGGATAGAAATAATCGGGCTGGAGTATTTCGACGCAGCCGGCCATATTCGGATCTACCGCAGCCTCCTGCAGCGAAAAGGGTCCTGGTTTTAATGGAGTGTTCATTTCCACCTCCCCATATTGATTGAGTTTTTCAATCACTCCTGCTACAAAGTCTCCTTTTTTCTCCGATCCAAAGACAGCGCCATTTACCGTTGGAACATATGCTCCTAGCTTATTGTAGAGGACATAGCCATGCGGAATTCTCTCGCACATATTTCGCAATTTCACCAGCAAAAGGCTTCTAAGCTTCTTAAGCCTGGCGTGAATACTTGCCGGATGCACGATGTGTTTCGGGAAGAGTATTTTTTCTCTGCCTAGAAATGCGGATCTGCCAATTCGAAGTAACAATTCTTTGAATGGCCGCAGAACCACAATATCCAGATCCAAATACACTCCGCCATATAGATAGAGAACAGCGTATCTCAATATATCGGATTGGATTAGAGGACTCCTCCTGATTAGATTCCTTTGCTTACCGAGTCGAAACAGAAGTTGGTTCTCACTTGAAAAAATCTTATCAAAATCCAACTCCTGCGGGATTACTCCCGGTAATTTGCCAAGCTCATGAAAGAATTTCTCGTCGGCACCAAGATACTTGTGGTGAAAGAGTACCCTGTCAAAACCACCATTCTTGGCCGCGCTATATGCCGCTAAATAATACAGCCAGGGGAAATTGGGTCCAATCCATATGAAATGCGCCTGGTTAGGAATCATATCGCAGCATACACCTAATTTGCTGGCTTATGTCGCAGTTCCGACTGCTTATATGATGGATTTTCGAACAATGTTCTTTGTCAGAATCAACAGCCGGGCAAATACCTCTTTCATCAGACCCCTTACAAACGATGTGTCGTTCAGATACCTCTTTCGGAGGAAACGCTTCTGCTCTCTGCTCATTGTCGGCACTGTTTTTCTACGCTCTCCGATTGTTTTGCCGATAAGCTCAATCCAACGTTCGGATACCTTGGAAATTTTATATTCCCGCGCCACCTTTCTCGCCATCTCACCCATTTTTTCAATCATGGTCTCATTGCTCATAAGCACGTCCATGCACCGGGCAAGGCCTATCTCCGTCATATCATCGGCAAGTAAACCTGTAACCCCATCCTTAATTAGCTCATTAACTCCAGAGCAGGCACGAAAACCAATCGCAGGTAAACCATAGGCATAAGCCTCAATAATCGCTAACGGAAAGGCTTCATATCTTGATGGAAGACACAGAAACGCGGCATTGCCATATTCATCGTGAAGACTGCCTAGCTCTCCCCTTAACTCAACCTGGCCTACCAAATCAAGCTGCTGTATTAATTCGCGGTACCTTTTTTCGCTGCCGTCTACATCTCCCCCAATAATTCTGATCTTCCAGTCCGGATATCTAATCGCTGCAAATGCCCTGATTAGGATTGAGAACTGCTTTACATCATCCTCTAGCCTTCCAACAGCAATGATAGTTTTCTTGGCGAATACGCTTCTTCTATTTGCGGGCATTGAATCCGCAGTAGCGTTCGGAATTGCAGTTATCCTACTCCTAAGTTCTGTATCAAGTGACTCACGGTAGGAAGGCAGTAAGAGATGTACTGAATCTGCGAATCTCATAACCAACTGTCTTTCCTTGTGATTCCACATTTCCTGCTCAATCTTCCAGGGGTTTGAATGCTCAGATAGTATCAGCGGAATGCCGGAATTCCTCATGATATGCGGCCACCATCTCATCGCAGCTCCCACCATCATAGCGATCACAATGTCGGGCCTTGTTTCCAGTACCGCTTCGCGGATTTTCTTCCTGCAAATTTTTGTATCAACCCATCTGCTGTTGATAAGCACTGTTCCCTTGGGTAGCTGATAAAAGGGTTTTGCCTTCATGCTCAGCGAATTAGTTACCACCGTTAAGGAATGGCCTCTCTTCACAAGGGCAGAGCAGAGGATTGAAGCGGCCTTCCCTATACCACCGGCAGATTTGGTTAAATTCCAGATTGCAATACAGATATTCATATAACTCCGGATTGGAAGTCGGTTGCTTCCGGAATCGTCCTTGGGAAATCCGGAGACGCATAGGCACAAACCACCTTAAACGAACCTGGCCGGATTTTCAACTTTTTCATCCTTGAGAAGAAGCACGTTAAAACACAGAGGCGATAAACTTACATTGAGCCGGCGTCGCCCCGGCTACAGCTTAACCTGCTCCCAACTGCCGCTGCTCTCAGAGCAGTACACCGCGTCTATCACGGCCATATTGGCAATTGCATCTGCCGGCGGGGTTGGTGCGTCAGTTCCCTCTCGGAGCGCCCTCGCAAAGGCATCAAGCATCAGGCCGTATTGGTCTGCCGCTTTGGTGAAAACCCTCCGGAGCCCAATGCTGTTCCTAACTATTAGCTCCATCGGCACATCCGGGAAGGGATTAAAGGGCAGTGTCATTGCCAGATTTCCGACATTCCCATAAACAGACACCTTCTGTTTGCCGGCCATCCGTGTGCTCACCGTAAACAGGGCGCGGATATCTCCGAAATCCAGTATGGCCGAGCTGTTTACATCGGTCCCTCCAATCTCATCCCTGCCAATGAGGGAAATAACACGCTTTGGTTCCCTGCCCAGGAGGAAACGTGAAGAGGAGATTGCATAGCAGCCGATATCGTAAAGCGCACCTCCGCCTCTCTCCTTCTGATTGCGGATATCCTGCTGATCCTCCAAATTGAAGGCGAAGACTGTGTGAATCGCCCTAATCTTCCCAATCTCCCCAATGTCAACCAGCTCCTTGGCCCGAATCCACTGCGGATGAAAGCGGTACATAAAGGCCTCCATCGCAAGAACGCCCTTTTTTTCGGCATATCCAAGCGCTTCGGCCGCCTCCTTTTTGCTCAATGCAATCGGTTTCTCACAAAGCACGGCCTTTCCCGCATCGGCACAGCGTCGAATCCACTCCGCGTGCATGTCGTTTGGAAGCGGAATGTATACGGCTTCCACTTCGGGATCCTCCAGCACCTCCTGATAGCTTCCATAGGCCCTGGTGAATCCCCATTTTTTCGCGGCACTCTCCGCTCGAACGAGAGATCTTGAGCCAAGCGCCCAGGGCTCAACACTTTTGCTCTTAGTAACCGGTACACACATCCTGAGTCCGTAGTGAGTCGAAACTCCAAGCATGCCAAGCTTTACCTTTTCCATCCTGAAATCCTTTTTTAATAAGTTAATACTAGTTTAGCATTCTATTGAGTTCTTGGGCGATATCCATAAACTGATACTCTCCAAGTGCAGCATCGCGGCTTGGAATTCAAGACGCGGGAACGAGAAGTGACACCTCTGTCCCCCACCATAGGACGGTTAGACAGCTTGTGGGCAAGACTGAAAATGCCGATATCATTCACACCGATGGTACAAAAGGAATCAGGGATGAACGATATACACCTGCAGCACATGAAACAGCTTGGTAAAACGCGCAGCGAGCATTTCCTCCCCTATAGCTGGCGCCCCCTGACAGAATCGGAGCTTTCCGTTCTCAAAGCGAATCATAATCACTCCGACAATTGGTCCAACCTTGAGGTAGCCGAGGGTTTCAATCCAAACCTGGTTAGAAATTGCAATTTTTGCGGGGAAGTGAGAATAGGCAAACTCGCAAACAGGGTAATCGAGTATCACAGCCTTATCCTCCCCGTGGGTTTGTATTCCTCCACGATAGTGTCCAGCATTATCGGAGACAATGTTGCCCTGCATAACCTTGCTTACATATCGAATTTCATTGTCGAAGACTGCTGCATGGTTTTCAACGTAAACGAAATGGTTACCACTGAGTACGCCAAATTCGGAAATGGAATTTTGATGAGGGGGGAGAGTGAGGACAATCGTATTTGGCTCGAAATCGCTAACGAAAATGGTGGGCGCAAGATCCTCCCCTTCGTCAACCTAAAGCCCGCGGATGCCTGGCTCTGGTCGAAATTCCGCGATGATGCGAAGTTGATGAGACGAATGAAGGAGATGACCGACAGGATTCATAATCCGGAACCTGGGAATTTCGGCCGTATTGGCAAAGAATCGGTAATTAAGAATTCTCGCTCCCTGAAAGATGTAATGATTGGTCCCCATACCTATATAAATGGTGCAAATAAGCTCAAAAACCTAACCATCAGTTCCAGTGCCGTACGGCCCAGTCAAATTGGCGAGGGATGTGAGCTCATTAATGGGATAATCGGCTATAACTGCCGTGTGTTTTTCGGCGTTAAGGCCGTCCGCTTCGTACTCTGCGATAACTCCAGGCTCAAATACGGCGCCCGGCTGATTAACACCGTCCTTGGCCCTAACTCCACTATCAGTTGCTGCGAAGTACTGAATTCCCTTATATTCGGATCACACGAGCAGCATCACAACAGCTCCTTCCTCTGCGCGAGCGTATTGAAGGGGCAGACAAACGTGGCCTCGGCCGCCACGATAGGCTCCAATCATAACTCTAGGGCCCCCGACGGCGAAATAGTAGCCGATCGTGGTTCCTGGTCCGGTTTGGCAACTAGCCTGAAACACAATTCACGTTTTGCTGCCTTCACTCTTATCGCCAAGGGATCCTATCCTGCGGAACTGGACATTCCCCTTCCCTTCACCCTTGTTTCCAACAGCCACGATTCAAAAAATCTTCTACTCAGTCCGGGTTACTGGTTCCATCATAACATGTACGCCCTGGCTCGAAACACCGCCAAGGCCGAGACCCGCAGTGAAAGTGAAGAGAATTTCTCGGAGTACGATTGGCTTGCCCCCGACACAGTGGATCAAATGCGCCTTGGACTCAAAATCATGGAATCCTGGGCGGAAGAGGTCGCCGAGGTGAAAGACGGCACATACCCCTCCGGCGCGGACTTACTCGCCTCCAAACCTAACCCGGTTCTGTTTGCCTCGGAGAGTTACAAAATCGAGGCAAGTCACCGTCCCGTCCGCATCCTTCACGCCGGGCGCGCCTGGAACGATTTCCACAGGCTGATACGCTTCTACGTGGTTCGAACCCTCCTCGCCACGGATTCTCCGCGTATCCCAACTGTTCCTGCAGTCTCCTTTGAGCCCTGGGTGAATCTTGGCGGTCAGCTCTCTACTCGCCCCAGACTCGTCAAGCTCATATCCCAAATCAAGAGCGGTGAGATTCAGGACTGGTCCAGTCTCCATCGGCATTACCGCAGACTCAGTCAGAACTATGCCATCGACAAGCAGAGCCATGCCCTCGCCCTTCTTCAAGAAATACTCGGCAGCTCCACGATCCCCAAGCCCTCGAACATCACTCCAGCCTTAATCACCGAAGCTCTTCAAACCGCCGCGTTCATTCTGGAAGGTGTCAGAAAAAGCCGCCTTAAGGATTACCAGAAGCATTTCCGGAACATCACCTACGACAGTTCCGATGAGCGTGATGCTGTTCTCGGCCCCTACCACCAGGATGTCTTCATTCAGCAAGCCGCTCATAAGCTGAGCGTTCTTCGGAACAAGCTCAAAATTCACCTCCAATAAATCCGCCGGAATCACGCCTTTGTTACACGCAGGAAATGCGCAAGTAACTCTGCTACCCGAAGGAAGCTCTGTTCTCACCGTGATGTTGACAGTCATCGGACTGGTTTTGTATTGTATCCCCTAATTCGCCACTGTAGCTCAGTCGGTAGAGCAGTGGACTGAAAATCCATGTGTCAAGAGTTCAATTCTCTTCGGTGGCAGCCATGGGGCCGCCCTTGGGCGACCCCACGAGCATTGATTGATGCCAGTGGACACGGGCAGACCGCAGCTTCCCCGGGAGACAGATGGGAGCCGCCATTCTGTCGCTCTCGGGATGGCAGCAGTGTGGCTCTATCGAAGGGGCGAGCCGACTTCCTATCGTCGTAGAATATAACGCCGCATTCGGGGCAGCGGGCAAAGTTGCCATTGTGTTCAAATACAATCCTTTCCATCTTGTAACCTTGCACTCAAAATGAGAAAAATGTGCATTTGAAATGAGAATTTTTGAAATTCCGGTTTTATGTTGGCACTGTCGGCCAGGTGATACTGCCTGGGAATGATGCCTGCTGCGGCACATTTCGTAGTGCTTGGCGGTAGGTTTTCCAGGCCGTTTTGTCGGCTAGGGGGTAATCCTCAAGTATTACGCAGTCGCTATCTAAAAGCAGCCCATCTCGTTTCTCCCGTGCCCTTCTTGCCTTCACCGCATCTGGAATAACCCAGCGATTAGACTGCCATACGGCCTCGCTGTCCGGCGGTTCTGCTGCTGTGAGGGTTGAATCCGGACGTTCTCCGAGTTCCAACATCCTTGGGTTTCCGGTGGCCTTTTCCCAGTAGTTAACGCTGGTGTAATCGTCTTTGACCGCGTATTTCCCATTTTCCCATACCGCACTCTGGTTAGAGCTCAGAGTTATCAGGCTGGCGGTCACCGCTTCGGCAACTGTCAGTTTGACCCCTGAGGATGAGAAAAAACGAATGTCGCAGCCTTTATGTATCTGCGCGTCATCTGGGTACTCGCGTGAGTTGCTTGGTTTATCTTTCTGTGCACAAGAAACAATCTTTGTGACAATATTGTTACTTACAATGGCATACATTATTAACTCCTTTTAATTATGCGGTTCTTTTCCATATACGGAAGGTTCTGTTTCTGGGGTGGGTTTCAGCGGCAGTCCTTGTTTGGCGTGCACTGTCGAGGCTAAATGATTCTGTGTGCCCACCTCCCCCAGCGTTTCCGTAAGAGCTTCCTGGTTGCTGTGTGAATGCCCCTTCTGCTGTACTAGGGAAACGTGCGCCATGTGCAACATCCCTGATCCAGCCGGTAATCCGCTGCATAGCATCCTCCTGGATACCAGATCCAAAGGTGGAGGCCTGCCCTCCGGGTGTCCTGAAAAACACCCCCTCGGTTTCGAATTGGGCCTCCCAGGTGCCTGGCCACAGCATGGCGGCAGGCGTCAATCCTCCCGGGTATTGCGCGTAGATATAACCAATCGGATAAACCACATTGAGGAGATTGACTAGAGGACCTGGCCGCCTGTTGGACTCAGTTGTCAGGCTGTTCCAAGCCGTCGATTCGTCAACCTTTATATCAATAAGCGGCACCTGTGAGGCAGAAACAGTGGGCTTGGTAGCCCCGTTCTCAGTTCCCGCGGCCCCCACTAAAAGCTCCATCTGATAAGAATCAAGCAGGCGTAAGGGCCATACTTTGTTATGGCCATCAGTAACTGTTCCCTCGTTTGCCACCTTGTGCTTTAACACAAGAGTAACCCACTTAAACTGCCCTGTTCCCGGCCTGCTGATACTGCTCATATCCACTGTGGCAGAACTGGGCAGCTCAATCCGTTTGCCATCCCCATCAAATGCTACGCCGAGGCTAACTGTTGCGTTTGATCTTGATATAGTCACCTCAAGCCCCTTCACAATTCCCTTGCCTGTCAAGGTGTTTGCCAGATTGTTTATACCATCCTCAACATCACTCTGCAGATTGTCAAAATCACTTTTCTTTATCACGTAGTTGTAAACAAAATTACGTTTATTCATTTTCCCTCCTTAGCTGCCGCGTACCTCATATCTGTTATCTCCACTGCCTCCCAAGAACCAGTCCAGAAAAGTCTCAATCTCCTTCTTCTCATCGGAGGTTAAATTGCTAATGCGCAGAACCACCTCCTCCGAACGGGCTATTGGAGTTCTGCCCACCCTGCCGGATCCTATGTGGAAGAACCCCGTCTTTGTGTCTATCTGCCTCCACCGATTAGGAACATAGAAGCTCAGGAAGTTTTGCAGCGCGGCAGCATCATTAGTTTTGTACCTTGCAAGTACATAGTCGATATCTGCTCCTAAGAACCAATCCAGGAATGCCTTAATGTCAGCTTCTTCCGTGCTAAGCAGGTTGGTAATAAAGAGAGTCAGCGCCACTGAGCTGCCTACGGGCGTAACTCCCACCCTCCCCGAACCTACCTGAAAGACATCCCTTGCCACATCCACTTGAATCCATCTGCCGGGAACATAGGAGTCTAAAAAGAATTTCAGCCCGACATCCTCGCCCGTGGCGGATATAACATCGCTGGCTTTGACAAGGCGCTTCCTATAACTCTCATCCGTATCAAAAGGCAAACGGGGGATGCACTTACTAACCCCGTGGGCATCCAGTTTGCTAGTCGAATATGCAAAGAAATCCCGCTTTGATTTGGCGATATCGCTTGCGATCTGTTCGCCAATCCTTGCTATGATGCGATA
>Ga0209781_1000014_pt1 | contig 50161 bp, 45 predicted proteins | sample WorMetHERISLAND1_3_FD_187386 | JGI IMG/M metagenome (GOLD analysis project Ga0209781, IMG submission 187386) | Marine gutless worms symbiont microbial communities from Max Planck institute for Marine Microbiology, Germany - Olavius albidus HERON... | ecosystem: Host-associated > Annelida >...
GGAGGAAAAGAGTTTCAATCCACGCACCCGCGAGGGGTGCGACCGGAGAAGGCGGGCCCCCCCCGCCGGAGGAAAAGAGTTTCAATCCACGCACCCGCGAGGGGTGCGACCCCAAAATTCGCGAGTTGGAATTCGGGCTTGGAAAGTTTCAATCCACGCACCCGCGAGGGGTGCGACACATTAGACGCAATCAACCCCATAACCAGCGACGTTTCAATCCACGCACCCGCGAGGGGTGCGACCCGCATATCTGGATAACGGCCCGAGCCGGTGCGGGGTTTCAATCCACGCACCCGCGAGGGGTGCGACAGGGTTTCCTCTGTCACTTTATCGCCCCCCGATAGTTTCAATCCACGCACCCGCGAGGGGTGCGACACGGTCAATTAGGTTGGGAGCGCTCAAAAAATAAGTTTCAATCCACGCACCCGCGAGGGGTGCGACCGGCCTAGCGGACGCGGCGCGGGAAATCGGAGCGAGTTTCAATCCACGCACCCGCGAGGGGTGCGACTCTCAACCACATCAGGGCAATTGGTTAGCCCCCGAGTTTCAATCCACGCACCCGCGAGGGGTGCGACAGCAGATGATCGCGGCTTATGGGGGCAGCGCCGAGTTTCAATCCACGCACCCGCGAGGGGTGCGACACGCTGGACCCCCCAGAGGCGGGAAACTCTGCTGGTTTCAATCCACGCACCCGCGAGGGGTGCGACCCCCATAGGTTTTAGCTATCGCTACGAAGGGCGAGTTTCAATCCACGCACCCGCGAGGGGTGCGACGGCCCTACCTATGATGAGACTATCCGGAAGGTGATGTTTCAATCCACGCACCCGCGAGGGGTGCGACCTCCTTATAAATGGCGATTATCTTGGCTAGTGGGGTTTCAATCCACGCACCCGCGAGGGGTGCGACATACCAAGTCATACAAATCTTCGGTGAAGGGGGCGTTTCAATCCACGCACCCGCGAGGGGTGCGACTCTATTAGGTGATTAGTAGGACGCAGGGTGATGTCAGTTTCAATCCACGCACCCGCGAGGGGTGCGACCGGTTGTGGCGAAGTTAGCGAGTGGATCAAATTCGGGTTTCAATCCACGCACCCGCGAGGGGTGCGACGGGCCGACCCTAGAGGGGGTTGTCGCTGTGGGCGAGTTTCAATCCACGCACCCGCGAGGGGTGCGACATCAAATTTTTGGTCGAGCACCGCGAGGCGATCGTTTCAATCCACGCACCCGCGAGGGGTGCGACTGGGAAGAGAATTATTACACGGTTGGGAGACTGGTGTTTCAATCCACGCACCCGCGAGGGGTGCGACGCCTGCATGTGTGTGCTACTATTAATATCCAGTAGTTTCAATCCACGCACCCGCGAGGGGTGCGACATGTGATTGTTAATTCGGGCGGCTCCCCCCTGCTGTTTCAATCCACGCACCCGCGAGGGGTGCGACAAAATCGGGGCAATGACCGCAGAATGTTGGGTCAAGTTTCAATCCACGCACCCGCGAGGGGTGCGACGCGCAGATGGTAAGGGGCGCCGCGTGAAGCCTGGCAGTTTCAATCCACGCACCCGCGAGGGGTGCGACATGCTTTTTTGCCGCAAATCACCGCGTGATACAGTTTCAATCCACGCACCCGCGAGGGGTGCGACCTAGATGCGCCCCTATTAGATGCGTTAGAGTTAATGTTTCAATCCACGCACCCGCGAGGGGTGCGACTTCCATAGGCATCATCCGGAATTACTGATTTTTGTGTTTCAATCCACGCACCCGCGAGGGGTGCGACGTCTGGATTATATGGCTATGGCAGGATTATCTGCGGTTTCAATCCACGCACCCGCGAGGGGTGCGACAGCGACTGCGACCGCGATAGCCGAACGGATCGGAGTTTCAATCCACGCACCCGCGAGGGGTGCGACCTCTTTTACCGGCGACTGGGGCGACATTGTAAAGTTTCAATCCACGCACCCGCGAGGGGTGCGACAACCTTGTTGATAAGTCCCATCTTGCATGTGCCGTTTCAATCCACGCACCCGCGAGGGGTGCGACTAGATATTACCCGACGCATCTAAGGCCACGCTGTGTTTCAATCCACGCACCCGCGAGGGGTGCGACTCGTTAAGGCGGGCCGCCAATTTGTCGATTATGAGGTTTCAATCCACGCACCCGCGAGGGGTGCGACTCACGAGCCGATAGACTACATCCCGCGGCGCGGAGTTTCAATCCACGCACCCGCGAGGGGTGCGACATCCATGATAGACTTACTTTCCGCCCCGTTCTCACGTTTCAATCCACGCACCCGCGAGGGGTGCGACAAGGACAAATCCAACAACAAAACTGAGAACTATTCGTTTCAATCCACGCACCCGCGAGGGGTGCGACCAAAATTGGCGAGCGGATCGAATTCGGGGAATTGGGTTTCAATCCACGCACCCGCGAGGGGTGCGACGGGATATCTCGCCGGGGGCGGTAATTGTGCCCGGTTTCAATCCACGCACCCGCGAGGGGTGCGACACCTTGATCTTGCAACGTCTTGATATTGGTATCTGTTTCAATCCACGCACCCGCGAGGGGTGCGACTCCCTGTATATCGGCTGTATCGTTTTCGGCCCTCGGTTTCAATCCACGCACCCGCGAGGGGTGCGACTGTTGCTATATGTCGCTAGGGGCTTTTTGTTCTCGTTTCAATCCACGCACCCGCGAGGGGTGCGACGTCAACTAGCGCGGTCGTAGGAATTCGATCCGTGGGTTTCAATCCACGCACCCGCGAGGGGTGCGACAAACTGTGGATGTGTGCCCCGCGAGCGAGAAGTTGTTTCAATCCACGCACCCGCGAGGGGTGCGACTTAGGTCTCCATAGCCGCTCGACTCGCTTAATCAAGTTTCAATCCACGCACCCGCGAGGGGTGCGACGAACACGGATTTATTGACCTTATTTGAGTCCGTGGTTTCAATCCACGCACCCGCGAGGGGTGCGACCTGACGCAGTGCCCCCAGTCGCGGGATCAACCGGCGTTTCAATCCACGCACCCGCGAGGGGTGCGACGTATAGATTTAGGGCGTAATGAATGCTCCCTTACAGTTTCAATCCACGCACCCGCGAGGGGTGCGACAGATCGCCTATAATTATGGATCGATTGGGGCCGGGTTTCAATCCACGCACCCGCGAGGGGTGCGACATGACGATTATCCCCTGGGACGATTTGCCGATTGTTTCAATCCACGCACCCGCGAGGGGTGCGACTTTGTCAATCATTTCCCTCTTGACCGCCGACCCCTTAGTTTCAATCCACGCACCCGCGAGGGGTGCGACGAGCCTCAACGCACACCCCCCGAACGCCCCTGAGTTTCAATCCACGCACCCGCGAGGGGTGCGACTCTATATTTTACCGAACAACCGAACAAGGGGGGGTGTTTCAATCCACGCACCCGCGAGGGGTGCGACAAGGCACGCGGCTATGAGGTGGGGCACGTGGATCGTTTCAATCCACGCACCCGCGAGGGGTGCGACCACGCCGCCGCGGGAAGGATCACGATAACCTCCAGTTTCAATCCACGCACCCGCGAGGGGTGCGACCTTCTCGCCGTTCAAATACCGCTCAAAAAAACCTTCGTTTCAATCCACGCACCCGCGAGGGGTGCGACGCCCGCGTGCTGGTTCAAATTCGTTCGCCCGGGGGTTTCAATCCACGCACCCGCGAGGGGTGCGACATCTCGAATCCTTCTCAATTCCCATATTTCTTCCGTTTCAATCCACGCACCCGCGAGGGGTGCGACGACCGGCGGCGGTACTAAGAGCACCAAGTGTGCGTTTCAATCCACGCACCCGCGAGGGGTGCGACGGCCAAGGTAGGCGACCCGTAGCCAGTTGTCCCCGGTTTCAATCCACGCACCCGCGAGGGGTGCGACAATTTGGTGATGGAGGTCATCAGGGCGTTAATTGTTTCAATCCACGCACCCGCGAGGGGTGCGACTCCGATTGAGCCTTCCGCGCAAGTTGCCGATCAGAGTTTCAATCCACGCACCCGCGAGGGGTGCGACCACTTTTGGCCGGCCGAGATTACATAGGGATTGAGTTTCAATCCACGCACCCGCGAGGGGTGCGACGGTTCCTCCCTGGGAGATTATGATGTCGTCAAAAGGTTTCAATCCACGCACCCGCGAGGGGTGCGACCCCTCTTTCAAATTAGTAGAAAGGGGAGGATGATCAGTTTCAATCCACGCACCCGCGAGGGGTGCGACTTACATTTTGTTGATGTTGCATGTCGCCCCTTCCGGTTTCAATCCACGCACCCGCGAGGGGTGCGACGGTATTTTTTCATCCCATCGCGGCGCGGCAGAATAGTTTCAATCCACGCACCCGCGAGGGGTGCGACTCCCCTATCTCATCACCTCTGTCAATTTTTTGAAGTTTCAATCCACGCACCCGCGAGGGGTGCGACTCGGAAGTACCTTTCTGACGCGCCCCGGCCGGAGTTTCAATCCACGCACCCGCGAGGGGTGCGACTTGCGTAACGCACTTTTATTTCGGGAAAGTATCACGTTTCAATCCACGCACCCGCGAGGGGTGCGACAAGGATGGCTGAAATGACCAAGTATGAGAATTTTTTGTTTCAATCCACGCACCCGCGAGGGGTGCGACGTGCGTTCGGGCTCGCGTCGGGGACGGCTGCCGAGTTTCAATCCACGCACCCGCGAGGGGTGCGACCCGATTGACCCCGCTAGCATGGTTAACGCGGGGGGTTTCAATCCACGCACCCGCGAGGGGTGCGACCCGGGCTCCGATCCGGGCGCGGGGTGTTATGGACCGGTTTCAATCCACGCACCCGCGAGGGGTGCGACGTTTTGTAAGGGTTTTTTGAGGCTAACATTACGTCCTGTTTCAATCCACGCACCCGCGAGGGGTGCGACCTATGTGCCGGATGTCGCCTAGGATTTTGGCATCTGTTTCAATCCACGCACCCGCGAGGGGTGCGACTCAGCAGCCCCATCAATTGCAAGCAGTGATAGAAGTTTCAATCCACGCACCCGCGAGGGGTGCGACACGGATCATTTTCATAGGCAGTTAGCATGTCTTGTTTCAATCCACGCACCCGCGAGGGGTGCGACGCGTTATTGTGATGGTTAACGTACCGCCGCAGTTGTTTCAATCCACGCACCCGCGAGGGGTGCGACAACGCCCGAAGAGCAGAAAATTTACAACAAAGAGTTTCAATCCACGCACCCGCGAGGGGTGCGACCGCATTTATTGCCCCCATTATTTTAACGATCTCAGTTTCAATCCACGCACCCGCGAGGGGTGCGACGAGTGTCAATCCGAGTAGAAATGGGATGGTTATTTCGTTTCAATCCACGCACCCGCGAGGGGTGCGACTACCTCCGCGGCTAAAGGCGGGAGACCCCACGTATGTTTCAATCCACGCACCCGCGAGGGGTGCGACCACTTTTGGCCGGCCGAGATTACGTAGGGATTGAAGTTTCAATCCACGCACCCGCGAGGGGTGCGACATATCACAAAAGTGAGCACAGACTTTCCCACTCAAGTTTCAATCCACGCACCCGCGAGGGGTGCGACCTTAAATTGGGGGAAAGGGCGAAAGGTACACCAAAGTTTCAATCCACGCACCCGCGAGGGGTGCGACGGGAGATTCTAAATTCGACGGAGGTCCAGAAACACGTTTCAATCCACGCACCCGCGAGGGGTGCGACGAGCCGTTATTGACAAGTTTTTTTGGGCAACTTGACGTTTCAATCCACGCACCCGCGAGGGGTGCGACCGCGAAAAACACCACGGAATTCGCATATCAAATTACGTTTCAATCCACGCACCCGCGAGGGGTGCGACCGGGGGAGTAGTTTAACCTTCCCAAAGTACTAGCCAAGTTTCAATCCACGCACCCGCGAGGGGTGCGACATTTTGCCCCTCCACGGCGTGGACCACCATCGATAGTTTCAATCCACGCACCCGCGAGGGGTGCGACGTGGCCAAAGTCAATTTTTATCATTTTCGCCCCCTGTTTCAATCCACGCACCCGCGAGGGGTGCGACCCGGCTCTATCTGGATTCCGAAGTCGACAAAAATGTTTCAATCCACGCACCCGCGAGGGGTGCGACTTGTCGCCTAGCGCTGTTAATGCAGTATCTACATGTTTCAATCCACGCACCCGCGAGGGGTGCGACGCCTCCTCTTCGGCCCAAGAACCAGGCGCCGAGGCAAAAAGTTTCAATCCACGCACCCGCGAGGGGTGCGACCGGGGTTCTGCTCGTTCGCGTCGGACTATCCGAGTTTCAATCCACGCACCCGCGAGGGGTGCGACCTCGGTCCGTGCCTGTTATACCTTCGCCGAAATTCTGTTTCAATCCACGCACCCGCGAGGGGTGCGACTGGTCAAATCCTTTTGTCGTCGGAGGTGTGTCGTGTTTCAATCCACGCACCCGCGAGGGGTGCGACGACCCGCCGGGATTATATCGACAGATACAGGGTTGTTTCAATCCACGCACCCGCGAGGGGTGCGACCTAAGGGGTAATCCATGGGACTGGATCGGCTAAAAGTTTCAATCCACGCACCCGCGAGGGGTGCGACGACTGCGTATGACAAGGTCGCGGGGAAAATAACAGTTTCAATCCACGCACCCGCGAGGGGTGCGACCAGACTGGAAAAAAAGGGTTCTTTTTCTCCTTCGTTTCAATCCACGCACCCGCGAGGGGTGCGACGCTCCGCGAAATATTCACGCACCGATGGGGCGTGTTTCAATCCACGCACCCGCGAGGGGTGCGACGCCGGCAGTTTTCTGGTCTAATAATTTCCCCGGAGTTTCAATCCACGCACCCGCGAGGGGTGCGACACGAAACCCTCACACTCTCTTCACATAATTAATAGTTTCAATCCACGCACCCGCGAGGGGTGCGACGGATGAAAAGAAGGTAAAATAGCCCCACTCTTCACGGTTTCAATCCACGCACCCGCGAGGGGTGCGACTACGCTTTTTTATCGCAAATCACCGCGTGATACGTTTCAATCCACGCACCCGCGAGGGGTGCGACGGGACTTTCCCGACTGCTTTTTTCCCGACTTCGAGTTTCAATCCACGCACCCGCGAGGGGTGCGACGGTCGGGCTCGACCTCCGTCGACACATCAATATTGTTTCAATCCACGCACCCGCGAGGGGTGCGACCTTCTATAGGGTTTTCAGATGATGCCGTTTGGAGGTTTCAATCCACGCACCCGCGAGGGGTGCGACGGCCACGCCCTGAGAGAATTTGTCCTTGACGCTAGTTTCAATCCACGCACCCGCGAGGGGTGCGACCGCGTAAGGTCCAGTCAGTAATTGATACCGGTATCGTTTCAATCCACGCACCCGCGAGGGGTGCGACGCTAAGTGGGCTAATTTTGACGCTTTTGACATCAAGTTTCAATCCACGCACCCGCGAGGGGTGCGACCTTTGATGAATATTGTCACACCCCGCTCTCTAAAGTTTCAATCCACGCACCCGCGAGGGGTGCGACCGGGAATTAGGGGCGCGGTTTATCCCTCCTCGGGTTTCAATCCACGCACCCGCGAGGGGTGCGACTGCCCCATTGTATTTCATTTCTGTACAATAAGAAAGTACCTTGAATTCACGAACCACCTGGCTATCACAGCCCTACCCTATTTTTGTAAAGAACTGGAAGTTGTAAGTGCTTATTATAAAATAGATTAGAAAATATGCGAAGCACCCGCATTTTTTTGCCCCTGCTATATTCGCACAGCAAATTTCTTGGTATGACCTCTCAAAATTCTGCAGTTCTTGAGAAAGGTGAATAATAGTCAAAATAAGAATCTAGAAGAAAAATTGATGAATCATATAATCAAGGTGCCCTCCGGATCATAGGAAGGTTTTGCGCCCACATGCTCTATCTTACGTTTCCAATTGCTCCCCAGATAGTAGTATCGTAGGCTGTCTTTTCCAGCATCAATAATGCTCTCCAATTTCTTCTTCATTCTAAGCCAAAGCCCAGGATCTACTAAGCATTCAAAAAGAGAATACTGCACTCGCTGGCCATAATCCTCACAGACTTTCGCAACATGACGAAGTCGCCTAGATCCTTGTGGATCTTCGGTTGAAACATCATAACTCACCAATACCAACATGTTATCTCCAGAGAAAGGGAGGATATTCATCAAGGTCTCCCCGGATAAATCGACAGAGCAGAAGAGCTTGATAGTGAAAAAGCAGTCCCAATGGCATTTTTTCTCTCAGGAAGGGGTGTGTAATAATTTCCTTTTTTCGTTTTTGATATGCTTCCATCACTGTTTTCCGGGAATTTTCTTTCATATAGACAGCACCATTGGCATACACTTTGAAATCTCCAGGACTAATTTGCCGCCGATTAATCAAGGAGAGTACCAAGCGGTCGGCGAAAAAAGGCCGGAATTCTTCCATCAAATCCAGAGAAAGGCCGTTACGTCCAGGTCTGTCTCTATGGAGAAAGCCCACCGCTGGATCAAGTCCACCAGACTCGCAGGCTGAAATCATATCATGGTACAATAAGGTGTAGACGAAGGAAATTAACGCGTTAGTCCTGTCCATGGGAGGACGGCGACTCCGTCTTGGAAAGGTAAAGTCTTTGGATTGTTGGATGATCAGGCTGCCGAAGAGAGCGAAATATAAAGCCGCACTGTCTCCTTCAATGCCTCGTATAACTTCTAACTCAGGAGTTTTTCTCAGGTATGTAAGTGAGTTTTCAAGCCGAGTTATGGTTTTTTCTATTTCTCCTTCCTTTGCTTTTTCGGGGTGGTCTCTTAGGAAGCGTTTGAGAACTGAGCTTGTATTGAAAATTTTTCCGGTTATCATATTTTTTGCAATCTGCGACGAAATCTGGGGTGAATCGGCATAGCGATACTGCTGTCTTCGCAGAAGAACATTTCCCGGCACTGCTCCACTGAAGCGCCCTAGAAACTTACCATATTCGCTTAGATAACTGATGGCAATCCCCTTCTCTCCGCAGGCCCCAATCAGAAATGGACTGAGTCGTATATTCCCGAAACAGACAATTCCTTCTAGATTATGGAAAGGAAATCGCTTCTTCTCGTCCCCCATATAAATGGCGACGGTCTCCCGTTCTCGAGCAAGATAAGCCTCCTGCGTGGTAATATAGAGAGTATTAAACAGGCGTTTCACAGTGGAATCACCTCCTGATCTAAGAATTTGCTGATCCAGTTTCGAACTGCTTTGGGTTTTACTGAAAGACCAGGCAGGCAGACTTCCTTCAAAGAGCAGGATTGGCAGTGGGGTTTTTTGATAGGGGGAGGTAGTTGTTCTTCTTGAAACATCTGGTGAATTTTGTGAGCCGTATGGGTGACCTCTTCTCTGAGACTTCGGCTGATTTCAATGGGAATGCGCCGCTTAGTCTTGCCGTAGTAGAGATATCCTACTTCAATATCAACACCCATCATTTCTTCTAAGCATAAGACCTGAGCGCAGAGCTGCGCCTCGTCTGCTGTGGTGTGTTTGGGCTTTCCTGACTTGTACTCCACGGGGCATATTTCTCGGATTTCTTTGTTCTGATAACGGATTTCAACGATATCGGTTTTCCCCGTAATACCCAGTTTCGAAGAGTAAATCGGCATGGAGAATTCTGTCCGAAATTCCCTTCTTTTTTCAGTCGGATAACTATCCACCCGGCTGTGAAAAAGATCGCCTTTGACAGTAAGATAGTTCTCCATCCAGCACTGCTCCTTATAGATTAGAGCACACTGCCTGGGGCAGAAGATATAGTGCTGAATGGAGGAGAGCATGACGAACTCCTCTTCGGGATAGGTCATTTAGAAGACTTGATGTGCTAGAGCATCTCGATTACTTCAATTTCTTTGGGTGCAGACGCGGAATCGACAGTTATCTTATAGTCTGAAACTGAACGGGGAGGTTTCTCCTTGTTTATACGCTCAGTTTTCACCAGACCGAAGAGATGCTGGGAGGGAGCATTGCCCAGTTCAGAATCGTGCTTGAATGCAATCAATTTTTGAGCAGCCATTTCTCCCCGCGATGCGGAGTGATCATGCTCGAACATGTTCAGCAGGGCCTGCCAGAACAATTCCAGATCTTCCTCGGAGAACCCTGTCTGCCTTGCCAGGGGGGCGGAAATAAAGCCGTGAGCTTGGTAAAGTCCGTAAGGGATGTAGGCCTTTCTTCCCATGGTTCGATTATCCCCTTTCTGGTCATCCGCTTCTTTTACGGTTTCCACGGCCATCCGCGTTATAGTGGCTTCCAGGGGGACAACCGGATCAATGCTCCGGGAAAAGGAAAACTGAATCGGTCCGCGAACCTGTCCGCAATTGTTCTCCTTGGTACTCATTACTGCTCCGAATGTGCGGACATCAAAAAAATTTTTGCACATCCAAGCCCGTGCCTCACTCACCTTTTTCGACTTGTCCTCTGTTGCTTCAACTGAGGCATAAGCAGGACGTCGCTGCTCTGTCAGTATAGCTTTTTCTTTGATATAAATGCAGTTGGGAGGTTGGTTTTCACGTAAGATTTCAACATAGTTTCTCACTTTCCGCTTGAGACAGACATCGGTGGTAATTCCATGACCGGTCTCCGGGTCGATACGAGGCATATTACCCCCGTCGGGATCTCCGTTGGGATTTCCATTCTTGACATCAAACAGCAGTACGAATTCATAGCGATTTTTAACAGGTTCACTCATGATTTTCTCCTTTGACGGTGTTTGTTTTTTTCTTATAGATTTCATTTTTTTGGTGGTAGTAGCCGATGGCGAAAAGTCCCTGATCCTGCAAATTCATGCGAGGAGGAAAAATATAGATATGCTCCATTATCTCTCCAATTCTCCTATCGGAAATTGATCCATATTTTGCCTTTTCGATATGATGCTGGGAGAGCTGAAGGAGTCTGGGGAAGACGCTGCCTGGAGTTGATGCGGCGGCATTGAAGTAGCGATCTTTTATGGTCGTGTTGATATTCCCCAAAGCATCCAACTGTGCCTTTTCCAAGACGGCGAAGAGCCGGCCTAGCAAATAGGCCGGCTCCCGATTTTCTGTGTTTAGTGACATAGGAATCTCCTTGTTATGATTTCGCTCCAATACTGCCTTCAGTATGGAGGCTCTCAAATAGCTGATACGGCGATCCGCTCTGATTCGTCCCATGACTCCCTGATAGAGATTCATGGGATATGGAGCGCCAGCCAGGATAGCACGCATCAAAGCTCCTCCTAGAACTGGGGAAATATCTTTGGTTTCCCTGGCCGTCTCTCTTAGCAGATGCCAAACTCCCGGGTATTTAATATCCCGTTCTGAAACACGCTCCATTTCCAAGTGCTGGAAGTGCTTTCCAAGTCGGCGCGTCAGTTCTTCGACCGCACAAACATACCAGAAGCGGAGGGCCAGCCGCGCCTTATTTAGGGCCAACCCCAAAATATAAAATTTGATGTCCCCATCCTCCCCAAGTTCGTCGGGCAATTTCCCTCTTTGGGCTGCCCCTAAAAAATTTCGAACCGGCACATCCGCATTCTCGTCCTTCGGATCTAGAATCACTCCCAGAAAATTTTCGATAGGTGTCTGTCTTTCTGCCCAAAAAAGAGTTGTGGCATCCCCAATACGCAGACGTTGGGAGTTACTGCGAAGCAGATGCTTTAGAGCCGTGGAACTTTTAAATTCTGCCTCCATTGAGATGGGGGCATTTTCTCCCCTGCTTTTCCCATAGGACTCATAAGCTGCCTCATTGAAGGATACTAAGGAGGCTCCAGTGCCGAAGGGAAACTGAGCGTATTGGGTTTGAAGATTGCATTTCTGTCCATCAACGAGGCTGATCCCCCGGGGATACTCCCTGCGGCCGACAAAGTCCTTCCACAGTTTCTGAACCTCAGAGTGTTCATGAATGAAGCCCCTTCTCCCCTCCAACTCAAATGCCACCCATTTACCATGCGGACCGCAGATTTCCTCCCAGTAGGGAAGATTGGCTGATTCCTTTGGATTCCACTTCGTCAGAAAGGACTTGACGGCCAGAATTCCCTCATCCTGTGAGCTGCCGCATACCACATTGATCAGATTCCTGAAGGAATCCCGATGTGTCTTTTTTTTCGAGGTGCCGAACATGCCGAATATATAGGCTGCCTTATCAACCATGAAGTTAGGGGTAGTCGCAGCATTTCCGGTACGGACATTTACCTCATTGGCATAGGGGACAGTAGAGATGTGGTACTCATATCTCTGAGAATTTATTTTCTTCCTCCAATCCTGGGGCTCTCCAATAAGATTCCCCTCCCTGTCTATGGTGATGGCAAAGCCAATGTCTTCTCTGCTGAAGCCCAGAGGTGGTAATTCTCGTTCCTTGCCCTCCTCTTGTTCTTCATATAAGCGATCATAGAGGGCTATCAGGGCTTGGAAAATCACGACACCACCTCCTGGTGACAGTCGATTACTCCCTTTCGCATCCGAGCTCGAAAAAAATGAGGAGTCATCTTATCGGAGAAGTCTATATCATGGAGCATATATCCTAGATTCCGTTCATCTTGATCGGCAAATGGTGAGAGTGGGATGGTTTCACACCACTCGAATTTGGCTGGGAACTCGCGGCAGCCGAAGTAGGGACGGTGAAAGCACTGTCCTTTTTGAACTCTCCGCCTGAAAATTTCGATATGCTTCCCTTCGTTTTGATCATCCAAGTCCGTAAGTTCGAAGTGGGCTTCAATCACGTACTCAACATTGCGGAGCACCAGGGAGGCTCGCTGCTGACGATCATCTTCGATGAAACGGCAAACCAAGGCTTTCCCTTGCATATTCACATTGTTCGCACGACTCGCCAATTCGTTTCGGCGAATATTCTCGAACGATATGGGCCTAAGCACATGGATGCGGTCGATAACCCAGCGAATGGCGGGTTTCCAATAGATAGCCTCCAGAATACCTCGGGCCGCCGAAGGAGTTATTACATCATAGGAAACCCGCTCCACCTTCATTTCAGGGCGAGTGAACAAGGCGTAATCTCCCCAAACCCTTAGTTTAATGCCATAACCCATCAGTACCTCCTATGAAGTGCCTCCTACAAAATGAAAGCTTCTCCCTGGGGAGAGCGGCATTTCAAGCCGGTTTGCTCTGAATAGAGTTCTTTATTCTTCAGGACGTGAATCCCCTCTACCTCCGGTTCCAGCCAATCTCGAATTTCTTCCAACTGATAAGGATAAATTTGGACCGTGAATTCCTGAAGCCTTTGATGGATTTCCCTTGTCGGCTTTGAACGCTTTAAGGATTCCACCAGTCTTAGAGATTTCTCATTCAGAGCGATGACAACAGGTTCGGTTGCCGTTTCAATCATTTGGAAATCGGAAAATTCCTTGAATTGAATTTCACCCCTTGCTGATTGTTTGCTTTTCCTTAATATGTCGTCACAATCCATTTGCTGCTCATTCTTCCAGAAATAGTCGTCAAAATACTCCTTAACGCATTCTGGACTTGTAAGTCTGCCGGAAAAACGATCAAACAATTTCTCGGCTGACTGAGCGGCCATGCGGAAATAAGAGGTTTTTTTGCTTTCGGGCAGCTTGAAAACGAAAACAGGCTGAGCCGTTTTACTCCTCCCGTTCCGATTACAGCGCCCAGCCGCCTGGGCAATGCTGTCGATTCCCGATATCGCCCGATAGACACAGGGGAAATCCAAATTCACTCCAGCTTCGATAAGTTGAGTACTTACTACCCGGCACGGAGAGTCATTTTTCAGTTGTTTCCGAATTCTATTCAGAATTTCTATACGATGCGCCGGATACATCAGGGCGCTAAGGTGGAAACTGTCCCTGGTTTCAAGCAGGGCCTCATATATCTCCAAAGCCTCCTTCCGAGTGTTAACGATGCAGAGTACCTGCCGACAATCAGATAGTTTTGCCGCCACTTCCTTGATATCCAGCTCATCAATGTAGAATTCCTCCGTCCTTTTCAAATTGTGAAAAAGAGTAGGAATATCTTGCACAATCTCCCTGACATTTTTCAGTCCCGACTTGAAATGATCGGAATATCCTAAGGCCGGCTGGGTGGCAGTACAGAGCAGGGAGGTTACACCGTAGCTAAGAGAAAGCTCTCTGATTACTTCAAGGCAGGGCTTGAGCTTCTCCACTGGGATGGCCTGTACCTCATCGAAAATCACAATGCTTTGGGCAATATTATGAAGTTTGCGGCAGCGGGCGGGGCGAGAGGCATAGAACGAGTCAAAAAACTGGACATTCGTAGTTACTATTACGGGGGCATCCCAATTCTGCGAGGCCAGGCGTGTTTTCCAGTCTGACTCATCTGAGATGAAATTGCAGTGGTGCTCCAGAACCGCATTTTCTCCCAGTATATTTCTAAAAACCCTGGCATTTTCATCAATAATGCTTGTAAAGGGGATAACGTAGATTATTCGTTCTTTACCGTATTTTCTCGCATGTTCCAGGGCGAAGGCCAGGGAGGCTAGAGTTTTTCCACCACCCGTGGGCACTGTTAGGGAGAACAATCCCGGTTCCTGCTGAGCTCCCTTTAAGCAATCATCCAAAACAAGCTTGCGCTGTTTGTTAACCGCCAGGCTGGAATCAGCCTCACTTATCAGTTGATTATATGAGGTCCAGAACCTGTCATATAGGCTTTCAATGGGAAGCCAAGTTCCCCGTTTACCGGTCTTATCGGCATCCTGATACTGCTCCGTATCCAAGTAGTCCCCGTCTACCAAGCACGAAAACAACATTCGAGTGAAAAACTGAAGCTGGTAACCGAATCTGCTGGAGTCAACAACTTCGAAGGGTGGTTTTTTTGGGAAATCCAAAGGAGGGAGCGTGATTTCAATGTCAGGATATCCTTCTTTCAGACGCACCCTAAGACCGGTTCCAGCCGATTCACCTTCCCAGGAGGGCAGCCCTCCGTGATGGCCAGCAACCGCGTAGCTTAGGATTTTGCCGGCTTCTTTGGAGAGCTTATAAAGATGACATGCTCCCACATCGGCATGCTTTGGATGTCCCTCGTAATACGAAGAAAATTCATCTTCAATGTCATTTGCTCTTCTCAAATAGGCCTGCCAGGCGCGGGTTCCTTTTCCCAGATCATGAGTACGGCCCGCGATCTCAGCCCATTTTTGAGCTCCAAAAGACCTTGCGAATTCCGAGGCCAGGCGTGCAACACTCTCAAGGTGGGCATCAAGCAGGTGCCAGTTTCTAAGGGGCGCGTCTTCTTTGCTGTGTGCATAATAGTTCATGTATTCCCCAATATCACAACACGAGCTTATTTCCGGAATTTTGTCAAGAGTGAACGACTGGGCATTCGCCTATCAATCAAATTGGAGGCAGGCGAGACAATATTGAATTGAGTTTGACACTATCTCGACAGCTAAGAAAGATTTCAGCATCATACACAGAGTGGAAAAAATTGCGCTGCTCAGTGTATACGATAAAACCGGGATAGTGGATATTGCTCGCTTCCTGATAGAAGCTGGATATTCAATAATCTCAACCGGGGGAACCTTTGCTGTACTCGTGGAAGCGGGTTTGGAAGTGGGCGAAGTTTCCAAGTACACGGGCGCGGATGAAATTTTGGATGGTAGGGTAAAGACCTTGCATCCCAAAATCCACAGTGGCCTCCTTGCTCGAAGAGAAAACAAGCGCGACATGGAGTTTTTGGAGAAGAAACATATCAATCCAATTGATGTTGCTGTCGTAAATCTTTATCCCTTCATCGAGAAGGCAGAAGAGGGCGTATCGCTTACAAACCTGGTGAATTTCATAGACATCGGCGGATCCGCCATTATTCGGGCTGCTGCCAAGAATTACGATGATGTCGTTGTAATAACAAACCCAAGCGAATATCCCTTGATAATGGACGAATGGCAGGAAAATGGTGAGCTTCTAATTTCGACTCGCAGACGATTGGCCGGAAGGGCATTTAATCTCTGCAGTGCCTATGATGATGCAGTTGCGGCACGACTTTTGGAGGACATGGGTGCACAGGCCGCTGTGGGGAATGCCGCGAGATCTCGCGAATGCGAAAAATCGATACCCGATGTGTCTGCCGAGCCTAGGCTGAAGGAAGGTGATTTGCCTGATAGGCTTGAATTTACCTATAGGAAGGGGAGTGAACTTCGTTACGGCGAAAATCCACATCAGAGGGCTGGATGGTACCTGCCTGCTGCGCAATCCAGCTCCGGGGCACTTAGCGAACTCATTCAGCACCAGGGAAAGGCTTTAAGCTTCAATAATCTAAGAGACCTTGATGCTGCCTGGCGGACCGTTTCTGAATTCGAGCAGACGGCCTGCGTGGGTGTTAAGCATGCCGCGCCCTGCGCTGCTGCCCTTGGGACATCCACTCTTGATGCCTGGGAGAAGACATGGGCGTCCGATTCGCTGTCTCTATTTGGCGGAATAGTCACCTTCAATGACAGGTTGAATGAGGAAACCGCAACCTCTCTTGTTGGAAACTTCCTGGAGCTGGTTGCGGCACCGGAAATAACCCTGGGGGCGTTAGAGGTCTTCAAAGAAAGAAAGAATTTGAGAGTTCTTACTATCCAGCAGCCACCCACCGGCAGATGGGAGTTTGTCTCCGTTGATGGAGGTATCTGTCTTCAGGAAGTTGACTGCAGTGCCGCGCCTGCCGAGGAATGGGAATATCCAACTAGGGTGAAGCCAACAAGCAATCAAATTGAGGATTTGAGCTTTGCGATGCGAGTGGTTAAGCACGTGAAATCGAATGGAATTGTAGTTGCGGCGGCAAAGAAAACACTCGGAATTGGAACGGGTCAGCCCAATCGGGTTGGAGCGGTTGAACTTGCATTGAAGGGGAGGGTGTTTCGGGGCGCTGTTATCGCATCGGATGCTTTCTTCCCTTTCGACGATGCTATCCGTATCGCGGGGCCTGCGGGAATAAGAGCTATAGTTCAGCCGGGGGGCTCTATTCGTGATCAAGAGGTTATCGCCGCCTGCGATGAGCTCGGTATCGCGATGGCCATAACCGGGCGCCGGCATTTCAGGCACTAGGGAGGAGATGCGTGGGAAGGGATGTGCCATATCTTGAGATTTGAGCTGGACTATTCCCTTTGCTCATCCACGTTCTCCCGAAGCTTTCAGGTGTCCAGAATACCCTTTCCTGAAGAAGATATGGTAAATCAGTCTTGGTTTCGCTGTCAGCCTGAGATGCGTGAATAAAACCAGCCTCAATTTCTTCAATTTTGCCAAATCCTCATTCCGCGTGATTGTATGCCATAGGAATGGCCAGATTGCATCGTGATCCCGAGGAATTTTACGACGCCATTCCCTGGGTTTGTCGCGTACTGGATTCAATGCATACTTCTCGCACAGGAATTTGTAGATGTCTGCTTTGAATTCAAAGGTAAGTTTTGCGCGTCGTTCACCGTATTTAGTGGAAGTTTGAGTTGTATGACGTCGATAGGCATGCAAAATATCCGGTAGATTGCCCAGCCTCCCGACTCTCGACAAATCGAAGAAAAACTTATAATCCTCAATGAGGGGGAAATTTTCGTCGGTGCTGATGTTGTTTTCCATTAGCACCCTGCGGCGGATTATTGATGTTGAGTTCCAAATGGGTATGTTGCGGAGTTGATAAAACAGCATGGCTGCATGGCCAAGGACTCTTCTTGCGACAATTTTCAAAACACCGCTTTCATCGAATTCCACAAGAGCGCCGCCGCTGGCAATGATATCAGGATTCGACTCCATGTATCTCACCTGCTTTTCTATCCGGTCCAAAAAAGCGATATCATCGGCATCCATTCTTGCCAGATATTTGCCCTGGGACAGCTTGATTGCCTTATTAAGAGCGTAAACAATCCCCCTGTGTTCGTGGCTATAAGGTTTTATTCGCTTATCGAGTTTGGCCCTGCGTTCAACTATGGGAAGAGTCGCATCATCCGAGCCGTCATTGACGCAGATGATTTCCAAATTGGAGTAGGTTTGTTTCTGAATACTCTCCAACGTCAACCCAATCACTTTCTCGACATTGTACATGGGTATGATAACCGACACCAAAGGAGTTCTGCTCAAGGTTCACCTCCTGATCTTTGCCTGCGCCCAAGAACTTGAAACATCAGGCTAATTGAACACCGCAAGCGTCAAATTCGAGTCGCATCGAGTTCAAAGTTTTCTGAGCATCTCATTTTCCCCAAAATTTTTCAGGTGTCTGGATGCCGATTCTTGAAAAAGATATAGAATACCAGCCTTGGTTTTGCTGTCAATCTAAGATGTGTAAACAGAACCAGCCTCAACTTCTTCAGCTTTGTCAATTTTGTGTTATGAGTGATTGTATACCATAGGAGTACCCAGATTGCATCGTGATTTCGAGGAACCTTGCGGCGCCAACCTCTGGGGCTGTCTCTTTCCGGGTTCAACGAATGATCCTCACACGTGGATTTGTAAATATCAGCTCTAAGTTGAAGCTCGCGTTCCCTAAGTATTTCATAATTCTTCTTGCTAGTTTGATTTGGATGAGCCCGATAGGCTAGCAAAGTATCCGGTAGATTGCCCAGCTTTCCAATTCGGGATAAATCGAAATAGAGCTTAAGATCCTCGACGTAGGTGTGTTCTTTGCTGTATCGGATATCATTATCCAATAGTGCGGTATGGTGGACTATCAACGATGAATGAGCAATGGGCCAAATGCGGATCATGCGATACCGTAGGATTTCGGGATTGCAATGAGGTGTGGTGGTTCGAGAAATACCACGTGCATTGAATATTTCCACGGCAGTTCCACTAGCAACGACATCAGGATTCGACTCCATGTATCTCACCTGCTTTTCTATCCGGTCCAAAAAAGCGATATCATCGGCGTCCATTCTTGCCAGGTATTTGCCCTGGGACAGCTCAATTGACTTATTGAGAGCGTAAACAATCCCCCTGTGTTCGTGGCTATAAGGTTTTATTCGCTTATCGAATTTGGCCCTGCGTTCAACTATGGAGAGAGTCTCATCATCCGAGCCGTCATTGACGCAGATGATTTCCAAATTGGAGTAGGTTTGTTTCTGAATACTCTCCAACGCCGATTCAACCGTTTTCTCGGCATTGTACATGGGTATTATGACTGATACCAATGGGAGCCTGCTCAAGGTTCACCTCCCGATCTTTGGCTGCGCCCAAGAACTTGAAACACCGGGCCAATTGAAAACCATAAGCACCAAAAATTCAAGCCGCGTCTGGTTCAAAGCCTTCAAGCATTTCATTCTCTTTCACAGCTCTGCTTCCGTCTTCCCTTCACTTCTTTTTTGCGGCGATGGCGTCGGTGATTGTTCCCTCCGCCATTTCAGCGGACTGCGCCAGGGTTTCTGCAAAGGTGGGATGGGGGTGGATAGTTTTGCTGATATCGACGGCATCGGCGCCCATCTCAATAGCCAGGCAGGCTTCGGCTATAATGTCTCCTGCTCGGGCGCCCACTATTCCCACGCCAATTAGTCGTCCTGTGCCCTTGTCGAAGAGGGCCTTCGTGCTGCCTTTGCCTTTGTCTGCCGAAAGCGCCCTTCCGCTGGCCGGCCAGGGAAAGATTCCTCTTGTATAGGCGATGCCCTCCGCCCTCGCCTGCCTCTCCGTATACCCGGACCAGGCGATCTCGGGATCGGTGTAGGCAACTGAGGGAATTGTCATTGCTGTATTGGCACTTTTCAACCCCGCGATTACTTCAGCGGCCACCTTGCCCTCGTACACTGCCTTGTGAGCCATCATGGGGTTGCCGGCCACATCACCGATAGCGTAGATTCCAGGCACATTGGTTTCCTGCCGCCTGCTCACCGGAATGAAGCCCCGATCATCAACGGCAATCCCGATATCCTCGATGCCTATGTTCTCGCTATTTGGGCTGCGCCCAATGGATATCAAGATAGCGTCGGCCTCTATTGTGCGCGGCGATTTCTCTCCTTCAAGGCCTATGATTAGGGTTTCCCTTTGGAATTTTACCCCCGTTAGTTTAGTGGATGTGTATATGGCTTTGTACCTCCGGCTTAATTCTTCGGATAGCTGGTAGGCGAGATCAGCATCGGCGGAGGGAATTAGCTGATCTAACATCTCGATTACCGTGACTTCCGATCCCAGGGCCCAGTAAATTTGAGCCATCTCCAGGCCAATGATTCCCCCGCCAAGCACTGCAAGCCTCTTGGGAACAAAGGGCAGTTCCAGGGCCCTGGTTGAGTCCCAAATTCTCTCATTATCCCTAGGCAGGGATTGGAGTGCTGCTGGTTTCGCTCCAACAGCGATAATTGCCTGCTCGAAATTTACAAGCGCAGTATTGTTCGCAAGGTTGACATTGATGGCCTTCGGGCTAGCGAATTTACCTCTTCCACTAAGAATTGTTACACCGCGGGCTTTTGCCAGCCCCCCAAGCCCCCTCCTCAGCTTGCCGATAATCTCGTCTTTTTTTTCTCTAAGCTTATCGGTATCAATTTCCGGGGGAGCAAATCTTAGCCCGTAGGATTCCAGGTTTCTCGACTCCGAGATTATTTCCGCGACATGAAGGAGGGTTTTGGACGGAATGCAGCCAACATTGAGGCAGACCCCCCCGATTTCCTTTTCCTTTTCGATAAGCACAACCTTTTTACCTAAGTCAGCGGCCCTAAACGCGGCGGTGTATCCCCCGGGGCCGGCGCCGAGTACTGCCAAGTCGCAGTTAATTGATTCAGTCATATCCTCTCCAAGAGGTTAAAGTAGTGCGCGGCGTATATCGCCAATCAAGCCCGATAAATGACCTGTGAAACGGGCGGCAGAGGCCCCGTCGATTATTCTGTGATCGTATGAAAGTGAAAAGGGCAGAATCAAGCGCGGATCGAATGACGATCCATTCCAAACCGGTCGCATTTCGCTCTTAGATACCCCGAGTATCGCAGCCTCGGGTGCATTTATTATAGGTGTGAAATTGATTCCTCCAATACCTCCCAAACTGGAAATGGTGAAGGTTCCTCCGGATATCTCATCTGCCTTTAGTTTGCCCTCTCTGGCCCGCCGGCTAAGGTCGGCAAGTCTTTCTGCGAGTTCAAGTATGCTTAGATTGCCCGCGCTTCTTATCACTGGTACAAGCAGGCCGCCGGGGGTGTCTACAGCCACTCCAATGTTGATGTATTTCTTACGGATTATTTGCCTGCCATCCGAACTCAGGGAGCTATTGAAATCCGGAAAGGTCTTAAGAGCTTGCACGGCGGCTTTGATTATGAAGATAAGAGGGCTTATTTTTATTCCCCTGTCCTTGGCAAGCTCGGCATTGAGCTCCCTGCGGAATGCCTCAAGTTCGGTAATATCAGCTTTCTCAAACTGCGTGACGTGCGGTATACCAATCCAGTTTCGATGTAATTTAGGCCCGGATACTCTCTTAATCCGGCTCAGTTCTTCTGCTTCAATTTCTCCTAATGCTGAATAGTTCTCGCTTGGGATTGGCGGCAGAGTGAAGCGCTCGGCGGTTTTGGCGAAATCTGAGGCTCCGCTCATAACCCTTTTCACCAGGGAGCTAACATCATCGCGGGTTATCCGTCCCTTTGGTCCGGTTCCGCTAACTTGGGCCAGCGATACCCCCAGTTCTCTGGCAAGCGCCCTGACGGATGGGGTGGCATGGTATTTAGCCCTCATTTCCTGGGCGTTAATCTCTTCGGGATTCATGTCTGCCGTTTGGGCCTTTCCAGGCTCAGGGGTGGTCTTGGAAGCAGCAGTCGGCTCCTCTAGCGGCGTGCTTTGCTCCCCGGCTCCTTCCTCCAATTTCGCTTCGCTTGGAGCCGCATTCTCCTTGATGGCTTTTTTCGGCTTAACTTCAGAATCATCGGAATCTGCAAGTGCAATGAGGTCTCCGGGATTTACCGTATCGCCTTCGCTTATTCTGATTTCGGCAATAGTACCTGCCAGGGGCGAGGGTACATCCATAACCGCCTTATCGCTTTCAAGGGAGATAAGAGGAGTCTCCTTTTCCACAACATCGCCCACGTGGATGTAAATCTCGACAACGCCCACATCCTGAGATCCTTCAAGATTCGGAATTCGTATTTCAGTCATTTGCTTCCCCTTTAGCTGACCAGAGGGTTGGGTTTGTCAACATTGATTTGATATTTGGCAATAGCCTCGGAGACAGCCGTTTTTCTCAGTTTGCCTTCCGCGGCAAGGGACTTAAGGGCGGCTAGGGTTATCCATCGCCTGTCAACCTCAAAAAAGTCCCGGAGTTTTTCCCTGCTGTCGGATCGCCCATAGCCATCAGTTCCAAGAATGGTAAGTCTGTTTGGGATCAGCCGTCTTATTTGCTCAGGGTAGGCTCTTATATAGTCAGATGAAAAAACAGCCGGTCCCTCATGTCCTCTTAGAATTTTCGTCAGATACGGTGTGGGCAGCTCTGCTTCCGGTTCCAACAAGTGAATTCTCTCACATTCCATGCCGTCTCTGCTTAGCTGGTTAATCCCGGGAACACTCCAGATGTCGGCACGTACCTGCCAATCTTCTTCCAAGAGTCTTGCAGCTTCGATCACTTCTCGTAATATGGCACCCGAGCCCATAAGCTGAGCAATAGGACTTCTTCCCTCCGGGGCCTTTCGGAAGAGATAGGCGCCTCTGATTATGCCCTCCTCAGCCCCTTCGGGCAGCGGCGGCTGAACATAGTTCTCATTCATTACAGTGATGTAGTAGAAGAGATTTTTTCGCTCCGCGAACATTTCATGAAGCCCGTTTCTGATGATAACGGCCATCTCATACGCAAAGGCGGGATCGTAAGCGCGGCAGGTTGGATATGTGGCAGCCAGAAGCAGACCGTGCCCATCCTGGTGCTGCAGGCCCTCTCCGTTTAGGGTGGTTCTGCCGGAGGTGGCGCCAATGAGAAATCCCCGCGCATGGATGTCCCCTGCCGCCCACGCTAAGTCGCCTATTCTTTGAAAACCAAACATGGAATAGTAGATGTAAAAGGGAATCATCGGGATTCCGTAGTTCGAGCCAGCGGTGCCGGCAGCTAGCCAAGATGAGAAGGCGCCAGCCTCCGTAATCCCCTCTTCCAGAATTTTGCCCTTCTCGGATTCTCTGTACCACATCATGTTTTCGGCGTCCTGAGGTTTATATAGCTGGCCGGAGGGGGTATATATGCCTAGCTGCCTGAACATTCCTTCCATGCCGAAGGTTCTTGCCTCATCCGAGACGATTGGGACTATGTACTTCCCAAGTTCCCTATGCCTTGCAAGCTCGGCAAGCAGCCTGACAAAGGCGTTTGTGGTTGAAACTTCACGGTTTTTGGATCCCCCAACGGTGTTCTTGAATATGGCATCTCCTATCGAAGGGACAGTCAGCGCGGGAGTATCGAATCTCCGGGAGGGTATTGAGCCGCCTAATTTCTTTCGCTGCTTCCTAATGAATTCCAATTCTTCGGACCCTTCGGCTGGTCTGATGAAGGGTAATTCTTCAAGCTCACCGTCTTTCAGGGGCACCTTGAATCGGTCGCGGAATTCTATTAAGGACTCGATATCCATTTTTTTCTGACTGTGGGTCCTCATAGCGGCTTCGCCGGCCTTACCCATGCCGTATCCCTTCACCGTTTTCACCAGAATCACGGTTGGAACGCCTTCCGCTTTGACGGCCTTGGCGAAGGCCGCATAAATCTTCCGGGGATCGTGGCCCCCGCGGGTCATTTGCCAGAGATCCCTATCGCTCATATTCCTAACCATCCGGGCAATCACCGGGTCGGACTCGAAAAAGTTTTTCCTTAAATGCTCCGGTCCCTTGGAACGAAGATCCTGAAATTCGCCGTCCACCATGGAAGCAAACTTTTTCAGCAGTATCCCGTCCTTGTCCTTCTGTATTAATTCATCCCATTCGCTGCCCCAAATAACCTTGATAACCTCCCAGCCCGCTCCGTTAAAGGCTCCTTCGAGCTCGTCGATGATTCTTCCGTTTCCCCGAACCGGGCCATCGAGCCTCTGCAGATTGCAGTTGATCACGAATATCAAATTGTCCAGCTTCTCGCGGGCGGCCAGGCTAAGAGCTCCCAGACTCTCCGGCTCGTCGGTTTCGCCGTCGCCAACAAAGGCCCAAACTTTTCTATCGCCGATGGTTATGTGCTCATGGGCCTCCATGTATTTCATGAATCGTGCCTGATATATGGCCATTAACGGCCCCAAGCCCATCGATACAGTTGGAAATTGCCAGAAATTGGGCATCAAAAAAGGGTGGGGATAGGAGGATAGTCCCCTGCCCTCCACCTCGCGGCGGAAGTTATTCAGGTGTTCTTCATCAAGGCGGCCCTCCACAAAGGCTCTGGCATACATGCCGGGAGAGCAGTGGCCCTGGTAGAATACGAGGTCCGGGCCATGGGGGGAATCGTAGCCCTTGAAGAACCAGTTGAAACCAACTTCATAGAGCGCGGCCGAGGATGCATAGCTTGCTATGTGACCCCCCAAACCATCAGGGTTCTTGTTAGCCTTAGCCACCATTGCCATTGCATTCCAGCGAACATGGGCGGCTACCCTTTGGGCAATAGGACTGCCCCCTGGGATTTTCTCCGATTTTTGGAGGCTTATCGTATTGGCGTAGGGTGAGACAGTGGTATCAGGTGGGCGGATATCTCTCTCCCTGGCTTTGTTATTTAATTCCCTTAGGAGATAGGCTGTCTTTTCCCTTCCTTCGGTATTTATTACGCCTTCCAGCGAATCAAGCCAATCCCGAGTTTCATCCGGATCAGGGTCTACGAAAGTTGTGGGCATGCTGCCTCCTGGATTACGCCGTCCGTTGAACCACAATAGTGTTTTCTAAGAGATTAGACAATCCGAACTTTGCCTATGCAAGACTTGGAATTCCATTCGAACACTTCTCTCTGCGAAAAGTGAGATTCGTTCTCACGAAATTTACTGGACAGCTTCTGGCAGCAGCAATGAAAACCATTTGCCTTCTTTGCAATTGACATTGCTTTGTTCTTAAGCTATACACTTGTCTCGTTATTGAGTACTGATTCTTTGAGGAGGAAACAGATGAAAAGAATAGCTTTGATTTCCGCTCTGATTCTCATAGGCGCGGCTCTCTTTGCCAATGGGACCGACGACACAGTCAAGATTGCTGTTGTTGGAGCTCATTCGGGCGATCTTGCATCCTATGGCATCCCAACGGTTAAGGCGGCCGAGCTTGTTGCTGCCGACTGGAATGCAAGGGGAGGCGTACTGGGGAAGCAGATTGAGCTTATTGTGGAAGATGACGAATGCAAGCCTGAAGTTGCGGCAAACAGCGCTGCCTTAGTTGTAGGCAAGGGCGCGATAGCTGTTATCGGCCATATCTGCTCCGGAGCGACAAAAAGTGCCTTGGGTATCTATAATGAGGCTGGAATTCCCGCTATTAGCCCTTCAGCTACCAACCCGCCGCTTACTCAGAGCGGAGACTACCCAAATTTTTTCCGCACCATCGCCCCAGACGATTCCCAGGCCCAAACAATCTCGAATTTCATAGTCAATCAACTCGGCTTGACATCGATTGCTGTACTTCATGATAGGCAGGACTACGGGAAGGGTTTTGCGGATTTCACGGTAAGCTACCTTGAAGAGAAGGGAGCCGAGGTGGTTCTTTATGAGGGCATCACCGAGGGAGCTGTGGATTATTCGGCCGTGTTGAACAAGGTTGCCAAGTCGGATGCTCAGGTGCTAGTGTACGGTGGATATCATCCCGAGGCCTCAAAACTGGTGCAGCAAATGAACCGCATGGGCCTGGATATCCCCTTTGTTTCCGATGACGGGGTAAAGGACAACACCTTCATAGAGGTTGCGGGGGAGGATTCCGAGGGCGTCTACGCGTCCGGACCCAAGGATACATCGGATAATCCCATGCACAACGAGGCTCTTGAAAAGCACAAAACCACCTACGGAGAAGAACCGGGTGCGTTTTTTTATGGAGCATATGCCGCCACCATTGCGCTTCTTACGGCGATAGAGAATGCTGACAGCACTGACGGACAGGCCATAATGGATGCCCTGCGCACGAACTATGTCGATACACCCGTCGGCAATATCAGTTTCGATGCGAAGGGAGATGCAATCGGCGTGGAATTTTCGGTTTTTCAGGTTCAAAACGGTGAATATGTAGAGTTGAGATAACTAACTAACCTGCCGGAGTGGGTGAGAACCCACCCGGGGTAGTTTCACTTCTCTGATTTAGTTTGATATTCGCTTTAGGAGTTCCTAGTTGGAATACTTCCTGCGGCTTGTGCTTGCCGGATTTACGAAGGGTAGCATATATGCCCTGATAGCCCTCGGCTACACAATGGTATATGGCGTCTTTAAGCTCATCAACTTCGCCCACGGCGAGATTTATATGATTGGCGCCTTCACTGCCCTCATCACAGGTGGTGTGCTGCAAATCGCCACAGACTTGGCTCCTCTTATGATTTTTGCCATATCCTTGGCTGCTGCGATATTCTTTTCTGCCGCCCATGGTATTACTATGGAGCGCATAGCCTATCGCCCCCTCAAGAGGGCGCCCAGACTCACTGCACTTATAAGTGCGATAGGCATGTCATTGGTGCTTCAGAACTACGTCCGCCTGGCGCAAACTTCTGATTTCCTACCCTTTCATTCGATGATTCCTGATATCCCCTGGTTAACGCCCGGGAGGTCACTAATCACCACTACTCAGCTAACGATACTGGCTACTACCATCGTTGTAATGATTGCGTTAACCCTGCTAATTAAGTTCACCAGGATGGGAAAGGCAATGAGAGCTGCCTCTCAAGATAAGATTATGGCCCAATTGGTTGGAATCAATATGAACAAAGTGGCAACTTACACGTTTATTATCGGATCGGCAACAGCGGCGATTGGGGGAGTGCTGATTGCAAACCATATGGGCCAAATAAATTTCCACATCGGTTTTTTGGCAGGTATAAAGGCCTTTGTGGCGGCGGTGCTTGGCGGGATTGGAAGCATACCGGGGGCAGTATTGGGCAGTTTTGTGCTTGGCATAACCGAGAGCTTCGGAGCCGGGTATATTTCCAGTGCATATGAGGACGCATTTGCCTTCGTAATACTTATAATCATTCTAACTTTCAAACCCTCAGGTTTGCTCGGCCACAGCGAAGTGGAAAAGGTTTAATGGCAAAAATTCTCAAATATATAAGAAGCTCGCTTTTTAACACGTTCTGGATGATGCTTATCACCTTTCCAATCATGGTTGTCAAGGTAAATCCAAAAGAATCTCTGGTAAGTTGGCGCTGGATGAATTTGCTCTGGGTTGGCATCGGAACCTTTGTTCTCTCATGGGTTTGGAAATATTACTTATCCCGGCGTGATAAGGATTCGAAGTTGACTCCCGGCAGGGGGAGAAAGGTTCTCAACCTGTGGTGGAGCAAAAAGAAGGTTAGAACGGGCCTGCTTTCCGTTCTGGTGCTGTTCGTTGCTGGTTTTCCATGGATAGTGAATCTTTACCAGGTTGGCATAATCACCAGCGCCCTGGTGTTCGTGATTTTGGGGCTCGGATTGAACATAGTTATTGGCTATGGGGGTCTGCTGCATCTGGGCTATGCCGCATTTTATGCTGTGGGCGCTTATAACTATGGTTTGATGTATTTATATTGGGGTTTGCAGTTCTGGGTTGCACTGCCGCTTGGTGCCGTCTCAGGCGTTCTCTGTGGCATACTCATCGGCTTACCTGTCCTGCGGCTAAGGGGTGATTACCTTGCAATAGTTACCCTGGCATTTGGGGAAATTGTAAGACTTCTGCTTCTGAATCTATCGGATTTCACCAAGGGGGCAGAGGGGATTGCCCAAATTCCGCGTCCGGCTTTTTTCTATGAATTATCTCTTCGAGTTGCCACGAATTACCTGTTTTATATCTGTGCGGCATTGGTGGTTTTCACTGTTTTTGTCATCCGCCGCCTTGAAAATTCCAGGATAGGCAGAGCGCTGGAGGCTATGAGAGATGATGAAATAGCGGCACAGTCCATGGGGATCAGTCTTACAAAAAACAAACTGATTACCTTTGCCTTGGGAGCCTTTTGGGCCGGATTGGTTGGCGTCATTCTGGCTGCAAAAACCACCTACGTCAATCCAGGAAGTTTTACCCTGCTGGAATCGGTAATGATTCTTGTTGCTGTGGTACTAGGCGGTATGGGGTCTATTCCCGGTGTCATACTTGGCGGCCTCATAGTAACCCTGGTTCCGGAGTATTTCCGCGCCCTATCCGACTATAGAATGCTTATGTTCGGCGTCACTCTCGTGGTGATGTCCATATTCAGACCGCGAGGTATCATTCCGAAACTGAGGAAGCATTACACTGCCAATGGGATAGGCGGCAAGTCGTGAGCCATACCATTCTTGATGTAAGGAATTCTTCGATCCGCTTCGGGGGACTTCGAGCGATTGATGAAGTTAGTATTCATGTCGATACGGGCGAGATAGTCGCTCTTATTGGGCCAAATGGCGCAGGCAAAACAACTCTTTTCAATTGTATAACGGGGCTCTACAAGCCTACGGGGGGTGATATAGCATTCTTCGATAGTGCCAAAAAATTCGTTAGAATCAACGGATTCAAGCCCAATAAGATAACTGAGCTGGGATTAGCCCGTACTTTTCAGAATATTCGCTTGTTTAGCAGCATGACTGCCTTGGAAAATGTGATGATAGGCTACCATTCGCGATTGAAGGCGGGGGTTTTGGGAGCAATACTGCGTGATAGAAGAACACGCGCGGAGGAGCAGGACGTTATTGATGTAAGCATGGGGATATTGAGGAAGCTCAGACTGGAGAGGTATGCAAACGAGATTGCTTCAAATCTTCCATATGGAGCCCAGCGTCTTCTGGAAATAGCTCGGGCAATGGCAACCGGGCCCCAGCTTTTGCTGCTGGATGAGCCGGCAGCCGGTATGAATTTGGTTGAGACGAAGAGGCTTGATTACTTCATCAGCAAGATCCGTGACGAGGAGCAAATAACGATACTGCTGATAGAGCACGATATGAATCTGGTGATGAGTATTGCTGAACGTATATACGTTCTCGACTATGGAAGCCTGATCGCCGAGGGCAGTCCTGCCGAAATAAGGATGAATCCTGCTGTGATAAAGGCATATTTAGGGGAATAAAATATGCTCAGACTCGATTCCGTCTACACCTATTATGGGAGCATCCAGGCGCTGAAGGGAATCAGCCTTGAGGTGAACAAGGGTGAGATAATCTGCCTTATCGGTGCAAACGGCGCCGGCAAGTCCACAACCCTGATGACCATTTGTGGAATTGAAACCCCGCGCGGTGGAGTTATACAATTTGATGGAATCGATATTGCCGGTATGCCGCCGCATAAGATTGTCGGCATGGGAATGAGTCAGGTACCCGAAGGCAGGCGCATGTTCCCATCGCTTACTGTTGCAGAGAATTTGGATATGGGAGCATATCTCCGCTCCGATAAGAAGAAGCTGAAAAAGGATATTGAATACGTGTTCGAACTCTTCCCAATCCTCTCAAAGCGCAGGAACCAAATGGGCGGAACGCTCTCCGGAGGGGAGCAGCAGATGCTGGCGATAAGCCGGGCACTCATGGCAAGGCCAAGGATACTCCTTCTTGATGAGCCGTCGCTTGGGCTCGCTCCGCTGCTCGTGCAGCAAATTTTTGAAATCATCCTCAGAATTAACAAAGAACAGGGTACAACTATTTTTCTTGTTGAACAGAACGCCAATATGGCATTGAAAATATCCAACAGGGGGTATGTGCTCCAAAATGGCAAGATAGTCAAAGCCGATCTTGCGGATGCCCTTCTGGAGGATGAGGAGGTGAGGGCCGCATATTTGGGAGTTTGAACAGCAGCCTTGCTTTCCAACCATGAAAAAATTCGTTACATTCCCCTCCAATGGAGAGCTTCATACTCGGTACCGGGGGCATGATGCCCCTGCCCAACAGAAATCTCACCTCCATGCTTCTGCGCAGGGAGGGGGAGATATTTCTATTCGATTGCGGTGAGGCCACCCAAATCAGTCTCCGCCAGCTCAATCTGAAATGGAAAAAGATTTCGGTGATTTTGATTAGTCATACTCATGCCGACCACGTAACCGGACTTCCCGGCATTTTGATGCTAAGCTCCCAGGTGGAACGCAGCGAGGCACTTGTGATAATAGGGCCGCCAAAAATACGGGAATACATAGAGAGCAATCGCAGAGTTCTGGACATGCATATTAACTATCCAATTGAAATCAGAGAGATAGCCCAGCCTTATATTTCTCAGGAAGTATATCGCGGGAAGGGTTACAGAATCCGCTCATTCCCAATGCGTCATTCGAAGGTTTGTGTTGGATATGCTTTCGAGGAGGATGCCAGGCCGGGTGTGTTCCTTCCCGAAGAGGCTAAAAGCATCAAGGTGCCCAAGGGCCCTCTATGGGGCAGACTGCAAAGGGGGGAAAGTGTACAGCTTGAAGATGGGAGAACTATAAGCCCAGGACAGGTGATGGGGCCTCCGCGTGAGGGCCGCAAGGTCTCCTACGTAACTGATACCACTTGGCGCAGCTCCATCCCATCCGAGGTCAGCGATTCGGATTTGCTCATATGCGAGGCGATGTTCTGTGAGGATTTGGCTGACACAGCATTTGAAAAGCGCCATCTCACTGCGCGCCAGGCCGGCCGGTTGGCGGCTCAGGCAGGAAACGTTCGCCGTATGGGCCTTATTCACTACAGTCCTCGCTACACCGATTACGAACTCAAAATGCTTCAAAAGGAATGCCGGGAGTTTTTCCCCAACGCATTTCTATGCCGTGATCGAATGGTAATTCAGATACCCTATGGTGATGAAGAAAAAGCAGGCGGCGGTATCGACGAGAAAACTACAGGGCAGTGAAGAAGGCCAAAATATGGAGTTCCCAATTGTGCTCCGGAATCTCCCTATTTGAGTAGCCTTGCCTCACTCTCCAATCTGAGCTGCCTTGTAGTAAGCGTCCAATAGACCCCGCGGTGCCGAATCAGCACCTTGTGCGTTCCTTCTTCGACTATCTTCCCTTTGGAGAGGACTACGATTCTATCCGCTTCTCGGACAGTGGAAAGCCGATGGGCGATTACAAAACTGGTTCTCCTATCCAACACCTTATGGGTGGCCTTTCTAATTGCTTCCTCTGTTTGGATGTCCACGCTGCTAGTCGCCTCATCCAACACGAAAATCGCAGGGTCAACCAGGATTGCCCTCGCGAAGGAAATCAACTGCTTCTCTCCCACACTCAGCCTTGCGCCCGAAGTTCCCACATTCGACGCATAACCATCTGCAAGATTCAGTATGAAATCGTGTGCCCCAACCAGCTTGGCCGCCTCAATCACCTCGTTATCGGAGGCATCCAGTCGACCATAGCGAATATTCTCCATGATAGACCCACCGAACAGATGGGGTGTCTGGAGGACATAGCCCAGTTTAGATTGCAGCCAATACTGAGAACGCTTTCTATAATCGATATCATCAATCAGGATGCGCCCTCTGGTGGGCTCATAAAAGCGGCAAAGCAAATTCACGACGGTGCTTTTCCCGGAACCGCTCTCACCAACGAGCGCGAGAGTTTCCCCCGCTTCAACCTTGAGATTGAAGTCCTGAAGTACCATCTCATCCGCTCTGTATTGAAAATCAACCGATTCAAAATTGATTCTTCCCTCGATTTTGGGGGAATTTAGACTCGAATCATCCCAAGCCTTCGTTTCCCTGATATCCGGAATTTCCTCCAGCAGGGAAAGAACCCTCTCTGCTGAAGCCTGTGCATACTGCAACTCCCCAAAGGCTCGACTTAACTCCATTGCAGGTTCGAAGAAACCGGCCGTGGCAAAAACAAAGGAAACCAGTTCACCGTAGGTAATACTCGTTCCAGCTAGCAGGTTACTGCCCCCACGCCAGAGCGCAAGGGCGGTTCCAATCGCCCCGAAAGTTAAAACTGCGGGAAGATAGAAAGCTGAAATAGCTGCGGTGCGAACGGCGTGCTGTCTCATGGTGCTCGCAATTTCTTCGAATTCTTCGGTGTTCTTCTTCTCGCGGACTAGCGTTTTTGTGGTGCGGGCACCATTGATTCCTTCATTGTATCCGGCAGTAAGGCGGGAATTGACGCTCCTAATCTTCCGATAGCCACTTAGCAGTTTTTTCTGAAACCAAAAAGACATTACAATCAGGGGCAGAAGGACAGAGAGGCTTACCATGGCGAGGGGTAGGTTCACAGCGAACATTGTTATCGCCATGATCAGCATATAAGCTAGGCCCCAGGATATATCCACTAAACCCCAGGCAATCACATCTCCCAATTTTGTTACATCCGAGGTCATTCTCGCCATAATCCAACCGGTGGGTGTTCGATCGTAATAAGAAAAGCTGAGTTCTTGGAGGCGTTTGAAGCCTTCCTTGCGAATGTCGTGGCAGATACCAACCTCTACCTTCCCCGCAATTACTATGAAAGCGAAGATATTTATCGCCTGTATAACCCCGAGAGCACCGAATACAGCAGCAAAAAGATACATGTATCCAAAATTCTCAGGGATAATCACCCTATCCACAAACCAGCCAACAAAAAATGGTTGAAAAACCTCTATGATCGCAACAAATATCATCAGGGCAACCATTACGGACATGCGTTTTTTATGCAAACTGACGAAGCGAAGTAGTTTACGCCAGGTAAGAAAATCGAATCGCCGTTTTTTTTCTGTATATGAATTCATATTGGCTCCGTTTTCAGAGGTGTATTCCGGATGTCCCAAATTCGCCTGTATAGGTTGTCTCCTTGAATCAATTCCTTGTGACAGCCTTGGTGACTGATGCTGCCGTCCTCAAGTATCAGAATGCGATCTACTTCTTTCAACGCGCTCACGCGGTGTGTTACCAGAAAAATAGTGGTATTGGCAAAGCGTTTTTTGAGTCCCGCCATGATGGCGGCATCTGCCTGAGCATCGACAGCACTGAAGGAATCATCGAGAATAATGACTCGGGGGAGTCGAACAAGAGTTCTGGCTATACTAACTTTCTGTCTTTGCCCTCCGGAGAGCGTGATGCCGCCCTCCCCAATCAGAGTCTCATATCCATTCTCAAAACCATCAATAGCTTCCCTGAGATTTGCGGTTTCCGTGGAGATTTCAATTAATTCGTCAGTTGCCTCCGGGGAGGCTAATACTATGTTATCTCGCAGGTTTCGATTGAAAAGGAAGGATTCCTGGAGAGCTATACAAATTTGGTTTCGCAGGCTCTCACTTCGCCAGCTATTAACATTGATGCCGTCGATTAGAATCTGCCCCTCGCTGGGTTTGTATAGGCGGGGGAGGAGATGAATCAGTGTACTCTTGCCGGAGCCGGTTGACCCAAGTATGCCAACAAGCTCCCCCGGTCTAACCTTGCAGTTTATTCCCTTCAGTATGGGGCGCTGTCCCTTGTACTGAAAACTGACATTCCTGAACTCTATTTCCCCCCGTATTTCCCCTAAATAGTCCCCGGTTTCCCGCTCGGGGGGGATATCAAGTATTTCCTGAATGCGTCTAAGTGATACCATTGCCTTGCCCATTTCAGTTAGGGTTCTACCCATTTCCCTAGCAGGCCACAGGAGGCGCTCCACATATGTGAAGAAGACAATGGCGGTGCCCAAGGTTATCCTGCCGCTAGCCGCCCACCATCCTCCCACAACCATAATGGTGCCTATTTGAGCAAGGCAGATTACATCTGTGATAGACCAGTACCAGGCCAGCAGTTTGGTTACATAAAAGGATTTATCTCGATATTCGGTGTTCTTCGCGTCGAATTTTTCAATCTCGTGATTGGCTCTTGCGAAGGCTCTAACCACCCGAATTCCATGAATATTCTCTTGGAGCGTGTCACTCAGGCGGCCCTCGGCCTCATCGGCCGCGTTGAATAGGGTCTTAATCTTAGAGAAAAAAATATAACCGAAAAGAAACAAAACGGGGAATGCGGCCATCGCAAAAAGGGTTAGCGCTTTGTTCAATGAGAGCATGAGCGCTGTGGATGTTACCACAAGAAAAATGCCGCTCCCCACTTCGGCAGCCTGTGTCGATAAGAAATTTCTTATTTTTTCCACGTCGCTGGTGCATCGTTGGATTAAATCGCCTGTGTTGGATTTTGTGTAGTACTCGTACTCAAGGCTCTGCAAGTGGGCATATAGGCGCTTCCTTATTTTTTTGACTGTATCTTCGGCAACGATGGCCGACAGGCGGTATTGGAGGTGCATGAAGAAACTCGAAGCAGCCATCAGTGCCACCGACAGCAGGGCTCCGTGTAGAATCAGGTTTCGGGGGCTGAGCCTTAGGAGCTGCTCGGTTAGCCAGAAAGCTTTTGGCCATGCCTTCCCCCCGATGCCCACATCGATAACTATACCGATAACCTGTGGCTGCAGCAGACCAAAAAATGATGCAGCAGCAGCAATAATGAATGTAGAGAGATAGAGCAGGCGTCTGCTCTTCAGGTGTGTGTTTAGCTGTTTGATCCCGTTCATAAGGGTGCTTATCCATGTTCAATAAGGTTTCAGCCTTCACTCGTCAATCATTTTACGAGGGAATCCTTGTCATTGTCTTCGATCTTTTCCATCTGCAGAATGCCTGCTATTGGAATGTAATCGGGAATTTTTCAAAACAGGGACTCTAGACTATCGAGCGTCTCAATTTCGTAAAGGCAACTGATGATATCGTCGGCAAGTGCATCCTCTTATCTCATTATCAAGTCGGAAGAAGTAATTCCGATGATAGGTGTATGGTTCCCGAATGGTAGCCTTAGGAGTGTGGGTGTGATTAGAGGACTGTACACGGGTGCAAGCGGCATGCGTGCCCAGGAACATCGTTTGGATGCATTGTCAAACAATTTGGCGAATGTAGATCTGAATGGATATAAGAGGGATATTTCGGTTCACAAAGCCTTCCCCGAGCTTCTTATTCGGCGTTTCGAGGATGACGGAGTTTTCCGTTTCCCTCTCGGAAGTGTAGACGTGGCGCCGATTGCGGGGAAACTGGGTACGGGCGTGGAATATAATGAATCTTACACAGCGTTTGAACAGGGTTCTTTGAAGGTTACCGAGAATACCTTCGATTTGGCGCTTGACGATGAAGGATTTTTTGTAGTGGACACACCCCGGGGACTCCGTTACACGCGCAATGGGTCGTTTTGGCTTGGCAAGGAACGAATTCTGGAGACCAAGGATGGATTTCCAGTGCTTGGGGAGGGGGGGATTATTCGGATAAGTGAAGATGTTGTTTCGATTGACAAGTTGGGCAGAATTTGGGAAAGAGAGGCATCTGAGATTGAAGCCGAATTGGTTGATACTGTTAGAGTTGTAGGGTTTCCACGACGGCGATTCCTGCAAAAAGAGGGTACGAGCTTTTGGACCGAGAATGAGAATTCCGGGTTCGCCCGCGATCTGGAGGGATCGGAGCGGCCGGGTGTCTTGCAGGGTTTTCTTGAAGGTTCTAACGTGAATCCGGTAACGGAAATGGTAAACATGATTGAGGTGAACAGAGCATATGAGGCGAATCAGAAAGTTATTGCAACTCATGATTCTTTGTTGAACCGCCTGATAAGTCAGGCGGCAAAGTACTAGGTTCCCTTGCATCTTGTCGAACTTCGTGATCTGTGATGATGAGCAGCGGAATCTCTTTGATTAGGAGTGGTTCAGTATGATGAGGTCTCTATGGGTAGCCGCTACGGGAATGCATGGCCAGCAATTCAATATCGATACAATTTCCAACAATCTTTCCAATGTGAATACTACCGGGTACAAGCAGGTGCGTGCGGATTTTGAGGACTTGATTTATCAGAACGCTCGCATCGCGGGAACGCCTGCTACGGAGCGCACTGTCACTCCCACGGGGATTCAGGTGGGTCATGGGGTTCGGGTTGGCGCCTCGCAGCGAATTTTTGCTCAGGGGTCATTGAAGCAGACTGACGGTCTTGGAGATATGGCTATTGCTGGTGAGGGTTTCTTTCGCGTGCTAAACATAGACGGCAGTATCGGATACACCAGAGACGGGTCGTTTAAGATTGATTCCAATGGCCAATTTGTAAATTCGAATGGATACCGGCTAATGCCGGAATTGATCCTACCGACAAACTACTTGCCTGAGAGTCTGGCAGTAAGTCAACAGGGGCGGGTTACCGTCAAAATTCCGGGACAGGAAGACCCCATAGACGTGGGGCAAATCATGCTTTTTCGCTTTGTGAATACAGCCGGATTGGAGGCAATTGGGGAAAATCTCTTCGTGGAGACCGAGGCATCCGGGAACGCCGCTAGAGAGGTGCCGGGTGTAGGAGGAATGGGCAAGCTTCATTACAAGTTTCTTGAGATGTCAAATGTGTCGGTTGTTAAGGAGATGGTTAGCATGATTGTGGCCCAGCGAGCCTATGAGCTCAATTCCAGGGCTATCCAAACCTCCGATTCAATGTTGGGCACTGCAAATGGGTTGAAGCGGTAGAGGACTTATGGATATTGGACCGTCGCAGAGTGGGAGAGTACTTTACGAAGAAAGCAGAATGACCAATCAGGTGGCCGCTCTGGTTCGCCGCTCGAATGCTGGCAGCCAGGATGAACTTTTGGCGCTTAGCGAGGAGTTTGAGGCATTATTTGTCAAGATAGTGCTGGATTCAATGCGCGATACACTCAGCAATGATAGCCTAATTCCAAAAAATGCCGGTGAGAAGCTGTTCGAGGATAGACTGTATGATGAGTATGCCAGAGTTATCAGCAAGAGGGCCAATTTGGGTGTTGCTGAAATGATATACACCCAGCTTTCGGATTATCTGCCCGGTGAGAAGGTTGACATAGGCTGATGTGAGAACTTCATACAGGCTCTATAGGGCTCGAAGCGGCCTTGCGGAAGCGATTTTGTGGCATTAATAGACTATGTGGTGTTATAAAAAAGCATACAATATTTGTTTTGCATATGAATCTCATATTGCTGTCCATATCTTAATTTCTTTTTGTTTATATATTTATACTAGTTTACAACAATATCGCTAACTTGGCACGTACCTTGCTCCCTTTACTGAGATGACAAATACAAACAAAGTGAACGACGATTCAGATTTTGCGCTTCGCTCCTATCTTAAAGAGATTGGTCGTTTTGCACTGCTTGACAACGAACAGGAGTTGGAATGCTCTCGCCGCATTAAGAGAGGCGATGAAGAAGCTCTTGCCACCCTTATCAATGCGAATCTCCGCTTAGTAGTAAAGATTGCAAAACCCTTTGCTAACCCTGAAATGAGTTTCATGGATTTGATTCAGGAGGGGAATACTGGTCTAATGCAGGCAGCGGAGAGATTTGATTATCGAAGAAAAGTCAGGTTTAGCACCTATGCATGCTACTGGATTAGGCAGGCCATACGCCGTGCCTTGGGCAACAAGAAGCGGATGATCCGGATTCCGCATCGCAAGAGAGAAATGCTGGATCATATTCAAAAAATTAGCGAAGATTTTTTACAAACGCACAGCAGGAAGCCTACCGTAGAAGAAATCTCCAAGCATACGGATATGAAAAAAACCGAAATTTTTTCGCTCATTGATTCGGCATATTCTACTGTATCTCTGGATGCTACAATTAATGACAGTAATACTACTCTGCTCGATATGCTAGGGGATAATTCGTATAATCCGGACAAAATTTGGGGTGAGAGGGCACTCAAAGAGGAGGCCATGCATTTCTTGAACATGCTGAGAGAGAACGAACGTAAGGTCCTGATATATCGATATATAGTCAATTACGGGAAAAAAATCTCACTGAATTCGATTGGTAAAAGGATGGGAATTTCCCCTGAATCCGCTCGCCAGATTGAAATCAAAGCCTTGAAGAGGCTAAGAGAGAAGATTGCACCTTTCACTGGATCATATATGGCCGAATTGGCTGGAGTCGGTGAAACCCGGCAGAATTGGTTCCAGAAACCTCTTCTCTGACTTTTCAAATTTTTTCGGTGCTGCCAGTTGGGATATTCATTCTTCTCCGTTTTATACATAGCTTGTCGGATCTCCAAACCTGGCCCTTTCCATCCTTCTGTAGTAGGTTGGTTCAATGAACATACTGGGGATTGAAACAAGTTGCGACGAGTGCTCGGTAGCGGTTGTTGCTGACGGTAAAACCATACTGTCGAACATTGTTGCCAGCCAGGTGGAGCGACATGCACCGTGGAATGGTGTTGTTCCGGAGATAGCCTCGAGATTACATGTTGAGTGGATTGACGAGGTGACTTTCAGTGCGCTTAACGCTTCGGGTCTATCTCTTGAAGATGGAATAAATGGCATTGCCGTTACATACAGACCTGGTCTTATCGGATCTCTTCTAGTGGGGCTTTCTTATGCCAAGGGCCTAGCCTGGGCCGCGGCTAAGCCTTGGATAGGAGTGGACCATGTAATGGCGCATTTATATGCGGTGCAGCTTGAAAATGAAATCGCCTATCCGCATTTGGGTCTGATAGCCTCGGGAGGACACACAGTACTTTGCAGGGTGGAATCGCCGGATGAGATAAGCATTCTGGGCGCAACTATCGACGATGCCTGTGGTGAGGCCTTCGATAAGGTGGCGAAGCACTATGGGATGGGGTATCCCGGAGGAATGAAATTGGATGCCCTGGCGGAAAATGGAAATTGCGCCGCCTACAATTTTCCCCAGCCTAGTTTGGGTGCACGTCGATACGATTTCTCATACTCCGGATTGAAAAACGCGGCTATCAACCAGCTTGAAAAGTTCCGTACCGGGAAGGGAGAAACCAGCTTGCCTGATATAGCGGCCTCGTTCCGAAAAGCTGCAATCGACATGTTGATAGGTAAGCTTAAGTTGGCCGCAGAGGATACCGGCATAAACCATGTAGTTTTCGGTGGCGGAGTTTCGGCCAATCGTTATCTGCGCCGCGTTATCAATGATGACTCTTCGCTCAAGACATATTTCCCCTCATTGGCTCTTTGCGTGGACAACGGGGCGATGATAGCCGGACTTGGATATCAGTTGCTTATCAGGGGAAAGGAGGCGGGCCTTGAGCTAAATGCCCAGGCTCGGGTTTCGGAATTTAGATGCCCATAGATATTATTTGGGGTATTTCCCAACAGTACTAATTGGCCCATGATTCGAAAACTGCGGCCAAGTTCAAATGCTGCGGGTTCGCCTGTGTTTCTGCTAACCGCATATTCTTTGGGGCGATTATTGTGTAAGCTTGGTTGTCAGAAGGAGTTGAGTATGAAATCCGAGTTTGATCTTGATAAGGTGATTCGTAAAATTCCGAATTATCCCAAAGGAGGAATATTGTTTTTCGATATTACAAGTATACTGACAGATCCTCCGGCCTTCACCTACTGTGTGGATAGCATGGTAGAAATATATAAGGACACCGGAATTGCCGCGGTAGCGGGTATTGAGTCTCGCGGATTTATTTTTTCCGCGCCGCTTGCAGCCCGACTCGGCATACCCCTGATTCTAGTTCGCAAGAGTGGCAAATTACCCGGCGATAAATGGAGACAGAATTACCAATTGGAATATGGTATGGAAGCGGTTGAAATTCATAAATCCGATATCCCAAGAGGGAAGGAGGTGCTGCTGATTGACGACCTTATTGCAACAGGAGGTACGTTAAGTGCCGCGAAAACCATCCTTGAAAAAGGTGGTGCCATGGTAAAAAAGGTGTTCGGTGTTATTGGGCTAACCTTCCTGAATTTTCAGACAAAGCTTGAAGGAGTGGAGATTACAACACTTATCAGCTACAGCAAAGAAAGCTTATAATTCGGAGCATATTGATTTCGGAGCAGTATCAATCACTGATTCGAGATCTTGACCATTCCACTTCTTTGAAATAGATTGCACCCGCAGCAAGGAATTCCCGGTGGTGTAATTGGTAACACTGCAGACTCTGGATCTGCCTTTGGGGGTTCGAGTCCTCCCCGGGAAGCTTGAGCAGATACATGGGGTCCCTTCGTCTAACGGTTAGGACCGGAGATTCTCATTCTTCAAATAGGGGTTCGATTCCCCTAGGGACTATAGACCATACCTCATGCAGCGATTTCTCCATGAGGCACCTGTGTCGGAGCCATCATGAATCTCCAGGTGCTTATCCATCTCAGATTGGCATCCGTTTTCACGAACCAGCATACGAATATGCTGCCTCAGATGACAAAAAAAATGTGCTTTTTTGAGGGTTCATTACTAATTTGAAGTTTTAACTCCCGGAAGCAATAGTGTTATTCTGTCGTCTATGGGGTCTGTATTCGATCGGCTGGCCAGAGAGATTTCAGGGAAGGAACGACGCAGCCTATTAACGAAAATTGGCAAATCGTACAAATCGGAGCCCCTGCACAGGGGAATTACCTCCAGGGACGAGCCATACATACCGGAAAGACAATTCGCCCGGCTTTCCGTGTTTGCGCGTTTACTGATCATCATATCGGGTTTTCTGTCGGGTATAGGCAGAGATAAGGCAATAGAGAAATTTCTCCTCCGCAAGAATCATCGTAGGCTCTCTCGCCTCTCTCCAGGATTATTGGATAGCAGGAGGGGTTTAATAAGTTCAAGGCTGTATCAAATAGTCGCGGAGCTGCGTTCGGCCATGGATGTTTTCAGAGAGAGTATGTCCAAGGTTCTGGAGGTTGATAAGAGTGAATTTTACGCCTTTTTGGGGAAACTGGAATTTGAGGACATTCAAGTGCGGCTTGAAACAGAGCTAATACCTGGCAGCAATGACGCCTCAAATACCCCGCATGCCAGGATAAAAAAGCAGCTTTTTTCAAAATTCAATAATATATTGGACAGTATCGATCTTGCTCAGCGTAAGCGGATGAATACTTTTACGAACATCCTCTTCCAACTGAAATCCCTAACCGGTTTTCCCTATGACCGCGTATTGAATCTCTTTCCGCGGGACGGGAATGATGCAATCACCAGTGCGGCGGCTCATGCGTTAAGGGCGCCGATTTTGGAGCTCGGAGATGCACTTTTCACTTTTCGAACACCGCCATCTTCCACCCTCCTTGAAGCGCTTTTCCTCTTTAATTTGCGGGATACGATTGGTGAGGATTCCGAACAGTTCGAAAAAGAACTCCGAGAGCAGATGAGTATGGCATCACATGCCCTGGATACCGCACGGAGGGTAAATGCTGCCATTCCTTGGGAGCTTCTCCTCAAATCACTGGCGGCGGATATTCATTACACTCCCTCTATTACCCTGGCCACAGACGACTGGTTTAGGGTGTTCAAGCTGTTTTGGACCGAGCGGCTCAATATGAGGTTTCGAGAGTGGTCTAATCAGGAGCGCATCCGGAATCTTCTGAAAGAATTGATGGAGCAGTATGAACTGACTGAAATTCCCCCGGTTTCAGGATATAGGAAGACAGAATTTCCGGAGCATTACCAGCCCAGATACGAATTGAGTTTCGCTGTCGTAAGAGTTCTCTTCTTGGAGATATTTCAGGGTAGGCTTTATCATGCGCTGAACATTGTTAGAATAGATGGTAAATTTTATAAAAAAGACAACAAAAAGGAATTCGAAGAAGTTTTCAGTAGATTCGTAAAAATTCCAGACAAAGTTCGTAGTTTTGAAAGCAAATTACATCCGGAAAGCGAATATGGCATCCGACTTGGAAGGCTATGGAAGGAAACCAGTTCAGGAGAGGACACTTCAAAACGCTTTCTGGAATTGCTTGCCCAGCTTGATCGAGAGAGTCAGAGTATAATCGTGCCGTTGATAGATGACTTGAGAAAAATGTCAGATCTTCTGGAGGGTATTTTGAGCGGCAGCGGCGGAGCCTATGATTCGCTTTCGAATCTGTCGGAAATAGGTGGTCATGGAAACTTGATGTTTCTGAAAAATTTGAGGGAAGTAAAAAATATATTTAGCCGCAGTGCGGGTAACATCAAGAAATTGCTGGAGATTGAAGAGAAATAGCTTTCTTCAGGTACTGGCAGACAAGGAGACTTATATTTGACAACTGTGAATGAACTCTGGACTAACAGAGTCTTAAGTGAATTGTATGAACTTGCTAACAAGAGAGGGAAGGCCTCAGATGGGTTTGCGGAGATAATAAGCGTGGGAAGGCCGCCGAAAAGCGCTATGGGGGATATTTCATTTCCGCTTTTCCCCTATGCCAAATATCTCGGGCTCAGTCCCGCTGTAATAGCTTCAACCATAGCCGAAAAGTTTGCTGGCAAGGGTATTAAAGGGAGAGCGTTCGGAGGTTATTTGAACATACACATAGACAGAACGGCTGCCATAACCGAATTGCTTGGGAGCATTTCTGATCTGGGAGAGGACTGGGGAACTGGAAATGATCTCTGTGGACAGAGGATTATGCTTGAGTATTCCAGTCCAAACACCAATAAACCCCTGCATCTTGGTCACCTGAGAAATGACATACTCGGCGAGAGCTGTGCGCGAATATTTTCCGCAAGAGGGGCTGAGGTATTGAGGGTAAATCTGGTAAACGACCGTGGTGTGCATATCTGTAAATCGATGCTCGCATATCAGGAATTCGGTGATGGCAAGACTCCTGAAGATTTGCAGGTGAAGAGCGATCGATTTGTGGGTGATTTTTACACTAAATTTGTTCAGTGGGCCAAAGCAGATGAAACAGCCGAGGCGAGGGCCCAGAAAATGCTTAGAGATTGGGAATCCGGAGATGAGGAAGTAAGAAAGCTATGGAACACCATGAATGAATGGGCGCTCTCCGGAATTGAAGCAACCTACCGGAGAACGGGAATTAGCTTCGACAGAATTTACAGGGAAAGCAAAACCTATCTACAAGGGCGCGAGCAGGTTTTGAAGGGCCTGGAGAGGGGTATATTTTTCAAGAATGAAGATGGTTCAGTATGCTTCGACATGAGCGAGATTGGCCTGGATACGAAGGTATTGCTTCGCTCCGATGGCACTACGGTGTACATTACACAGGATTTGGGAACGGCTATCAGGCGTTATGAGGATTGGCCCTTCGATCAGCACATTTACGTTGTTGGCAGTGAACAGCACTATCATTTCAAGGTTCTTTTCCATATTCTGGATAAGCTCGGATATTCGTGGGCGAGTAAACTCAGGCATCTATCGTATGGAATGGTTAATCTTCCGGAGGGGAAGATGAAATCCAGAGAGGGTACAGTGGTTGATGCCGATGAGCTGATCGATAAGCTCTCTGCCTTGGTGCTTGATGAAATAAAATCAAAAGGCAGGGAGGAGTTGGTTGGGAGTGCGGAGGATACTGCTGAAAAAATTGCATTGGCCGCTCTCCACTATTTCCTCCTCCAGGTGTCTCCAACGAAAGATATGGTTTTTAACCCCGAGGAATCTTTGTCTTTCAACGGTAATACGGGCCCTTACCTCCAATACACGGCTGCTCGCATCAACAGTCTGATTGCGAAGGCTTCCGGCAATGTGTTGGAAATGGGTGCGGATCCGAAATTGCTCAATCGAGATGATGAGTGGGAGCTATGTCGGAAGATTGGAGATTTCCCTAATTTGGTTTCGAGAGCCGCCCAAAATCTAGACCCCTCAATTTTGGCCGTCGGTCTTCATGAAATTTCCAAAGATTTCAGCCATTATTACCATGAAGTTCCGATTACCAAAGCCGCAAACAAATCTTTTGCTGCGACTCGTTTAATCCTTGCCCGCGGGGTGTTAACAGTGCTTAGAAACGGTTTCAAGCTTCTAAACATTCCCTTTATCGAGTCGATGTAGGCTCATTTCCGATTATCCGTATGCGTGCTCCCTATCGTACGCGATTGAAATCAGAAAATGTTGGCCATCTTCTGCATTAACTACCGAGTTATAGACGGAAGCTTGGGAGATATTTTATCAATATAACCCTAGGGACAAAAAATCCGTCTCGGAATAGTTGCAATTTTTGGCCTGATAGGCTATCTATTGCCAGCCAGCCTGGGTGGTGCAAGACCTGGAAGCAGGCTTCCGGATAAGCAGGATCATGGCATGGTCTTTGCCGATGCCTCGGTGCATGCTTCCCTGTATATGTGTTGGAGGAGGCGTCCAGGATATTGCCTTGCGGCTTCGACGAGATTCCGTTGTCGGGGTATTGATGGCGATAGAGATGTAGTATTATGCCTGCATAGGTGCGATTTTGCTGCCTGTACGCTGGAACTATTTTTGTTGGCGAGGGATTCCTGATGTATGCTTTGGTAAAGATTTTGGGCAAGCAGTACAAGGTGAAGAAGGGTAGTCTTATCAAGGTTGACTTACTTGGGGGGAAGGAGGTGGGCAGCAAGGTGGAATTCGACACTGTGCTGATGCTCTCAGATGATAAGGGCTCCAGAATTGGCAAACCCTACGTTAAGGGAGCCAGGGTGCTGGGCACCGTTGGTGAGCTGGTTAGAGGAACCAAAGTTGGAGTGACAAAGTTCAAGAAGCGAAAGGGTTATCATCGTTTTCTTGGTCATAGGCAGAGCTATTCTCTTATCAGAGTGAACGAGATTATAAGCCGGGATTCCATGGGGTGATTGCGATTGTGGTGGTTCTTGACGGACAGGGTGCCCTGAGCAAGATGGATCTCAGCGGTCATGCGGGATACTGGGAAGAAGGGAGAGATCCGGCCTGTGCGGCAACAACGCTGCTAGTGCGCTCGGTGGCCAGACTGGTAGCATCGATGGATGGTTGGAAGGTTAACGGTGGGGCGCGAAAACCAGGCGCATTATCTGTGGAAATAGAGAGACGTCCTGTGAATTCGGATTTTTGGCTTCGTGGAGTAACCGACACTCTTTTACAGGGTCTTGGTGATATTGCGCGGGAGTATCCGAAATCAATAAACCTGGAATTGGAGAAGATGAAATATGGCTCATAAAAAAGGTGGAGGTTCCTCGAAGAATGGTCGTGATTCCAATGCTCAAAGACTTGGTGTAAAGCGATATGGAGGCCAGACCGTATCTGCGGGAACTATTTTGGTTCGCCAGCGCGGCACTTGGGTGCATCCGGGGGATTTTGTCGATAGGGGCAAGGACGATACTCTGTTCGCGAAGATTTCAGGAACCGTTGTATACCATTTCAGGAAGGGCAAGAAGCGAGTGTCAATTATAGGCGGCAGCTGACAGACTATGTCCTCCTTTGTCGACGAGACTCGCCTCAAAGTTCGATCGGGCGATGGTGGATCCGGTTCTGTTTCGTTTCGTCGCGAAAAATATGTTGCGCGGGGCGGCCCGGATGGAGGCGATGGAGGCAAGGGTGGTGATGTAGTATTTGTCTCCAGGAGAAATCTGGCGACACTGGCCCATATCCGGCGGCGAGTTTTCTACGAGGCAAAAAACGGAAGTCCCGGCGGCAGAAGAAGGATGCGGGGCAAAGATGGGAGCAGTCTCATCATTTTTGTACCCCCCGGAACCCGCATTATGGACGTGTCCACTAGAGAGATGCTCTACGATTTCGACAAGGAATCGGAGGGCGAGGAATGGGTGTTCCTTGCAGGAGGACATGGCGGACTGGGAAATTGGCATTTCCGAACTTCCAAAAACCAGGCTCCCATATATGCGCAGCCCGGAAAGCCGGGTTTCTTGCGGGAGATTTCCCTGGAATTACTGCTTATAGCGGATATTGGCCTGGTGGGAATGCCAAATGCGGGTAAATCCAGTCTTATCAATGCTTTAACATCGGCAAAATCGAAGGTTGCCAGCTATCCGTTTACCACCAAGGTGCCGTGTTTAGGCGTACTTCGTCGGGGGGAACAGGAGAGGATAATCGCCGATATTCCGGGACTTATTGAGGGGGCCTCAAGAGGAACCGGACTGGGATACAGATTTCTCCGCCATATTAGCCGCTCCGCATGCTTGGTATATATGAGTGATCTTGGCGATGTCGATCCAATACATGCCTTGCGGACACTCAAAAGAGAGCTGGAACTTTTCGATCCCGGTTTGCTAAAAAAACCAAGCATAATCGTTGGCTCCAAGACCGATCTCGATGAATCCGGGGCAAAACTAGATTCCCTTGCCAGAGCATTTCCGGACAGTGAGGTTATGGGTGTATCTGTTTTTTCTCCTGAAAAACTGAGCAACTTCCGTGATCGTCTATTTAAGTCCTAGATCTGTGAAAGTAGCAATATTCGGGGGGTCTTTCAATCCTGTTCACCACGGGCACATATCGGTAGCCAGGGAGGTTATAAAAATCGGCTATCAAAAGGTTCTGTTTATTCCGGTTTCAATTCCACCTCACAAGATGCTGTCAGACGGCGCTAGCAATGAGGACCGCATCGTTATGTTGAAGCTGGCCCTTCGGGATTTCTCCTGGGCCGAGCTTTGGGATGGGGAGATACGGCGTGGTGGTCTCTCTTACAGTATCGATACCGTCCGGGAATTAAGGAGAAACGGGATGATTGATACCAGGACGGCCATTATAATTGGCGAAGATCTGGCGAGCGATTTTTCATCCTGGAAGGATGCTTCAAAACTCGTAAGGGAGGTAGATATCATCCTTGTCCGACGAGGTGCTGCAGCGGAGGTTGAATTCAGATATCCCTGTTTCAGATTGTCAAACACACCGGTATCTCATTCATCGAGCGAGATAAGACAGAGGATTGAAAACGGTTTGGGGATAGGGAGGCTAGTACCTCTTTCCGTTGCCCGATACATTAGGAGAAACAGGCTTTATGGCCCTGCGGAAACCTGAGAATGCTTCCTGGTTCTTCGCATTGATTGTAATCCTTATGGCCTTCCTGATTGTCTGGGCAGTCTTGAGCCTGAGAATAGATTTGTTTACGGAGGCAGCTAAAGAGGGTGCAATAATTAGCATTCTTATAGTGATTGACGACGGGGAAAAACCGCTAATTTCGGAGGTTTTCTATTATCATCCAGTGACACGGAATGCGGCCTTAATGGCAATTCCCATCGAAACCGGTACCCTGCTTTCGGCCATCGACAGAATGGGCAGACTGGAATCCATATACGATGCCGGTGATTTGGAGGCCTATCGGAATGCGGTCGAGACACTCCTTGGATACCAGATTTCATTTGTAATTCGTCTTGATTCAAATAATTTCGAACGCCTGGTGGATTACTTGGGAGGGATAGATATTTTCATCCCCAATGAGATTGATGACACAATTGATGGAGTAAAATACCTTTTCCCCCCGGGGGGCGTGAGGTTTGACGGAGCAAAGGTGCTTTCCTACGTGGAATACAGGCCAAGAGAAGAATTAATAGTTGAAAGGGTGGAGCGAGAGCATAGAGTTGTCCAAGCTCTGCTGCGATCCATAGGCTACAGTGGAAATTACCTTGTTTCATCGGATGTATTTCCCCATATTCGAGATTTATTTGACTCCAGTCTTGATGACCGCAGTCTGTTTACCATCATCGAAACTCTAACTGAAGTTGATACTGAACGTCTTGTTCTGCAAGGAATCATTGGCGATGAGCGTACTCTTAGAGAGGAAAATATACTGTTTCCCTTCTATGACGGAAATTTGATCAAGGAAACGGTGCAGAGAATCAACCAGTTGCTTGCCAGAACGGATGTCCCCGGCGACTATGTGCTGCCAATTAGGGTGGAGATTTTGAACGGCACTAATCTCACGGGACTTGCATCCAGGACGGCGCAGCTTTATAAAAGTTTTGGCTTCGAAATTGCCGCTGTCGCGAACGCTGAACTTAACAACTATAGTAGAACGATTGTGCTAGATAGAAGGGGTAACCCGGAGGCCGTGAAGCAGGTGGCAGAACTGATTCGCTGTGAGCAGATCCATTCACAGATAGACGAAAATCGAGATGAGACTGTAGATGTAACAGTTATTTTGGGGAAAGACTTTGATGGACGGTACGTTAAGGAGTAAGGCTCGGGAACTTTGCGAGCTGCTTACTGTAAGAAGAGCGGGAAACGTAATAGGTTTGGAGATGAGCGAGGTATGCTCATGGACCTCACACCTTGTTATCGGAACAGTGTCCAGTCGAGTGCATATGAAGGGACTCGGCGAGACGGTTATCAGCAAGATGCGGGAACTGGGCATAGAGATTCGTTTTGCCGGTAAAAGAGCTTATGAGAGCTCATGGCGAATAATCGATGGAGGTGATATCGTTGTCAGCTTGATGAATTCGACAGCTAGAAGGTTCTATGCGCTGGAGGAAAGATGGTTCGAATCCGAAGTTTTTTACGATGCCGGCAAGGCACGGTCTTCAGACGGAACGTTATGAGGCGGATGGACAGTTTTCTTGATCGGTAAACCATACCCCGCACATTGGTTTCACTGTAGGATTACGAAGAGGTGTCCAATTAACACTTGATTGATAACAGTGAGAGATTATATGATTATAAGCTTGCAGTCGCTCCAGGAGGATGTGCATGGGAATTACTGGCATTCGCATCAGAAAGGCTATGGGAGATGGGAAGCTGAAAGCCTATGTTACGCTAACCTTTGATGATTCCTTTGCTGTACACAATGTGAAAATCATCCAGGGTAGGGAGGGGCTTCTTGTTACCATGCCGAGCCGGAGGACAAAGAATGGTGAATACAGGAACATAGCACACCCTATAAATGCAGCTTTTCGTGCTCAATTGGAGGACAGAATTTTGTCTGAGTATGAAAGAATGGGTGATGCTATGGAGCATACTGTAGAGTAAAATCGGGAAAACCATCGGAACGGCTGCAATCAATTAGGACGTCGGCAAGCGGTAAGCCACCGGGTTTTGATCCCGGCATTCGCAGGTTCGATTCCTGCCGTCCTAGATTCTTTGCATTTGGCGGAGGTGAGTGAAATCATGAAAAGCGCGCAATTGGTGGCGAGACTGCGTGAGGCGACAAATAAGGGAGCGGCTCGGGCGCTTAGAAGAAGTGGAAGAATCCCCGCTATTTTCTATGGAGATGGTGATCCAAAGTCCGTTAGCGTCGATGCCAGGGAATGGGCGCATGGTTTTCAGCATGCCTCAAGGAATACGATTGTCAGATTAAAGATAGATAATGATGAGCATAAGGTGCTGATAAAGGATACTCAGGCGGACATACTTTCGGGCAGTGTCCTGCATATTGACTTCTATGCAATCCGCGTGGGCAAGAAGCTTAATACAGTGATTCCGATTCATCTTGAAGGTACTTCGAAGGGTGTTATTGAGGGTGGGATCCTTGAGCAGAAGATTGAGGAAATTGAAGTGGTTTGTCTACCAAAGAACATACCGGATGCTTTTGCGCTGGATGTCTCGCATCTTGAGGTTGGCGATTCTTTGCATGTTAGAGATATTCCAGTACCCCGGGAAGTTGAAATCCGAACCGATGCCAATCAAACAGTGGTAGTTATAACTCATGCCAAGGCAGTGGTGGAATCCGTATCGGAAGATGAGGAGGAAACTGAAGAGGAAGTCGCAATCGAAGATAGAATCGAGGACAGTGCCGAATAGCAAGAATTCAATAGTAGTCATGGGGTTGGGGAATCCTGGAGCTAAATTTGAACGAACTCGGCACAATGTCGGCTATCATGTCGTGAATCTCGTCTTGGACGAAAGGCGTGGAAAACTGAGGCGGGGTTTTTTCCGCAGATACAGTTATTGTGAACTAACTAATGGCCCGGGTCATCAATCGTTAGTGCTGGTAAGGTCGAATTCATACATGAATAGGGTCGGAGATATTGTACCTGAATTGCTTCGGCGTTATAGGGCAGCACCTGAACGATTCATGGTTGTGGTTGATAACGTGGATCTTATGCCTGGTATGTGCCGAATAAAGAGGGGGGGGGGAGATGCCGGCCACAATGGGCTGAAATCTGTTGTCAGAGCTCTGGGCCATGGTGATTTCTATCGCCTTTACATTGGTGTAGGCCGCCCGCCCGGTACATCCCTGGTTGATCACGTGCTTGGTGTGCCGGATAAGGACGATCTGGCTGACATTGACAGGGCCTGTGTTCGGGCTAGCCGGGGAGTAATTGAACTCGCGTACAGACCTATTAGCAGGATGATGGAAGAAATCAATCATCGTGAAGCTTGAAGAGCGGTTCATTGCGTCCCTAAGGAATCTGGGCATCGACGCTAACTCCGTCTGTGTTGTAGCACTCTCCGGGGGGGGGGATTCAATTGCCCTGCTGGATTTGATCCTTAGGATTAAATCCAGATATCACCTTTGCTGTAGTGCGGCAAGGGTAACTCACGGAATTCGTGATTCAGAATCCGAGGATGCCGAAAACAGTTTTTGTGAAAGATTCTGTGCGGAACGCAGCATCCCTTTTCGTGTTCTATCCGTTAAAAATGATGCTGTCTCCGAGATCAGAAGTAGATTCGGATGTGGTACCGAGCAAGCGGCTCGGGAATTTAGGCACCGACTTCTAAGGAAGCATATGGAGGCAAGCAAGGCACGATATATTTTTTATGGCCATACTTCCGAT
>Ga0209781_1000015_pt1 | contig 50123 bp, 43 predicted proteins | sample WorMetHERISLAND1_3_FD_187386 | JGI IMG/M metagenome (GOLD analysis project Ga0209781, IMG submission 187386) | Marine gutless worms symbiont microbial communities from Max Planck institute for Marine Microbiology, Germany - Olavius albidus HERON... | ecosystem: Host-associated > Annelida >...
ACCCAGCAGGCGACCGCTTTGGCCGAGAGGTACAGGGTCGCTTGAAGGTGGGCGTCCAATTCCACCAGGTGCTTGGCCTTGCGCAAGCCAACGCTGCCACCGACACCATCGCCAACACGCCTCAAGCACTCAAGACCGTTTACCATAACGCTTGAAGTGCGCGCGCACCGTGTTGGGATCGACCAGCAAAACTTCCGCCACCGCCTCGGCCCGTCCAGCCGGTCGCCAGCAACACCACAGCCTTGATGCGGTCGGCCTCGCATTTATTTCGGGTACGGCGGTGTGCCTGACGCAGGTCGGCGAGCTGGTCAGGTGACAGGGCGTAGTCGAGCATACCAACTATCATGCGGATTTCTCAGCTAGTTATGCGCAAATCTTCAATGAAAGAATGATATAAGGGCAGTATATGTTCTTGGAGCACCATTGAATTTTGCAAGCCTCCGTTTAGCATATGACTAGAATGACTCAATGCCGTTGATATGGCAGTTGCCTCGCGCAAATTCGTTACGGATGGACGAGAAGATGCTTCTGATAACCCATATCCACCAGCCCATTGTAGCCCCTCCAGCCATCCGAGTGGATGATGCTATCGAAGGGCTACCTGGACCGAATCACGGCCCGTAGCGGCTTCTTGGAGGCATCCGGGACGATCTCAATGTAGACTTCCCTGCCGTTCCAGGATTCCGAAGACGATTGTTTTACCCCCGCCTCCACGCCACTTTTCCCCCCGAACGTGGCGGGCGCCAAAAGAGGATCCATCCATTTCAATCTCGCCGGAGAAAGGCGATGAGGCGTCACAAAGCTGGGCGATTCTGGTTCGTAGTTTGAAGAACCGTTGATTGATTGTCAGGCGGCTTACATCACTCAGCGCGACGATTTTCGAGGCCGGTAAATTGTGCGCAAAGTAGCGGATAATCAATCTGAATCTGACTTCCGAAAGGTGTGAACGCCTGAAATACTGTTTTTTCCTTTCATAACATAACCCTTAGCATACATCTGAAGATGCTAAAGTTATCTAGACCCTTTGTTTTTTCTGTGGAAATCCGCGCAATCTGCGGAAAAGGGAAGCAAAACCAGAGTCGTCGGTTGGATCTTGAACACGGGTTATCCCATGATGCGGTTTGCCTCTGGTCGGGCTGTCCCTGCCTGGCTAGGGCTCACCACATCATTGATGTGGTTCGTGTCATCCCGCCCCTGACACTCACCGCATCCTACGCCACATCCTGTGGCGCGAGTCATCCGGCGACGGCCGCCGCTTTCGCCTGCTCGGCCAGGGCCGCGAAGCCTGCTTTGTCGTGATAGGCGATGTCGGCCAGCACCTTACGGTCCATCTCAATACCGGCCTGCTTCAAGCCGTTGATGAGACGGCTATAGGACAACTCGTTCTCGCGTGCGGCCGCATTGATGCGGACGATCCACAGGGAGCGGAACTGGCGCTTCCTCTGGCGCCGGTCGCGGTAGGCATACTGGCCGGCCTTGATGACGGCCTGCTTGGCAACTCGGTAGACCTTACTGCGGGCACCATAGTAGCCCTTGGCTTCTTTCAGCACCTTTTTATGACGGGCGTGTGCTGTAACGCCTCGTTTTACACGTGGCATCTTTGTCTCTCCGAAATCGATCCGATCAGGCCAAGTACCTCTATGGATAAACGAGTCTGAAAGAGAAAACTACGAATCACGCGAATCGGCGCGAATCAATCCGCGCAGATTCGCGTAATTCATAGTTTTTCCTCTACCTGATCGCTTGGGTACTCAAAATGTGGGTTAACAGTAGGGAATCATCCGCCGGGCGGATTTTACATCTGCCTTATGCAATGCCCCGGGATCACGCAGATGATGCTTCCGCTTGCTGCTCTTCTTGGTCAGGATGTGCCGCCGGTGGGAGGCGTTCCGTTTGAAAGTCCCGGAGGCGTTGCGCTTAAAACGCTTGGCCGCCCCGCGATTGGTTTTGATCTTCGGCATTTCTTTTCGGAATTTCCTAGTTTAAGGTCTTGACATTGATTGACAGGATATGCAATGGGATCACAGGAAAATAAGTTGATCAATCTCTATATTGAACTCAGAGACGGCCTCCGGGACTTGGAAGAAAGATTCTACACAATGATCCTATGTATCACAGGGATTACACGGACTCTCCAGAGGATTTCGCCCACGAAATGACCTACAAACGATATTGCAAGGCGATGGACGAAAGAGAAAAGGCTGAAGACGTCATATTTGAAGTTTGCCTGCGCACCCAGAAGGACAAGTTGTACCACAGGGGTATCCGGGGCAACGTTTCCAGAAGCGCCGTGGCCGACGCGAATGAACGCCGAGATTGGCGTATCTATGTGGATCTCGCTCAGGCACTGATTCGCACGGCTCGCCCCTGTATGCCAACGAGGACTTGGGGCGTGATCTTGACAACGTGGTTTATGCGCTCGATGCCTCTACCATCGACCTGCGCCTATCCGTCTTTCCGGGGGTACTGTTTCGCTCAACCAAAAAGGCAACATCCCAACCTTCATCCACATCTCCGACGGCAAGCTACACGACGTCAATATCCGTGAGCTATTGATCCCGGAGCCCGGCGCCTTCTATACATCATGGATCGTGGCACAGAACAGGGCATTTCTTCGTCATCCGCGCCAAGCCCAATACCAAATACAGGCGTCACTACTCTCATCCCGGGGACGAATCCGGTGGTGTTCGATGCGACCGGACCATTGCGCTGAGCGGAGTCAAGTCCGTGCGTGACTACCCACCCTGCCATTACGCCGTATCCGCTACCACGATGTTCAGACTAGCAAGACGTTCAACTTCTTGACCAACAACAACTTCGCCATTCCAGCGCGGACGGTGACGGATCTCTACCGATACCGCCGGCAAGTTGAATTGTTCTTCACGTGGATCAAACAACGCCTACGCATCAAATCGTTCTTCGGGACCTCCGAGAACGTAGTCAAAAGCCAGATTTGGATCGCTATCTCGGTTTACATCCTCGTCGCTATCATCAAGAATCGCCTTGACAGCAAATCGGATCTCTACACAATTTTACAGATTCTGAGCCTGACCTTACTCGAAAACACTCTTCTAGCTCTGTTGGTTACTAGAATGGAATCCATAAGCGGTACTGCCTATATACCCATAACCAACCGAATCTGTTTGATAATTTCCCCGGACAGTGGTGACACCCACTATTTCTTCTTGGGAGCCAGAACCATCACCATCTGCCGCCCTTCCATCTGCGGCTGCTGCTCCGTGGTACCGATCTCGGCCAAGTCGGTTTCTACGCGCCGCAGCAGCTGTAGCCCCAGCTCACGGTGGGCGTGCTCACGCCCACGAAAGCGCATGGTGACCTTGGTCTTGTCTCCATCATTCAGAAAACGTGTTAGGTTGCGGAGCTTGACCTGATAGTCTCCCTCGTCCGTCCTGGGACGAAATTTGACCTCCTTGACCTGAACCTGCTTTTGCTTCTTACGAGCCTCGGACTTCTTTTTTTTCTGGTCGAACAGAAACTTCCCGAAATCCATCAGGCGACAGACCGGCGGCTCCGCGTTGGGAACAATCTCCACGAGATCCAGTCCCACTCCCGTTGCCCGTTCCTGAGCCTCCTCCAAATTCACAATACCGACCTGATTACCTTCCGCGTCGATGAGCCTCACCTGGTAGGCGGTTATTTCATGATTGACGCGGTTTCTCTTTGGCGCAGCGATAGCAGGTTCCTCCAAAGTTAAGTAACAATCAAAAATGCGCAACGGCGCGGATGCCTAATTCTTATGGAGGATCGTCTGCACCGTTCCGGTCGACAGTGGGTCGATGCGTGACCTCTTCACCCAGCCGGGCGACGAGATCAGTGAGATCGAGCGTACCGAGATCCTGACCTTTGCGGTCACGGACGGCAAGCGTCCCTTGTGCGACCTCCCGATCGCCGATTACCAGCAGGTAAGGCACCTTCCGCAACGTGTGCTCGCGGATTTTAAAGCCGATCTTCTCGTTTCTCAAGTCCGATTCCACCCGGAAGCCTTTGTCACGCAAGGCGTTAGCGGTCTCGCGCACAGAATCTGCTTGGCGGTCCGTGATATTCAGGACGACCGCCTGTACCGGGGCGAGCCAGAGGGGGAAGGCGCCTGCATAGTGCTCGATTAGGATGCCGATGAACCGCTCCAGGGAGCCGAGAATGGCCCGGTGCAGCATGACCGGTACCTGCTTGCTGTTGTCCTCGGCGATATAATGGGCACCCAGGCGTTCGGGCATGGAGAAATCGAGCTGAATGGTGCCGAGCTGCCAGACGCGCTGCAGGCAGTCGCGCAGGGAGAACTCGATCTTGGGCCCATAAAAGGCGCCTTCTCCCGGTTGCGGCTCCCAATCCAATCCCTTTTGCTCCAGGGCGTCCCGCAGGGACCTCTCCGCTCGGTCCCAGACCTCATCGCTGCCTACCCGCAGCGGCGGACGGGTGGAGAACTTGACCAGCACCTCGTCGAAACCGAAGTCCCGATAGACCTCGAACAGCAGATCGATAAAATCGGATACCTCCGCCCGGATCTGTCCCTCGGTGCAGAAGATATGGGCGTCGTCTTGGACGAAGCTACGCACCCGCATCAGCCCGTGCAGAGTGCCGGAGGGCTCGTTGCGGTGACAGGAGCCGAACTCTGCCAGGCGCAACGGCAGGTCCCGATAGCTCTTCAGCCCCTGGTTGTAGATCTGGATGTGGGCCGGGCAGTTCATAGGCTTGATGGCGAAGACCCGGCGCTCCGACTCGGTCACAAACATGTCGTCGCGGAACTTTTCCCAATGACCGGATTTCTCCCACAGGCCGCGGTCGATTACCTGGGGCGTGTGCACCTCTCGGTAGCCGCGGGCGCGGAGTTGGTCACGGATGTACTGCTCCAGGGTCAGATACAAAGTCCAGCCCTTCGGGTGCCAAAAAACCATGCCCGGGGCCTCGTCCTGAGAATGGAACAGGTCCAGGGCCTTGCCGAGCTTACGATGATCGCGCTTCTCGGCCTCCGCGAGGCGGTGTAGGTAGGCCTTGAGCTCCTTCTGATCCCGCCAGGCGGTGCCGTAGATGCGTTGCAGCATCTCGTTGCGGGAATCGCCGCGCCAGTAGGCGCCGGCCACCTTCATCAGCTTGAATCCGCTGCCGAGCCTGCCGGTCGACGGCAGATGGGGGCCGCGGCACACATCGAACCAGTCCCCCTGGCGGTAGACGGAGACCTCATCGCCCTCGGGGATCAGGTCCCGAATAATCGCTACCTTGTACTGTTCGCCGATCTCATCAAAGACCCGGATCGCTTCGTCCCGGTCCCAGACCTCGCGTCGGATGGGCAGGTCGCGTTCGACGATCTCCCCCATGCGTTGCTCGATGCGGGTCAGGTCATCCGAGGTAAAGGGCTCTTCCCGCGCGAAGTCGTAGTAAAAACCGTCCTCGATGGCGGGCCCGATGGTGACCTGGGTTCCGGGATAGAGCTCCTGTACCGCCTGGGCCATGACGTGGGCGGCGTCGTGACGCAGCAGCTCCAGGGCGTCCGCGTCCCGGCCGGTGACGATGGCAACCGCGGCATCCCGGTCGATGATGTAAGAGGTATCCACGAGCACCCTATCCACACGACCGGCCAAGGCGGCCTTGGCGATACCGGGTCCGATAGAGCGGGCGACCTCCCGGACGGAGAGCGGGCCGTCGAGCTGTTTCTGAGAACCGTCGGGAAGGGTGATCCGAGGCATCTGTAACAAGACCTACGACTCATTGGTGATCCATACGAGAGACCACATGACGGGAGAAGAGCCGCTAAGCACCGGCGATAAGCGATCGTCACCAGCGGTCGGCGGCCGCGAACACCCCGTTTCACTTTGTTTTTCATTTTAGAGCCCCTCCAAACGTGCCCAGGCAAGGCACAGCGCGCAGGGAATAGCACTCTCTTGCCAATCGCTGTAACGCCGCCTTGGTGCGTTTGGGGCTCCCTTCGGGCGCGGCGAGAAACAGGCCGGCTGCATTGTTGCGCGAGCTTAAAACTAGGGTTGCTATTCCTCGCTCGCGCACTTGGTATCTAGCCGCTTCTCGCCGCGCTGAGAGCGAAAAAAAGGTGAAACGGGGTACGAATGGTAGGCGCGATTGGACTCGAACCAACGACCCCCACCATGTCAAGGTGGTGCTCTAACCAGCTGAGCTACGCGCCTATCGTTGCAATCGATTATCATACCCGCATGCAGAGAAGGTGCGCAAGTCGATGCGGTTCACTGCAGGGTGAGCGCGTATAAATTGCTTTTCGATAAATGAGTTGTAGCCAGCTTCTAGTGTGCTATTTCTCCATATTTTGCATATATCCCGTAGGGTGGGCTGTGCCTACCAATACCTTAGCCTAGATAGTGGGTACAGCCCACCTTACGGGTTTATGAATGAAAAATAAGGTGAAATTTAATACTAGTATATTGAGCTAAAGTGTCACTACTGTCCGGTGAAATTATCAAATAGATTCGGTTGGTTATGGGTATAGGCAGTATCGCTTCTGGATTCCATTCTAGTAACCAACGGAGCTAGAAGAGTGTTTTCGAGTAGGGTCAGGCTCAGAATCTGTAAAATTGTGTAGAGATCCGATTTGCTGTCAAGGCGATTCTTGATGATAGCGACGAGGATGTAAACCGAGATAGCGATCCAAATCCGGCTTTGGTCAAGAAGTTGAACGTCTTGCTGGTCTGAACATCGTGGTAGCAGATACGGCGTAATGGCAGGGGGTAGTCACGCACGGACTTAATTTCGCTCAGCGCAATGGTCCAATCGCCTCGAACACCACCGGATTCGTCCCCGGGATGAGAGTAGCGACGCCTGTATTTGGACTTGGCGCGGATGACGAAGAAACGCCCTGTTCTGTGCAACGTGAACAGGCGCCCGAAGTCCACGTAGCCACGATCCATGATGTAGAAGACGCCGGGCTCCGGGATCAGTAGATCAAGGATATTGACGTCGTGTAGCTTGCCGTCGGAGATGTGGATAAAGGTTGGGATATTGCCTTTTTGGTTGAGCGAAACAGTGCCCACGGAAAGACGGATAGGCGCAGGTCGATGGTAGAGGCATCGAGCGTATAAACCGCGTTTCAAGATCAAGCCCCAAGTCCTCGTCGGCATACGGGGGGCGAGCGGTGCGAATCAATGCCTGAGCGAGATCTGCCTAGATATGCCAATCTCGGCGTTCTTTCGCGTTGGCCACGGCGTTTCTGGGAACGTTGCCCCGGATACCCCTGTGGTACAAACTCGTCCTTCTGGGCGCGCACGCAAACTTCAATATCGTACAGGCTCTCGCGAGGGGTAGGTCATGCGCAGGTATTGGTCGAGACAGGAAAATGTCTTCTTGTAGCGGTTGCCGTCGTACCGCGCAACGCCTCGACGAAACGCATGCATTCGGTAAAGATCAATGACCTGAGAAAAAACGAGCCTGCCGATGTGCATAACCAGATCCCCAACATCCCCAGAAGTGGGTATTTGGGAGATGCGCGAGGTGATTCAAATCGATGACACTCTTGAAGTGGCTGCCTTTCATTTCCTTGATAAGGAGTTACGCAACAAGAACAAACATTTTGTCGGACAGCAGTGGTGTTACCCTTAATTGAGATCACCCCTAGTATCTCATTTCCCTTGATGTTGCGGGTAGAGTCGCTTGAGCTTGATGCAAACATCCTCTGTGCATTCGCAATATCATTCGAAATTGGGTACTAGCTTCCGTCCAATCCCATCCCCCGGCAAACCTTCCGCCCGCCCGGCCTCATGAGCATCGATACAATCCTGCCCCAGCTCCTGGAGCTGATCTGCGACCTCTACGAGGACTCGCAGGGCTTTCCGGACCACACCGACGATGCCCAGCTCTGGTACAATCGGGGCTCTGCCAACGGCATTATCCATGCCCTCCAAGCCCTCCAAGCATCTGGGATACACGCGCCATGTGGCCGAGGCCCTCGAGCTGGACGAGCCGGACCCGATCGCAGGCCATGAGGCCCTACCCTGGGGCAAGGCCTACCGTCTCATGGCTGGGAGATGGGACGGAAAGAGACCTATGGAGCCATGGAGATCCCCTAGCCCATGAAGATCGTCACCTTCAACATCAACGGCATTCGCGCCCGGCTGCACCAATTGGAGGCGCTGAAGGCCCGACACGACCCGGATATCATCGGTCTCCAGGAGAGCAAGGTGGTCGACGACGCCTTCCCCCGCGAGGCAGTCGAGGCGCTGGGCTACACACCCCACTATTTCGGCCAGAAATCCCATTACGGTGTCGCCCTGCTGAGCAAACAGGCGCCGCTGGAGGTCACCAAGGGATTTCCCGAAGACGATGCGGACACCCAGTGTCGCTTCATCATGGGCCGCTATGCCTTGCTGGACGGCCGCGAGCTCACCCTGATCAACGGTTACTTCCCTCAAGGCGAGAGCCACGACCACCCGGTCAAGTTTCCCGCCAAACAAAAGTTCTACGCCGACCTCACCGCCTTCGTCCACGCCAACTTTACACCGGACCGGAATCTGGTAATCCTCGGTGACATGAACGTGGCTCCTTTGGACCTCGACATCGGCATCGGCGCCGACAACGCCAAGCGCTGGCTGCGCTCGGGCAAATGCAGCTTCCTGCCGGAAGAGCGGGAATGGCTCGCGACCCTCACCGACTGGGGACTCTACGACGCCTACCGCGCACTTCACCCCCAAGCCGACGACCGCTTCAGCTGGTTCGACTACCGCAGTCGGGGGTTCGAGCGCAACCCCAAACGCGGCCTGCGCATCGACCTGCTGCTGGTCACGGCCCCCCTACGCGAGCGCCTGGTGGATGTCGGCATCGACTACCACATCCGCGGCATGGAAAAGCCTTCCGACCACTGTCCGGTGTGGGCCGGTTTTAAGTCCTAGGGAGCGTTCTCAATTAAGCCGAATCCTGGCAGAGAACCGGGGTCAGGTCTTCTCGGTTCCTGAGTATCCCCGGTTTTCTCGCAGACTTGCCATCCCTGGCGTCCGGATTCCGGCATCCTAGCCGGAATGACGGCTTGGTTCCGGCTCCTACGAGTTGTTGCCTTTCAATGGGGCCCTGATTTAGGGACCTATATACATGACTAGCCCCGGTGGGTGATGTTTTCCTTTGCCGCCTGGATAAACTTTGAAAGTTTGGCAATCCTCCCTTCAATCCGATCCCACCCAAGCCGCTCGCCATAGTTTTGGCTAACTATGTATATAGGTCCCCAAAGTTTCCGCCGGACCTCTCCGGTTCGCTGCCTTCACCACACCCTACGAATGATGATAACCGGCGTCCTGTTCTCACGTCGGCGGGGCATAGCCGTCTTCAACAGGCTCGGAAAAGCAGTGGCCCTCGCCGAACCACTCGCCGAGGTCGATCAACCGGCAACGCTCGTTGCAGAAGGGTCGCCACTTGGATGCCGGAACCCAGGGGACCGGTTTGCTGCAATTGGGGCAGGCAACCGTCTTGGAAGATGTGTTCACGTGCAGTGCGGGGGGAAATCTATGGGTGACGGATAGACTAGGTGCTGTTGACAATTAACCTATAGGAAGGGCAAAGCGAAGCCTGTCTAGCCGGATGGCCTGATCGGACTCCGCCATCGGGACCGCCCCTTCGCCGTTGCGGCGCCGGATATACAAGGGGGCATGGTCTCTTCGTTGACCTGGTCCATCAGGTGTTTTAGACGGTCCCGTGCCTCCGTATAGCTGAAGGATTTCATGTCGCGATTGCTCAGTGGTGACAGGTTTCCTGTCAGATTGGCCTTACGCCGGAAACCTGTCAAGTTGCGCGGCTCGAACCTGTTCAATCACCGTCTCCTGGTCGGATTCGGTCAGCCAGGGCGACAGGGGAAGACTGAGTACATGGCCGGCGGCCGCGGTCGCGTTTGGCACCCGGGCGTTCGGGTCCTCGAGGGCCGGTTGGCTCGGCAGCGGGAGCGGGTAGTGCACGGCGGTGGGAATACCGACCTCACCCAGCTTCTCGGCGAGCTTATCCCGCGCCTGGACCTGGATCGTGTACTGCGCGTAGACGCTTCTGTTATAGGGTTCCACGTAGGGGACCTGAACGCTGTCGGCGAGACGATCCGTGTAGCGTTTTCCGATCCGCTCACGCGCCTCGACTTCTTGCGGGAACACCTCCAGTTTTGCGAGCAACACGGCCGCCTGGAGGGTGTCCAGCCGCCCGTTGATGCCGATCATTGGGTGATGATACCGGCGGTCCTGTCCGTGCACCGAGAGCTGACGAATTCTGACGGCAAGGGTCTCATCGTCGGTGAAACAGGCCCCCCCATCGCCATAGCAACCCAAGGGCTTGGAGGGGAAAAAGCTGGTGCACCCGATGGTGGACAGGGCACAGGAGCGCCTGTCCCGATAGGTTGCGCCGAAGCTCTGGGCGGCGTCCTCGATCACCGGAAGCCCATGGCGTTGGGCGACGGCGTTGATCGCATCCATCTCGGCGCATTGGCCATACAGACTGACCGGCACGATGGCGCGGGTGCGCGGCGTGATGGCTGCCTCGATCAGGTCCGGGTCGATGTTGTAGGTGCACGGGTCGATGTCGACAAAGACCGGCCGCGCACCGAGCAGGGCGATCATCTCGCTGGTCGCGATGAAGGTGAAAGGCGTGGTGATGACTTCATCTCCCGATCCGACACCCAGGGCCATCATGGACACCAGCAGGGCATCGGTTCCACTGGAGACCCCGATGCAGTGTCTGACGCCGACGTACCCGGCCAGCCGCTCCTCGAGCTCCGCGACCTCGGGACCCAGGATATAGCGCCCGTGGTTCAACACCCGTCGGATGCGGGTATCGATCTGTTCCCTGAGCCGGCGATGCTGGGCCTGAAGGTCGATGAGCTGCATGGATTTCTCGTGGTCTCTTTAGATACGCGCACAGGGAAGCTGGCATCGCAAACAGTCGATCGCCGCGTGCCGGACCGGAACCCCGGCAAGGCTCTCCGTCAATCTTCGGCAATCCGGCGCAGGCCGGGAACATCGAGCAGGAAGAAATTGATGCCCGCCTCCAGCAGTAGGCCCCAGCGCTTCTTGTACTCGGCGATGATACGGCTGGTGGTCTCGGTGGTAATTTCGAGCATGACACCCATGTCCTCGCGGCAGAAGAGCTCGCACTCGCTGCCTACCCGGTTGTGCACCAGGCGCATCAACAACCGGGCTACGCGCTGACGGGCGGGGCCCGTAGACACTCCGTCAACCAGGTATCCGCCTCGGAGAGCGCCCGTTGCCAACGGGTCATGAGCTCATGGTAGAGCTTGGGGTTTTCCCGACCGAGAAGAATGTGCACCACCCGCGCCGGATAGCGACAGACCTCCGTGTGATGAATGGTGATCGCATCATGCTCATAGCGATCCTCGACCAAGGCCTTGGGTCCGATCACCTCGGTGGTGTGGGCGAGAGCCGCACGATGCGTTGTCCACCGCCCGGCAGGTATCGGACCAGCTTGAAGGCCCCCCGGCGAACGGTGAACATATAGTCCCCAATGTCTCCGGTATGGTATAGAACGGTGCCGGGATCGACCGCGAACTGGTCGATGGGGTCGGATGTGCTTGAAATCCTACTCTTCCAGGCCGGCGAACAGTATGGAGGTGCGCAGGAAACAACTGAGGCAGTCGGCCTTTCCCGACCAGGCCGCGCACAGTGTGATATTTTCCACGGTTGGGCTCCGGAATGCCGGGTGAATCGATCAGGTATTCGATTTTACTCCGTTGAGTGTAACCGAATTATAGGTGGGAAGAGCCTACATGGCGGTCATGCGTTCGTGTCCCCGGAACGACGCCCATGCCCTGCAGCGTCAGGCCGCGGGTCGCTCTTCCTCTCTCTGCGCCGGCTCCGGGGATACCTTGATCTCCGGGCCGAGCATGATCGCGATGGGGCGGGTCTGGGGGTTAGCGTCGAGGGTGATCTTGAGGACCATCGTCAACGGCACCGACAGGAACATACCCACCGGGCCCAGGATCCAGCCCCAGAAGACCAAAGAGACAAAGACCACGAGGGTGGAGAGACCCAGGCCCTGCCCCATGAACCTGGGCTCAATCATGGCGCCGACGGTGACGTTGACCACCAGGTAGCCGAGGGCGACCCAGAGCGCCGACTGGACATCGAGCTGCACCAGGGCCAGCAGGACCGCGGGGATCGCCGCGATGATGGAGCCGATGGTTGGCACATAGTTGAACAGAAAGGCCACCAAGGCCCAGAGCGGCGCGAAGTCGAGCCCGACGTACCAGAGCCAACCACAGATCAGGCCGCTGGTGAGCAAGCTCATGAGGGTCTTGAGGACCATGTAGCGATTGATGTTGTCGAGTACGCTCCGCAGCCGCGCGAGGGAGGACGCCGGTGCCCGGAGCCCTGCCTCCAACTTGGTCGGAAGGTTGGATGCCTCGAGCAGGATGAAGATCACGGTCACTACGATCAGGAAGGCATTGGTCAGCACGTCACCCAGACCACCGAGCAATACCCCGGCCATTTCCATGGCCTTGCCCGTATCCAGATACTCGGCAAGGGCCGCGTGCGGCAACTCGATTCCCACCTCTTTCATCCAGGTGACCAGCTCCCGGGTCAATTCCTTGAGCCTCATCTGATATCCGGGCAGCTGGGCCATGAAAGTGTTGAGGGAGCCGGAGACCAGGGCGACGATGAGGCCGCCGCCGGCGATCATGGCCGCACTCGCCGCCAGCATCGCCAGCCAGGCGGGTGTCCCGCGATGCACGAAATAGAGCATGGTCGGGGCGGCGATGACGGCGATGAAGCCGGCAAGGAGAAAAGGGGTAATGAGCGAGGCGGCCGCATGTAGGCCCGCGACCACTAGCACGAAGGCACCGGCGACCAACAGAAAGCGCGCCGCGGGACTGAACTCGACCTTGTCTGTCATCGACCTTATCTCTCGAACGACGGAATTCCAGACTCCAACTACCAGTGGCCTTAGCGTAGCGCCACCGTTGATGATCCAGCAAAACACCTGGCCGTTGCACGTCCGCGTAGACCTACTCGATGATGATACGCCGTCGAGTTGGTACGAACCAACGTCCGGATGGTGTTTTAATTTAGGGTCTAGGTAACTTTAGAGAGATTTTCGCTCAGTAGTAGAGAGTATTTTATCATAGAGATTTTCTTCTCGATGATTAAATCTGAATTCACATTCTTTGAGGTGTAGATGAAACGTATGTCTGGGAACGCCCTTGAATTTTGCAAGCTCCGTTTAGCCTATGACCGGAATGATTCAATGCCGTTGATATGGCAATTGCCTCGCGTAAATTCGTTACGGATGGACGCGGAGATGCTTCTGATAACCCATGTCTACCAACCCATTGTAGCCCCTCCAGCCATCTGGGTGGATGATGCTATCGAGTGCTACCTGGCCCGAATCACGGCCTGTAGCGACTTCTTAGAGGCATTCGGGAATTTCCGTGTAGACCTTTCCCTGCCGTTCCAGGATTCCGAAGACGATTGTTTTACCCCCGGCTCCACGCCCCTTTTTTCGAACACGGCGGGCGCCAAAAAAGGATTCATCCACTTCAGTCTCGCCGGGAAAAGGCAATGAGGCGTCACAAAGCTGGGCGATTCTAGGTAATAGCTTGAAGAACCGTTGATTGATCGTCGGGCGGCTTACATCAAGGAGCACAGGGAAGCGAGGGAGCGTAGGCGCCGAGCGGAGTGCGCCGTCCCCGGGTAGGCGTAGAGCCGAGCGTTTGGTCGGAGTGCGGCGCGTGAGCGCCGGTGGAGACGAAATGCCAGGCCATGCGATACGGCGTCAAGTCATTGCGGGAGTCCTGGTGCCGTGCGGAGTGCGCGCCGGGACGAACGCGGGCCGCCGAAGGCAATGGCCGGCGTCCCATTGTTTGCACCCGAAATCGGACGGACCTCATTTCGGGTTGCGCGAAAAATGGCGACGCTCCGGATTCAGCGCGGCGATTTTCGAGGCCGGGAGATCATGCATAAAATAGCGCATGATCAGTCTGAATTTGGCTTCCGAAAGGCGTGAACGCCTGAAATACCTGCTTTTTCCTTGCATAACATAACCGTAGCATGCAGTTGCAGATGCTAAAGTTATCTAGACCCATTGATATTAGCTTAGTATAACTGCTGCTCCTGCCGTTACACCCCCGTTCCCCATGTCCGCACTTGCCGTCAGAAAGCTCACTAAGGTCTACCGCAACGGCCATCGGGCCCTGGAGGGCGTGGATCTGACGGTGGACGAAGGTGACTTCTTTGCCCTGCTCGGACCCAACGGCGCCGGCAAGTCGACCCTGATCGGCATCGTCGCCTCTCTGGTCAACAAGACCGAGGGCGAGGTGCGTGTCTTCGGTCACGACCTAGACCGGGAGCCGGAGCCGGTGAAGGTCAGCCTGGGCCTGGTGCCCCAGGAGTTCAACTTCAACCTGTTCTTGCCGGTCATCGAGGTAGTTCTGAATCAGGCCGGCTACTATGGTATCCCGCGGCGCGAGGCCAAAGCGAGGGCGGAATACGCTCTGCGTCAGTTCGACCTCTGGGACCGGCGGGGCACCCAGGCGCGGCTGCTGTCCGGCGGCATGAAACGACGCCTGATGATCGCCCGTGCCTTGGTGCACCGGCCGCGGCTGTTGATTCTGGACGAACCTACCGCCGGGGTGGATATCGAAATCCGCCACGCTATGTGGAGCTTTCTGCGGGAGCTCAATACCGGCGGTACCACCATCATCCTCACGACCCACTATCTGGAGGAGGCGGAGCACCTGTGTCGCAGCATTGCCATCATCAACGATGGCCGGATCGCAGAGCACGTGGATATGGGGGCCCTGCTCGGCAGGCTGAAGACCCAGACTCTGGTGCTCGATCTCAAGGCACGACCGATGCGGCTGCCCCGGTTGGACGGATGCGTGCTCACGCGGCTCGACGACCGGACCTTGGAGGTGAGGGTGACCAAAGGCAACAGCATGAATCGTCTATTCGAGGCCCTCGCGCGCGACGGTATCGAGGTCGTGAGCCTGCGCAACAAGCAGAACCGGCTCGAACAGCTGTTCCTGGCCCTGGTGGAGAACGACAAGGGCGGTGGGGACAGCTTGCTATGAATCACCAACACTACTGGATTGCTTTCTCTACCCTTCTGGTCAAGGAAATCGTGCGTTTCTCCCGGATCTGGATCCAGACGGTGCTGCCTTCGGCCATCTCCACGGCCCTCTACTTCGTGATCTTCGGCCGGCTCATCGGCGAACGCATCGGCCCCATGGAGGGCTTCGCTTATGTGGACTTCATCGTCCCCGGTATGGTGCTGATGGGGGTAATCACCAACGCCTACTCCAACGCGGCGTCTTCCTTCTATTCGAGCAAGTTTTCCCGTTATGTGGAAGAGCTGCTGATCGCCCCCGTCCCCAATTGGGTGATCCTGGCCGGTTTCGTCGCCGGCGGGGTCGCGCGGGGCCTGGTGGTCGGTACCGCAGTGATCCTGGTAGCCCTGGTCTTTACCCGGATCGAGATCCACAGCTACGGCATAACCATACTGGTGTTCATCCTCACCGCTGTGCTGTCTGCCCTCGGGGGCTTCATCAACGCCGTTTATGCCAACAGCTTCGATGACATCTCGATCGTTCCCACCTTCGTGCTCATGCCCTTGACCTATCTGGGGGGGGTCTTCTACTCGATCGACCTGTTGCCGACCTTCTGGCAGAACCTGTCCCTCGCCAATCCGGTGCTCTATATGGTCAACGCCTTTCGCTTCGGGTTGTTGGGGGTAAGCGATATCCCTCTGGGCATGGCCTTCGCGATCATCCTGGGCTCTATCGCCGTGCTGACCCTCTACAGTCTTCGCCTGCTGCGCCGCGGTGTCGGCATCAAGACCTGACGGATAAGCCTTTACTCATCCGGTCGCCTCAATGAAGAACGGAATTTCCTAGTTTAAGATCTTGATATTTCTATTTCTAGTTTTTTGGAGATTAAAGCATGGGGTATAATATTCGATCAATAACTGGCTTTTTTCTTCCATTTAGCTTCGAGTTTCTCCGCCTTCCTGGTCAGCTTCTCCATAAGACACTTGATATCCTCCAGCTCTCCGGCGTCCAGGTTCATCCATTCCAGATCGGCGTCTTCCAGATGATCTATATCATCAATGTCAAAAATGTGGATAGACCATATTTTCCAGAGTATATCTGGCGTCTTCAGCCTTTTCTCTTTCGTCCATCGCCTTGCAATATCGTTTGTAGGTCATTTCGTGGGCGAAATCCTCTGGAGAGTCCGTGTAATCCCTGTGATACATAGGGATCATTGTATAGAATCTTTCCTCCAAGTCCCGGAGGCCGTCATAGAGATTGATCAACTCATTTTCCTATGATCCCATCGCATATCCTGTCAATCAATGTCAAGACCTTAAACTAGGAAATTCCGCAAAATTTTAACCTACCGATCCCCTCTCCCCGGCCCTCTCCCGGAGGGAGGGTGTCGCAAAAGCCCATCGCTAGGAGCGCCGCCTTCCAGGCGGCAGGTGTCGGTAAGATGGGCTGATCCGGGGAGACCTCCTTTCCCCTCCAAGGTAGCCCGTACCCATGGATGCCGGTATCTTGCCGGCAACGATGTGCCGCCAGGATGGCGGCGCTCCGGCCTCACCCACCCTTGTATGTTCTACTTTTGTAACCCGTTACTTTTTGTCGAATGATCATTCGGTTATTCGGTTGCCCTGGGTCAGCTGCGGGAACTCTCCGCAGCACCATCCGCAGCATCAATCGATACCAGGTACTGCTGTTCCGTCTGGATATCCCCGACGATGTACCGGATGGCCTGCTGCTGACCGAGCTGGACCACACCAGGCAACCTGTCCAATGCCGAGCGGGGGCGGCTCAGGGTGCGCCTCAAGCCGCACGGTGCCAACCCCTTCTTGAAGCTCCACCGCGGGGCCTGCTGGGGCCGCCATACACCCCTCGCCGAGCAATTCTGTTATCGCCCGCAGGGGTGGGCAACGGCGTAGGCGCGGACCAGGGTGCTCCACGTCTACGAGATCGCTTGGGCGCTGGGTGGTGTTCTAATTTTGTTGCTGCCGAGTATAGGGTGCCTTGAAAACTCCCTACCATCGGGGGCTTAAGACACCCTATAAACCAGAAACAACAACGTTAAAACACCACCGGTCGCTGAATAGCCGCCCGGCTGCCGTCGTTACTTCTCGGCACCGCTCTCCTTGGTGGCTTCCTTACTCTTGCCGGTACCGGAAATCACCTTCTGCACCAGATCCCAGGGCGCCAGGCTGCCGGTAACATAGGGCTGCAGGAGTTTGATGGGATCATACCCTTCGACCCCCTCGATGATGCGCTTGCGCAGCTTGTCCAACATCTCGCGCTGGATCGGCTCCACGTCCGGCAAACCCAGGAGCCTGCGCAGCTCCTCGGGACTCATGTCGACATCGATCTTGAGGTTCATAGTGGACTCCGGGTTACAAAAAGATGCTGAGAACCCTCTCAAACCCGTAGGCTGTGCCCACCATCATTGGTGGGCGCAGCCCACCCTACGGGATATATGCAGCATCACTGTTGTCCGACAAAACGTTTGTTCTTGTTGCGTAACTTCTTGTAAGGAAATGAAAGACAGCCATTTTAAGAGTGTCACCGATTTGAATCACCTCGCGCATCTCCCAAATACCCCCTTCTGGGGATGTTGGGGACCCGGTTATGCACATCGGCAAGCTCGTTTTTCTCAGGTCATTGACTCTTTACCGATACATGCGTTTCGTCGAGGCGTTGCGCGGTACGACGGCAACCGCTACAAGAAGACATTTTCCTGTCTCGACCAATACCTGCGCATGACCTTCGCGCAGTTAACCCCTCGCGAGAGCCTACGCGATATTGAAGTTTGCCTGCGTGCCCAGAAGGACAAGTTGTACCACAGGGGTATCCGGAGCAACGTTTCCAGAAGCGCCATGGCCGACGCGAATGAACGCCGAGATTGGCATATCTAGGCAGATCTCGCTCAGGCATTGATTCTCACCGCTCGCCCCCTGTATGCCGACGAGGACTTGGGGCGTGATCTTGACAACGCGGTTTATGCGCTCGATGCCTCTACCATCGACCTGCGCCTATCCGTCTTTCCGTGGGCACTGTTTTCGCTCAACCGAATCTGCTATCAAGCTCCAGACCCTACTCGATCTTCAAGGCAACATCCCAACCTTTATCCACATCTCCGACAGCAAGCTACACGACGTCAATGTCCTTGATCTGCTGATCCCGGAGCCCGGCGCCTTCTACATCATGGATCGTGGCCATGTGGACTTCGGGCGCCTGTTCACGTTGCACAGAACAGGGCGTTTCTTCGTCATCCGCGCCAAGTCCACTACCAAATACAGGCGTCGCTACTCTTGTCCTGGGGACGAATCCGGTGGTGTTCGATGCGATCGGACCATTGCGCTGAGAAGAATTAAGTCCGTGCGTGACTACCCCCTGCCATTACGCCATATCCGCTACCACGATGTTCAGACCAGCAAGACGTTCAACTTCTTGACCAACAACTTCGCCATTCCAGCGCAGACGGTGGCGGATCTCTACCGATACCGCTGGCAAGTTGAATTGCTCTTCAAGTGGATCAAGCAACACCTACGCATCAAATCGTTCTTCGGGACCTCCGAGAACGCGGTCAAAAGCCGGATTTGGATCGCTATCTCGGTTTACATCCTCGTCGCTATCATCAAGAATCGTCTTGACAGCAATTCGGATCTCTACACAATTTTACAGATTCTGAGCCTAACCTTACTCGAAAACACTCTTCTAGCTCTGTTGGTTACTAGAAATGGAATCCAGAAGCGATACTGCCTATACCCATAACCAACTGAATCTATTTGATAATTTCCCCAGACAGTAGTGAGTATATTAATAAGTTTTAACGTCTCCCTCAACGCAGGGCCAAATCTGCGGAAAACCCCGCTCCGACAGACCCACAAGCCGCAATGATACGCGCGACGGCCGGCACGGATTCACGTCTTCTCGAAACCCGCACATCCGAACCAGGACGAGACCATGGAGCTGCTCCCCATCTTCCTCGAGGTGAAAAACAAACCCTGCCTGGTGATCGGCGGCGGGGAAACGGCAGTGCGCAAGATAACCAGTCTTCGGCGCGCGGGGGCCGCTGTGCGGGTGGTCTCCCCCCGGCTCGACGAGTCCCTCGACAAGCTGGCGGCAACCGGTGCCATCGTGCACATCCAACGCTCCTTTGAGGAGACTGATCTTACCGGGGCCGTTCTGGTCATCGCGGCTACCGACGATCCCGTCGTCAATCGACACATCGCCGACATTGCCAGGCAGCGCGCTATCCCGGTGAACGTGGTAGACCAACCCGCGGCATGCAGCTTCATCATGCCCTCGGTCATCGACCGATCGCCGGTCGTGGTGGCTGTTTCTACCTCCACCGCCTCACCCGTTCTCGCGCGCCTGCTGCGCACGCGCCTCGAATCCCTGATCCCTGCCGGTTACGGACGCCTGGGGGCGCTCTGTGGGCGCTATCGGGACGCGGTCAAGGCCCGGCTCGCGGACCCACGCGACCGCCGCCGGTTCTGGGACCGAGTGCTGCAGGGCGCCGTAGCCGAACGGGTATTCTCCGGGCAGCTGGAGGAAGCAGACGCCGCCATGGAATGCGAGCTCGCCGCCGCCGAGCCCGAGGGAGATATGGGCGAGGTCTATTTGGTAGGGGCCGGTCCCGGTGACCCCGATCTGCTTACCTTCCGCGCCCTGCGCCTGATGCAGCAGGCGGACGTGGTAGTATACGATCGACTGGTGGCCGAACCGATCCTGGACCTGGTGCGACGGGACGCCAAACGAGTATTCGTGGGTAAGGAGCGCAACAACCATGTTATGCGTCAGGAGGAAATCAACCGTCTGCTCGCGGACCTGGCCAAGGCCGGGCACCGGGTCGTGCGCCTGAAAGGCGGAGATCCCTTTATCTTCGGCCGCGGTGGCGAGGAGATCGACACCCTGGCGGCGCAACGTATCCCCTTCCAGGTCGTGCCCGGCATCACGGCCGCCTCCGGCTGCGCCACTTACACGGGCATCCCCCTCACCCATCGCGACTACGCCCAGTCCGTTACCTTCGTGACCGGATACCTGAAGGACGGCACGATCGACCTCAACTGGCGACAGCTCGCCCAGCCGAGCCAGACGGTCGTCTTCTACATGGGATTGCTGGGGCTTGCGATCATCGTCGAGAAGCTGACGGCAGCCGGTGTCCCACCGGACATGCCCATCGCCCTAGTACAGCAGGGGACGACCCACAACCAGCGCGTCTACACCGGCACCCTGTCCACTATTCTCGAACGTGTGGAGCAGGACCCACCCCAGCCCCCTATGTTGATCATCGTCGGCGAGGTCGTGCGCCTGCGAGAGAAGCTGAATTGGTTCCGGGAGCCTCGGTACTCAGATCAGGACGCTACCAGGCCCCCACTCCCCGGAAGCTGACCCGACGCCCGGATGCGGGGGTGGCTCGTGAGCCGCGCCGCCTTCGCTACCTACCATCGTACCTCAAGGCCCAACGCCGGCTGAAGGGTATGGACGCGCGATTGCGTCGGGGGACTCTTCTACCAAGGGATGATGAAGCTGCTGCTCCCGCCGCCGCGTGGCGGCTGAGAGGACAAGATGCCGACCGAGCGTGCCTTCAGGCTTCTGACCATAGACCTCGACGATACCCTTTGGCCCTGCGCGCCGACCATCGGGCGAGCGGAGGCGGTGCTCTACGCCTGGCTGGAGCGGACCGCGCCGCGACTGACGGCGGTCTATGTCCGGGAGGCCATGCATCGTCATCGCCGGGCGCTGATGGCGAGTCGGCCCGAGATCGCCCACGACCTCACGGCGGTGCGCCGGCACTCCCTGCGCGACCTGCTCGCGGCCCGCGGCTACGATGTAGCCTTGGCCGACGAGGCCGTGGATCTGTTCCTGGAGCATCGCAATCGGGTCGAGCCCTACGCAGATGTGATCCCAGCCTTGCGGGCCCTGGGTGCCGAGTACCCATTGGTGTCGGTCACCAACGGCAACGCCGAGGTGGCCCGTACACCCCTGCGCGGTCTGTTCGGACTGTCCCTGACCGCCGCCGATGTGGGGGCCCAAAAGCCGGACCCGGCCCTCTTTCTCGGCGCCCTCCGCTGGGGGCACGTGCCCCCTGAACAAGCCCTGCACCTGGGGGACGATCCCTACCGGGACGTAGCGGCGGCCCGACGCTTAGGCATGACGGCGGTCCGGATAAATCGGGAGGGTACTCCCTGGCCCCCTGAGCTGGAACCACCCGCCGCCGAGGTGGCGGATCTCGGACAGTTCCGAGACTGGCTGGAGGATTGCCGGCATGCGCTTTGAGGTCCTGGCGCAGGATGGAGCAGCAAGGCGCGGGCGTTTGACCTTCGACCGCGGCAGCGTCGAGACCCCTGCCTTCATGCCCGTAGGCACCTACGGCACCGTCAAAGCCGTGACGCCGGAGGAGCTGAACGATTTGGGGGCTCAGCTTATCCTCGGCAACGGCTTTCACCTGATGCTGCGGCCGGGGGTGGAAATCATCCGCCGCTGCGGTGGCCTGCACCGCTTCATGCACTGGGAGGGACCGATCCTCACCGATTCCGGCGGATTTCAGGTGTTCAGTCTCGGGGACCTGCGTCGGATCACGGAAGAGGGTGTGCACTTCAGGAGTCCGGTGGACGGCAGCCCGGTTTTCTTAGCGCCGGAGGATGCCATGGCGGTGCAACGGGACCTGGGCTCGGACGTCGTCATGATCTTTGACGACTGCACCCCCTTTCCGGCGGACGAGGACCGGGTGCGGGACTCCATGCTGCTCTCCTTACGCTGGGCCGCGCGTAGCCGCGAGGCCCACGGGAGTAACCCAGCGGCCCTGTTCGGCATCGTCCAGGGGGGCATGTACGAGGGCCTGCGCGAAGCCTCTCTGGCGGGCCTGCTGGAGCTGGGTTTCGACGGCTATGCGGTGGGCGGCCTGTCGGTGGGGGAGCCGCCGGCGGATCGACTGCGTATCATGGACTTCCTGTCCGGGCACCTGCCGGCGGATCGGCCGCGGTATCTGATGGGCGTCGGTATGCCAGAGGATATCATCGCGGCGGTGCGGCGGGGTATCGACATGTTCGACTGCGTGCTGCCGACCCGTAACGCCCGCAACGGCTACCTGTTCACCTCCACCGGCGTCGTCAGGATCCGCAACGCCCGCTACCGGACCGATGAAAGGCCCTTGGACCCGCGCTGCAACTGTGCTACCTGCCGGCACTACAGTCGCGCTTACCTGCATCACTTGGACAAGTGTAGGGAGATCCTGGGTGCCCGGCTCAATACCATCCACAACCTGCACTATTATCAGGGGCTCATGCACGCCCTGCGGGAGGCGATCGCGGCGGGAAGTCAGCTGCCTTCGTAGACGAGTTTCAGAGGAGCTCCAACCTCTTTTTTGATCCGCGGATTACGCAGATTTCCGCAGATGAGAAATGAGAAATGAGATAATCTGTGAAAGTCTGCGTAATCTGTGGATAAAGTGGTACGCTGTTTCTTAATATTTTGCATATATAGCCTAGGGTGGGCTGTGCCTACCATTACCGTCCTTAGATGGTGGGAACAGCTCACCCTGCGGGTTTGAGAATAAAAAAACAAGGTGAAATATAGTAGTGCGATGAGCCATGATCAGAACTTCAAGAACCTCATCCTGGATTATCCGCATCAGGCGTTGGCCTTTTTCGCGGCCGAGGAAGCCGCGGACCAAGTGTCCGACGCTGTGAGGTGACACCGGTACGTCAGGAACAGCTCAAAGACCGGCTCGACGACCGCCTCCGGGAGCTCGATGTTTTAATGGTCAAATGGACCGACGGCCGGCGCGAGGCCCTGTTGTTCGTCCTCGAAGAAGAGAGCGACCCACGACGCTCCTCCATCCACCGGCTGGCGCACTACTGCCTGGATCTCAGCGAGCTATTCGAGACCGACCGGGTGTGGTGCCAGTAGTCATCTTCCTGCGTGGACAGGCACCCCGACTGGAGTTGGTGCTTGGCACCGAGCGACACGCCTACCTGCACTTTCGATTTCATCGCCTTGCGAGCTAGCCACCATTGCCTACGAAGGCTTTCGCGACAGCGACAACATCGTGGCCCGGCCCAATCTGCCGAACATGCGCTATACGCCTGGGCATAAGCTGGATGCCTATGCCCAGGCCGTGAGCGGGCTGGGTAAGCACCGAAGAGGACCTGAAGAAGCGACTGAAATACATTATTAATGGGGCCATTGACCTGGAACGGTTGGAGCCTGTAGTTCGCTTCGACGACACCATTAACGCTGACTCGACCATTGCGTTGTTCGAGCAATTCGTAGCGTTCCACCCCATGGCCGTGAGCATTTATGTCATTTGTGACAACGCACCTTACTACCGTTCCAAAGCAGTTCAAGACTACCTGAAAGCCTCACGCATTCAGCTCGTTTTCCTCCCGCCGTATGCGCCGAATCTGAATTTGATCGAGCGATTATAGAGACTTTTTATGAAGAAGGTCTTCTACAATCGGTATTCGGTATTATGAATACGTTTGTCGAATTTCGAACAGCGCGTGAAACATTTTCGGAATTTCCTAGTTTAAGGTCTTGATATTTCTATGTGTGGATAGACCATATTTTCCGTGGATAGACCATATTTTCCAGAGTATATCTGGCGTCTTCAGCCTTTTCTCTTTCGTCCATCGCCTTGCAATATCGTTTGTAGGTCATTTCGTGGGCGAAATCCTCTGGAAAGTCCGTGTAATCCCTGTGATACATGGGATCATTGTATTGTATAGAATCTTTCCTCCAAGTCCCGGAGGCCGTCTCTGAGTTCAATATAGAGATTGATCAACTTATTTTCCTGTGATCCCATTGCGCATCCTATCAATCAATGTCAAGACCTTAAACTAGGAAATTCCGAACATTTTTCAAGAACCTGCGTAAATACCAACCGGAGTTACGTTCATTGCTGACCGCAAATTTTGAAATCATCGGGTGAATGAAAAGCCGAAATATTGATATTAGCTTAATATATTTGTGAGGATTTTCGTCAAAGACAGCCCCTATCTGGTCATAAGGTTGTATCTCGTCAACCACGTAGGCCAGTATCTCAAGTAGCCCAAAAAGATTAGCCCGTAGGTTGGGGTGAGAACGAATCCCAACGCCCATAGTTTTAGAGATGCCTATAACAATGGGGTCCACCTCAATGAATGACATTCTTTATTCAGGGAGTGAAGCTGGAAAACCTCTTTCCACCCCGCCGTTACGCATCGCCACTAGCGACAGCTTTTACCGTTGCAATCCCGTCGCTTCCACCTACGGCACGACCAATTGTTGATGACGCATCTGGTGCATGCGTCAGCTATGTCCATGAGGGTGAAAAAATGTTTGGCGTATTTTTGATGTATATGGCCGATGCGTCGGAATTGAGGAAGCTCCTTTAGAAACGCCTATCGTTGATCCATACGATGGAGGAGTACAGGGAAGCGAGGGAGGGTAAGCGCTGAGCGGAGTGCGCCGCCCCCGGGTAGGCATAGCGCCGAGCGTTTGGTCGGAGTCTGGCGCGTGAGCGCCGTCGGAGACGAAATGCCAGGCCATGCGACACGGCGTCAAGTCATTGCGGGAGTCCTGGTGCTGCGCGGAGTGCGCGCCGGGACGAACGCGGGCCGCCAAAGGCAATGGCCGTCGCCCCATTGTTTGCACCCGAAATCGGACGGCCCCCATTTCGGGTTGCGCGAAAAATGACGACGCTCCGGTTGATCCCGATAGGTCCAGCGGTAATTAAACTTATTCGCATAGAATTCAGTGCGGCTACATGATTAGTAGCTGAACGTACAGCGATCTCCGCCACATCAAAGATAACCGGCAAAGTACTTCCCCTCCTCCGCAGCAGATTGCTTGGCTTATCGGTACAGAATTTCCTAGGTTTAAGGTCTTGACATTGATTGACAGGATATGCAATGGGATCACAGGAAAATAAATTGATCAATCTCTATATTGAACTCAGAGACGGCCTCCGGGACTTGGAGGAAAGATTCTATACAATGATCCCTATGTATCACAGGGATTACATGGATTCTCCAGAGGATTTCGCCCACGAAATGACCTACAAACGACATTGCAAGACGATGGACGAAAGAGAAAAAGCTGAAGACGTCATATATGCTCTGGAAAATATGGTCTATCTACACTTTGATATTGATGATATAGATCATCTGGAAGACGCCGATCTGGGATGGATGAACCTGGACGCCGGAGAGCTGGAGGATATCAAGTGTCTTATGGAGAAGCTGACCAGGAAGGCGGAGAAACTCGAAGCCAAATGGAAGAAAAAAGCCAGTTATTGATCGAATATTATACCCCATAATTTAATCTCTAAAAAGACTAGAAATAGAGATATCAAGACCTTAAACTAGGAAATTCCGTATCGACAAAACGCCTCCAATTTACCGAAATAACGGCCAAGCGTATGGCGAACCTTGGGCGATTTGTGCCAATCCATATTCTTCACTTAGCCATCAAATACGGAAAGCGCACGCCTGATCCGCGAAAGATATTCGGTGTGTTTCGGTATGAAATTCCAATGTCTCGGTTGATAAAGAGGGGAACTATCTATGTTCGAGAAACAAAGGCGCTAGAAGTTGTTGTTCGAGAATCCGATTGGACAACTTCACTTTACGTATTACTGATCTGATAGATGATTACCATCGAGACGGAAGACTTTCAGCTTCAAATAGCGCCCGTTTCTATGCGATTTGAGGAACCGGGGCCATACACTGGAATGGATCGATGTACAAATCAATGTAACGACTCCAGGTATCCGAGCAGAAGGACAATGGAGCGTCATGCCTAAAGAGTTGTTGCAATTTCAATAACAACTCCAATCCATGCAAACCAATCTCCAACCAAATCAAAGAGCAGAACTGACAGGTGTTGAATCTGGCTTTAAGCTGGTATTGCAACTGATTGAACGTGGTGCGATCCTGGGTGACTGGCATTTCCAACCGGTTCCTCCTGGTGGTGCGCGTGTCACCGGCCACTGCGGATTTGATCAGTCCTACTTTAGGTGAGCTTATCCGAGGAATTGAGTCTCTTCGGTCATTTGCGGCCCGTAGATACTCTGTTCCGAAGCAAGACCGATTTGCGTGCTAATTCCCAAAAAGTAACTACTGATCTATAAACTGGATTGGGTCTAGATAACTTTAGCATCTGCAACTATATGCTACGGTTATGTTATGCAAGGAAAAAACGGGTATTTCAGGCATTCACGCCTTTCGAAAGCCAAATTCAGAATGATCATGCGCTATGTTTACGCATGATCTACCGGCCTCGAAACTCGTTGCGTTGAGTGATGTAAGCCGCCCGACGATCAATCAACGGTTCTTCAAGCTACGAGCTAGAATCGCCCAGCTTTGTGACGCCTCATCGCCTTTTTCCGGTGAAGTTGAAGGGGATGAATCCTCTTTTGGTGCCCGCCGTGTTCGGGGAAAAGGGGCGTGGAGCCGGGGGTAAAACAATCGTGTTCGGAATCTTGGAATGGCAGGGAAAAAGTCTACACGGAGATCGTCCCGGATGTCTCCAAGAAGCCGCTACAGGCCGTGATTCGGGGCCAGGCAGCCCCTTCGATAGCATCACCCACTCGGATGGCTGGAGGGGCTACAATGGGCTGGTGGATATAGGTTATCAGAAGCATCTCCGCGTCTATCCGTAACGAATTTGCGCGAGGCAATTGCCATATCAACGGCATTGAATCATTCCGGTCATAGGCTAAACGGAGGCTTGCAAAATTCAAGGGTGTTCCCAGACATACGTTTCATCTACACCTCAAAGAATGTGAATTCAGAATCTAGACCGTAATACAACTCGTTTTCCAGGTCCAGGAGCACGGTTTCATCACCCAGCTCCTGAAAAAGTACTTCGGACGAAATGGTGACTGCTTCAGGAAAAGGTGCCATAGCGCGTATCGCTTCACTATCGTTGCGGAAATTCGGGAAATGCCGGAGAGCTGCAGACGAGTAACCATTCGGTTCCTGCCGAACTTCGGCTCGATGCAGGCATAACCCTTTGATTTCTCGTTTCCGAGACCAGGATTCGGAGGGGGAGGGATTGAACGGAACACAGGTAGAGCAACTTCTTAAGACGACTCGTCAGGTGGCTTAAGAATTGCGTTCTCGGTTCGGAAACCGCTAATCCGCTTATTTTATTGGGTAGTGCTTAACATGTAGTGATTGGGTAGCTCTCCCAGCGGAGAAGCAAAAAAGGCTCAGCAGGAAGCTCATCACTATACGTTAAACACTACCTTTTATTGGTGCCCAGGGACAGAATCGAACTGCCGACACGGGGATTTTCAGTATACGGATAGCTTCATCTGAAAGGTTCTAAAGAGTTCTTAACAGACTGTTCTTATTACGATTAAATCCCTATTTTCACATCGCTAACTTCTCATCATCCCCCGATTTTTCTGTAACATTCTGGGCAAGTTTGCACAGGAATTACACGCAACTAGCAGCAACCTCCGCCCCGCGGAGCCTCCTGGACAGTTTTTTTCGAAATCCGTCCACCGATCTACACGATACCACCGGCGTTGGCAAATCCCGTGCGGGTGTTTACAGGTGGCCGGTTCCTGTGCGCTTGCGATGCGGTGCTACATACGTGGGAGTTGTGCGACGCCTGGGCACGCTACACCTCTGCAAAGCAAAAACAAAGCCGAGCGAAGCGAATCCCGAATCTGGCATCGAACTCTACCGAATCCAGGCACCGCCATGCCGGCGTGGCTTGGTGCCTTCTTCCTGTGTTCAGAGAACCTGCGCAGAGCAAAGATCACTGGCGAAAAAACGTACCGGCGCTCCGCCATCGCGACAAGATGGCAAGATGACGCAATACTTGACAGGCAGCGCTAACCCTGTTCCGCGACATCAAATCTAGTAATTTCCTCGTACGAGATATATAATCTTTGTCAATAAGGCATATTGTGCGTCTAGTGTTTTCTTGTTTTTACAAGAAGTTAAGAAACTTTTCTACACTTAACAATAACATACAGGAGGCCGCCATGCTTGCGGCAAGACCCGACGTTACTAGTGCACTTGAGCTAATGCGTCTTGCACTAGCTACTGTTAACAACCGCAGCGGCCCGATCCCTAACGATCTGCAGCACTACTTTGATCGCGTCGTTCGAGAGGCGAAAATCCTCTGTGATGACCCCGAAATCCACGGCGAACCCCCTTTACCGGAATCGATAGAACTAGCGTACAGAATTAAAACCCGCACGGATCTTGGCGATGAACTAGCGGCAGTAACCGATATCACATCGGTTACTCCTGAGTTGGCCGGCAGATTGTTAGCAAGTATGGAGAATGACACTGTTTACTTGGACCAATTTACATCTGCTCCGTGAAGAACTGGTTTTTCTATCAAGAACTCCTTTCTTCAGCCCCTCCCTCGAAGCATATCTAGAAAAACTTATAAAGATAGTCGAAATCGTAATAGGCGGTTACGACACTTTCAATCCGCAAGGGGCGGAGAAGATCTCCCAACACGTTTGGGCAGCAACAAAATATCTAAAGGGGGGGACGTCAAAAGCTGTACCCTACGAAACAGTCTACGCCTTAAAACTCGCGCTTTGCGACTGGATAAATAGTCCATGCGAAATTACTACTGCGTTATCTGAGGATTTAGACTACCATTTTCGCGGCGTTGATCCAGCAAAGATCATTAGAACCTTTGTGCCAGATGTTGATTTCAACACTGAATTGATACAGATTGCGCTCCCCAAGCTTTATCGGCACCGCCCTCTCTACAATGTAGCTTTATATCATGAGTTAGGCCATTACATTGACTCCCATTTTAAGCTCTCCGAGTACTCTTTAATCGCAAATCCTGTTCCATCCGACGCAACCCCACTGCAGCAACAAGTCGCCATCAATCATCGCAAAGAGTTTTTTGCCGACCTCTTTGCCGCTAGTTATTCGGGCGTAGCCATAAAGAAGTTTTTAGAGGCGGTAGCAGGAGGCCAAGCCATATCTTACACACACCCAGCTACTGTTGATCGGATTAAGAACATCGATGACAAGCTTGCCGGGGTTGACAACCCAATAATTAACCTCTTCTCATCCGTACTGTTAGAACTGAAGCTTCCCCATTTGACATGCAGGTACAAGCTCCCCGATGTTGCAAATGCCTTCGACAACATTCGAACCTATAAAATTGAAGATGATCAAGAGTTGCATGGCATCATGGAGGCTGGATGGTTGTTCCTCGAAGATGCACATCAACAAAAGAAATTCCCCTGGGAGAATTTGCCGAAAGAAGACATTAGCCGGATTACTAATGATTTAATCGAAAAATCCATAAGAAACAGGATGACGCGACTCAAGTGGGACCATGCAAATTCTTAGTGGGCAGGCTTTGCGAACTTCGATTCTATCTAACGATGAGGAATCGGTTTTTCTGGACCCTTTACTCGATGAGGGTCAAATCGGCCAAGTTACGGTTGACATCCGCCTCGGCTATGATTTCCTCGTATCCGTTGTAACGAGAAAACCCTACGTGGAGCTGTCATCTAGCGCCAATGTATCGCGTCGTGGCGTAGCAACCTATTTCCAAGAGACGCGACGAGAATTAGGGGACAAATTCGTACTTTATCCTGACCAAGTTGTCGTCACCACATCCTTAGAGTATCTATCCCTTCCACCAAATACGTACGCAGATATTCTTACTAGAAGTAGTTACACAAAACTAGGCATCCATCTCAACACAATGGTACAGCCCGGATTCAAGGGGTGTATTCCGTTGGAATTCTACAATCACAGCAACAACGCTATCGAAGCAGTCGTTGGCAGCCGGATCTGCCAAGCGCGATTCATTCAAATCGGAGACGAGGTCCAGTATCTGGACGAAACAAATCTGCGCAAATACTACGGAGATGTGAGGCCTAGTGCGTCAAAAGCGGATTTAGACCAAGATCTCGAAATTTTGAAAAATCTTCAGGATACACGCTACTCGACACTAGCGAACCGTGAACGAGTCTGATCGACCGACGACAAGCCATGGAAGCCAGCCTAGACCCCTCCCGCTTTTCCAAGCAAAGCCATTCCCCAAAACCCTTCGGATCACTGGCTTACCGAACGCTCGCCTCTGCGGGCTCGACCTGACCTTCGATGGTCTTTAGCCGCCATTCCTGTGCTTCCCTAAACGCTTTCAACGCCCGATAGAGCTCCCCGTCGATTGCAGTCTGGTACCGAACGATAAGATCCGCGCAGATAGGTGCCGAGCGACTATCCTGAACCAGGGCGACAACCGCTTGTACGTGCTCACGACTTTCCTGCTCCTCCAATTCTTTCGTGCACCAACGCTGTAAGTCGCGCAAGTACGCGGCCAAGCCAGATGCGGATAGACCGTATTCGGTCATGTCATCGCTGTAGCTTGCAAGAAACTCAGTCACGCCCATTCCTTCCGATTCTGCGTCCCTCACCGTTTGCTCCCACACGATGGGCGCGTTCACTTTCAGTTGGTCAACTGATCCAGCGTTCAGCTCCCCTCCCAATTTGTCGAGGACGTTCTGGCACCACGCAATCTGCTCTCTATCCGGCGGAGAGATGTCGCTGCTGTTAACGGCATCGTAGCGGCCGACCGCTTCGCCGATGGCGACCTTCGATTCCTTGGTATCGGGTTTCCGCTGTAGCTCCAGCGTTGCGGTCTCTGCTCGGATCAGTCGTGCCTGCCGCCACAAGGCGATGGCGACTTTCTCCACCAATGCCTCCTCCAAGGCACCGACAGGAGAAAGAGCCGCCGCAAGGTCCACGATGAGCGAGCGATAGTTGGCCGGGTCCTCCCCTTCAAGGAGAAGTTTCGTACTCAATATCCCATGCTTGAGTCCGTTTCCCGCAACAATATCCTTTCCCATCGCCGTACGTGGACCCGTACTTTTTTTGGCGTTGCGCCTGTTCGCTTCAACCTGCTTTGCACTCATGCTCGTCTCCAAGGCTTGTAAACTCGCCCAACACCAGTGATCTCCCCGGCCACAGCGAATGAGTCGTGGGGTCGGATGGACACATTGGGCCGGTTTTTTCTCATCTATTTTCTCCATGTGCACGCGCGTTGGCGATCAACCACAGAAAGTGCCCAATCCGCCCATCCGTCCCAGATCCGCTCTCAAGCGACATCTTGGAACTGCGGTTGCGCCTGCTCTGGGCTCACTCGTATACCCCGAAAACCGCGTCCTCGCATTCCGCCGACATTCTTGCAGGAGATAAAACCTCGGCGGGACATCTCCTGCGTAAAACGCTTGGCACTCCCCGACTTCTCGCCATTGTCGTCCGCAAAACGAGACCAGCTACGGAAAAGTTTTGCGTGGGTATCCATTTGATCGGGGGCCACGTCACAAAGATCCTGGAGCCACGCACCGAATAGGTCTTGCTCTTCGAAGTACCCGGCAGTTGCCTCAATCACACTGTTCGGTTGCGACAGCCCGTGATTGAGCCAGTCGCGACAACCGTTGATCGCCCACCGCAGAATCGCAGACCACTCAGCGCGCAACCTCGTCTCCAGGGCGCGATCTGGACGATCAGGTCTGTGAAGAAAGGGTACAAGGCGGAAACGCCGACGGGTGGCCTCGTCTACGTTGTTCAAAACGGGACGGTGATTTCCGACGATCAGCAATTTGAATCGAGGCTGGAAGGTAAAGAAATCCTGCCGCATGAATCTGGCAGAGATCCGATCCCCGCCGGTTAACTGTTTGATCCGGCTTTCGGCCCAGGCTCGACCTTCCTCTGTCTCGGATGCGGTTACCAACCGTGAACCGCGTAGCATAGCGAGGTCGGTCGGATGACGATCACCCCGCGATGCGGTAAACGTATCCATGGCCGCCGTTTCTGCGTATTCGTTCATGACCCCAACCAAGGTGTTCAGGAAAACGCTTTTTCCGTTTCCTCCAGGGCCGTAAACGAACACCAGAACATGTTCACTAGTATCGCCGGTCAAGCAATACCCGGTGAGCTGGCGCAGGAAACGGATCAGACCGTCGTCCCCCCGCGTAACTTCTTCCAGAAACCTATGCCAGCGTTCCGCGTCAGCCTCCTCGTCTACAGGCGCGACCGCTACTCGTTTGGTGATCAAATCCTCGCGACGACCTCCCCGCATCTCCCCCGTTCGAAGATCAACAACCCCTCCGGGGACTCCAATCACCAAGGGATCCGCGTCGAGTTGATCAACAACGACAGGAATGCCCGGCTCAGTCGCCGCAAGGTTGAGCATGGCGTCAACTCGGCCCACCTGCCCAGAAACCTTGGCGTGTCTTTCGAGCACCTTACGCATGTCAGGATCGGGTGTGTTCTGCACCTCGGCACGGATCAACTCGTACACGTTCTTCGCGAAACGCGTCGCTTGTCCGTCTCTATCCTCACGCCATTGGTGATCATCCCAAATCAACCAACGACCAGTCTCTGGAAGGTAACGCAAATCCTCCCCGGCGAGATCGACCAGACGTCTCGCATTTCCAAGATCGTTTAGGGGGTGACTAGGATGGTACCGCCATGCCGAACGCAGGACGGCGGCTACCTCGCGCTCCGGCAAAGGCGGAATGGAGCGGGCGGCAAAATCCCGCAGGAGAGTGGCTGCCTCCTGCTCTCCCAAACCACGGGCTCTGAGACTGCACGCGTACCTGAACAGCTCGGAGTTACGCATTCCCACCGGCACCCCTGCGGCGGCGACCCCGGGGGGTGTGTAAGCGCTCTCGCGTATCTTGGAATTAACAACGACAAGATCAGCCAACCATGCAGGAATCTGCGCTGGCGATTCGAGATCACTTGCCTCGTACTCGTATCGACGGTCACCAATTCGCGAAGGGGGGAGAATGATGTAACCCCCGTCCCCCCGAACGTCGAGACCATCCCCCAATTTCCCCGCGCTACATGGAATGTGGGTACCTGGATGAGAGAAATACAGGTGACGACCGCCCGAGGGTGTAAGAACCTCGACAGTCTCAGGCAATCGTTGATTCTGCTCCTGCAACTGAAAAAGACTACCTTCGCCGTCATGACCGTTCTTGACGTCGACATCGAGCACAATGATTCTGGTAGCCAACCCGGTTGGCATGCCGATCAGCGCGCCTGGCCACCGAGTCCACCACTCAGTAATCGTGGCATCGTCTGTCGTCGCATCCTTGAAACCGTGCTCCGTCAAGGGCCGTTTGTCCGGTCTGCATGGAAACACTGGCTTTCCGCGTGCAGCGTACTTCAGGCACTCGTCTAACATCACCACAGCGTCCCCACGAAATCTATCCTGGGATCAAGCGATCCGTTGCGCCTGTGCGGTGCTGCTAACTCTGCCGTCTTGGATCCACTCGTCCAGGTCTTCCTTGAAATAGAACACTCGGCCTCTCTTGACGTACTTCGGGCCTGTCCGGGTGCTCCGCATCATCGCAAGCGTTTTCGTTGATAGCCCTAAGTATGACGCCGCATTCTTCGCGTCAAGCCGTCCGTCCGGGAGGACCGTTACCCTGACGAAATCGATATCTTGTGTCTGCATTTTCTAAATATCACTACATATATGCTATTTCACCTGAAACGTTAGCCAATATTTTTTAGGTTGTCAAAGCGATAACGTGTTGCTAGAATAATCCATAAAATTATAGATACTTTCAGGTTGTGGACATGGCAACGAAAGCAAAACGAAAGGAAGAGAACGGCACCAGTGTCCGCTCAAAGGTTGTCGGCGTGCGTCTCGATCCGAAACTTCGGTACCTAGCTGAACTGGCCGCTCGAAAGCAACGAAGGTCGCTATCGAGCTTTATCGAGTGGGCAGTCGGAGAAAGCTTGAGCCGCATATTCTTGACCGAAGCAAGCGGCTTCAACAGAGAAAACGATCTCTCTATCGCAGACGAGGCGTCGCGGCTTTGGGACGTGGACAACGCGGAGCGTTTTGCCCGCTTGGCCATCCTCTACGAGGAACTCCTGACACATGACGAACAGCTTGTTTGGAAACTCGTCAAAGATAGTGGCCTTATGTGGTTGGGCGGATACGGTCGATACGTAAACCGCCAAGTTGACTGGGATATCCTCGACCGCGAGGTTTTTCCACAGCTAAGGAAGCATTGGGATACGTTCTGGCGCATCGCCAGGGGCGAGCTTACACGGGACAACCTGCCGATATGGGAAGCTCCCAAGTCGCAGAAGACCAATTTCGACGACTCGCAGAAGACCAATTTCGACGATGACATCCCCTTCTAGGAATAGCCATCATGGCAAAGACCTTCACGAAGCTGACCCGCCCAGCTATGCGCAAGCTTAAGCCGGGGGAAAAGATCGCCGAGCACGGCATCACCTTCGAGCGTTCCAACAACAGAGACGGCGTATTCACCGTCAACGTCATGGTTGACGGGCAACGCATCTATCGTGTCGTCGGACGTGAATCGGATGGCACCACGCGCACGCAAGCAGAGGAATTCATCGCAAAGGTGCGGATCGACGCCAAGCACGACCGTCTGTCTTTACCCAAAGGCCGCAAAGTCGCCTTGGGTTTCCGTCAAGCCGGAGAGAAGTACCTTGAGAAACTCGCCGAAGAGAGCGGAAAGGACATCCCGAAAAAGAAAAAACGCCTAGAGCTTCACTTGATGCCGTTCTTCGGGGCAACCCCTTTGTCGAAGATCACCACCTTCGACGTGGAACGCTACAAAAGGCACCGCCGCGACGAGCCTGCAATCAAGAGCAACAGCCGTGGAAACAGTGTTACGCGCAAGGACTCCGGAGCAACGGGGGGGACGATCAACCGCGAGCTGGCGGTGCTTTCACACCTCTTCAATAAGGCAGTGGAGTGGGGCTGGATCACACATAGACCCGCAACCATCAAGCGGTTCAAGGAGGATTCCGGACGCATCACCTACCTGACCGTCGAGCAGGCAAAACGCCTCGTGGAATGCGCGGTATCGGACGGGAACGCGCAAGTCTACCCCTTCATCGTCATCGGCCTGGAAACATCCATGCGGATGTCCGAGATCCTTTCCATCCGCAAGGAAAACGTGGACCTGGATCGGAAAGTAATCTATATCCCTGAGGCTAAAGGCGGAGCAAGGGAACAACCGATTACTCTTCATCTCGCGCGATTTCTGGAAGACTACATCGAAGCACTGCAACCAGGGACACCTTGGCTGTTCCCCTCCCCTGCTGCGAAGGTAGGCCACACAACGACGATCAGAAAACCGTTCCGGCGAGTTGTCGAGGTGGCAGGACTGAATCCCGACCAAGTCGTACGACATACCTTGAGGCATACGGCGATAACCCATCTTGTTCAGGCGGGCGTCGATCTGCCGACGGTCAAACGGATCAGCGGCCACAAGACATTGGCGATGGTCGAGCGTTACTCTCACGCCAACGGGGAGCACATCCAATCCGCAATGGACAAGCTCGACCAGCGTTATCGAGAATCCAGAACTAAGTAACGGATGGACGCATGCTCAAGAGCCTGAAAGACACTCTGACTGAGAAAGCCCCTGACCTATTTCGAACGGCTGAAGCTGCCCAGGGCTAACCCTAAGTACATCGATACACGCAGAGCCCACGAGGTCTTTCGCGGACGAGAGAAATGCTAACCGGTAAAATCGGCAATCAAGTCGATCAAATCTGGAACGCTGCAGTACACAACAAGAAGCAACACCTGGAGAAAGGGGGAAGTACCTTTGCTTACGCTTGAGGACATCAAAAAAGACGCCCAGATCCTGGGCCTCGCCCCCAACGGCATCGCCCGCATCGTCTCCGTCAATCTGGTCGGCACCGATGCGCTCACCGTCTATTTTAAGACCGCGGACGGCAAGCTGTCGGAGCAAATGCTCTTCCGCACCGACGAGGCGCACCTGAGTCTCGCCGAGGCCGGGCGTGCCTGGGCCTTCGATGCCCCTGCCGCCGAGTTCAAGCTGGGTCTGGAAGCCTACCGCATACGCCTCGCACATCTCTTCGACCCCATGATGGCGGTCCACACGTCCAACGTGGAGCCCCTGCCACATCAGATCACCGCAGTCTACGAGTCCATGCTCCCTCGCCAGCCTCTGCGCTACGTGCTGGCCGACGATCCCGGCGCCGGAAAAACCATCATGGCCGGGCTGTTTATCCGTGAGCTGTTGATGCGTGCTGACGCCAAGCGCGTGCTCATCGTCGCCCCTGGCAGTCTGGTGGAACAGTGGCAGGACGAACTATGGGAGAAGTTCGGCGTCGAGTTCACCCTATTTACCGCGGCACTCGACCAAGCCGCGCGGGTCAACGCCTTCGAGGAGAACGACTTCCTCATCGCCCGCCTAGATCAGCTCGCCCGCAACGAGGAACTCCAGGCCAAGCTCCAGAACAGCGACTGGGACCTAATTGTCGTCGACGAGGCCCACAAGCTGTCCGCCAACCTCTTCGGCAGCAAGGTCAAAAAGACCAAACGGTACCTGCTCGGGGAATTGTTGGGCAGCGTCTGCCGGCACCTCCTGCTCATGACCGCTACCCCCCACAACGGCAAGGAGGAAGACTTCCAGATCTGGCTATCCCTGCTCGATTCCGACAGGTTCTACGGCAAGTTCCGCGAGGGCACCCACAAGGTCGATGTCTCCGACATGATGCGGCGCATGGTCAAGGAAGAGCTGCTCAAGTTCGATGGCACCCTGCTGTTCCCGGAGCGCCTGGCCTACACCGCCAACTACGACCTGTCCGGACTGGAATCGGCCCTCTACGCGGCTGTGACCGACTACGTGCGCAACGGGTTCAACCGCGCCGCCGAGTTGGACGGCAAGCGCCGGGGTACGGTCGGGTTTGCGCTCACGCAGCTCCAGCGCCGCCTCGCCTCCAGTCCCGAGGCCATCTACCAGTCCCTCAAGCGTCGGCGCAAGAAGCTGGAGGCCCGTCTCAAGGAAGAGAAGCTCCTCCAGCACGGTCATCACGTCGCCGAGACCCTGGAAACCTACAAGGTCAAGGACGTGCCCGACGATGTCGACGAGGCCCAGGACGAGCTGTCCGGCGGCGAGTACGAGCAGTGGGTCGAGGACGTGGTGGACCAGGCGACTGCCGCCCAAACCATCCAGGAGCTGGAAGCGGAGATCCGTATCCTCACCGGACTCGAAGGGCAGGCACGACAGGTCGTCCACTCGGGTCAGGACCGCAAGTGGGAGGAACTATCCCACTTGCTCCAGGACAACGAGCAGATGCGCACCCCCGAGGGCGTCCGGCGCAAGCTGATCATCTTCACCGAGCACCGAGACACCCTCAACTACCTGATAGAGCGTATCAGAAACCTGCTCGGACAACCGGAGGCCGTGGTCACCATCCACGGAGGAGTCAACCGCGACGACCGGCGCAAGATCCAGGAAGCGTTCCGCTTCGACCCCGCGGTGCTGATCCTGGTCGCTACCGATGCCGCCGGGGAAGGCGTCAACATCCAGAACGCTAACATCATGGTCAACTACGACCTACCTTGGAGTCCCAACCGACTGGAGCAGCGTTTCGGACGTATCCACCGCATCGGCCAGACCGAGGTCTGTCACCTGTGGAACATGGTCGCTAACCAGACGCGCGAGGGCGATGTTTTCCAGCGCCTGTTCGACAAATTGGAAGTGGAGCGCGCCGCCCTCGGGGGCAGGGTCTTTGACATCCTCGGCGAGGCGTTCGAGAACATCTCCCTCAAGGACCTCCTGATCGAGGCCATCCGCTATGGAGAAAGCCTAGAGGCCAAGGAGAAGCTCAGCAGGGTCATCGAGGGCGTGCTGGATACCACCCACCTGCGCGACATCATGCGCCGTAACGCGCTGGTCGAGCAGCACATGCGCCTGGAAGACCTCTACGCCGTCAAGGAAGAGATGGACAAGGCGGAGGCCCGCAAACTCCAGCCCTACTTCATTCGCGCCTTCTTCACCGAGTCCTTCGGGGCCTTGGGCGGAGAGATGCGTACACGCGAGACCGGCCGCTTTGAGATCCGCCACGTCCCCGCCGTCATTCGCGAGCGGGACCGGGTGATCGGCGAGACCCGCACGCCAGTGCTCACGAAGTACGAGCGCATCTGTTTCGAGAAGGAACAGACTCGCGTCCACGGCAAGCCCATGGCAAGCCTGATCCATCCTGCCCAGCCCTTGATGCACGCCGTCACCGACCTGGTGTTGGAGGCCAACCGAGGCAAGCTCAAGCAGGGCGCCGTCCTGCTCGACCCCAACGACGACGGCACCGAGCCGCGGGTGCTCATGGTGATCGACCACAGCGTCCGTGAGGCGGGCGGCGATCCCTCTCCGCGCGTCATCTCCCGACGACTCCAATTCATCACCATTGACCCTGCCGGAACCGCCACCTTCGCCGGCTGGGCCCCGCACCTGGATCTCCAACCTCTGACGAACAGCGACCTTGCGGCAGTGAAGGATGCGGTCGACGCCCCATGGATCAACGACGGCCTGGAGCAGATCGCCCTAGCTCACGCCATCAACCGCCTGGTGCCCGAGCACTTCCAGGAGGTCAAGGAACGTCGCGAGCATCAGACCGACAAGATCCTGACCGCCGTCAACGAGCGCCTGGTCAAGGAGATCAATTACTGGTCCGATCGCTACATCAAACTGAGTGAGGACGTTGCCGCCGGCAAGCAGCCCAAGGTTCAACTGGAAATGGCGAGGCGCCGGGTCGAGGAGTTGACCGCCCGGCTGGAGCAACGCAAGAAGGAGCTCAACGAGCAGCGCAACGTGGTCCCAGCCACGCCTGTCGTTATCGGCGGCGCCCTGGTTATCCCCCAGGGTCTCCTTGCCCAGCGCAAGGGCGAGCCGACATTTAGTGCCGACGCGGATGCCCGTGCACATATCGAGCAGATCGCCATGCAAGCGGTAATGAAGGCTGAGCAGGCACTCGGTCACGAGGTCTTCGACGTGTCCGCCGAGAAATGTGGCTGGGACATCACGGCCCGCTCGCCGATGCAGGACGGCAAGATACCAGCGGACCGCCACATCGAGGTCAAGGGCCGCGCCAAGGGGGCGGATACCGTCACGGTCAGTCGAAACGAGATCCTGTATGGGTTGAACCAGTCGGACAAGTTCGTCCTCGCCGTTGTGCTGGTAGACGGCGATGACTTTGAGGGGCCGCACTACATCCGCGACCCGTTCCAGCATGAGCCTGATTTCGGGGTGGCGAGCATCAACTATATGCTTAACGACCTGCTGAGCCGGGCAGGACCGCCACAATGAAGGCTAGAGCAGCGATGCCGAGTTGCGCAACGCCGTACTCAGCCGCATGAGCTTCGAGTGGATACAGGACTTCTGCCCGACGATCTGGTACCAGCAAACTGCTGACCAGCTTTACCGGCTTGGCCGCGAGCGAGTACGACTACTACCTAAACCAACTCTTCTTGGTGCTCTGCGACCAACCGAACCAGTAACTGAATGAATATCAAGGTCCCCAAGAAACTCATAGAGGTCGCCCTCCCCCTGGACGACATCAACGCGGCAGCGGCGCGGGAGAAATCCATCCGCCACGGGCACCCGTCCACCCTCCACCTGTGGTGGGCACGTCGACCTCTGGCTGCGGCGCGGGCAGTGCTATTCGCCCAAATGGTCAATGACCCGGGTGGCGAGCGCGGCTGGTACAGGGGAAAGACCAAGGCCCAAGCGGATGCAGAGCGCGAGGAGCTGTTCAAAATCATCCGAGACCTGGTGAAGTGGGAGAACACCACCAATGAGGCGGTGTTGGACAAGGCCAGATCTGAAATCCGCAAGTCCTGGCGCGAGACCTGCGAGCTGAACAAAGATCATCCGCAGGCGGCGGAGCTGTTCGATCCGGACAAGCTGCCTGCCTTCCACGATCCCTTTGCAGGCGGTGGGGCTCTGCCCTTAGAGGCGCAGCGACTGGGCCTGGAGGCTTACGCGAGCGACCTGAACCCGGTCGCCGTGCTCATCAACAAGGCGATGATCGAAATCCCGCCGAAGTTTGCGGGCCGGCCGCCGGTAAATCCCGAAGTGCGGAGCAAGAAGGAGCTAGTCGATCAGGACTGGAGCGGCGCGCGCGGGCTCGCCGAGGACGTGCGCTATTACGGTCAGTGGATGCGGGACGAGGCCAAGAAGCGCATCGGGCATCTCTATCCTCCGGTCGAGGTGACGGCGGAGATGGCCAACGAGAGACCTGATCTCAAACCGTATGTGGGGCAGAAGCTTACGGTAATTGCCTGGATTTGGGCGCGGACGGTCAAAAGCCCGAACCCGGCTTTCCGGCATGTCGATGTGCCACTGGCATCGAGCTTCGTCCTGGCAACCAAACCGGGCAAGGAAGCCTATGTAGAGCCAGTCGTTGAGGGGGATAGCTATCAATTCGTTGTGAAGTTAGAAAAGCCTCCAGAAAAAGCAAAAACGGGAACAAAGTTGGCGAGAGGAGCAAATTTCGAATGTGTGCTTTCCTTAACGCCGATAGAGGATAAATATATAAAATCCGAGAGCATGTCTGGCCGTATGAGTGAACGGCTCATGGTGATTGTTGCTGAGGGGCGTAAAGGCCGAATTTATCTATCGCCTAAAGAGGCACATGAAGCGATTGCTCGTTCGGCGGAATCAGCATGGAAACCAGATCAGCTGATGAATCGGGATACTCGTGACTTGGTTAGTGGTCGCGGCTACGGATTCTTTACCTGGGCTGATCTCTTCACCCCCCGCCAGCTCGTGGCGCTGACGACGTTCAGCGATCTGGTGGCCGAGGCAAGAGAGAAGATTTTGCAGGATGCTGGGGCCGCAGGGCTTCCCGATGACCAGAAGGGGCTCGATGCGGATGGCAGCGGCGCGCGGGCTTATGCCGAGGCCACAGGGGTTTATTTGGCGTTTGTAATTGATAAGGCAGCAGACTACTGGTCAACGATTTGCACATGGCATTCGAGCGGGGAAAAGATCCGTAATACTTTCGGTCGGCAAGCTATTCCAATGACATGGGACTATGCAGAAACCAACGTTTTCTCGAAGTCGTCAGGCAACGTTTCTAGCGGTATTAAATGGGCGCATAAAGTTCTCTACATGCTGCCAGCGGTTGCAAGTGGATTCGTGGGGCAAGGAGATGCTCAAAGCCAAACTGTAAGTACGGACAAGGTTGTTTCTACCGATCCCCCTTACTACGATAACATCGGGTATGCCGACCTGTCGGATTTCTTCTACATTTGGCTCCGTCGTGCGCTCAAGCCGATCTTTCCCGGTCTCTTCGCAACCCTTGCCGTGCCAAAGTCGGAAGAACTGGTGGCGACGCCCTACCGGCACGGCAACAAGGATAAGGCCGAAGCCTTTTTCTTGGACGGTATGACGCAGGCGATGCACCGACTCGCGAAACAGGCGCACCCATCGTCGCCTGTCACCATCTACTACGCCTTCAAACAATCGGAAACGAAGAGCGAGACGGGAACCAGTACTGGTTGGGAAACGTTCCTAGGTGCAGTAATCCGTTCGGGGTTTACCCTCACTGGAACCTGGCCGATGCGTACCGAACTCGGCAATCGCATGATCGGGTCCGGGACTAACGCACTTGCGTCAAGTATCATACTGATCTGCCGCAAGCGCGATCCCAAGGCTTCCACCATCTCCCTACGCGAGTTCCAGCGAGAACTCCGGGACGAGATGCCCGAGGCTCTTGAAACGATGATCGGAGGCAAAACCGGCACCTCGCCCATCGTCCCCGTGGACCTGGCCCAAGCGGCTATCGGCCCCGGCATGGGTATCTTCTCCAAATACGCTGCGGTTCTGGAGGCGGACGGCACGCCCATGTCCGTCCACAACGCTCTGGTGATGATCAACAAGGAGGTCGATGACTTCCTCAACCCCTCCGGCAGCGGCTTCGACGCCGATACTCTGTTCTGCTTAGCCTGGTTCGATCAGTATGGATGGGGCATCGCGAAATTCGGGGAAGCGGATGTGCTCGCACGCGCCAAGGGGACCTCGGTGAACGGTGTGGCCCAGAGTGGCGTCATAACGTCCGGTGGCGGAACAGTGGGCTTGCTCAAGTGGGAGGAGTACCCAACCGACTGGGGCCCCACCGACGATAACCGCACCCCCGTCTGGGAGGCATGCCATCAGCTTATCCGAGCCCTCAATCAGCAAAGCGAAACCGAGGCCGGACGCCTTCTCGCCGGTATGCCCGAACGAGCCGAGCCGATTCGGCAGCTTGCCTACCATCTTTACACTCTCTGCGAGCGCAAGAAAAAGGCCGACGACGCCCGCGCCTACAACGAGCTTATCACGGCTTGGCATGGCATCGTAGATGCCTCCCATGAGACGGGACACTTGGGCGGACAGGTAGAAATCAACTTGGAAGGATGATCATGCGTCACTTCGTGTAGTACTTAAATGCTGAAAAAATGGGATATGGTCCCGAAACCCTAGATGAGTTGGGGATGTACACGAATAAGGGCGTTAAGGTTCTTCCATCAAACTGCGTTTGGGTAATCAGTGGCTCAAACAAGCCGTAACGCTATCACTTGGCGTCGGTATTTAAAGTCGACGACATCTCGGAAGGCGCATACGATCACCCTGACTTTAAGAATACCGCAAGAGGTACGAGTGGGCGAGTCTTCGGGGCAACCCTCGAAATCGGCAGCGAACCCTGGTTCAGATACTCAAGGATTCGGTAAACAATTTCTCGTTCGGGTTGATGGAGATCAGTGATGGTTCGCTGATGCGACACCTTGAGAAGAAAAGCAGCGTAGGCCCCAGGAGCCTGTAAGGATATGACAACAAAACCCTGGCGCGAGATCGCCATCCCCCACCAGGATGTCCTCAAGGGCACCTTCCAGCAATCCGAGTTCGCGGCTGATATCTCCCAAGTCCAGCAGGGCAAAGCCCCACCCGAGTACCAGGATGCCCGCCAGTTCTTCGGCCGGACCTTCGTCACCGAGGGTATGAAACTGCTTCTCGACAAGGTCGTCCAACGGCTATCGGGAAACGCCGGGGACCCGGTGATCCAGCTCCAGACGGCATTTGGTGGCGGCAAGACGCACACTCTGCTTGCTGTGTACCACATCGCCAAGCGTGGGTGTCCAGTCAACGACCTGGCCGGCGTGCCACCCATCCTGGATGAGGCCGGCATCACCGATTTGCCGAAGGCGAACGTCGCTGTGATCGACGGTATCAACCTGTCGCCTTCCAGCCCCAAGGACCACGGGGACCTGCACACTAACACCCTGTGGGGTGAGCTTGCCTGGCAGTTGGGGGGACGCGAGGGCTACGAACGCTTGCGCGAGGCGGACGAGTCAGCTACTTCGCCGGACAAGGACAGACTGATCGGCTTGCTTGAAGCCTTCTCACCCTGCGTGATACTCATGGACGAGCTGGTGGCCTTCTACCGTCAGTTCGGGGAGGGCAAGGGCTATCCTGCCGGGACCTTCGAGACCAACATGACCTTCGTGCAGGCGCTGACGGAGGGCATCAAGTCCGTTCCGAGTGCGGTATTGCTTGCCTCGCTTCCGGACTCTCACAACGCCGGAGAGGGCCGTGGGCAGGTCGTTCTAGCCCAACTCGAAAGCTACTTCCGCCGGCTGCACGCTATTTGGAAACCCGTGTCCAAGGACGAGGCGTTCAGCATCGTGCGCCGACGGCTCTTCGACCGTATCGACGACACCCTGGCAATGGAGGATGTCTGCCGAGCCTTTGCGGACCTCTACCGCGCCAACGGGAGCGACCTGCCACAGGAGGCCCAGGAAGGCCAATACCTGGAGCGGATGCGCCAAGCCTATCCGATCCACCCCGAGATTTTCGACCGGCTCTACGAGGACTGGTCGACCCTCGGCAACTTCCAGCGCACCCGCGGCGTGCTCCAGTTTCTCGCCCAGGTTGTTCACCGGCTCTGGAAGGATGGCAACGCGGACGGGATCATCCTGCCCGGTGCCCTACCGCTCTACGATGCCGCAGTCCGTAACAAATGCCTGGACTATCTCCCCCAGGGTTGGGACCCGGTCATCGACCAGGACATCGACGGCGAGCATTCTCGGCCCGCCTACATCGAGAGCAAGGAGCCGCTGATCGGCAAGATCCACGGGGCGCGGCGACTCGCTCGCACCATCTTTCTTGGCAGTGCGCCCGGTGCGGGTCGTGGAGCCCCCGGTTTGCCGCTCGATCATCTGCTGCTCGGGGTCGTCCAACCTAGCCAGACCCTGGGGCACTTCAAGGACGCCTTGCGCCGGCTACGGGATCAGCTCAACTACCTCAACGTCGAACGCGACCGCTACTGGTTCGACACCCGGCCCAACCTGCGCCGCGAGATGGAGACCCGTCGCCAACGTTTCTCGGAGAAGGACGACATAGTGCCGTTGCTGCGGGAGCGGGTGCAGCGGGTGTTCGGCAAGGAACATATCTTCGACGGTATCCATGTCTTTACGCCCTCGGCGGATGTACCTGACGAGTACGGCACGGGTCCTCGGCTCGTGGTACTACGTCCCGCGGCACCCTACCGCCACGGCGCCGACAACCCGGCACAGCGAGCCGCGGAAGAGGTATTGACCAAGCGCGGCGAGCAGCCACGCCAAAAGCAGAACCGGCTATTGTTCCTGGCACCGGATGCGGGCTCACTGGAACGGCTGAAAGATCAAGCACGGGCCTACCTGGCTTGGGCGTCCATCGTCACCGACGTGGAGGCGATGCGCCTCAATCTGAACCTGATACAAACCAAGCAAGCGAAGGACCAGCGGGACGAGTCCGAGAAGGTGCTGAAACGTACCGTGAGAGACACTTTCCGTTGGGTGATGTCACCTGTCCAGGAGGTACGTAAAGGCCGCTTGGAACCAAAGATCGTGTGGGATGCCGTGCAGGTTTCGCCCGCGGCGCAGAACCTCGCACACGAGATCGAGAACAAGCTGCGCGAGAACGAGTGGTTGGTCACCGAGTGGAGTCCAATCCATCTCGCCAATATCCTCAACACCTGGTATTTCAAGGAAAACACCACCGAGGTTGGGGCCATCAAGGTTTGGCAGGACACCTGTCATTACCTCTACCTGCCCCGCCTGCAAGACAGCAAGGTCTTTCAGGAGACTATCCGCGCCGGCATTGAGACCGAGGACTTCTTCGGCTTCGCTGGCGGAAAGAAAAACGGAAAGCTCCTTGGATTTTCCTTTGGGCGCTCAAGCAGTCCGGTTGTAGACGAAGCCGCGTTGTTGATCGAACGCGAAACAGCAGGCTCCTATAAAGAACCCGAGCCGGAAGACACTAATCCACCGGACAAACCGGTCTTCCGCACGAAGAAAGAGACCGAACAGTACATCGACACCCATCCCCAGCCAACGGATGCCATCGTCATACCCCGACAACGGAAAGACGGCCTTTGGGAGTTGATCTACAAAGATAGCTGGGTGTCGCCCGCTGCTCGTCCACACGGGAAAATGAAGACCCGGTTCTACGGCGTAACGAGTCTTGACCCGGTTAAGGCGAAGATGGACTTTGCCCAAATTATGGATGAGGTCGTGCAGAACTTCACGACCAAGCCCAACGCCGCGGTCACGATCTCCATCGAAATCCAGACGGAGGATCCAGGTGGCTTCGACGAAAACATGCAACGCGCGGTGCGGGAAAACTGCAATGTGCTCAAGTTTACGTCTGCGGAGTTCGAGGAGGACTGACGGAGGTGAAACGCCTGGTGCAGTGCTGTCGGGAGTCTTCGTGATTCGCGACGTAACGTTGCGGAAAAGGGGAAATTGCCGGACAAGATTACACAGGAACTACACAAAAGAAAAAGGCACATGCCTGTATCTAAGTGATAACCCTATGTATTTAATGGTGCCCAGGGACAGAATCGAACTGCCGACACGGGGATTTTCAGTCCCCTGCTCTACCGACTGAGCTACCTGGGCTGAGGCTGAACCCTTTTGACGATGCTCCCGTCGGAGCGACCGCAAAGGGGAACGCCTATTAAAGCGGGAATGACGACAAGGCGTCAAGCATGAGCTGCCCGGCTATCAACCCAAGGCGGCGATTAACCAGTTGCTACCGGCTCTCAATCATCAACCGTGGCGCGATGGCCCACCTCGAACGGTAGGCGCCGGCTTGCCGGTGCTTCAGTCGGCTACGGAGCCAGCTTGCCGGCCAGGAAATTGTGAGCGCGGGCAAGCCACGCCTACCAGCCTCGCAGCTACGCTGCGCTGACTCGATCGACACCCCAGCGACTCCACCAAGGCCATGTTTTCGGGCAGATTTCGCGCTCGCTCTGGTAGGCGTGGGGAATCAGCGGATCTGCCCGTGCAACAGCCGTAAGATGTGTTCCGCGGTAACGGAAGACGCGGGCTGGCCGACGTGGTCATACACTCGGACGCGTGTCCGGGTGCCGTTGCCCATGAGCTTGACCTGGTACTGGGAGACCCCTTTTTTATCACCGCTCCTTTTATCACCGCTCCGCCAGAACGCGAGCTTCGAGCCCCAACCCTTCTTCTCCTCACCCGCTGCGGGATCGTCGTATCGGACATAGTAGATCCCACGCATACGGTCCCGGTCTTCCACCGCGAAACCGACGCGATCCAGGGCGACTCCGGTCAGACGCCAGGCCCGTCGGTACTCGTAGGAAATGATCAGCAGGCTCTCTCCGCCGGGACCCTTGGTGATCTGCGATTTCGGTCTCTTGGTCGTTTGCTGCCTGGCGGCCGCGGCCAGCCTGCTCTGCGATTGCCTGGAAGCACCGAGGTAGACCATAAGCCGCCGCAGCATCGTTACCTCCTTGCCCGGATCCGCAGGGGTCAGCTCCCAGATGGAAGACGCCTCCCCGCCCGACACACTGCTGCGTAGGTGTTCCTCCATGGCCCGGTGGGTCAGATACAGATCGGTCGTCCCGTCTCGCAGACCTGGTTCGATACGGACGCGATACTGATCGCGTACGGCGGTGGAATAGAGCCCGTCCACCACCTTGCGCAGTAGCTTGGTAACGAAGTCCCGACGGATTTCGGCCCGATTTTCCAACCAATCGGTCTTCATGATGCCGGCGGACGGGTCCTGCTCCACCAGCAGGATACCCTGAGAACGCCAGAAGTCGATTATCTTCGGCCAGAGCTGTTGGGGTGAGCCGGCGATCTCGAGCCAGCGCGTATTCCCCTCGCGGCGCAGCTTGACGTCCTTCACCTCCGGCAGGACTTGGGCGCTGCTGGCGGTCCGGCGCCGCGCCGCCCGCTCGTCCATATACTCGGAGTAGGTACTGGTCCCACCGAGCGGCGGAACGTCCATGGCATCGTCAAAGCCGCCGGTGGTCAGGTCCGGCGGAATCTCCAGATTCTCCGCCGCCTCGCGTTGCTTCTTGTATTGCAGACGCTGATCGGGTAGGTAGCCCCCGTCCGACGCGCTACCGCATGCCGACAGCAGCAGTACACCCATCATAACAACCGCGAGGGCCATCGGGTTCCACATAGGGATCGCCCTTGTATTATCGGAAAGCCCTTCGGCAGATCGCGCCGCAGGCACCACCCTTGGACAGCTCCTCGAGCAATTCATAGCACATGTCTACTTGTTTGTTTCTTCGTCCGGCACTAGGTCGCGTTGACATTGAGTAGATACTCGGTTCCGAAGTAAGACGCGATTTGCGTCCTAATTCCCCAAGGGCCTAGATAACTTTAGAGAAGATTTTCTCTCAGCAGAGAGTATTTTATCAGGGTCTAGATAACTTTAGTATCTGTAACTGCATGCTAAGATTATGTTATGCAAGGAAAAAACAGGCATTTTAGACGTTCACGCCTTTCGGAAGCCAAATTCAGACTGACCATGCGCTATTTTACGCATGATCTACCGGCCTCGAAACCCGCCGCGCTGAGTGATGTTAAGTCGCTCGACGATCAATCAACGGTTCTTCAAGCTACGAACCTGGAATCGCCCAGCTTTGTGACGCCCCATCACCTTTTCCCGGCGAGGTTGAAGGGGATGAATTCTCTTTTGGCGCCCGCCGTGTTCAGGGAAAAAGGGGCGTGGAGGCAGAGGTAAAACAATCGTCTTTCGGAATCCTGGAGCGGCAGGGAAAGGTCTACACGGAGATCCTCCCGGATGTCTCCAAGAAGCCGCTACAGGCCGCGATTCGGGCCAGGTACCCTCGATAGTATCATCCGCTCGGATGGCTGGAGGGGCTACAATGGGCTGGTGGATATGGGTTATCAGAAGCATCTCCGCGTCCATCAGTAACGAATTTGCGCGAGACAATTGCCTTATCAACGGCATTGAATCATTTCGAGCAAAGCGCCGAATTCCTCGATAGCAATGCGTTGATCCTGCAGGATATCGATTGCCTGATCGACCATTTCTCTCATGCACCGGAGCTCTTCCATACGATCCTTCAAGTTCGCTATCTTTAGATTTTCCCACCTCCCAGGCGATGCGGGAAAAGCCGGTAAAGAAAAGCATAAAATGCTTACCCAGGGCATCACGCCAATGCGTTGGGAGAATAACCGGAGAGACATCAAAAGTACCATTGTGGTGAAACTCGATCCGGTTGAATCCACGATCTGATCCTGCGATCCGACATGCTCGCCCATAACATTCTGTTCAATATGAATGGCGTCCGCGGAATCCGGAAGTGCCCATCCGTTTTTCTTTGCGGTATAGTATATTGGACTACCCGGCAATGCCTGGCAGGGGTACATATTTGCCATTTCCGTATTAAGCTCCAACGCCAGATCCAGTGTTTCCTGCATGGTTTCAATCGTATCTTCCGGAAATCCGAAAATATAATTACTGATTATATTGATGTCCGCCTCATTGATTGTCCTGCATACATCCAGAATGTTGACCTCCTTAAATGAGTCTTTCGATACCTCTTGACGAACCAATTGGTTGCCTGCTTCGATGCCCAACGCCAACCAATTGACACCGGCTCGTTTGAACAGCTCGAGCGCATCCTCACGGACGGTATCAACGCGCGAGTAAGTCCACATGTTGAAGCCGAATTCCCGGTCGATGGCCTGCTGCAGAATCGGCGTATAGTATTTCCGATTGAGAAAGAGCATTTCGTCGCTGATGCGCAGAGTACGTACTCCCAAATCGGCCAGCTTTCCCATCTTGCGGTCGACCCATTTCCGGGCTCCAGAAACGCATCCTCCGTGAATGCGAGGCGTTTACATCTTCAGTATTGTCGACCCGGTTAAGGATATTGATCATGCAGAAGTCACAACCGAAGTTGCAGCCCAGCGATGTATAGATAGCCGCAAAGGAGGTGCGTTTATCGTGGTCAAATTCCGCATGCCAAAAATGGGCCCGATAGGCCTTGCTCCTCGAAGTACCCGGCAGTTGCCTCAATCACATTGTTTGGTTGCGACAGCCCGTGATCGAGCCAGTCGCGACAACCGTATACAGATCCAGCGGTTTCTCACGATAGGGCAGCAAATCCCATGCATAACCCGGCAAATCCTCATCCATACGTTCTTGTGGAACCACAGACTGGGGCGCATTGAGCCTGGGCATGGGAAAACCGGCGGCCCCCTGTTCTTTGTAACCGATTCCCTTTACGTGCTCGAGATCACTATCGAGGTTACCTTTTAGAAGGTTATGGAGTGCATACACCCCCTCATTCAGCAAAACGATATCGACGCAATCGTTTGCAAGCACCTCCATTGGAAGTGCGCTCGTATGGGAACCTACGAAACAGATCGGTCGGTTTGCGGCAGACTCCTTGAGGGTCCGCGCCAATTCAAGAGCCCCGATCATACTGGTTGTCCCTGCATTCGGGTTTTGACCATAGACCACAAACACGACCAGTCGTGGTCTTATCTCTTCGACCCGCTGCACAGACTCTTCGAGCGCGAGTCTCTCGGCATCGCAATCGAGAATCCCTACCCCGAAACCCTTGGAGCGGTAGGACTTGGCAAGCAATAAGACCCATGTGGGAGGCTCAATTGCAGAGTAGACTTTTGACAGGCCTTGGTAAGCCTTTGCAGAAGAGTCGGCGTTGATAAACAGAACATCCATCATGTGAAGCCTCTGATATCCGGTAGGCAATCGGCCGAAATCGCTCCGGCCATTCTTGTATTGTAAGCAAAAGAAATGGGTAGTGATTAAATTTAAAGTGGCTCGGTTGTGCAGCCTGATGATTTGACCTCCCCCCCTGCTGTTTTTACCATCCCTGGCCCGGCAGATTCCAGCAATCCCTGCCGGAATGACGTGGTAGCGGCTGGTAGACTTAACCACTCGAAATTTAGCCACTACCAACCCAGGATTGCGCCCGGACAGGCACGATATCGAACGCGCCGGTAACCTAACACGACGCCGGATCCGTCTTAACCAACAGCTTCTCAGTCTTTGCTGTCG
>Ga0209781_1000016_pt1 | contig 48732 bp, 41 predicted proteins | sample WorMetHERISLAND1_3_FD_187386 | JGI IMG/M metagenome (GOLD analysis project Ga0209781, IMG submission 187386) | Marine gutless worms symbiont microbial communities from Max Planck institute for Marine Microbiology, Germany - Olavius albidus HERON... | ecosystem: Host-associated > Annelida >...
AGAATCGCCTTGACAGCAAATCGGATCTCTACACAATTTTACAGATTCTGGGTCTGACCTTACTCGAAAACACTCTTCTAGCTCTGTTGGTTACTAGAATGGAATCCAGAAGCGATACTGCCTATACTCATAACCAACGGAATCTATTTGATAGGGTCAAATCCCGCCAGATTATAGACACGCTTTTTGAAGAGGTTGGGCTGTTTTTGGTACCAGTTTCTCATGGCTTGAAGAGGTGGAATGAGACCTAGCGCCTTTTGAGGGATGTGTTGATTTAGACCTGGACGTAGCGTTTGATGGTATCGGTCAGATGCTCGGCGGAGTCGAAGCGGGTGGTGGCCAGTACGCTTGATGCCGTCGCGTTTACTCTTATCCTCGCGGATCGCTTTGAGCCAATCGCGAAACTCGTGCAAGAGCCGCATCCAGGTCTCGCCCGATACAGAGGTAGATTGGGCGCGGACCATCGGGGCGCCGGCATCTTACCGGCAACGATTTGCCGTCAGGATGGCGGCGCTCCGACTTTGCCCGACTTGTTCCTATGCTAACAGATTGTTTTAGCAGTGAGTATTGTTCGATGGCCCTGCTTGGATATCCACACCCGCCACACAACTCGTGGGCGGGGAGTATAATCGTCCGTCATGTTCCGCCCACTATCCCTCTTCGTTGGTCTGCGCTATACCCGCGCCAAGCGCCGGAATCATTTCATTTCCTTCATCTCCCTGATCTCGATGTTCGGTATCATACTGGGCATCGTGGCCCTGATCGTGGTGCTTTCCGTCATGAACGGCTTTCATACCGAGATCCAGGTGCGTATTTTGGGGATGGCCTCGCACGCTACCTTGTCCGACCCCTATGGCGACATGTCCGATTGGCCGGATCTACTGGAGCGGGTGCGGAATCACGAATCGGTGATCGGGGCCGCTCCGTTCGTCGAGCTGCAGGCAATGCTGGCAAACGGCTCCAGCGTGAGCGGGGCCCGGCTGCGGGGAATCCTGCCGCGGGAAGAGGACCAGGTGGCCGAGCTACGCCGGGATATGATCCAGGGCGAGATGGACGGGCTGGTCGCCGGGGAGTTCAAGATTATCCTCGGCCGGGAGCTGGCGGCCTATCTCGGGGTTGAGGTCGGTGACCAGGTCACGGTGGTGACACCCCAGGTGAGTGCCACGCCCATCGGCATCATGCCTCGACTCAAGGCCTGTACCGTCAGCGGCTTGTTTGCTGCCGGTATGTCGGACTATGATCGCCACATGGGTTTTCTGCACCTCACGGATGCCGCCAAGCTCATGCGGCTGGGCGCGGGAATCACCGGTGTGCGACTTAAGCTCACAGATCTGTTCGAGGCGCCGCGGTTGGCCCGGGACATCGCCTATGATCTGGGCGGGGCCTATCGGGTCATCGATTGGACCCAGCACCACCGAAACTTCTTTGCCGCTCTGCGTACCGAGAAACGCATGATGAGCATCATCCTGTTTCTGATCGTAGCGGTCGCGGCCTTCAATATCGTCTCGACCCTGGTGATGGTGGTGACCGACAAACGGCCCGACATCGCCATCTTCCGCACCCTGGGGGCCTCGCCGGCCCGCATCATGGCGATCTTCATGGTCCAGGGCATGACCATCGGCGCCGTGGGGACCCTGTTGGGCATCGTCGGGGGGATCGCGTTGGCACTCAATGTAGAGCCCATCGTGGCGGGAATCGAGGGTCTGTTCGGTGTCCACTTCCTGGACCCCAACATCTACTACATCAGCAGATTGCCTTCGGACCTGCGGGCCCGGGACGTCACCTGGGTGTCGGCCGGGGCCTTTCTCATGTCCGTGCTCGCGACCCTCTATCCGGCTTGGCGCGCGGCCCGCACCGATCCCGCCAAGGCGCTGCGCTATGAGTGAAGGGACGCCGATTCTCGAGGCGGTGGGGCTGGCGAAGACCTTTCGTCAGGGACCCCACCGGGTCGAGGTCCTGCGCCGGGTCGATTTGAGGGTCCATGCCGGCGAACAGGTGGCGGTGGTCGGGATGTCCGGCTCGGGCAAGAGCACGTTGCTCCACTGTCTGGGGGCCTTGGAGCGGCCTTCGGCCGGGAAAGTCCGCTGGGAAGGGCAGGACGCGGCCTCCCTGTCGGAGCGGGCACGGGGCCTGCGCCGCAACCGCAGTCTGGGCTTCGTCTACCAGTTCCACCACCTGTTGCCCGAGTTCAGCGCCCTGGAGAATGTGGCCATGCCCTTGCTCATCCGGGGCGTGAAGCCAGCACGGGTGGCAACCCAGGCGGCGGCGATCCTGGAACGGGTGGGGCTGGAACATCGGGGTGAGCACAAACCCTCGGAGCTCTCCGGCGGCGAACGGCAGCGGACCGCTATCGCCCGCGCGCTGGTGACCCGACCAGCCTGCGTGTTCGCGGACGAGCCGACCGGCAACCTGGATCGGCATACGGCCGAGCGGGTCTACGCCTTGATGCTGGAACTCAATGCCGAAATCGGGACCAGCTTCGTGATCGTTACCCACGACACCGGATTGACCCGACGTATGGATCAGGTCTGGCGCTTGGATGACGGGGTACTGAACCCCGAGGCTGCGACGCGATAGCGCATCCGGCGCAGACGGATCCGACGTACCAGGCTCCAGCGCCAGACGGCCTGTACCGCGAGATAGCCCAGCATCGAGCAGAGGACCCCGCAGACCAGTCCACCCACCGTCAGGGGAGCGAGGACGTCCGGCCAGTTGCGCCATTCGAGCCAGTACTCGACGCTGAAGAGTTACGCCGGCACGCCCAGTATCCAGGACCCCACCAGATACGCGAAGTAGTACATGGGCGGTATGGTGACTGGATTGCTGATCCATACCAGGGCGACGGAGATGGGGAGGTTGACGCGAAACGCAATGGCCCCGGCGGCAGCGATTAAGAGCCGCCCCAGCGGCGGCAGATACATGACGAACATCCCCAGTGCGACGGCGCCTGCGATGGACCGCCGGTTGAAATACCACAAACCGGGGTGTTGCAGCCGCTTGCCGAAGACGCGCAGCTGTCTGTGTTCGCGGACCTACGCCCGATTCGGCGCGACCCGCTTCAGCCATTGTTTCACACCGTACCACCGGCGTTTGTCGTACGTCTCTCCATCTTATGTCGGCTGTAGGCTATTTGCGAGGATGTGATTCAGTCGTCGGCTTCCTGCTGTTCTGAATGATTTGTCGCGAGCACCGAATAGGACAGGATTTACAGGATGTTTGTATTTAACGTGCCGCCTATCTGCGCCGACCTCGCGTTAAATGTAAGGTTAGGCCAGACCGTAGGATGCTGGTGAGCGCGGTGGTTCTGAGCTTGCTGGCCGGTGTGCGTTCTCCCCGCGCGAACCCGCATCAATAGATGGCCCGCCTGCCTGTACGTCTCGTCTGTCCGCATGCAGGGACGCACAGGCAGGCACGCAGGCAGGTGCCCAACACCCTTGTCAGGCACGCCGCCGTCCGAAGATGCGGTTCGCCATGCAAAGCGATTCGCTGTGTCCACCCCATCATTGATGCGGTTCGCGCCGGTTGCTCCACTCCCGGCGCTCACCAGCATCCTATGGTTTTGCCCAACCTGCGTAGGCTTGCTGCTGTCGAGACAGCAACGTTGAGAGGCTGTCTAAAAAGGCAAACCAGCTCGATCCTTCCCGTAGGCGCGGGCTTGCCCCGCACCTATCGCCTGGGCGCACCCTGGTGTCGCTGGATTTCTCAGCGATAGGTGCGGGGCAAGCCGGTACCTGTCCAAAGGGTTACCGCTCCCAGTTCCTCAGGTGAACACAACACCGGGCAAACAAACCCGTGTGCCTCGACTACTGCCGTGATGATTGCCTTGGTATGGGCGTTGTTGATGTGCTTGAAAGTCCAAGTGAGAAGAAGATCGATCCCAGCCGCAGCGGCGATGCCGGTTAGGTTAGCGCGCTGGCCGATCCCGAGGCACGGCGACGGGGCCGAATGTGCCGTAACGCAACCCGACGCGCGGCAGATTTAGAGTTTGCTAAACTAATGATTCCGGTCTCCCCATCGAGCAGCAGTAAAGCACGCCATCATGACCCTAAATACCACCGAAGAGATCATAGAAGACCTGCGCCGGGGCCGGATGGTTGTCATCATGGACGACGAGGACCGGGAGAACGAGGGTGACCTCTTACTGGCCGCGCAAAAGGTGACGCCAGATGCGATCAACTTCATGGCCAAATACGGACGCGGCCTGATCTGCCTCACCCTCACCAAAGAGCGATGCCTGCGCCTGCGCCTGCCACTCATGGTGAATGGCGACAGTACCTCCCACACCACGGCCTTTACCGTCTCCATCGAGGCCGCCCAAGGCGTCACCACCGGCATCTCCGCCGCCGACCGGGCGACCACCATCAGCACGGCCACGGCGCCGGATGCCGAGCCTCATGACCTGGTGCAACCAGGTCACATCTTTCCTTTAATGGCACAGCCGGGGGGGGTCCTGGTACGTGCCGGCCATACCGAGGCCGGCTGCGACTTGGCCCGACTGGCGGGCCTGGAGCCGGCGGCGGTCATCGTCGAGATCCTGAACGAAGACGGTAGCATGGCCCGGCGCCCGGACCTCGATACCTTCGCCGCCGCCCACGGCTTGAAGATCGGCACCATCGCCGACCTCATCCACCATCGGGTGCGTCACGAGAAAGCAGTTCTCTGCGAGTGTACCTGCGATCTGTCCACCGAAGCTGGGGGCTTTCGGCTATCCGCCTACCGGGATACCATCGACAACGACCTGCACTTTGCCCTGACCCTGGGTGATCTATCGCCGACGCGGCCGACCCTGGTGCGGGTGCACCTCCAGAACAGCTTGTGCGATCTGTTCGGCACCAGCCATAGCGGGTGCGGATGGCCCCTGAGGGACGTCATGCGTCAGATCGCCGAAGCCGGCGAAGGCGTTGTCGTAGTCCTGCGCAACCGTGACCACGCGGAGGACCTGCTAGCCCGACTCAAGGACTTCAATCGTCAGGAGCAGGAAAACCGAGCCCGCCCGCGCCGTCGGGACCGCAGCGAGCTGCGCACCTACGGGATCGGGGCCCAGATCCTGGCGGACCTGGGGGTGCGCAAGATGCGTGTCATGAGCACCCCCAAGGCCATGCACGGCATCTCCGGCTTCGATCTGGAGGTGGTGGAGTATGTGCAGAGCGACCTGGCAGGCAATACCGGGCATAAAAATCCGAGTAGTGGTTAAAATTAGGGTCTAGCAGGTAGGTTGGGGTGAGAAACGAACCCCAATGCCTATGGCTCGATATGGCAGTTCGTTGGGGTTCGCAAGCTCACCCTAACCTTGTACGTTTTGTTCCAAAGGAGACCCAGGGATTAGCTATAAAGGGAATTGGAGCGTACCTGGGAAAGCCGTCCAATCCTGGGGCCTTGAGCCTGAACGGACAGATTGGCTCCCCGCCCTCTTCGCCCATACCGAAGAGTATCTGAGGCCGTGAGCAAAGCTCGTGAGCCTGTAGACACAAGGTCGGTAGACGAGGGTTCAGGATCGGGGAACCGGGTACGGATCTTATGGGTTTTTTCTGGGAGAGATGCCGTTCGAGTCCTGGCAGCACCCCGACGCACAGGCCCTGGCCATCCGCGCCTGTGTACACCGCATCGCAGCGCTGAATAAGCTGCGGACCCAAACCAAAAACCAGCTCCATGCTGCTCAACAAACCGCTACCACGCCCGACTTCCTAATCGCTGATCTGTAGCACAGCATCGCTCACCTGGATACTCAGATTGAACGCTTGCGCCGGCAGGTCCTCGACCTCATCGCTGCAGATGAAGCAGCGATACTGCAGCAATCCTTTGAACTGCTCATCAGTATCACTGGCATCGCCGCCGCCAGTGCTATCCAGCTGCTTGGTGAGCTGCTGGCCTTGCCCGAGGAGATGCGCGCCAAACAATGGGTCGCCATGGCCGGCCTCGATCCACGCGCCTACCAGTCTGGCTCCAGCATGAACAAGAAGCCGCGCTTGTCCAAAACCGGGTTAGTGGTAAATTTCAAACGGGTCGAGTGTAGAGCACCTAGAGCCCGAGTAAACCCACGCTCACGCGATCAGTTAAAATTTACCACTACCCAAAGCCGGTAACCGCTAACCGCTACTTGCGGATCGCTCTCTATATGCCCGCTCTCAGCGCCGTGCGCCACGACCCCGACGTCAGGGCCTAATCGAGACCCGTGGCCTAAAGAAGCTTCTAAGAAATGAGCCGGCGCCTGAAACAGGCATAAGCGGTGCCGGCATCTTGCCATCCTTGGCGTCTGGATTCCGGCAATCCCTGCCGGAATGACGGCCTGATGATTTGTTCGCTTCTGGCAGCTGGTCACCGGCTGCCAAGGCCTTCGGTTGTAGGGCCGTAGGACGTGGTGAACCGCATCGGGACCGCAACCGATGATGCGGTGCACCTCCTCGTGATGGCATCCTGTAAGGCCTGTCGCGCTTACCGCCTATATGGCCCCATCCCGTTTGCTAGGTAAAACACGCACGATGTGGCGAAGGGAAAGGCTGCTGTCATCTATCCGGCCTCTGGTTGGGCATTCGGATGCCCAGGGTCTCAATGGAAAATTCGCGCACCTCGCCTGGAACATCCTATCGGCCTCGCAGGCCTCAGCAGTAGAACCGGTTTGAAAGGTGCCGGTCTGACCGGTCTTGCCATCGGGTGTATGTGCTACCTACGCAACCGTTGGTGAAGTACTCCTCAAGAGGTTGTGGTTGACTACGCCGGCGTCGTGCCCAAGCGGGTTTTCCACCTGTTGTCCACGGCGGGGGCGCTCCCTTATCTCTAGCTGGCCCACACGGTGGGCAACGGGTAGCAAACCCGCCCCCCCAGTGGGGGATCAGGTAGCGAGTCGATACGCCTCCTGCCGCGTCAACAAGGCCCAGATGACACGGGCATTCTTGTTCGCCACGGCGACGCCGCCCGGTTGATGCCGCGCTCCTGGACGATCCGCTTGATCCAGCACCGGTCCCGTGCTGGCGCGGCACCAGCCCGAGGGCGGCCGCTGTGGCAGTTAAAGGACCGATGCCTTCAACCGCCACCAGGCGTTGGCATACCTCCTACTGCTTGAACACGGTGTTCAGCTGGACCTCGTAGCTGCGGATATGGGCATTGAGCTCCCGCAACTGCTCGTAGTGCTGCGCCAACAGCGATCTCATGAGCGCCGACAGGCGGTTCTCCCCGGCCTCAATAATCGCCGGCACGGCCTGCCGCATCTGGCCCACGCCTTTGGGCACCACCACACCATACTCACCCAACAAACCCCATCTGGTTGACCAAGGACGTGCGCCCCTTTACCGTGGCCTGACGAATCCGGTGCAGGGCCTGCAAATCCTACTGCTCAATCGTCTTGGCTGCTACAAAGCGCATGTTGGCCCGGCCCACCGCTTCGCAGATGGTCTCCGCATCCTTGTCGTCATTCTTGTTGTTCTTGACCACTACTGTACGGGGAAATTATCAAATAAATTCAGTTGGTTATAGGTATAGGCAGCATCGCTTATGGATTCCATTCTAGTAGCTAATCAATCTAATAATATAGGATAAAGGTGTTTGGGTTTGATCCGTGCGTCTTCCGTGGTCGCCAATCGACGGGTTGATTGGATTGGTTCCGGGTCTTCGTCCATACCTGGACTTCGGAAGCGATCGTCGCGAGATCCGGTAGTCGCCGGTCCAAGCATTGCCGTCCTAACACGCTGAACTCACATTCAGCTAGGTTGAGCCAACCGCCATGCTTGGGGATGTAGGCGCATTCTAAGTTGTCCAACAGCGAGCGGGCCACGTGCGATGGGAACGCTTTATACAGGGAGGCGCCACCATGGGTGTTCAGATTGTCCATGACTAAGGTGATACGGGTTGCCTACGGATAATCTTCTTACACCAACCGCCGAACGCGTTGCGCCCATTGCTCGGCGGCATGATTATCCGCTATGTCGATGCGACGCTAGTTCTCGAAGGGGCATAAAACGCCAGCAAATGGGCGACGCCATTCCGTTCGTATTCCACATGGATGAACCTAGATGCCGGAGAGCTGGAGGATATCAAGTGTCTTATGGAGAAGCTGACCAGGAAGGCGGAGAAACTCGAAGCCAAATGGAAGAAAAAAGCCAGTTATTGATCAAATATTATACCCCATACTTTAATCTCCAAAAAAACTAGAAATAGAAATATCCAGACCTTAAACTAGGAAGTTCCGTTATATAAAATCAATACCACTATTGTCTGGGGAAATTATCAAATAGATTCTGTTGGTTATGGGTATAGGCAGTATCGCTTATGGATTCCATTCTAGTAGTCCACCCACAAGAAAAATTAGGATATTAAACTGATTCTTCAAGAGTTGTGGTCAAGCCTTGAGGAATCAGCCCTGAAGAAACGTTATGTGGTGCGATTGAGCGGGGTAGAGCGTGAGCAACTGGAAGGGCTGGTGAAGCGAGGATGGGAGGCCGCCTATCGTCGCCGTCACGCCCAAGTGCTGTTGCGGGCGGACGAAGGCGAACGCAGAAACGGCCTGATCGACCGAGAAGTGGCGGAGCGGGTGGGTTGTAGCCGTCGCACGGTGGAGCAAACTCGCCAACGGTGTGTGTGCGAGGGCTTCCCGGCGGCACTGGAGCGGCGCCAACGTTCGCGGGGGCTGGATAGTGAAGGCGAAGCGCGCTTGGTGAGTATCGCCTGTAGCGAGCTGCCGGCGGGACATGCCTGGTGAACCTTACGGTTGTTGGGGGATCGCTTGGTGGAATTGAAGGTGGTGATCGATATCCCCCGAGACCGTGCGTCAAGTGTTAAAAAAACGCCATCAAACCCTGGCAGAAGTGGATGTGGTGCATTCCCGCGCCTGCGAATGCGGCCTTCGTGTGCCAGATGGAAACGGTATTGGCCGTGTACCGACACGCGTCTGATCCGGCCTATCCGGTGGTGCGTATGGACGAGACCAGCGTGCAATGCGCACGCGAAGCGCGTGACCCGATACCGGCCAAACCGGGGCAGAGCGAACGCTACGGCGTGGAATACGAACGGAATGGCGTCGCCCACTTGCTGGCGTTTTATGTCCCCTTCGAGAACTGGCGTCGCATCACCACGGAAGACGCACGCATCAAGCTTAAACGTCTTTATCCCATATTATCAGATTGATGGTCTACTAGTAACCAACAGAGCTAGAAGAGTGTTTTCGAATAAGGTCAGGCTCAGAATCTGTAAAATTGTGTAGAGATCCGAATTGCTGTCAAGGCGATTCTTGATGATAGCGATGAGGATGTAAACCGAGATAGCGATCCAAATCTGTCTTGTGACCGCGTTCTCGGAGGTCCCGAAGAACGATTTGATGCGTAGGCGTTGCTTGATCTACTTGAAGAACAATTCAACTTGCCGGCGGTATCGGTAGAGATCCGCCACCGTTTGCGCTGGAATGGCGAAGTTGTTGGTCAAGAAGTTGAACGTCTTGCTGCTCTGAACATCGTGGTAGCGGATACGGCGTAATGGCAGGGGGTAGTCACGCACAGACTTGACTCCGCTCAGCGCAATGGTCCGATCGCATCGAACACCACCGGATTCGTCCCCGGGATGAGAGTAGCGACGCCTGTATTTGGTATTGGACTTGGCGCGGATGACGAAGAAACGTCCTGTTCTGTGCAACGTGAACAGGCGCTCGAAGTCCACGTAGCCACGATCTATGATGTAGAAGACGCCGGGCTCCGGGATCAGCAGATCAAGGACATTGACGTCGTGTAGCTTGCCGTCGGAAATGTGGATAAAGGTTGGGATGTTGCCTTTTTGGTTGAGCAAAACAGTGCCCACGGAAAGACGGATAGACGCAGGTCAATGGTAGAAGCATCGAGCGCATAAACCGCGTTGTCAAGATCAAGCCCCAAGTCCTCGTCGGCATACAGGGGGCGAGCGGTGCGAATCAATGCCTGAGCGAGATCTGCCTAGATACGCCAATCTCAGCGTTCATTCGCGACGGCCATGGCGTTTCTGGAAACATTGCCCCGGATACCCCTGTGCTACAAACTTGTCCTTCTGGGCGCGCAGGCAAACTTCAATATCGCGTAGGCTCTCGCGATGGGTTAACTGTGCGAGGATCATGCGCAGATATTGGTCGAGACAGGAAAATGTCTTCAGTTTATCGACCTCCAACCCCTGGAGCTTTCTGTAGGCATCCACGGTGATCAAAGAGAAATGTTTATCAATGCGGTCGTGAAAGACGCCCCTCTGTTCCACTCCGGTTAGACCGGCTGCCTTTGTCCGACTCGTAATAACTTCATGAAGACTCTTCAACTCCGACTTTACAAGGTGTACGAGCCATATGACCGTGACGATGATAATGAGGATGGTCAACGCGATAACCAGTCCGAGGAGTTGTAGTAGGATCTCCGGCGACAAAACGTCATACAGCAGGACGAGCAGGACAGACAAGATGCTTACTGCCCCTCCGGCGGATTAGCCAGGGGACTAGCACAAGCTCATCCGGAATTTTTGCTGATCTTCCCTCATACCTTCCTTCATCACAGCTCCTCCAACCCCGAGTAGATCACAGACTCCTACCACTTGCGGAAGACGAGATCGCTAGTGCGGTATGCTACGTTCAAATCGCGGGTGGTCTCGAGTTGTTCCAACGCCCTATCGTTTTGAAGAATCTCTCCCAACAGCCTAGTACATAGTTTCTTCCGATATTGCGAATGCACAGAGGATATTTGCATCAAGCTCAAGCGACTATATCCGCAATATAAATAGAAATGAGGTGCTAGTGTTACTCCGCTTTGTTAGGGCGGTACAGACAACCTACCCCCCCGTAACCGGCGGAAAGAAGGCCACCTCGTCGCCGTCCTCGATCGGAGTCTCGGGACGAGCCATTTCCTGATTTACCGCCGCTAGGATGGTCTCGCCCTCCGCCAGGACCTCAGACCAGACGCCGCCGCGCCTGCGCAATAAGGCAGCAAGGTCGCCGACCGTTGCCAGTTCAGCCGTGGCCAGGAGCGCCTCGCCGGCGGTCCCCAGCTGTTCACGCAAGCGGGCAAAGTAGAGGATCTCGATCATTCGGTGAGCTCGCTGAAGGGAATGAATTCGATGGGATCGCCCACGTTCAGGGTCCGCCCCTCGGGGATGACGGCCAGGCCGTTGGCCCAGACCACGGAGGAGAGCACGGCGGAGGAAGGGTTAGGGTGGAGGCTCACCCGGAGTCGGCCCTCCTCGTCCGGCTCCAGACGCGCGCGCGGGAACTCGCGGCGCTTGGCCGGTCGCGGCCGTGAGAAACCCGCCTCGGCTGTCACCGTGGTGGACCGGAGGGAGCCCGCGATGCCTTGCATACGGCGGATGAAGGGCCGGGCGAAGAGGTGGAAGGTGACGAACAGGGAGACGGGATTGCCGGGGCTGCCGATGAACGGGGTCCGAGCCGGACCGATGTGGCCGAAGGCCAGGGGCTTACCGGGGCGCATGGCGATCCGCCACAGATCCAGGCTGCCCAGACGCTCCACTGCCGGCTTGACATGGTCTTCTTCGCCCACGGAGACGCCGCCGCTGGCCAGAATCAGGTCCGAGTGCTCGGCCGCATCGGTCAGGGTGGCCAGGGTGGCGTCCAGAGTATCCTCGACGATGCCCAGATCCTGGACTTCGCAGCCCAGCTCTTCCAGCAAGCCGATCAGGGTAAAGCGGTTGGAGTTGTAGATCTGCCCAGGTCCCAGCGGGGCACCGGGCATTACCAGCTCGTCGCCGCTACAGAAGACGGTGACCCGCAGGCGGTGACGGACGGCCAACTCGGCGGCCCCCACCGAGGCGGCGAGCCCCAGGTGCCGGGCTTCGAGGCGGATTCCGGCGGGGATGACCTGGGAGCCGGCAGCGATGTCCTCGCCGGTACGACGGATGTTGGCGCCGGCCTCGACGTCCGGGGGGACCCGAACCCAATCGCCGTCGGTCGTGCACACCTCCTGGATGACCACCGTATCGGCGCCCGCGGGTACCGGGGCGCCGGTGAAGATACGCACCGCCGTGCCGGGCTCCAGGGGTGGTCCGGCGACGCCGGCCGGGATGCGCTGGGAGACGGGCAACCGGCCACCGCTTGCCGCAAGGTCGGCGCGACGGACCGCGTAGCCGTCCATGGCGCTGTTGTCCCAACCGGGTACGTCGATCGTGCTCACCACGGAATCGGCCAGCACCCGCCCAAGCCCGGACCCGGTGGGAATCCGTTCGCTATCCGTGATGGGCCGGCACTGGGCCAGCAGGAGATCGAAGGCCTCCTCCACGGACAGGGGTGAGCGGGGTGTCTCGGCGCGGTCGTTGTGGGTGGTCATGCGTTCTCCGCGGAATGCCGAAGAGCCTTTTGGGGTAATGGTTAAGGTTTAAATGGAACCATCGCCACTGGCAGTGGGTTTGGCGCACTTCTAGGCTACACTCCCTCTCCCGCCGGGAGAGGGCCGGGGAGAGGGGATCGAACAGGTCTATGCCAGCCATTTAAAAATTTACCACTACCCCTTTTTGAATCCCCAAGCATCTTTAGAATCCCCAAGCATCATCGATGCGGTTCGCGGTCAGGATTTGGTGTAGTCCTGCTACGATCTACCACGCTCACCGGCATTCTACGGGCTTCGGCGGTTCAGGTAGGATGCGGTGAGCGCGATGGTTGCGAGCTTTCCGTCCGGTGTACACCCTCGCCGCACAAACCGCATCGATCGAGACCATGTTCATCCACGCCATTGATGCCACCGGCTCCGGCGGGCTCAAAACCAGCGGCAGGTCATTTCTCCAGCAGCCGCGGTATGAGCTGGGCGAAGTTACAAGGCCGGGTGCGCTGATCGAGCTGGGGCCGCAGGATCTTGTCCCAGGCAGTCCGGCAAGCGCCGCCGGAGCCAGGCAGGCAGAAGATGAAGGTGCCGTTGGCCAGGCCCGCCATGGCCCGGGACTGAATCGTGGCGGTACCGATCTCTTCGAAAGAGAGGGCACGGAATAGCTCGCCGAAGCCTTCGATCCGCTTGTCGAGCAGGGGCGTGATCGCCTCCGAGGTGCTGTCCCGCCCGGTGATGCCGGTGCCGCCGGTAGCCAACACCACCTGCACCTGGGGGTCGGCGATCCAGCACGAGAAGGCGGCGCGCAGCCGGTAGATATCGTCTGGGACGATCTCTTTGGTGACCACTTGGTGGCCAGCGTCCTCAACCGCGTCCCGGAGCCAGCCGCCGGATGTGTCGTCGGCCTCGGTGCGGCTGTCCGACACGGTAAGAAGGGCGATCCTGAGCGGAACGAAGCCGGTGTCTCGGAAGTGCTCGGTCATTGGATCGATGGTCATGGTACGTCACATCCATTTAGGAATCAGTAAAAGCCCCAGATGGCGGCGGCAGGGCGATGCTGAGAAAGACGGCGGCGGAGGCGATGTCCTTGGCCCGCCCGGAGAGCTCGTAACGCTCCGGGCCGACCACCCGATCCACGTTGGCCTCGATGGCGGAGTTGAGCAGCTCAACGATGGGTACGATCAGCAGGCTGCCGATCAGCATCGCCCGCTCCAGCGGGGTCTCTCCGAGCCGGATGCCCAACGGCACCAGCAGGACAAGTGCCCACACCTCCTAGCGGAACGCCGCCTCCAGCCGGTAGCAGGTCTTGAAACCCTGCATGGAAAAGCGAAAGGCCCTGATGATGCGGCGCCAGCCGGTAACCTTACCGTTAGCCATGGGAGAAAACCATCGAGCGTATGGACCACAGAGGGGCCGGCGGAGTACTCCGTTTGCCTGTACTGGGGCATGTTAACATTTAATGTTGACATGGTTAGTGAGGTCCACGCAATGGACCTAAGCGCGGGTGAACCCGCGCCTACGATTCCTTGACAGACCCGCATTTTCATAAATGCGGTGAGCGTATAGCAAACCGCATCTTTATCTCGGTTATCCTATCAATCCCTTCAACCGATAAATCGCCTCCAGGGCCTCCCGCGGCGAGAGCTCGTTCGGGTCCAGCTCCCGCAGAGCATCCAGGGCCGGGGTGGAGGTTGGAGCTATGGGAACCGGGGTCGTCGCGGCAGGGGTCGGGGGCTCCGGTGGAAATAGGGATATCTGATCGGCTTCCCGTTCGGTGTGGCATTGGGTGTCGTCCTCGAGCTCGCGCAGGCGTGTGCGGGCACGTTCGATGACTGCGGCGGGCACTCCGGCGAGCCGCGCCACCTGGAGTCCGTAGCTCTGGCTGGCCGGGCCTTCCCGGACCGCGTGCATGAAGACGATGGAATCTCCATGCTCCACGGCGTCGAGGTGCACATTGGCGATTCCGGGGTACTCCTCGGATAGGGTAGTAAGCTCGAAGTAGTGGGTAGCGAACAGGGTGAAGGCGCGGTTCTGTGTCGCCAGCTCGACGCCGCAGGCCCAGGCCAGGGAGAGACCGTCGAAGGTGCTGGTGCCGCGGCCGATCTCGTCCATCAATACCAGGCTATGTTCGCTCGCGTTGTGGAGGATATTGGCCGTCTCTTCCATCTCGACCATGAAGGTCGAGCGCCCGCCGGCCAGGTCGTCCGCGGCGCCGATGCGCGAAAAAATGCGGTCCACGGGCCCCAGCCGCGCGGAACGGGCGGGCACGAAGCTGCCGCAATAGGCCAGGAGCGTAATCAGGGCCGTCTGCCGCATGAAGGTGGATTTGCCGCCCATATTGGGGCCGGTGATGATCAGCATGCGACGGTCCTCATCCAGCCATACCCCGTTGCCCACGAAGTGGGCGTCGATCACCTGCTCGATCACCGGATGGCGGCCATCGGTGATCTCGATGAGCGGCTCGTCGCTCAGCTCCGGCTGTACCCAGTCCAGGGTAGCGGCGCGTTCCGCCAGGTTGCAGAGTACGTCCAGGGCGGCGATCCCGGCGGCGGCCGTCTGCAGCTCCGCCAGCCATTGCGTCAGCCGTTGCAGCAGCGCTTCGTAGAGGGCTTTTTCCCGTGCTAGGGCACGCTCTCGGGCGCTCAGTGTCCGGTCCTCGAACCGCTTGAGCTCCGGCGTGATGTAGCGTTCAACGCCCTTCAGGGTCTGACGCCGGACGTATTCCGCCGGGACCTGCTCGGAGCGGCTGCGGGTCACCTCGATGTAGTAGCCGTGGACCCGATTGTAGCTGACCTTAAGGTTGTCGATACCCGAGCGTGCGCGTTCCCTCTCCTCCAGGTCCAGGAGGAACCGGTCGGCATTGGTCGCCAGATCGCGCAGATCGTCGAGTTCCTGGTCGTAGCCGGCCGCCAGCACACCCCCGTCGCGGATCAGCACGGGCGGGTTGTCGATGACGGCTCCTTGCAGCAGCTCCACCACCTCGGGAAAGGTCCCGATTGCTTCGGACAGTTCCCGTAACAGGGGGGCTCCCAGAGACTCCGACTCCAGGGTGGCCTGTAGGGCGGGTAGGTAGGCCAGGGAGTCGCGCAATACCGCCAGATCCCGTGGCCGCGCCGAGCCCAGGGCCACGCGGGCCAGGATGCGCTCCAGGTCGCCGATCCCGGCCAGCTTTTCCTGCACAGGGTCGAAGGCGTCGCCTTCGACCAGCTCCGCGACAGCAATGTAGCGGCGGTGGACGGTGTCCCGGCAGCGCAGGGGACGACTGAGCCAGCGCCGCAGCAGACGGCTGCCCATGGCGGTGATGGTGCGGTCCAGGATTCCCGCCAGGGTGTGCTCGGGACGACCGCTCAGGCTGGTCACGAGCTCCAGGTTGCGGCGGGTGGCGGTGTCCAGGATTAGCGAATCGTCCCGCTGCTCGGTCGTGAGACCGCGGATGTGGGGCAGGCTGCTCCGCTGGGTGTCTTGGACATACTGCAGCAGGCAGCCGGCGGCGCCCACTGCCAACGGCAGCTCGGCACATCCGAACCCCGTCAGGTCGCGGGTGCCGAACCGACTGCACAGGAGACGATGGGCGCTGTCGGTCTCGAAATGCCAGACCGGGCGGTGGGTGATGCTGCCTTCCAGGTCCAGCGCATCGGGCAGGCGACTGTCTTCGGCCATCAGGGTCTCGGAAGGCCGCAGCCGTTCTAGCTCGCTACGCAAGGTTTCTAACGTCGGCACCTGCAGCACGGCAAAACCGCCGCTGGAGAGCTCCAGCCAGGCGAGGCCATAGCCGTTTTTACCACTGTTTTTGCCATCGTCTTCACCGGCGCAAACCGCCGCCAGCAGGTTGTCCCGACGCTCCTGAAGCAGGGCCTCGTCGGTCAGGGTGCCGGGGGTGACGATGCGGACGACTTCCCGCTCCACCGGACCCTTGGACTTGGCCGGGTCCCCTATCTGCTCGCAGATCGCCACCGATTCGCCCTGGCGCACCAGCTTGGCCAGATAGGTCTCCACCGCGTGGTAGGGAACGCCGGCCATGGGGATAGGCCGACCACCGGACTGGCCGCGCTTGGTCAGGGTGATGCCCAGCAGGCGTCCCGCCCGCTCCGCGTCTTCGAAGAAGAGTTCGTAGAAGTCCCCCATGCGGTAAAAGAGCAACATCCGCGGGTGGTCCGCCTTGATGCGGAGGTACTGCGCCATGACGGGGGAATGTTTGGTGGCAGCCGGTTCTTTGCTCATGGGGTGGGTCTTGCGGCGATGGGTTGCATCTCGGGCGACGGAACCGGGATTGTAGCTCGGATCACTACCCTGGGGCCGGTTACCGGCTTCTGGTCGCGGGGCAGGCGCGTACAAATTGTTTTTCGATGAATGAGCTGCAACGGCTTCCAGCCACCAACCGTGTCCGCGGTGGTCTACCAGGCGCGGTAGGCGCCGGCTTGCCGGCGCTTAAGGCCGGCGCGATCAGCGAATCCTTGTGTGTCATACCCCAATCGCGCTCGCGCGCGAAGCGCAAGAGGCGTTGATTCAACCCCTCCAGACTGTCTTCAGGCATACTCCCGCGCTTCTCGTTTGCGGAATCAGACCGCTGTATTTGTTTTACCCCATGGCCGGTCATGAGATCGTCGAATCTAAGTACTATTTGAGATGGCGTACGATCGCTTGCGCGGTCTCTTTTACAAGCCTGCTGCCTTCTCTGAGGGTCTTTGCCGGATACTGTGGTCGAATCGTCTCCGACGAGACGCCCTTGACTGCGTTGTCGTGGCGGTCGGACCCCGCATCAATCTCATTCGCCTGTCGGGCGAGCGTATCCGCCGCCATACCCAGCTCATAGGAAACCATACGAGCGGCCCGACCATCGATCTTTTCGTTTGCTTCGATACTTTCGGCCATACGGGAAATCGAGCTGCCAATATGCTCCAATGCGCTGCGAATTTTCGATATGCTGCGCCGATCGAGAAGACCTTCGTTCTTTAATCGGGAGAGCTCGCCGTCCAGGCTCTTTACCCGAGTGTCCAAAAATACCCGGGTGCGTTCGATCCGTATGCGAAGGGCCGGCTCCGGGAGCAGATAGGTCCGCGACCAATCCTCGGCAACATCGGCTCGGGGCCCGACCGAGGGTATCACCAAGGGCGATAACGCCCCTTCCGCCCCGGTTATGCCGGCAAAAGCAGTGGCCATTATCAGCGTCGTAATTCGAACAAGGTTCAGGGTCATTCGGTAAGGCTCCTTGTTTGTCGCATGTCCGTCGGTTATCGTGTCGATATGAAGCTCTCCGAAGCGGACAGCGATGGTGGCCACCTGATTCTCGGCTATGGTCCGGGCTGGATTCTTATCGGTGGCCGAACCTACACGCGCGGTCTGATCGTCAGTCCGGCGCGTATCGATGTCGATTGGGGACCTGAGAACGCGAGAGACCTGGCCGCGGAACACTTCGAGGCTCTCCTTGCGTTTGATCCCCGAATCATAATCATCGGCACCGGAAAGCACCAGGTCTTTCCCGATCCGGGCACCTATCTCACCGTGCCGCAGCGGGGCTTGGGGATCGATATCATGGACACGGGTGCCGCCTGCCGGACCTATAACATTCTGGTGTCCGAGGGCCGAAAAGTAGCTGCCGGTCTCATAATGTGCTGAGGTGTGGCGAATCCGTTCCAATCGGCCTAGTCGTCGCGTGGATAATTTGGCCATCGTGTCGATCACATCGACTTCGATTCGGTATTGGAACGCAAGCTCATTTACGGCGTTGCCGATCCGCGGCAATCGGTATTGGATTTTTCCGGAAATAAGTCTTGACTTTGAAGCCTGAGCAATAAATTATATTAAAGGGTTTCGACCTTGAGATCCATTTCAGCAGTTAACATCATAACTGAGAATAAGCCAGTTTTAGGAGGTGCTAAAGTGGGGATTGAGAACTTGAGTCTTGATGAGATCAAGCAGCAGCTGAAAGATCTGGCCCAGAATCGATCCGACTTGGAGCAGGCGCTCCTGCAGCGCCAGCAACAGGTAAAGCTCGATCTGGTGCAGAAAATCAAGGACCTTATTCAGGACGAGGGGTTTGACATTAACGAGATCATGTCTCTGTTCGGCCCACGGCGGAAGCGTGCAGCCGGTACCAGAACGGGTGGTTTGCGGCAATATAAGAGGTATATCGATCCGGATAATCCGGAGAATACATACGTTCGAGGTGTTCTTCCGGGTTGGATGAAGCAGAAGATGCAGGAGCAAGGTTACGATTCCAACTCCAAAGAGGATCGGGAGACCTTCAAGGCAAGTTATCTGCGCGTCTCAGAAGGCTGAGCCGCGCATTTGTTCCATTTGCCTGCCGGATCCGGTGCTCGTCTTCGATTCGATCACCACCGGTTATGAGCTTCGCAATCCCCGTAGCGATTCACAGCGCAAAAGCGGGTACCCATCCAACCGTGTTTCGGGATTGCCCTATTGCCCACATCGCCGCACTGTCCGGAAACACCTGGGTTGGCACCAATGCCGTTGACTTAAGGACTATGAGGCCGGCTCGTTCGGCTCCTACCTCGTTATTCCGGCAGCAGTTGCCGGAATCTGTCGGTGCCATGGATGGCAAAAGCAAGGGGAGTTGAAGGGTTACGATGGCTTAGCTTAATGGCATTGGGTTGGACCCAGCATGACACGGGCGTCGATTTTGCGGTGGGGATCTCCCTGATGAACGTCCGGGTAGTGTCTACGGCACTCTTCTAAGGATAGGGTCTAGATAAATTTAGCATCTGCAACTGCATGCTAGGTATTTCAGGCGTCCACGCCTTTCGGAAGCCAAATTCAGATTGATCATGCGCTATTTTACGCATGATCTCTCGCTGCGCTGAGTGATGTAAGCCGCCCGACGATCAATCAACGGTTCTTCAAGCTACGACCTAGAATCGCTCAGCTTTGTGACGCCTCATCGCCTTTTTCCGGCGCGGTTGAAGGGGATGAACCCTCTTTGGCGCCCGCCGTGTTCGGGGAAAAGGGGCGTGGAGCCGGGGGTAAAACAATCGTCTTCGGAATCCTGGAACGGCAGGGAAAGTCTACACGGAGATCTCCCGGATGCCTCCAAATAGCCGCTACAGGCCGCGATTTGGGGCCAGGTAGCCCTCGATAGCATCATCCACTCGGATGGCTGGAGGGGCTACAATGGGCTGGTGGATATGGGTTATCAGAAGCATCTCCGCGTCCATCCGTAACGAATTTGCGCGAGGCAATTGCCATATCAACGGCATTGAGTCATTCTGGTCATTATGCCAAACAGAGGCTTGCAAAAATCTATACCTCAAAGAATGTGAATTGAGATTTCATCTCTAAAGTTATCTAGACCCAAGGATAATGTTCTTCTTACCAAGCGCGAAACGCGTTGTCTTAAGGTAAGATTGAACCGTCCAATATGATTCGTTTTTCCGCTCCCTTTACCGCTCGCCCGATGCCTCTTTGGGGGAGGAGCTTGTTCATAGGCGGACCAAAAATCCGTGTTGGTGGCAATGTTTCTATTTAAACTCACTGCTGTCTAGGGAAATTAAAATAGATTCAGTTGGTTATGGGTATGGGCAGTATCGCTTCTAGATTCCATTCTAGTAACCAACAGAGCTAGAAAAGCGTTTTCGAATAAGGTCAGGCTCAGAATTTGTAAAATTTTGTAGAGCTCCGATTTGCTGTTAAGGCGCTTCTTGATGATAGCGACGAGGATGTAAATCTGGCTTTTGACCGCGTTCTCGGAGGTCCCGAAGAACGATTTGATGCGTAGGTGTTGCTTGATCCACTTGAAGAACAATTCAACTTGCCAACGGTATCGGTAGAGATCCGCCACCGTCTGCGCTGGAATAGCGAAGTTGTTGGTCAAGAATTGAATGTCTTGCTGGTCTGAACATCGTGGTAGCGGATACGGCGTAATGGCAGTGGGTAGTCACGCACGGACTTGACTCCGCTCAGCGCAATGGTCCGATCGCATCGAACACCACCGGATTCGTCCCCGGGATGAGAGTAGCGACGCCTGTATTCGGTATTAGACTTGGCGCGGATGACGAAGAAACGCCCTGTTCTGTGCAACGTGAACAGGCGCTCGAAGTCCACGTAGCTACGATCCATGATGTAGAAGGCGCCGGGCTCCGAGATCAGCAGAACAAGGACATTGACGTCGTGTAGCTTGCCGTCGGAGATGTGGATAAAGGTTGGGATGTTGCTTTTTTGGTTGAGCGAAACAGTGCCCACGAAAAGACGGATAGGCGCAGGTCGATGGTAGAGGCATCGAGCGCATAAACCGCGTTGTCAAGATCACGCCCCAAGTCCTCGTCGGCATACAGTGGGCGAGCGGTGCGACTCAATGCCTGAGCGAGATCTGCCTAGATACGCCAATCTCGGCGTTCATTCGCGTTGGCCATGGCGCTTCTGGAAACGTTGCCCCGGATACCCCTGTGGTACAACTTGTCCTTCTGGGCGCGCAGGCAAACTTCAATATCGCGTAGGCTCTCGCGATGGGTCAACTGCGCGAAGGTCATGCGCAGGTATTGGTCGAGACAGGAAAATGTCTTCTTGTAGCGGTTACCGTCGTACCGCGCAACGCCTTGACGAAACGCATGGCATCGGTAACGAGTCAATGACCTGAGAAAAAACGAGCTTGCCGATGTGCATAACCGGGTCCCCAACATCCCCAGAAGGGGGTATTTTGAAGATGCGCGAGGTGATTCAAATCGGTGACACTCTTAAAGTGGCTGTTTTTCATTCCCTTACAAGGAGTTACGCAACAAGAACAAACGTTTTGTCGGACAGCAGTGATTTAAACCATATTTAAACCATAACTACTATCCACGAACGACCGGAAGCGGCGGTGAAGACCCTGATTCTCGGCGGTGTGCGTTCCGGCAAGAGTCGGTTGGCCGAGCGGATCGCCGTCGCGAGCGGCCGGCAGGTCGTTTATGTGGCTACCGCCGTGGCGGGGGATGCGGAGATGCTGCGCCGTATCGAGGTTCACCGCCGGCGTCGTCCCCAGGACTGGTTGGTAGTGGAGGAGCCGCTTGCGCTAGGGCAGACGCTCGGGGAGTTGGCCGCGCCTAGACGCTGCCTGGTGGTGGACTGTCTCACTCTGTGGCTTACGAATCTGCTCTCCCATACGGACCCTGCGCGCCTGGGGTCTGAGCGTGTTGCCTTTCTGGAGGTCTTACCGACGCTTGCCGGCGATCTCGTGCTGGTCGGCAACGAGACCAACATGGGCGTCATTCCCCTCGGCGAACTCAGCCGCCGTTACTGTGACGAGGCGGGTCTGCTCCATCAGGCACTCGCCGCCCGTTGCGACCGGGTGGTGCTGGTGGTCGCCGGATTGCCTCAGCTATTGAAAGGGTCGTCCGATAACGTGAACACATCGCAGGTAGTAGGGGTAGTAGATAAATTTTAAGTGGTAAAGTCTGCCAGCCCCTACCGCTTCATTCCCGCAGGGATTGCCGGTGCACAACCATATTACTTTAGGGTCTAGATAACTTTAGAGAGGGTTTTCGCTCAGCAAAGAAAGTATTTTATCATAGAGATTTTCCTCTCGATGATTAAATCTGAATTCACATTCTTTGAGGTGTAGATGAAACGTATGTTTGGGAACACCCTTGAATTTTGCAAGCCTCCGTTTAACATATAAGGCGTCACAAAGCTGGGCGATTCTGATTCGTAGCTTGAAGAACCGTTGATTGATTGTCGGGCAGCTTACATCATTTGCGCGGCGATTTTCGAAGCCGGTAGATCATGCGTAAAATAGCGCATGATCAGTCTGAACTTGGCTTCCGAAAAAGGCATGAACGCCTGAAATACCTGTTTTTTCCTTGCATAACATAACCGTAGCATGCAGTTGCAGATGCTTTCGATATCCGCTACCACGATGTTCAGGCCAGCAAGACGTTCAACTTCTTGACCAACAATTTCGCCATTCCAGCGCAGACGGTGGCGGATCTCTACCGATACCGCTGGCAAGTTGAATTGTTCTTCAAGTGGATCATCAAGAAACGCCTTGACAGCAAATCGGAGCTCTACACAATTTTACAAATTCTGAGCCTGACCTTATTCGAAAACATTCTTCTATCTCTGTTGGTTACCGGAGCGTCGCCATTTTTCGCGCAACCCGAAATGGGGTCCGTCCGATTTCGGGTGCAAACAATGGGGCGCCGGCCATTGCCTTCGGCGGCCCGTGTTCGTCCTGCGTCTGTCCCGGCGCACACTCCGCGCGGCACCAGGACTCCCGCAATAACTTGATGCCGTGTCGCATGGCCTGGCATTTCGTCTCCACCGGCGCTCACGTGCCGCACTCCGACCAAACGCTCGGCCCTACGCCTACCCGGGGGGCGCCGCACTCCGCGCTCGGCGCTTACGCTCCCTCGCTTCCCTGTGCTCCTCCTTCGATCATCTGCTCCAGTCCGTGGCCGGGTTTGACCATGGGAAGCACGTCTTCCGTCTTGTCGATCCAGACATCCACCAGGACCGGCCCCTGGTGCTCCAGGGCCTCGCGCACGGCCTCTGATACCGCCTGCGGATTTCTGACCCGCATGGTCTTGAGCCGGGGATAGACGAACCGCAGCCCGGTCAGGTTGGGGAGCTGGATACGACAGTTCGGATCCAGCCGGACGCAGTCGGGATCGCACGCGAGGGTCCGTGAGAGACAAGTCTCGTAGTGATTCCCCTCGTCTATCATGTCCTCCCACTGGCGCACCATCCCGAGATAGCCGTTGTTGAGCACGAACATCTTCACAGGGATGCGGTTGGCGACCAGGGTCCCCAATTCCTGGATGTTCATCTGGAAGCTGCCGTCGCCGTCGATGAGCACCACGGGCCGGTCCGGACGTGCGTACCAGGCCCCGATGGCAGCCGGGAGCCCAAAGCCCATGGTCCCTAGGCCCCCGGAGCTGATCCACTGGCGCGGGCGGGTGAAGCGATAGTACTGGGTCGCCCACATCTGATGCTGACCCACTCCCGTCACCAGGGTCGCGTCGCCCGCGGTCAGCTCCGAAATGGCCTCGACCACCGCCTGCGGCTTGATGTAATCCCCGGTGTCGTAAGGTTTGGGCAGCTGCTCCCGCCAGATACTCACCTGCGCTAGCCAGGCCGGGTGTCGGGCGCTGCAGTCGGACGCCAGCGCATGGCGCAGAAAGGCCTCGAGATCGGCGGCCAGGGCCAGATCCGGCTTGATTGCCTTGCCGAGCTCCGAGGGGTCGATATCCACATGGGCGATGCGTTTGGCCGCCGCGAAGCCCTTTACCGCCACCCGGTCGTCGAAGCGGCCCCCCAGGGTCAGGATCAGGTCCGCGTCCCGCAAGGCATAGTTGGCCGGGATACTCCCGTGCATACCCGGCATCCCCAGGTTGTGAGCATGCGCAAAAGGCACGGCGCCCAAGGCATTGAAGGTGGTCGTCACCGGGGCCTCGAAACGCTCGACGAAGCGGCATAGAAGGTCCGCTACGCCAGCATGGATGATGCCACCTCCCGCCTTGACCACCGGACGCTCGGCCTGGGCCACGGCAACCAGGATAGCATCTGCCTTGGCGGCATCGAAGGCAACCGGTTCGAGATGGCGCCGGCGGGAGGGATTGCCAGGTCCCACCGCCGCCAACTGGACATCCTTGCAGATATCCACCACCACCGGACCGGGCCGGCCACCGGCGGCCAACTCGAAGGCCTCGTGCAGCACCCACTCCAGATCCGTAACCTCCTTGACCAGATAATTGTGCTTGGAGATGGGACGGGTCACCCCCAGGGTATCCACCTCCTGAAAAGCATCAGTCCCGATCGCGAAGCTCGGGACCTGGCCGGTGATAAAGACCGTGGGGATGGAGTCCTTATAGGCATCAGCGATGGGGGTAGTCAGATTGGTCGCCCCTGGACCCGAGGTCGCCAGCGCCACCCCGACTCGACCACTGGCCCGGGCATAGCCCTCGGCCGCATGGCCGGCCCCCCCCTCCTGCCGGAAGAGCACGAACTTGGGTGCCAGCTCGCCGCGGCTCATGCGCCTATTCAGTGCCACATGGAGAGGAATCACGGCCCCTCCGGTGTGGCCAAACAGGTAATCGACGCCGAGTTTGCCGAGCACCTCCCAGAAAAGGGCGGCGCCGGTACGGTTCGAATCATTCATCGCAAATCGGACGATCACCGCCGGTCGCGCGGCAAATCGTCTTCGCTTCCCTTTGCCGCGATGCGTTTCACTGCTTCCGGTGCCAGGCCGAGCAGCTCGGAAACCTCCGCAACACCAACCCGGCTCAACAGACTGTGCACAATCTCCGCCTTGCCTTCTTCCCTACCTTCGGCCTTCCCACGTCCGAAGCCAATGTTGAAAGACGGCAAAGATTCGATATTGATTTCGGTCAGCATGTGTTCGGCCTCCTCGACCTGTGCTTGGAGATCCCGATTCTTCGACAGGATCTCCAGCATAGTCATATGTTCGCAGAATTCCCGCTCGTCGGCACCTCTAGCAGCTCTCGCAAACGGTGCACGACGTAGGTGACGACTTCCTGGTGCTTACGGTCCCCAAAGTCGCACAGTATTGCCAGTACCAGGGCATCGGGGTTGTCCTGAGCTGCCACGGTAAACAGCCTGTCTGCCTCCGCACCGTTTTTGGCTTTGGCCTTTTCATAGAGGTCATCGCCCTCCATGAGATGGGCCCAGGCGTCTAATTCCTTCGTCTCCTCGCTAGGGGTGCCGGCCGCGATCTCACTGGCCTTGGCGTAGTCACCGGCGAGGAATCGGATCTGGGCTGCCACCGCCGAGCGCTGGCTACGGCGGTGCTCGGCGTCTTGCTCCGATGGGGTCGCTTCCGCCCCTTCCTCATAACGGGCGATGGCGGCGTCGATGAAGTTGGCGGTTTCACCCGGCGGGTCGAAGGGCGCTACCAGCTCCATTGCAGGAGGCGAAACCCGGAACGCTGCCCGTGGAGATAGAACACGGCCTGGTTGGGGATGTCGGCGGGCTTGAAGAGTTAAGAGGCGGCAAGGTCATAGACCGCCAGAAATTCTCCCATCAGCGCGCAAACCCGGACCACAAGGGATTGAAGTTGACCGTGAGGACCCGATTGACGAAGCCTTCTTTCATGAGCTGGGCGCACGAGCTCGGCGATCAGGTCCCGCCGCGCGCCCGGCGGAAGCTGCGCCATGCAGTGGGGATAGGTCTTTTGCGCCGCCCGTTCGTAGGCCCGCGGATCGCGCTTCCTGATCTCGTCCACGAAACCGGCGGCCGTGGGGATACCTGCTGATACCGAGCAGCCCGCACCGATGAGCAGAGTGCACTTCTTGTGGTTGACGACGACGTTCTTGAGCATCGAAACCGGGTCGTCCAGCCTTCTTTCGCTTGTCATATCGGCCCTCGCAAACCTCGCTTATCGCCCGCCTTACTGCGATCCGATCCGGCGAGAACACAACATCATCGAGTTAAGCCGTCATTCCGGCAGGGATGGCCGGAATCTGCCGGAGCCAGGAAGGTCAGCTGCGGGAAGTCTCCGCGGCATTTACCGAAACCAGGTACGGTGGTGTTGACATTCATAACCGACCGATTGGTTCATCCTCTCCCCAACCCCTCTCCCACCGAGAGGGTATCGCAGGGGTGCGGGGCGCTTGAGGGTAGTCTGCAATCGGCACGGGCCAATCGCCCGTACAACCAGCGGCGGAAGTGCTCAATCCAGTGCCAAAGCGTAGCAAACGAGGCCCCTGCGGGCCGCAGAGCGATGGCCCGGCCCAGATTGTAAGTCATCACATGCCAGGCAAACTCACTGCGTACCCGGCGTAACCCGCGGCGCCGAAAGCGGTTCAACCCCTGTTGGAGCCGAAGGACACTGAAGAGCGGCTCCACCATGGCTTGGCGTTGGCGGTAGCGCTGCTGATTCGCGGGGACCGCCATGGTCTGACGTAAGGTAGCTTTGGCGTCATCGCTGCGGTAGCGTTTCAGGGTGCGGCCCTGCTTGGAGGTTGTGCAAGGTGAGCGTTGTTCACACATGACACAGGCGCGGGTGCGGTAGCGAGTATAGCCCTCGGTGAGGAGTGTTGCCTTGGCGCCGCTCGCCGGCCACGAGCGGCGCGCCAGCCGGGCAGCGGTGCCATCACTGGCGGCATCGTCAGTGAAGTGTTGTTTCGAATACGACTGATCATCGGGTCGCGTCCGGTCCCCGTCGGGGAGCGTCCGTCCCGAGGGGCACCGCAGTTCGATGCCGCGTTCGGTGGTCGCGGTCATCACGCCATCAGTGTGGTAGCCGGCATCGAACAGCGCCGTCTCGACGGTCCCCAAGCTGCCGGCTTGATCGAGTAGGTTCGGGACCCGCGACGCCTCCTGGGAGGGGTCGAGGTCCCAGGAGACGATCACACGGGCTTGGTTGACTAGTACGCTCAGCTGGTAAGACACGGAGCAAAGACCTTTTTGTTCTTCTGCGGTTGTACCACCGCCTCCGGCTCGACCGGGCGGATGCTCAGACCATCCGCCGACTTGTCCTGAGCTCGACACGCCGTGGTGCGCCGTTCCAGCGTGGCTTAGACTGCTGCGGCGTGCTCGGCGCGGGCCGTGAGCGCCGGGTTTTCCGACTCGCCTGGGCCTTCTCCCGCACCTCCCGAGCGGCTTCCAGATTGAGCGTGTGATAGTTCGAGGCCGCGGCTTGCACTACTGTGCCATCCCCAGCCACGGTGTCTACCCGGTTCCCGTCTCCTTCGACACCGTGCGGGTCAACTCCGTCAGGATATCACCCGTCAGTGACTCCTCATGCAACTGGATGAAACGCCCAATCGAGGCATGATCGGGACATAGCCCCAGTGAGCCACAGGCTCCCCAGGTCGAGCCGCGCCAGGTCTTCGAGTCCGCGCAACGAACTGACGCTTTTCATGATCCCATACAGGATTAAACCCAACATCGCCTCGGGGCATACAGGGAGCGCCCGCCCGCTTGATACCGCGCCTCGAAGGACCCCCAGTCCTGCTCCTGCAGCAACGCTCGGATCGCCCACCCATCGCGTTAGCCCATGGCAGGGAGGTAATCGTCGAGACGCGTCCCCACACACGAAGTTCGCCCGCGGATCAGGTCGCTTGAAGATTACGCCGCCTGTTGACTCGGGTCTCTCCACCTCCACTGAGGTAGTCTCCCCACCAGGAAACCAGTAGGATCCTGTTGCGTCTCCCTCCTGCCGGGAGGGTGTCGCAAAAATCCGTGGTCAGGAGCGCCGCCTTCCAGGCGGCAGGCGTCGCTGAGGCACCGATCCGAGGATATCGCCTTGCCCCTGCCGGCCAGTACTCGGAAGCCAGCAAGATGCCGGCGCTCCCAGGAGCTTGGGGGGGAGGGAGTTAAAAGGTACCGATAAGGACCGAGCCGGAGTGAGCGTTGGTGTCACCATCGGGCACAGCTGGCTCCCGCCAGTTTGCCATCCCTGGCAACTGGATTCCGGCGTCCAAGTCGGAATGACGGCCTGATGTTTTGGAGTAAGTCGGCAGAAGGGTACCCCTGATTGGACCCAAGCCAAGAGTAATCGGCCTCCCCCCGATGATATTACCTTTTGCGATACCCTCCCTCCAGGGAGAGGGGCTTTCGGAGATTCGGTTCTCACCCTGGACCTCCGGCAGGTTGTGGACATTTAAACACGTGACGGCAGCCCGTAGATTGGGCAAAACCGGAACGCCGCCATCCTGGCGGCAAATAGAAAATCATCTGAAATGATTCAAGAGTATCTTGATCATCATGATAAGCAAAGCACCCAAATCATAATGATGATGAGTTTCGCGTGGAATGACTATCAGTCATTGGCTTAAGTCGGCTTCAGCCGAAGCCCCGACTTTCAGTCGCAGCATAGTGATTTCAAGTCAGTGCTTTCAGTTAGCTTCAGCCAAAACGTGGCGTTCAACCGCGAATCATACTATGGACTTTAGTCCATAGATAGTGGTTGATTTCATGGCGCCCTGTACGGAATGGGTGAAACAAAAAAGACGCCCGGAGGGCGTCTTTTTTGTCTGCTTCCGGTGGAGCTTGGCCTCAACCGGAGATCTCGAGCTGGAATTTGACCGGTCCGCGGTATTCCTTGCCATCCTTCGTCTTGAAATAATCGTTTACCGGGGACCGCTTGTTATAGGGGCTGGTGAGGATTGCCACGTGACCGCCCGGAAAGGGTACGGACTCGATGACGTCCGTGCCTTCCAGGAATCGATTGGCCGCCGTCGCGCATTTCGGGGTCACCAGGTCATCTCTCACAGCATAGTTCTGATACCACTTGATGCCCAGGTCCTTCAGATCACCCACCTTCAGGGGCTTGTCGTAGAGCTTGACCGGCAACACGCCATCCTCGGAGATGGGATCGTGGAAGGTACAGGTGCTCATCCTGGCGATTTCTAACGGCAGGTGTACGCGCTCCTTGAGCAGCCAGCGGAACAGGGCCGCCGCGGTCTTGCCGGGATTGAGGTCAGTCGCCTTATGCAGCGAGGTCTGGTCCAGCACCTTAATGAGGGGCGTCTCGCGGTCGATGGCGACAAACCGCATGCCCAGGCTCAGCATGTAGCCGTTGGCGACCTTATGGCCGTTGGGCAGGGTGGTGGTGATGAAATCGTGGTGTATGTTGGGCATGCCGCTGATGGCGTTGCTGTAGGTGCCATCGATGGGGGCTACGTTGGTGATGAGGGTATCGCTGACCTCCGTAAAAGTACCGGAAAGGATATTCATGAGGACGATGTAGCCCCCTTGGCAGGTACCGTTCAGGGTGACCTTTTTCCCGTGTTTCTCCTTGAGCACGGTGCAGAGCTCCCGGGTCTGGGTGCAGTCGTCGTCCGGGGTCATGTTCTGCACAATGTCGTTCTGGTCGATATCCTTGGTCACGCGCACGTAGGTGGGGATGCCTTCGTTGGCGAAGCTGTGCGCATAGCTCTTGTTTTCGTAGGGAAGGAACGAGAGGATGTGCTCACCCAGCATATAGGGCGGTATCAGGAGTACCGGTTTCAGATCGTCCCGCACTTCCACGTCTTCCTTGATCGGCAGCACCTGATACATGAGGAAGGAGCCGGTATCATGGATCAGTCGGTACGCCGAGGTGTTGAAGTGAAAGCCGAAGTCGTCTTTGACCTTCTCGATCTGCTCGGGGAAATTAGCGACTGCTTCCATGACCTCCGCTTCGCGTTTGAGATAGCCCGCCAGATTCTCTCCCCCGTTATTGAGGATGGTGTTGAAGAAGGCCTCGTTGGCTTCCTTCAGCTGGTCGAACATATAATCCGTTATTTTCTCCTGCGTGGCCATCAGTCCCTTTCCCACCAGCGCCGATTTGTGCTGCATGATCTCCAAGGTGTCACGCAGGGTCATGGGGTTGTCCTTGGCTGCCTGCAGCGCAATCTGGGCCGCGATCAGGTAGCTGTCGAGAAACTCGGTCTCCTCGCGTTTAAAAGAACGGGTCAGCGCCGTCATGTATCGCATCCAGCTGGTGCCGACATCGGGTAGGTCTTTTAAGACCTCTCGCATTGATCCGTACATGGTCATTCACCGTGAAGATTGAGGCAATCAGAAACCATCTTTCCGCAGGCACCGCTCCGAAACATCCCCCCCAGCGGGGATGTTTCTTCGGTCCCCTCAGGATATACGGCGTATCAGGTCCCTGCCGGCGGATGCCATCCGGCGTCGGCCCAGAGCTCGCCGCTGACCGCGGAGTTGGAGACCAGGAAGCAGATCGCGTCGGCGATTTCCTCCGGCCGGATCAGACGGCCTAGCTGGACATCGGGCAGGACGTACTTATCCAAATAGCCCTCGGGCATGCCCTGGAGAATCGGGGTATCGACGAAGCCCGGATGGATGACGGCGGTGCGGACGCCGTGGAACATGGACTCTTTCATCAGGGTCTGGGCGGCGCCTTCCAGACCGGCCTTGGTCGAGGAGTAGGAGATCTGCCCCTTGTTACCCTGGGAGGCGACGGAGCCGATGAAGACGATGGTGCCCTGGACTTTTTCGTCCGGATGCCACTTTTTCTTGCCTTCCTTCTTGCGCTGCTTGGCCATGCGGGCGACCAGCTCCAGCGCCCAATACACCGGATGCACCAGATTGACTTCCAACACCTGATGGAACAGCTCGGTGGGATAGATGTCGGGCTCGCCGGTCTCTTTGTTGAGCATGACCGACAGACGGTCGCGGAAAATGCCGGCGGAAGGTACGCAAATATTCACCACCTCGTGTTCGGCACACATGGTATCGTAGACTTCCTTGCGAAAGGCGTCCTCCGTAACATTGCCCTTGAAGGCCTTGCCGACTTCCTTGCCGACCTTTTTGTTCATCTCCTTCGTTACCTCTACCACCTTATCGCTCATATCGACCATGGCGACCGCCTTGGCGCCCCGCTTGGCCAGCTCCTCCGCGGTGGCCATGCCGATACCGCTGGCGGCACCCGTAATGACTGCTGTTTTACCTTCGATAATCATCGTTCGTTTTCTCCGGATTTCTGGTGCCGCCTCCCCGACTTTGTCGTCCGGTGAACCGCTCGGGCCTGACGGCGATGTGCAGCCCTTATTATCTTACTGCAATATTTGTGCGTCGCAACAATAGTATGTTCGATGCAAGAATTAACTAGACTAATAATTCTACTTTGTCACAAGCGGGCTGACTGATCGCCACCCGAGTGACCCCCTGCCAAGGTCATGTTTTCGGGCGGATTGATACGCGCTCGCCCGGGACGAAAGATGCCGGCAGTCGGATCACGTGGCGGCAATCATGCCAGCCTCGTGCCTACACTTGCAGGGAGGCCGTCGGGTCCGTAGCGTTCCTGAAAAACAATCGCTTGGGAAAAGAAATCGCACCTGCAGGAGGCTGCATGAAGACCTTCAATACCGCAGGCCCTACCAGGCCCGACGACCATTACACGGTCCCCGCATCAGCGCGTTGGGATATGGAAGAGATCCGGCGTCTGATCGGGGAGAAACGTTACTTTGTCCTCCACGCCCCGCGCCAGATTGGCAAGACCAGCTGCCTGTTGGCCTTGATGGAGCGGCTCAACGCGAAAGAGGATTACACGGCTTTGTATGTAAACCTAGAGCCGGCTCAGGCGGCGCGGGGGAACGTGGAAGCAGGGATACGGACAATTTTCGGGCGCAAACAATGGGGCGCCGGCCATTGCCTTCGGCGGCCCGCGTTCGTCCTGCGTCCGTCCCGGCGCGCACTCCGCGCGGCACCAGGACTCCCGCAATGACTTGACGCCGTGTCGCATGGCCTGGCATTTCGTCTCCGACGGCGCTCACGCGCCGCACTCCGACCAAACGCTCGGCCCTAGCTCGGCCCTACGCCTACCCGGGGGGCGTCGCACTTCGCTCGGCGCTTACCCTCCCTCGCTTCCCTGTGCTCCTCCACCGTCCCCTCGTTTTACTCCTGGACGAAGTGGACTCCCTGGTAGGAGATACTCTGATCTCCCTGCTGCGCCAGATCCGGGCCGGTTACCCGGATCGTCCCCACGCCTTCCCGCAGACCGTGCTCCTGTGCGGTGTGCGGGACGTCCGGGATTACCCGTATCCATGATGGCGACAACCAGGTCATCACTGGTGGCAGTGCCTTCAACATCAAATCCAAGTCGCTTCGGTTGGGGAATTTCAGCTATGGGGATGTCGCCATCCTCTATGCTCAACACACCGAGGCGACCGGGCAGGTCTTCGAAGACGGAGTGGTCGAATATGTCTTCGAGCAGACCAGCGGTCAGCCATGGCTGGTCAATGCCCTCGGCTACGAGGCCTGTTTTGAAACGGAGGCCGGCCGCGACCGCAGCCATCCGATTGGCTTAGGTCTAATGGCCGCTGCCCGCGAACGCCTCATCGAACGGCGGGATACCCATCTCGACCAACTGACCGACAAGCTGCGGGAGCCGCGGGTACACATAGTCATCAGTGAGCTCCTGGGTGGCGATATCGATCTCGGGGCGACCCCGCCCAGCGAAGACGACCAACTCTATGTGCAGGACCTGGTGGGACTAATCCGTACCCGCCCGCAGGTCGAGATCGCCAATCCCATCTACCGAGAGATCATCCCGCGCGCCCTGACCTGGATTGCCCAGACTCGGATCCCGCAGGAAACTACCTGGTATGTAGGCCGGGACGGACGCCTGGATTTTCCCAAGCTACTGAATGGCTTCCAGCAATTCTTCCGGGAAAACAGCTCGATCTGGATCGAACGCTTCGACTATAAAGAGGCCGGCCCCCAGCTCTTGATGCAAGCATTCCTGCAGCGCATCGTCAACAGCGGTGGGCACATCGACCGGGAGTACGGGCTGGGGAGACGACGCACCGATCTGTTGGTGCAGTGGCCTCTGGATGAGAGCAAGGGCTTCCACGGCCTGATACAACGGGTGGTCATCGAGCTCAAGATCCTGCACAAATCCCTGGAGACAACGGTCGCGGAGGGCCTTTCTCATACCGCCGATTATATGGACCGTGTCGGTACCCAAGGGGGTTATCTGATCGTCTTCGACCGCACTCCGGATACCCCATGGGAGAAGAAGCTCTTTGTCAGGGAAGAACAGTATGAAAGACACCGGATCGGGGTGTGGGGGATGTAACTATCGGTTCAAAAACAACGTGAACAAAGGGTCTAGATAACTTTAGAGAGGATTTTCGCTCAGCGGAGAGAGTATTTTATCCTAGAGATTTTCCTCTCGATGATGAAATCTGAATTCACATTCTTTGAGGCGTAGATGAGACGTATGTCTGGGAACGCCCTTGAATTTTGCAAGCCTCCGTTTAGCCTATGACCGGAATGATTCAATGCCGTTGATAGGGCAATTGCCTCGCGCAAATTCGTTACGGATGGATGCGGAGATGCTTCTGATAACCCATATCCACCAGCCCATTGCAGCACCTCCAGCCATCCGAGTGGATGATGCTATCGAGGGGGTTGCCTGGCCCCGAATCACGACCTGTAGCGGCTTCTTGGAGGCATCCGGGACGATCTCCGTGTAGACTTTCCCCTGCCGTTCCAGGATTCCGAAAACGATTGTTTTACCCCCGGCTCCACGCCCCTTTTTTCCCCGAACACGGCGGGCGCCAAAAGAGGATTCATCCCCTTCAACCTCGCCGGAGAAAGGCGATGAGGCGTCACAAAGCTGGGCGATTCTAGGTCGTAGCTTGAAGAACCGTTGATTGATCGTCGGGCGGCTTACATCACTCAGCGTGGCGAGTTTCAAAGCCGGTAGATCATGCGTAAAATAGCGCATGATCAGTCTGAATTTGGCTTCCGAAAGGCGTGAACGCCTGAAATACCTATTTTCCCCTTTTATAACATAATCTTAGCATGAAGTTGCAGATGCTAAAGTTATCTAGACCCAATGTATTACTATGCGCACTTGAGATTGGGAAAGTATGGTACTCTGCTGGAATCCCGGGCTACCGCGGTTGAAAAAGCGATCAAGTTGGCCCGGTTGATAGTGAAGTATGACCGTTCTCATGTATTCGGTCATCTCTTGTATGTGATTAAAAAGCTGACTAATTATTTTGCATTCTCAGAGCCTACCCAAACGCACCAAGGCAAGGCACGGCGCGCAGGGAATAGCTGACTCTCTTGCCAAGCGCTGTAACGCTGCCTTGGCGCACTTGTTGGCCGACGTCTCGTCGAGCGGCCCGATCGTACGTTCGATAATTAGGCATTTTGTTTCACCATGCCAGCTGCTCGCCCGGATGCTGGACATTGAAGAAAGAGCGTGGTCCGGGTGGCGTTGAGGGCGGGACCCGTGGCCTCGGCATCGGATGGGCCGGCAGCGACCCGGAAGGGCCGACCATAGGTCGGCACCGGGCTGGTCTTGTTGACGCACGTCCAGATCCAGATAGTAGATGGCATCGGCAGTACCATTGAGCTTGAAATTACCGTCGGTGCCGAACCATAGGCACCCCTGGCGTCGACCAGCAGGTTATCCGGGTTGGCCGCATCATGAGGCCCCGTGCCTTGGGTGCCGAGCAAGGTCAGCCAATAGCTGAGACCGGCTGCTTCCCGGATTCGTGGGGTCCGCCTCGCGCAGGCTGAAGGTGGAGCCTACGTTGTCGATCCGTTTAGGCGTCTCATCACCATGGACCGCGGGATCATAGGGCATACCGTCCTGATTCAGACCGGTCCGGAGTCCGCTTTTGGTGAAGGCGACGTGAATCACGGCGCCGCCCGGGTACTTGGGGTTGGGGTTCCACTCCACATCCTCGGGACGGTTGAGCTCCATGACCCCGAGCTTCATGGCGACGGTGAAGAGCGCGGATTTGACATGGTTGTTGGTCGGAAATCCCCCGATACCATTCCAATTCACGCCCTTCAGTACCTCGCCGACTGTGGTACCCGGCTTGCCCAGGGCCTCGGCGTTGGGGGTATTCTGCTCTCGGTTGTGGAGGCTGAGCCGGATCCACTGACTCTGGGTGATGATTTCAAAATTTGCGGTCAGCAATGAATGCAACTCCGGTTGGTATTTGCGCGGGTTCTTAAAAATGTTTCACGCGCTGTTCGAAATTCGACAAACGTTTCATAATACCGATTGTAGAGGACCCTCTTCTTAAAAAATCTTTATAATCGCTCGATCAAATTCAGATTCGGCGCATACGGCGGGAGGGAAACGAGCTGAATGCGTGAGGCTTTCAGGTAGTCTTGAACTGCTTTGGAACGGTAGTAAGGTACGTTGTCACAAATGACATAAATGCACACGGCCATGGGGTGGAACGCTACGAGTTGCTCGAACAACGCGATGGTCGAGTCAGCGTTGATGGTGTCGTCGCAGCGAACCATGGGCTCCAACCGTTCCAGGTCAACGGCCCCATTGATATTGACGCGCCGTCGCCCGGTGTTGGTGGGGATTACCTGCTCCTCGCCACGCTTGATCCAACCGCCGGCAAGCACCGGATGGTGTTGCGGATGAGTCGCATCATAAATATAGATGGGATCATCCTGACCCTTGAAATTGCGGATATGGTCGTACGTTTCGAGGAATTGCGTTTGCGCTTCCCGGTCGGCCTTGCCAGGCACCAGCCGGGGTTTCTTGTACACATAACCCAACCGGCGCAGTACTGCGATCATGCCACTCTCCGTGTAAGACACCCTAAAAGTTTCCTTGACGATAGGCGGCCTCGGAGGAGCACAGGGAAGCGAGGGAGCGTAAGCGCCGAGCGGAGTGCGCCCCCCGGGTAGGCGTAGGGTCGAGCGTTTGGTCGGAGTGCGGCGCGTGGGCGCCGGCGGAGACGAAATGCCAGGCCATGCGACACGGCGTCAAGTCATTGCGGGAGTCCTGGTGCCGCGCGGAGTGTGCGCCGGGACAGACGCAGAACGAACGCGGGCCGCCGAAGGCAATGGCCGCCGCCCCATTGTTTGCACCCGAAATCGGACGGACCCCATTTCGGGGTGCGCGAAAAATGGCGACGTTCCGGTCCCAAGCCCTCGTCGGCATACAGGGGGCGAGGGGTGCGAATCAATGCCTGAGCGAGATCTGCCTAGATACGCCAATCTCGGCGTTCATTCGCGTCGGCCACGGCGCTTCTGGAAACGTTGCCCCGGATATCCCTATGGTACAACTTATCCTTGCTGGGCGCGCAGGCAAACTTCAATATCGCGTAGGCTCTCGCGAGGGATTAACTGCGCGAAGGTCATACGCAGGTATTGGTCGAGACAGGAAAATGTCTTCTTGTAGCGGTTGCCGTCGTACCGCGCAACGCCTCGACGAAACGCATGCATCGGTAAAGAGTCAATGACCTGAGAAAAAACGAGTTTGCCGATGTGCATAACCGGGTCCCCAACATCCCCAGAAGGGGGGGGGATTTGGGAGATGCGCGAGGTGATTCAAATCGGTGACACTCTTAAAGTGACTGTCTTTCATTTCCTTACAAGGAGTTACGCTACAAAAAACGTTTTGTCGGACAGCAGTGACTCATGGTATCTGTTCCGAAGATGGAAGACCGATCGAGAACCTCGAGCCCAACTGGTATATTTGTCTTGAAGACTGGCCCTGATAGGCATTCAGTATCCATGCTGGTCCGGCTATGGCCTGTAGGGTTGGGCACGAAGTGAAATCGGGGAGGGACGGACCTGACTCACCACGTCCTCCGTTCTGACCCATCCGGGCCTGATCCGATAAAGCCGGATACCTAGTCTGATTGCGGCCTTGTCTTTCGGGTTGTCCTAGCTCCTGAGCTCTTTCCCGAGCTTTTTGCGGATAATATTCAGACTCTCTTCGGATAATCCCGAATCTTTTAATTCCCCCCCTTCCCCAGGTATGTGCAATGCCGGCGCCTTTGATCAGGACCGACTCGGAGAATCCGGCGGCCATGCCGACATACCCATAGTGGATATTGGACCAAATCTCGTGACTGTAAAGGTGATCGCCATATAAATGCTCCTTATTGAGAGCCGAAACGCACGAAGGAAAGCGGGCCTTGATCGTGTCTTTTTAGGGAGCTGATTCTCAAGCTTGACAAGGCGGTTGGATAGCTCTCACTCAGTTGGCCCTATGAGCCGAAAGTTCTCCCCTCGAACAGCGGGGATTGCTGCTAATCGACTACCAATTAGAGGAGCTTAGTCCAGGATGAGGGAGAGGTCAAAACACGCTGGCGTCAGGGTAGACGCGAACGCTATCTGGAAAATACACGCCCTCCCGGTCAACCGCATCAGGGCGGGCGCATATAAATTGCTTCACTACTGTCCGGGGAAATTATCAAATAGATTCCGTTGGTTATGGGTACAGGCAGTATCGCTTATGGATTCCATTCTAGTAGTCCACCCACAAGGAAAATTAGGATGCTAAACTGATTCTGCTAGCATTGTGGTCAAGCCTTGAGGAACCAGCCCTGAAGAAACGTTATGTGGTGCGATTGAGCGGGGTAGAGCGTGAGCAACTGGAAGGGCTGGTGAAGCGAGGACGGGAGGCCACCTATCGTCGCCGTCACGCCCAAGTGTTGTTGCGGGCGGACGAAGGCGAACGCGGAAACGGCCTGATCGACCGAGAAGTGGCGGAGCGGGTGGGTTGTAGCCGTCGTACGGTGGAGCAAATTCGCCAACGGTGTGCGCGCGCGAGGGCTTCCCGGCGGCACTGGAGCGGCGCCAACGTTCGCGGGTTGGATGGTGAAGGCGAAGCGCGCTTGGTGAGTATCGCCTGTAGCGAGCCGCCGGCGGGACATGCCCGGTGGGCCTTACGGTTGTTGGGGGACCGCTTGGTGGAATTGAAGGTGGTGGAATCGATATTCCCCGAGACCGTGCGTCAAGTGTTAAAAAACGCCACCAAACCCTGGCAGAAGCGGATGTGGTGCATTCTCGCGCCTGCGAATGTGGCCTTCGTGTGCCAGATGGAAACGATATTGGCCGTGTACCGGTGCGCGTTTGATCCGGCCTATCCGGTGGTGCGTATGGACGAGACCAGCGTGCAATGCGCGCGCGAAGCGCGTGACCCGATACCGGCCAAACCGGGGTAGAGCGAACGTTACGACGTGGAATACGAACAGAATGGCGTCGCCCACTTGCTGGCGTTCTGAATCTATTTGATAATTTCCCTGGACAGTAGGGATCTAGGCCCTTGGTTTTTAGCCAGCCCTTAGGTATCCATCCCCTCAGGCCACGACAGTGCAATCAGCTTATGCGCAGCTTTGCATAAAGACGATCCTTCATCAGCAGACGCTCCTTTTTGAGGTCCCCAATCGTCTCGTCGGCCACCGGAGTACCTAGCTCCTCCAGCTTACGTACCCGAGCATCCAGATTGTCGTGATCCTTCATCAGATGCGCAAACTCCTCATCGGAGTCGCACAGCACGGAGATTCTGTCATCTAGAGTCGGAAATTCGTGACGCAGGTCGTGGGATTCGCCAAGCATGGATTCACATCTCCTCAGTATGGATGCCGAAACCTTATGTTAACAAAACACTGCCGCTCGGTCCCATACCTGCAATCCGGGTCGCGCCGGTGGCACCTCCCTATTTCTTTTTCTCGGCATCGAGCCGTTTGATGACCTCAGCGGTAAGATCTAGGCCGTCATCGATGTAGAGCAGACCGCTCTGCCGACGCTCGAAGACCGCGGAGACCCGCTTGTCCTTGGCCACCGCGGTAATGATCGCTGGTGTCGGCTCCAGGATCCGCTGCGCGAGCTTGTTTTCCTCTTGTCCCACTTCTTTCTGGAGCTGGGTCACCTTTTGTTGGAATTTCTTCTTGCGTTTCTGGATCTCGGCGGTCCTCTTGTCGAGCTCCTTCCGACTCATCAGGGCCTTGTCCCGGTCCAGGGTCTGCTGTAATTGAAGGATCGATTGCTGCTCCCCGGCAAGCTTCTGTTGTCTATCCCCGAATTTCTCCTTGAGCGTCTCGCGTGCCTGCTGGCCCAGCTTGCTCTCATCGATCACCTCCTGCATGTTGACGTAACCGATTTTCTGGTGCTTCGCCGCCTGAACAGGCGTCACAAGCAGGAACAGGAGTGGGAAGACGAATAGGATACGTTGTTTCATGGGAAGCTCTCCCTATTGTGCAATTTGATTCGCCACACCCGCCATTCTACGCGTCCGGCGGGATGTGAGTATAGTCGCGGATGGTCCGGGACGGGTGTGTATAATTGCTTGGGTCTAGATAACTTTAGAGAGGATTTTCGCTTAGCGGAGAGAGTATTTTATCATAGATATTTTCCTCTCGATGATGAAATCTGAATTCACATTCTTTGAGGTGTAGATGAAACGTATGTCTGGGAACGCCCTTTAGCATATGACCGGAATGATTCAATGCCGTTGATGTGGCAATTGCCTCGCGCAAATTCGTTACGGATGGACGCGGAGATGCTTCTGATAACTCATATCCACCAGCCCATTGCAGCCCCTCCAGCCATCCGAGTGGATGATGCTATAGGGCTGCCTGGCCCCAAATCACGACCTGTAGCGGCTTCTTGGAGGTATCCGGGACGATCTCCGTGTAGACCTTTCCCTGCCGTTCCAGGATTCCGAAGACGATTGTTTTACCCCCGGCTCCACGCCCCTTTTTTCCCCGAACACGGCGGGCGCCAAAGAGGGTTCATCCCCTTCAACCGCGCCGGAGAAAGGCAATGAGGCGTCACAAAGCTGAGCGATTCTGGTTCGTAGCTTGAAGAACCGTTGATTGATCGTCGGGCGGCTTACATCACTCAGCGCGGCGAGTTTCGAGGCCGGTAGATCATGCGTAAAATAGCGCGTGATCAATCTGTTGGCTTCCGAAAGGCGTGAATGCCTGAAATACCTGTTTTTTCCTTTCATAACATAACGTTAGTATACATCTGAAGATGTTAAAGTTATCTAGACCCTAACGAATTTGCGCGAGGCAATTGCCATATCAACGGCATTGAATCATTCCGGTCATATGCTAAACGGAGGCTTGCAAAATTCAAGGGCGTTCCCAGACATGCGTTTCATCTACACCTCAAAGAATGTGAGTTCAGATTGAATCATCAAGAGGAAAATCTTTTATGATAAAATACTCTCTGCTGAGCGAAAATCCTCTCTAAAGTTATCTAGACCCTGGGGTATTTTGGAGATGCGCGAGGTGATTCAAATCGGTGACACTTAAAGTGACTGTTTTCCATTTCCTTACAAGGAGTTACGCAACAAGAACAAACGTTTTGTCGGACAGCAGTGATAGCAATTCTGAATTATTTGGTACTGCCTGGGGGACTGGACATGTTGTGTTGCGACGCACCAAGGCCTGTTGATCGTCTGCTTAGGTCATGCCAGCGTCTTAACAGCAACCTACACCCGGATTACCCTCGTGCAGCCTGTCTGCAGCGCGACGAGAAAGTGCGTGGTCAACCGACACCCTTTCTCAACGCCGACCAGCGCAGGATCGGATCAATTAGATAGGCGTAGGCCACGAAGCTCAGGGCAGCGACGGCGATCAGGCGTTGCATGGCCGCGGCCCCGGAGTAGCCTCCGTCCCACAGGAGTAGGGAGACGGCCATTCCGACGGCGAGAGTTACCAATGCCAAGTGGATGGCGGGCTCCGATCCGAGCACTTCACTCCGCGCCGCCAGGGATACCCCCAGCCGAGCGGCTGTTGCCCCACCCGCCAGTCCCATCGCCACATCCACCGGCCAATGCACACCAACTACCACCCGGCTGAGGCCGACGGTAACGGCTAGCAGGAGCAGGAGCGCCCGCAGCCAACGGACGCGGACGGAACAGACCCAAACGCCGAAGAAGGTCGCCGCCGTCACCGTGTGCCCGGAGGGAAAGCTGTTCTCGCGGAGACCAGGGCCGATGAGATTGAAGGTCCCCGCCTCTAATACTGCCGGCGGTCGTAGGGCGGAAAACAAGGGCTTGAGGGAGTGGGTAAAGGCGATGGCGAAGAGCCCGGCACTGATGAGGGTCCAGAAGACGCGCGGACAACGGCGCGTGAAGAACAGGGTTAGAGTAAAGGCGACCCGTTCGTCGCCGAGTACCGTGAGCCACTGCCAAAGCGGTTCAGGAAGCTCGGCCGCCAGGGTATTGAGCCGGGAGAAGCCGCCGTGATAGCCGCAAGCCAGGAACAGGATCAGACCGACGAATACACTGATCGTCGCCCAACGGGCCAGCCATAAGCCACCGTCGGAAAGGGGCACCGGGGTGCCTCGGAAACCCGCCGCCAGGTCCTCACGCAAGTCGCGCCGGAGGAAGACGAGAAGACCCTCAGCCATCGGGTTGCCGCGCCCTTACCTTGACCAGGGCGACCGCGCCGCGCCGGAAGACCATCTCTTGCTCCAAACCGGGATGCTGCGCGGTGAGCTTACTCAGCTTGTCTATTCGCAGGAACACCAGATCCCCGGACCTGGGGGCGCGATCGGGTGTGATCGCCTGCCGGTACAGGCTGAAGCTGGGCATGTTGGTGCGATAGGCCACGGTCGGCAGATCCAGTGCTCGGGCCAGCAAAGCCGCCTCTTTCACCGGTCCCTGCAGGACCTCCATCACCCGAGGCACCAGCACCCCGGAGACGACGGCCATCTGTATCACACCCACGAGCACCAGCCCCTGCCAGGGCGGCAGTCGTCGCCACAAGGCGACCGCCGAGACCAGGACCAACCCCAGGGCTACCGCGATACGGTAAGGGGTATCCAACACGGCTCCGCCCAGCTCGAACATGGCGAGCTGATGGGGTCTTCGGGTCCACCCGGCGGCCGCTTCCACCAGCTCCGGCAGCAACAGCAGCAGCAGGAAGAAAAGCACCGGCGGTCCGAATGCCAGCCGGCGGCTGGCGAGTAACTCCCGGTGCCGGGCCATCAGGACGAACAGGGGGGTTACGCCATAGAGTACATAGTGGGGAAGCTTGGTTCCGGAGAACGAGAAGAAGATAAAGACCGTGGCGAACCAGAGCCACAGGAAACGATCCAGGGGATCGGCCCAGGTTCGCCCGAACGCCGGGAGCAACCGCAGGAGCCAGCCGGTGAAGGGCAGCATGATCAGTGGCAATACCACCAGGTAGTAGCCGAAAAAGCCCTGGTGTCCGTGCATGGCGGCGCCGAAGCGGCCCAGATTGTGGCGCAGAAAAAAGCTCTCGAAAAAGTCGGGACCGCTGTCCAGGTAGATGGCGATGTGCCAGGGTAGGATGACTGCCAGGAACACCGCCCAGCCCCAGGGGAAGACGAGCGCCCGCAGCCATTGCCTGAGAGGGTGTCGTAACAAGTACCGATCTTCGCCCTTTGCCCCCCTCTCCCCAAGTCCCCTCGCTACGCTCGGGGCAGGCTCTCTCCCGGCGGAAGAGGGGCTTTTTCGACACCCTCTGAGAGAATGTTCGTTCAGGAAGAATAGGAAGCTCACCAGGACCGGAAACAGGAGCGCCACCGGTCCTTTGGTCAGGAAGCCGAGCCCGACCCACAGGTAGATGCGCAGCAGGGTGCCGCGCTCGGGTCTGAGATACCAGCGGTAGATGTCGAAAAAGCTCAAGGCCAGAAACAGGTTCAGCACCGCGTCCGCGGTGGCCGCCTTGGCGATGATGGAGACCTCCAGGGTCAAGACCATCACCAGGGCCGCTATCGTCGCCGTCGATGTATCTGAGCGCCGGCGCGCGAAGAGCCACAGGGCCAGGAGCCATCCGGTCGCCGCCAGGGCCGACGGGAGACGCAGGGCGAGCTCATGTAAGCCCAGCAGCTTCACGGATGCCGCCTGCAGCCAGTAGACGAGTACCGGCTTGTCGAAGCGGGGCTCACCGTCCATATGGGGCGTGATGTAGCTACCGCCGGCCAGTATCTCGCGCGTAGCCTCGGTGAAGGCGCCCTCGTCCAGGTCGTAGAGGGGTACGGACCCCAGCATCCAGTAGAAGCCGAGCAGCACTACCGGCACCAACAACCAGGTCGGGGTAGGGAAGGCCGCGGGGGACTCCGTGCCTCGACTCACTCGGATCGCCTCCAGCCGGCCCGGTCCGGATCGCTCTGTCGGGCAATGGTGAAATCGGGTCGATCCCTAGACGCGAAAAAAGTCCGCGCCAGAAGCTCCGCCAACACGCCAGTCGTGAGGAGTTGGATCGCGGCTACTAGGAATAGAATACCCACGAACAGCAAGGGACGATTGCCGATGTCTTCCCCCAGGCCGAACTTGACAACTAGGAGGTACAACATGATGAGGGTCCCGAGCGCGCCGAGACCCATGCCGATGGCGCCGAAAAAGTGTCCGGGGCGGGCCCCGTAGCGCAGGAAGAAGGAGACTGCCAGCAGATCCGGCAACACCCGGAAGGTGCGTGAGAGCCTGTACTTGGAGGTCCCGAAGCGACGCGCCTCATGGCGTACCACGGTCTCGCCGATGCGCCGGGGGTCGGTCACCCCCGCCACCCACACCGGGATGAAGCGATGCATCTCCCCGAACAGGCGCACCGGCTTGATGACCTCCGCGCGGTAAAGCTTCAGGCTGCAGCCATAATCGTGTAGAGTGACCCCCGTGATCTTGGCGATGAGCCGATTGGCGATGCGCGAGGGGATCCTGCGCAGCAGCAGCCCGTCCCGGCGCTCGAGACGCCACCCCTGGAGCAGATCCAGATCCCGTTCCATGAGCTCCCGCACCATGCGTGGAATATCCGCCGGGTCGTTCTGCAGGTCCCCATCCAGGGTCGCTATCAGCGTACCCCGGGCCGCGTCGAGCCCTGCCTGCATGGCCGCCGTCTGCCCGAAGTTGCGCCTCAGCTCGATGATCCGCACATGGTCCCCGTAGCTCGTTGCCTGCTCCCGCAGGCGCTCGCCCGTCCCGTCCCGACTGCCGTCGTCCACGCAGATCAGCTCCCAGGGACCGGAGTATTCCCTCAGGCCCTCGTGGAGCCGCGACAGAATAGGGGCAACATTGTCCGCCTCCTCATACATGGGAATGACAAGGGAGAGGCTGTTGGAAGCGGTGGATGTACTTTGCATGTAATCTTAAACGACTGTAATCAATGGATTAATTTTTTCAGACCGCCCTAAGCAGTGCTGTCGGCTACGGAGCTGGGGCCTGAATGGTCGGGGGTGTTCGCTTGTATGGAGCCAAGCATAATTACAGGGTATTCGTCCGGGGGTAGTCCTGAAATCTACAGGGTAGGGCACGGGATCGCGCTAGGCTTTGCTTGCTCTGTCACCCTGTTTATAAATTAGGCTCTAGATAACTTTAGCATCTTCAGATGTATGCTAAGGTTATGTTATGAAAGGAAAAAAAACAGGTATTTCAGGCGTTCACGCCTTTCGGAAGCCAAATTCAGATTAATTATGCGCTATTTTACGCATGATCTACCGGCCTCGAAAGTCGCCGCGCTGAGTGATGTAAGCCGCCCGACGATCAATCAACGGTTCTTCAGGCTACGAACCAGAATCGTTCAGCTTTGTGACGCCTCATTGCCTTTCTCCGGCGAGGTTGAAGGGGATGAACCCTCTTTGGCGCCTGCCGTGTTCGGGGAGAAAAGGGACGTGGAGCCAGGGGTAAAACAATCGTCTTCGGAATCCTGGAACGGCAGGGAAAGGTCTACACGGAGATCGTCCCGGATGCCTCCAAGAAGCCACTACAGGCCGTGATTCGGGGCCCGGTACCCTCGAGAGCATCATCCACTCGGATGGCTGGAGGGGCTACAATGGGCTGGTGGACATGGGTTATCAGAAGCATCTCCGCGTCCATCCGTAACGAATTTGCGCGAGGCAATTGCATTGAATCATTCCGGTCATATGCTAAACGGAGGCTTGCAAAATTCTAGGTGTTCCCAGCAATCGATAGACTCTAAGCAATTGATTATTAATATATTATTTCGACGAAAACCGTATTTTTTAAAGTGACCTTATTTGAACGGGCCGGCGACTACCCGGTTGAGGGTAGTGCTTAACAGGTAGTGATGAACTTCCCGCTGAATCTTTTCCTTCTCCGCTGGAAGAATGAAACGATCACTACACATTAAGCACTACCCGGTTAAGAAAGTGCTGTACTCGAATGGTAATTCCGGTAAATTGTCCTATTATCGGTGGGCTTGGTTGTTGCCGGATCCGAAATCAACATATCTTCAGCATGCACCGCATCCTCACGGTTTCTACCAACCCCGGCATCGCCCTACATGACATTACGCCACAGATCCGTACCTTGGTTGCGGACAGCGGCATGGCCCGCGGGTTCCTGACCGTGACCTCCCGTCACACCACGACAGCCATCACCATCAGTGAGAACGAGGAACGGCTGCTGGAGGATGTCAGACGCTTCTTCATGCGCCTGGTCCCGCCGGGGGATGCTTATCTGCACAATGACATCGGGCTGCGGGATTGCCCACCCGATGAGCCGGAGAATGCCCATTCCCATCTGTTGGCGATGCTAGTCGGGAGCTCGGAGGTAATATCGATCATTGCCGGTGCTCCAGATCTCGGCCGCTGGCAATCCGTCATGCTGGTGGAGCTGGACGGGCCACGAGAGCGGACGGTCAGCCTGCAATTGTTTAGCGAGTAAGCGCTTGTGAATCCTGGAAGAAAGAAATCGAAATGGAAAGGCCCCTGAGGCTGCGCATTCTGGTCGCACAACTAAATCTGCTCGTCGGTGACGTCGACGGCAATCGGGAGCAGGTGATTGCGGCAGCAAATGCCGCGCGGAACGGGTGGAAAGCGGATCTGCTGGTATTCCCGGAGCTGACTCTGACCGGTTATCCGGCGGAGGACTTGCTCCTGCGGCCCGAGCTTACCGAGCGCATCCAGGCGGCATTGATGCGGATCGCTGCCGAAACGCGGGGGATTGCGCTGATCCTGGGATACCCCAAGGAGGCGCTGGGAGGCCTGTTCAATGTGGCGGGCCTGGTAAACGACGGTCGGATTATCGCCGAGTATGCGAAACAGCTCTTGCCGAACTACAGCGTCTTCGACGAGAAGCGCTACTTCCAGCCCGGAACCGGCCCCGGCATCCTGGCGTTCAAGGGGATACGCATCGCCTTGACGGTGTGCGAGGACATCTGGGAGGAGGGCCCGACACGCCAGGCCGGGGCAGCCGGTGCCCAGCTCCTGATCAATCTCAATGCCTCGCCCTATCACCTCGACAAGGCCTCGGAGCGCGAGGCTTTGGTGCGGCTCCGGGCACAGGAGCACGAAATCCCCATCATCTACGCGAATCTGGTCGGGGGGCAGGACGAGTTGGTGTTCGACGGCGGCTCCTTCGTGGTCGACGCGGCGGGGAAGCTCACGCATCGGGCCCCCTATTTTGAGGCGACATCCCTGATCGTGGATATGGATCTCGAGTATGGGCCACGCCCGTTGCCGGGCGCTGTGGTTCCCGTGCCCGAACGGGAGGAGGCCGTCTATCGCGCCCTGGTGCTCGGAGTGCGGGATTATGCCTGCAAGAATGGCTTCGACGGGGCAGTGCTCGGTCTATCGGGAGGGATCGACTCGGCCCTGACGCTGGCGGTAGCGACGGATGCCCTGGGTCCGGAGCGGGTGGAGGTCGTACTCATGCCGTCGCGTTATACCGCCGACATGAGCCTGGACGATGCGCTGGAGCAGGCGCGGATTCTGGGCGTAAAGGCCAGCGTCATCTCCATCGAGCCGGCCTTCGAGGCCTTCCTGAGCATGATGGCGGACAAGCTCGCTGGCCGGGGTAAGGGCGTCACCGAGGAGAATATCCAGGCCCGCTGCCGGGGCATCATCCTCATGGCCATCAGCAACGAGCAGGGCAGGATGCTCCTGACCACCGGCAATAAGAGCGAGATGGCCGTAGGTTACGCGACCCTTTACGGGGATATGGCGGGGGGATTCGCGCCCCTCAAGGATGTGTTCAAGACTCTAGTCTACCGTCTGGCACGCTACCGCAATCGGCGCTCGCGCGTCATTCCGGAGCGGGTGCTGACACGCCCGCCCTCCGCCGAGCTGCGGCCGGATCAGACCGACCAGGACAGCCTGCCGGATTATGACCTGCTCGACGAGATCCTCAAAGGCTACATCGAGGACGACCGGAGTGTCGTCGCAATCGTGGCGGACGGCTATCCCGAGGCGGAGGTGCGACGGGTGGTGCGCCTGGTGGACCGTAACGAGTACAAACGCCGCCAGGCGCCGCCCGGCGTGCGCATAACCTGCCGGGCCTTCGGCCGCGACCGGCGCTATCCGATCACCAGCGGTTTCTGATCCTGATCGTCAGCAGCCCGAAAGCCATAAAGAGCCGTTTATAACATCCTGTGAATCCTGTACCATTAGGAGATACGCTCGGATTAGGATTTTCTCCTTACTAAATGTCAACACGCCCTAGATTGACTATTTGATTGACCCTCGAGTCCGCTGCGCGGACCCCGGGGTGTTGTGGCCATTCAACGCATGAAAGCAGTCGGCTGGCGTTAAGTGTCAACAGCCCCTGAAAAAATCGGAACCCTTTATTCATATTCGACAGGGTCGAATAATTTGTCAACTGGCTCAGCTACAACCGCCCTTCCGTTCAACCCGGCAGCTTGCGTTGCAGCTCCGCGTCCTTGGTCTGCACCGCGCGGGCGTTCTCCTCCCGCTCCAGCCGTATCCGCTCGGCCAGATCGGGGTTGCCCAGAGCCAGGATCTGGGCCGCCAGATAGCCTGCGTTCTTGGCCCCGGCCTTGCCGATGGCGACGGTGGCCACGGGTATCCCCCCCGGCATCTGCACCGTGGACAGCAGCGAGTCCATCCCCCTCAAAGGTCCGGCATCCAAGGGGATGCCGATCACCGGCTTGAGGGTGAGTCCGGCGACGGTCCCGGCCAAGTGGGCCGCCAAGCCGGCCGCCGCGACGAAGAGGGCGCAGCCACGCCCTTCCGCGTCCTTCACATGGGCATGGGTGGCGGCCGGCGTGCGATGGGCGGAGGTGATCTTCACCTCGTACGGAATCTCTAGCTTGGACAGCACGTCCAGGGTGGCTTGCATGGTGGGCAGATCGGAATTGGATCCCATCAGGACCGTAACGAATGGAGTAGTCACATCGAGTCTCCTGGGGTTGGTTGTCTATACCCGTTGCACGCGAATCGTTCGGAATACGAGGTGCAACTTTGTCAAAAAACGGGCAGCGCTCAATATGTGGCGATCTTGTCATTATCTCATCGAAGGGCACCTTGAAAAATAGGTGTTTTCAGTAATCGAAAGATTCTAAGACATTGATTATTCGGACATTCCGTTGACGAAAAGCGTATTTTCCAAAGTACCCTAAAGTCCGATCTCGCGTTATTTGGTGTTGCCTGGAAAGGCGTTTTTTTGGGACCTATATACATAGCTAGGGGATGTTAACATTTAACACCAACCGACTGTTTTCACGTATTTAAATGGCCGCAACGTGCCAGAAGTCCAAGGTGAGAACTGAATCCCCAAAAACCCCTCTCCCTGATAGGGTGTCGCAAAAGGTGGCACCCAACGCGGTTTAGGGACGGACCATCATTTTCGGATGCTGCAACCGATTGAAATTCAACACCCACTAACAAAAGCAGAAGGGTAGTCTTTGCGGCCTAAAGACCAGATGCGGGACAAAGACCCATTATCGCTTGAAGCGAAAATAGTCGTCACCTTTGGGCTCGAAGTGATGAGCGAGATGTTCTTTACCTCGCCTGACGTCACACAAATAAATGTAGCCGCGCGCACAGATATACTACAGTAGGAGAAAAATCCGCATGATAGTCGGTATGCTCGACTACGCCCTGTCACCTGACCAGCTCGCCGAGCTGCGTCAGGCACACCGCCGCACCCGAGACAAATGCGAGGCCGACCGCATCAAGGCTGTGGTGTTGCTGGCGACCGGCTGGACGGCCGAGGCGGTGGCGGAAGTTTTGCTGGTCGATCCCAACACGGTGCGTGCGCACTTCAAGCGTTGTACAAAGTGGGCTTGAGGCATGTTGGCGCCGGCGACGGTGGCAGCGTTGGCTTGCGCAAGGCCAAGCACCTGGTGGAATTGGACGCCCACCTTCAAGCGAACCTGTACCTCTTGCCCAAAGTGGTCACCTACTGGGTGAAGGAAACCTTTGGGGTGTCTTACACGCAGGGTGGCATGACCGCAGTGCTGCGCCGGTTGGGTTATGTGTACAAGAAGTACCAGCTGGTGCCTGGTAAGGCCGACCGGAGAAGCGCAAACGCAATTCCTCGAAACGTACGACCATATCCGCAATCTCCAGGGTCAGGATGATCCCATCTATTTTATGGATGCGACTCATCCGCAAC